>JACCDN010360423.1_pt1 | contig 175761 bp, 161 predicted proteins | sample 7441691 | NCBI WGS metagenome assembly JACCDN01 (sample SAMN15323439, study PRJNA562643) | freshwater metagenome | isolation source: river surface water | place: USA:Blue River Watershed | collected 2017-08-16 | reverse complement strand
TGAAGTCAATATCGATAACGGCATCGGTTATCACTTGGTCGGTTTACCTGATTCGGCCATCAAAGAAAGTAGTTATCGTATTGCTGCCGCCTTAAAAAACAATCAATATCAATTTCCCGGAAAGAAAATTACGATAAATATGGCACCTGCCGATTTACGCAAAGAGGGTTCGGCATACGATCTAACTTTGGCCATTGGTATACTAGCCGCTTCGGGTCAAATTAAGTCGGATTCCGTTTCTAATTATGTCATCATGGGTGAACTTTCGCTTGATGGCGGATTACAACACATAAAAGGCGCATTATCTATTGCGATCAAAGCTAAAGAGGAAGGGTTTAAAGGATTGATCTTGCCGTATCAAAACGTAAAAGAAGCCGCAATTGTAGAAGGATTGGACGTGTATGGTGTTGAAAATGTGGCGCAAGTCATTCAATTTTTTGACGGCAAGTACAACTTAATTCCAACACATATTGATACCACAGAAGAATTCCATAAAACCCTAGATTTTCCAGAACATGACTTTAGTGATGTCAAAGGTCAGGAATCCATAAAGCGTTGTATGGAAATCGCAGCAGCGGGTGGTCATAACATCATTTTAATTGGACCTCCGGGTTCGGGAAAAACCATGTTGGCCAAGCGGTTGCCTAGTATTTTACCGCCTATGACGATGCGAGAAGCCTTGGAAACTACCAAAATACATTCTGTAGCCGGTAAAACAAAAGAAGTTGGTTTGATGGCGCAACGACCGTTTAGAAGCCCACATCATACGGCTAGTTCTGTATCACTTGTCGGCGGTGGCAGTTATCCCCAACCGGGCGAAATTTCGTTGGCCCACAATGGTGTTTTATTTTTAGATGAATTACCCGAATTTAAACGTGAAGTTTTAGAAGTAATGCGTCAGCCCTTAGAAGATCGAGAAGTAACCATTTCGCGAGCTAAATTTACGATTACTTATCCTTCGTCCTTCATGTTGGTGGCGAGTATGAATCCGAGTCCCGGTGGTTATTTTAACGATCCCAATGCACCCGTAACGAGTTCGCCTATGGAAATGCAACGGTATTTGAGTAAGATATCCGGCCCTTTGTTGGATCGTATTGATATTCATATTGAAGTAACTCCCGTTCCTTTTGAAAAATTGACCGAAACACAGAAGGCAGAAAGCAGTGTAGCTATTCGACAAAGGGTTACTCATGCACGTGCAATTCAGACGGTTCGATTTGAAAATTTTGACAGCATCCATTATAATGCGCAAATGAGTAGTAAATTGATTAGAGAATTTTGTATTTTAGACGACGATTCCTTGCATTTATTAAAAACGGCGATGGAACGATTAAATTTGTCGGCTAGAGCCTACGATCGCATTTTAAAAGTAGCGCGCACGATTGCCGATTTAGAAACAGCAATCACCATTCAAAGTCATCATGTTGCTGAGGCTATTCAGTACCGCAGTTTGGATAGAGAAGGTTGGTTGGGATAATAGTTAAGTTATGAAAAAAATGTATTTTATTGTTGCACTTATTACGCAAGTGTTTTTTGCTCAAGAATTACCAAAAGTCACATCAGGTAAAGTAGAACGTATCGAAAATTTTGCTTCAAAATTTGTAACCTCAAGAAATATTGATGTTTGGTTGCCAACAGATTATTCAACATCAAAAAAATATGCTGTACTTTATATGCATGATGGCCAAATGTTGTACGACGCCGAACAAACATGGAATAAACAAGCATGGGAAGTTGATGAAGTGATGGCAAAACTGAAAACGGCTCAACAAATACAAGACGTAATTGTTGTTGGTATTTGGAATGGAGGCGAAACGCGTCATTTTGATTATTTTCCGCAAAAACCGTTTGAAATGCTTACTCAAAAGCAACAAGATTCTATTTATAGTTTAGAGCGATCGGCAGGTGTAAAGCTGTTTAATGGTCGTGTAAGTTCTGATAATTATTTAAAATTTATAGTGCAAGAAGTAAAACCCTTAATCGATAAAAAATATTCAGTACATAAAGATAGAGCACATACTTATGTTGCAGGCAGTAGTATGGGGGGGTTGATTTCGATGTATGCTATTTGTGAATACCCTGAAGTATTTGGTGGGGCAGCTTGTTTATCTACGCATTGGCCGGGTATTTTCCAGGTTGATAAAAATCCTATTCCAATAGCTTTTTACCAGTATTTGAAAATAAAGTTACCCGATCCCAAAAGCCACAAACTTTATTTTGATTATGGCACCGCAACGTTAGATGCATTATACGAACCTTTGCAAAAGGAGGTTGATCAAATCATGGAACAAAAAGGATTTGATGTGCAGCATTGGATCACTCAAAAATTTGAAGGAGAAAATCATTCAGAAATGGCGTGGCAAAAACGTTTACATATTCCCTTTCAATTTTTATTTGGACAGTAATTATTTTACAAAGCTATAATAACGCGCTCCTTTTCGAATTGGATTTTCGGTCTCAATTTTACTTAAAATGAATTCGTTTTGTGGCTTTAAAACTGCCGTTTTCAATTCTTTTTTATGTAACCTTTCGTAGGTTTTAAAATCAACGGCTGTGCGCAATTCTAATTGTTCGAAGAGTTTTGTTTTACCAATTTGCGCCTTCCACTCTTTTTGTAGTGTACCTTCAAAAACTTTTGATTTGGAACCACTTCCATAAGCGATAAATCCTACTTTTTCATTTGAGAGTTGTGTTTCATTAGTTGCAGCATAATATAATGCAGATAACATCCCTAAAAAAATAGAGCCGGTATAAAGGTTGCCCACCGCTCCAGAAGCAATTTCAGTAGGGTATATCTTTTCCGCCACTAATTTTTGATAAGCTTGAGATTTTGCCAATTCTTTTATTTTTTCTTTGGTATTTTCTCCAGCTGTTTGTTCGAGTAAATGCTGATTTTCTTGTGCATATATTTCAATGAAAGTACGTCTGCCTTGAAAACAATAGGGTAGGTGCATAAAAATGAAGGCCCAATCATTAAAGAGTATACCAGATTGTTGGCTTTCTTTTTTATAATGGTCATAGGCTGCTGTAATACGATCAATATAACATGTATTCGAATAATGTCCGTCATAAACCGGTTGGTCTTTTACCAATGTGATTTCGGTTTCTAATACATCAAACCAATTTTCATTGGAATCATTACCTGTAATCACCGATTTTAAAAGCGTTTGTTTGGGCTTAAAAAAATCAAAAACACCTGAGGTAGCTACTCCTGTTTCTGTTGAAAATGCGATGATTTTTGGATTAGCAGCTACAACCATGGCAACAGCTCCAGCTCCTTGTGTATATTCACCTGTCGAATTCAAATCATATTTTGCAAAATCAGTCGCAATAACAATAGCTTTTTTTGTAGGATGTAATCGGATAAAATCGACACAATTTTGCAATGCATCAACGGCACCAATACAGGCAAAAGTCAAATCAACCACATCGCAATGTTGAAATGCTTTGGTACCTAATTTGTTTTCAATTAATTCAATAATGTAGGAAGCCACTGGTTTTGAATTGTCGACACCACTTTCTGTTCCCACATAGATTTTGGCAATTTTATCCAGTTGAAGTTGTTCTTGCTGGATTAATTTCAACAAGGCATTGGCTCCTAGGGTAATTACATCTTGTGAAACATCTAAAATACTCATCTTTTGTAAACCCAATCCTATTGTGAGTTTATCCGGTTCAATGTTTCTTTGTTCTGCCAATTCGGGTATGGGCAAATACAATTTTGGAACATCAAATTGAATGGCGTCTATTCCTACTGTCATTAGTATATATTTAAGGTGTCAAAAATAAAAAAAGGCAGGTTCATAATTATACGAATCTACCTTAAAATATTGTTAATGACCTTCGAATTATGAATTATGCAATTGAAAGACATTTATTTTTAATTCTACAAAAATATCGTAACGAAAAGATTGAAATATTGTTTATAATGACAATGCTTGGCAATTTATTCGGGATTTGTTGCAGTTTTTTCAAATCCAACAGCTTGTGCATATATCGCATAATGCATTGCATACAAAAAAGGAACGGTAAAAATAATTCCGATGCATAAAATAAAAAATCCCAAGAGCATTCCAATAACGGCAATTAGCATAGCTACAAAGATGATTAGGGGTTGCTTTGTATACAATTGGATACTTTTTGATATGGCTTCAGTATAGCTTAGCTTTCCATAAATAATCAGTGGTAGTGTGAATATTGTTGCCAAACTAAATATGATTTGCACGAATGTATTTATTTTTTCATAACCAAATAAGCTGAGCACAGTAGTAAAAAGAGCTGTTATTCCGCCAATTATCAAATAACCAAGAAAAATTTGTTTGTAATATGGTTCTTTATAAAAATCAAATAGATTATCGATACTAAATGATTTTTGAGTATGTGCCAAATGATTTAAGTGAATAAACCCTGCAGTAAACGGAGCAAATAAAGCACTCACAAACATGGAAACAATGCCGCTTCCAATGATGAAATTTGGCTCTTTGGCTAAAGTTTCAATCGATAATAAAGTTTTACTAATGTTGGAAAATCCGAAAAAAGACCCCAATAGTCCCACATAAAAAAGAACCATAATAACAGAAACAATTAGCATTCCTAATCCGGAGACTAAAAATGTTTTTTTAAAGGTTGCAAAACTCTCATCGATAAGTTTTCCCAATTCTAAGGAATACCCTTGTTTTGCTTTTTGATCAATAGTGTTTTTCATAACAGTTGTATTTATAGTGCATCCCAGACTGAATCTTTGGGCGGTTTTGCCATAAAAGTATGTATTTCTTTTGTGACAGGATGTGCAAGTATTAATTTTTGTGCATGCAAATGGATACCTCCGTTTGGGTTACTTCGGTCAAAACCATATTTTAAATCACCCTTGATGGGACAGCCAATTGCTTGTAATTGTGCTCTGATTTGATGATGTCTTCCGGTGTGGAGATCAATCTCCAAAACAAAATAGTGGTCCAATTTTTTTATGACGTCATATGATAAACTGGCTTGTTTACTTTCGGGAACTTCTTTGCTATGCGCTTTGGAAGTATTGTTTTTTGGATTACGTTTTAAAAAATGAACTAGGGTATCTTTTTCTTTTGGTGGTGTGTTTTTAATTACGGCCCAATAGGTTTTTTGAGTCGCTCTATTTTTAAAGGCTTCATTCAAACGTGTTAAAGCTTTTGATGTTTTCGCAAATAGAACAATTCCGGTTGTGGGTCGGTCTAAACGATGTACAACGCCCAAGTATACGTCACCCGGTTTATCGTATTTTTTTTTAATGTATTCTTTTACAATATCCGAAAGGGGTTTGTCTCCCGTGCTATCGCCTTGAACAATATCACCCACGCGTTTGTTGATGACAATCAGGTGATTGTCTTCATAAATGATGTCTAAATTTGATGCATTGGAAACAATTTTTTCTACCAAAATCTTCTATTTTTAGTCGCTATTGAGAAGTTGATCACTTAATATTGCTCGTTGGCATTTGGAAAATCTTTCGATTTTACATCCGTAACATATTGCCCAATTGCAGAAGACATTTCTTCAAACAAATTCATATAACGGCGCAAGAAACGCGGACTAAATTCGTGGGTCATTCCAATCATATCATGCAAAACCAATACTTGCCCGTCTACACCACTTCCGGCACCAATTCCAATTACAGGAATTGAAATACTTTGTGCTACTTTTTCAGCCAGATGTGCCGGTATTTTTTCTAAAACCAAAGCAAAACAACCTAGTTTTTCCAACATCTTAGCATCTTCCAATAATTTTTCAGCTTCAGCATCTTCTTTCGCACGAACCGTATAAGTGCCAAATTTATATATCGATTGTGGCGTTAAGCCCAAGTGCCCCATTACGGGTATTCCAGCGTTTAATATTTTCTTTATTGAAGCAGCAATTTCACTTCCGCCTTCTAATTTTACTGCATGACCGCCACTTTCTTTCATGATTCGGATCGAAGAACGCAACGCTTCTTTTGGATCCGATTGATAGCTGCCGAAAGGCAAATCTACCACCACTAATGCACGTTCACAAGCTCTCACTACACTTGAAGCATGATAAATCATTTGATCTAATGTAATAGGTAGTGTGGTTTCGTGCCCCGCCATAACATTACTGGCAGAATCGCCTACTAAAATAACATCGACACCGGCGCTGTCAACAATTTTAGCCATGGTAAAATCGTAGGCCGTTAGCATGGAGATTTTTTCTCCATTCATTTTCATATCAATCAGTGATTTTGTAGTAATCCTTTTATAATCTTTTTTTGCTGTCGACATTTTATGCTATTTTTGAAGAACAAAAATAACTTTTAAATATGTATAATAAAAAACAATTCATGAAGAATTTACTGTTCGGGCTATTCATAGTTTGTCAATCGTCTATCATAGCACAAGAAAATCCCCCTCAAAAATTAGTAGAAGATTTTTTTATTGCATTTCATGCTAAAGATACGTTGGTGTTAAAAGAGCTTTGTCATTCCGAAATTATTTTGCAAACCATTGCCAATACCAAAGAAGGTCATAAGTTAGAGAACGATTCGTATGCCGATTTTTTAAAATCGATTGCTAGTATTCCTGCAAATATGAAATTTGAAGAGCGTATTTTACAATACAAAGTTGAGGTAGATGGAAATTTAGCACACGTGTGGACACCTTATGAATTTTATATTAATGAAAAATTTAGCCACAAGGGAGCTAATTCTTTTACGTTATATAACGACAATGGCAAATGGCAAATCATCCATTTAATCGATACCCGTAGGAAAAAATAATTTTCAAAAAAAAGACTTAATATCTAAACTCTCAGTATATTTGCAGTCGAAAATTTGAATACAACAATTGGTATCAGCTCCATAGAATTAATTACATTAATTTTTTTGTGAACTTTTATATGATCGTATTCTAGACAAACAGTTTGCAAATTATTTTCCAATTTTATGGGACATTCAACGACACAAAAAGTTACAGCAGCCACATTATTAGTAGCCTTAGGAATCATATATGGAGACATCGGAACGAGTCCCTTGTATGTAATGAAAGCCATAGTTGATAAACGGGCGATATCTGAATTGTTGGTTTATGGGGGAATTTCATGTGTTTTTTGGACCTTGACTTTTCAAACTACATTCAAATACATAATTTTAACTTTAAACGCTGACAACCATGGGGAAGGAGGCGTTTTTTCGTTATATGCACTCGTGAAGCGATTTGGTAAAGGACGACTGGTAATTCCAACAATTTTGGGTGCGGCGACTTTATTGGCCGATGGTATTATTACGCCGCCTATTTCGGTCGCTTCCGCTGTTGAAGGTTTAGAAGTAGTTATCCCAGATATCCCAACTATTCCGATTGTTATTGCAATATTATCGGGTATTTTCTTGTTTCAACGTTTTGGTACACAGAAGGTTGGGTTCTTTTTTGGTCCGGCTATGGTGATATGGTTTTCCATGTTGTTTGTACTTGGTTTTTTCCAAATCATTAACCATCCCGAAATATTAAAATGTTTAAATCCTATGTACGCCTACCGTTTGTTGGTAGAATATCCGCACGGGTTTTGGTTGTTAGGTGCTGTATTTCTTTGTACTACTGGTGCCGAAGCTTTGTATTCTGATTTAGGACATTGTGGAAAAAACAACATTCGAATTACGTGGGTTTTTGTAAAAATATGTTTGGTAACCAACTATTTAGGTCAGGGTGCATGGTTGATGTCAGAGCAAAACAACTTGTTAGCCGGTAGAAATCCATTTTTTAAAATCATGCCCGATTGGTTTTTGTTGTTTGGAATTGGAATTGCAACTATGGCAGCAATTATTGCCTCTCAAGCATTAATAAGTGGTTCATTTACGTTAATTAACGAGGCAATTTCGTTGAATTTTTGGCCTAGAGTAACGTTAAAAAACCCAACTAACAATAAGGGACAAATCTATATTCCATCGATCAATTTGATTTTGTGGGTGGGTTGTGTGGCGATGATCTTATACTTTAAAAATTCAGCTCACATGGAAGCCGCTTATGGTTTGGCAATTACGCTTGCCATGATGATGACCACTTTATTGTTGATGTACTACTTATATTATCGTTTGCGTTTCAACAAATATATTATTCTTGTGATATTCTTATTATTCGCTTTTATTGAAATTTCATTTTTTATTGCCAATATGAAGAAATTTCCAGAAGGTGGTTTTGTGACTCTTATTATTTCTGGGCTTTTCTTTATGGTCATGTATATTATTTTCTTTGGAAGACAATTGAATAATAAGTTTACAAAATATGTGCCTTTAAGCAATTATAGAGATTTATTGGTCGATCTATCCAATGATACTTCCTATACAAAATACGCCACACATTTGGTGTATCTTACAAAAGCTGATAAAATATCGGAGATAGAGGAGAAGATTATGAAATCTATTTTCGCAAAAAAACCAAAGCGTGCCGATGTGTATTGGTTTTTGCATATTAATAGAACGGAAGAGCCATTTACTTTAGATTATGAAGTTATTGAATTGATCAACGATAAAGTAATAAAAGTAAATATCAATGCAGGTTTTAGAGTACAGCCCAAAGTAGAGTTGTATTTTAAAAACATCATTAAAGATTTGGTTGAAAATAAAGAGTTGGATTTACACATTAGACCTGATGGATCTTCTAAATATAATGCAGAACCCGACTTTAAATTTGTTGTATTAGAGAAATTCATTTCTTTTGAAAACGAATTTGCATTTAAAGAAGGCTTCTTATTGAACAGCTATTTTAGTTTAAAAGGATTAGGAGTGTCTGATGAAAAAGCATTTGGCCTTGATAAAAGCGATGTGGTCGTGGAGGAGATCCCTTTGATTTTCCATCCGGTAACCGATTTATTTCTGAAGCGAAAACTCCATATTAAAAATGGGTAGTAATAGTGCATTTATACTTAACAGTCAGCCATATTAACCGCTACAGCTAAGCCACCTTCAGAAGTTTCTTTGTATTTTGAATGCATATCTTTGGCAGTTTGCCACATGGTATCAATCACTTTGTCTAACGGTACTTTTGCATTTAGTGCATCGGTTTCCAATGCCAATTCGGCGGCATTTATTGCTTTAATGGCACCCATAGTATTTCTTTCAATACACGGAATTTGAACTAAGCCACCAATAGGATCACAAGTTAATCCTAAATGATGTTCCATAGCAATTTCTGCTGCCATAGCAACTTGAGCAGGTGTTCCACCCATCAATTCACATAATGCTGCTGCTGCCATGGCACTCGAAACTCCAATTTCTGCTTGGCAACCACCCATCGCTGCAGAAATAGTTGCGCCTTTTTTGAAAATAGCACCAATTTGACCAGCAACCATCAAAAACTGTTTGATTTCTTTTTCACCCGCTTCATGATTTTCAATCACCAAATAGTACATTAACACAGCTGGAATTACACCCGCACTTCCATTGGTAGGCGCCGTTACGACTCTTCCTAATGACGCATTAACTTCGTTTACAGCCAAGGCAAAACAACTTACCCATTTTAGTATTTGACGAAATTTAACTTCGGTTTGTCTGATAATTTGCAGCCAGGAATAGGGGTCTTCATAAGGTAAAACCCCAATTAAATTTTTATGCATATCATAAGCTCTTCGGCGTACATTTAATCCGCCTGGGAGAATTCCTTCCGAATGGCATCCAATGTACATACATTCAAGCATGGTGTCCCAAATACGAAGTAATTCGTTGTGAATTTCTTCTTCACTTCGCATGGTTTTCTCATTTTCATAAACGATTTCAGAGATTTTTTTATTTTCGGCTATACAAAAAGTCAATAACTCATCTGCTTTTTCAATAGGAAATGGAAAAGTATGTAAAATTTCTTCTTTATGATGGTCTTCTTTTTCTTTGACAACAAAACCACCACCAATAGAATAATATGTTTCTGAGAATGATTCAGTATCAGTAGTTGCTGTAAAAGTTAATCCATTGGCATGAAAGGGTAAAAAATTTCGATTGAATATAATATCGGTTTCAAAACAAAATGGAATCAATATTTCGTTACCCAAAAAAATCTCTTTTTTATTTTTAATTGCCGTAATAATAACATCAATACTTTCAACGGGGATGTATTCGGGGTCAGCACCACTCAAACCAAGTAGTAGAGCCAAGTCGGTTGCATGACCTTTACCGGTAAGCGACAATGAACCATATAAATTGACTTGTATACCGATAACAGCATCAATTAAATTGTTTTGACGTAATTCATTGATAAACATTTCGGCTGCACGCCAAGGTCCAAGGGTGTGGGAACTCGAGGGGCCAACACCTATTTTTAACATATCAAAAACAGATATACATTCCATACTAGACAATTGAATTACAAATATAATGAGGAATTCGTAAAAAAGATGCGCTATATTGAGATTATCTCAAATAATACACTATTATGTGATGGAGAAAAACAACCTATGAAATTTCCAACTTCATCTATTGTGTATGTCATGTTGTCAGTATTTTTTGACTGACAAATGCTGTTTTATGTCAATTTTCACTATTTTTTGTAGTGGCACAATCCTTGAAACAGAGTGGTTGAGTTTAAAATTGAAATTTAAAATTTAACAAGTATAAAAATGAGTAAAATTATTGGAATCGACTTAGGAACAACCAACTCTTGTGTGGCTGTTATGGAAGGTGGAGAACCTGTTGTAATTGCAAACGCAGAAGGAAAAAGAACGACACCCTCTGTAATCGCTTTTGTTGAAGGTGGTGAAATTAAAGTTGGAGATCCGGCAAAAAGACAAGCAGTAACTAATCCAACAAAAACGATTGCTTCGGTAAAACGTTTTATGGGGAATAAGTATACTGAAAGTGCAAAAGAAGCTTCAACAGTAGCTTACAAAGTGGTAAAAGGAGACAACGATACACCTCGTGTGGATATCGATGGTCGTTTGTATACACCACAAGAATTGTCAGCCATGACACTTCAAAAAATGAAAAAAACAGCTGAGGACTATTTAGGTCATTCAGTTTCTGAAGCAGTAATTACAGTTCCTGCGTATTTTAATGATGCACAACGTCAGGCTACAAAAGAAGCAGGTGAAATTGCAGGTTTAAAAGTGATGCGTATCATCAATGAGCCTACTGCAGCTGCGCTAGCATATGGATTAGACAAACAAGGTAAAGATCAAAAAATTGCAGTTTACGATTTAGGAGGGGGTACATTTGATATCTCAATTCTAGAATTAGGAGACGGTGTGTTTGAAGTATTATCTACTAATGGGGATACGCATTTAGGAGGAGATGATTTTGACCAAGTGATTATTGATTGGTTGGCAAACGAATTCAACACGGCAGAAGGTGTTGATTTGCGTAACGACCCAATGGCCTTACAACGTTTAAAAGAAGCAGCTGAGAAAGCTAAAATTGAATTATCAGCTTCTGCACAAACAGAAATCAACTTACCATATGTAACCGCTACTGCTTCTGGACCAAAACACTTGGTACAAACATTAACGAGAGCAAAATTTGAGCAATTAGCAGAAACGTTAGTGAAGCGTTCTATGGAGCCCGTTGCTAAAGCGTTAAAAGATGCCGGTTTATCTGTTTCTGATATTGATGAAGTAATCTTAGTAGGAGGTTCAACTCGTATTCCAGTTATCCAAGAGCAAGTAGAGAAATTCTTCAACAAAAAACCATCAAAAGGAGTTAATCCTGATGAAGTAGTAGCTATTGGAGCTGCTATCCAAGGTGGTGTTTTAACAGGTGAAGTAAAAGACGTATTATTATTAGACGTTACACCACTTTCATTAGGTATTGAAACAATGGGAAGTGTAATGACAAAATTAATTGAGTCGAATACAACTATTCCAACAAGAAAATCACAAGTTTTCTCAACAGCTGCAGACAATCAACCATCGGTAGAAATCCATGTGTTACAAGGAGAACGACCAATGGCAAATGATAATAAAACAATAGGTCGTTTCCATTTAGATGGAATTCCACCAGCGCCAAGAGGTGTTCCTCAAATTGAAGTAACGTTTGATATTGATGCAAATGGTATTATCAAAGTATCAGCTACTGATAAAGGAACTGGTAAATCTCACGATATTCGTATTGAAGCTTCTTCAGGATTGACTCCAGAAGAAATTGAAAAAATGAAAAAAGACGCCGAGATGAATGCTGAAGCAGACAAACTGGCTAAAGAAAAAGCGGATAAATTAAACGAAGCGGATTCCATGATTTTTCAAACAGAAAAACAATTAGGGGAGTTTGGTGATAAATTGTCGGAAGGAAATAAATCTGCAATTGAATCGGCTTTAAATGAACTAAAAGTGGCTTATGAAACTAAAGACGTTGCAACGATTGCTCCTGCATTAGATGCTATTAATGAAGCGTGGAAAAATGCATCTGAAGAAATGTATAAAGCACAAGCTGAAGGAGGAGCCGCTCCGGAAGCAACTCAAGAAAATCAATCTGGAGATCAAACCCAAGATGTTGATTTTGAAGAAGTAAAATAAGTTCTCCTTGTTTTAACCTTACAACCGAATCAGAAATGATTCGGTTTTTTTGTTATACCAGTCATTTTTTTTTTGGTATATTTGGTTTGAAATCATGTGCACTATGAGAAAACAATCGCTTACGTCGCTTTTACAAATCAAGCATCCCATAATAATGGCTCCAATGTTTCTAGTATCCAATACAGAAATGGTAGTTGAAGGAATGAAAAGTGGTATTGCAGGCTGTATTCCTGCCTTAAATTATCGCACTTTAGCAGAACTAAAAGAATCCATAAGAATATTAAAAGCAGCAAAAATAGAAGGTGGTAGCTTTGGTTACAATTTAATTGTCAATAAGTCTAACGTAAAATACAAAGAACAACTTCGGGTTTTATGCGAAGAGGGAGTTGATTTTATCATTACCTCATTGGGTTCACCAGAAGAGACTATTCGAGAAGCTCATAAAGTTGGAATTAAAGTATTTTGTGATGTAACGGATTTGGCTTTTGCTCAAAAAGTGGAACAATTAGGAGCCGATGCTATCATTGCTGTAAATAATTTGGCAGGAGGACATCGAGGAAATTTGGATCCCGAAACCTTAATCAAAACCATTAATGATCATACGTCGTTACCTGTGATTTCTGCAGGTGGAGTAGGATGTAAAGCAGATTTAGACACTATGATAGGGTTTGGGGCTGTTGGCGTTTCGGTGGGAAGTCCGTTTATTGCTTCTAACGAATCGGGGGTGTCTCAAGAATACAAGCAAGCATGTGTAGATTATTCAGCAAACGATATTGTGATGACCGAACGCATTTCGGGAACACCTTGTACGGTTATCAATACCCCTTATGTACAAAAAGTAGGAACAAAACAAACCCATTTAGAAACCCTATTGAATAAGAATAAAACCTTAAAAAAATGGGTTAAAATGATTCGCTTCTATATTGGAATGAAAGCAACGGAAAAAGCAGCTACTCAGGTCACTTATAAAACAGTTTGGGTAGCAGGACCAACTATTGAACACACCAAAGCAATTTTACCCGTTAAGGATATTGTTCAACAATTGATTTCGTAATTTAATTTATTACAATTTCAAAAGTTTTATCCCAATTTTTACCAGTAACGAAATAGGTTTTTGTTGCTGGGTTGTAGGCTATTCCATTGAAATAATCAACCTCAGGATGTTGTGTTACTTTGGTTTTTAAATCGGCACAATTAATTACATTTTCAACTGCACCTGTTTTTGGATTGATGACTGCAATAACATCTTTTTGATAAATGTTGGCCCAAATCTTTCCATTGATCCATTCCATTTCGTTTATGGAATCAATTTTAGAACCTGCAGTGTACACACCAATGCGATCAATAACTTTAAAAGTAGTAGGATTTAAAATATAAATTATCTCTGAACCATCACTCATGTATAAATTCGTACCATCATTAGTGAGTCCCCAACCGTCGGTTTCAAAGGTGAATTTTTTCTCTAATGCCAATGTATTGGCATCATAAACAAATCCTGTTTTTTCTTTCCAAGTGAGTTGGTATATTTTTCCGTTTAAAACGGTAATACCTTCTCCAAAAAATGTGTCTTCTAATTTGATTTGTTGGTTTACTTTACCGGTTTTGTAATCGGTTTTACGTAAAGTAGATTCTTTGTATTGGCCAGTTCCTTCTAAAAGGACTCCATTGTAAAATTCAAATCCTTGTGTATAGGCATTGCTATCGTGAGGATAAGTATTCACAATGGAATAATTTAATAGTTGAGGTTCTTGGCTGGCATATATTGAAAAACTCGTATTAATGTCAATGTTTTTACCTTCAAAGTAAACTAGGGCTTTAAGGGTTTGATTGCCTAATTTTTGTTTGTTTAAAGCAAAAGGTAGTTTATCATTTCCTTTTACGGCACCAATTTTTGTTTCATTAATGAAATATACAACCGAATCAATTGTTTTATTTTCTTTATTTTGAAGAACTAAATCGATACTTTCTTCTAATTTTAGAATCGGTTTTAGTGTCGGATTTTCAATCGAAAATAATTTTTTTAATTCGTTTTCATCTTCTTTACAGCCCAAAGCAATGATGCCTAATAGTATGATAGCGAATAGCTTACCGTTTAACATGTTGTAGATATTTAATACTGTAAATATACAATGATTTTTTATACACACAATTGTCCTTGTAAAAATATAAAAAGATTGTATATTTGCACCGGCAAGTCCTACACGACCAGCTCCTGCAGACTCCTCCAGGGTGGGAACACAGCAAAGGTATGTGGTTGTAGCGGTGCGATGTAGGTCGCTTGCCATTTTTTATTGGATCTCCTTAGGGAGATTTTTTTATGCCTAAAAGTTTCTTATCTTCGTATCATAATCATTAAATATGAAAAAAGTTGTATTCATTACTGGCGCTTCATCGGGTATAGGTAAATCTATAGGTGAATTTCTGCATCATAAAGATTTTGTGGTGTATGGCACCAGTAGAAATCCGGATGCAATAACCCAATCGATATTTCCAGTATTGAAATTGGATGTTCGCAATGCACAAAGTATTCAAGAATGTGTAGCGTTAATTCTTAAAAAGGAAGGCCAAATTGATGTTTTGATTAACAATGCGGGTGTGGGCATTACAGGTCCTATTGAAGAAATTCCATCACAAGAAATTCGGAATAATTTTGAGACGAATTTGTTTGGTCCTATAGAGGCTATGAAGGCTGTATTGCCTCAAATGCGTTTGCAAAAATCGGGATTAATAATCAATATTACCTCTATAGCAGGTTATATGGGATTGCCGTACCGAGGAATTTATTCAGCTTCAAAAGGGGCGTTAGAATTGATTACTGAAGCACTTCGTATGGAAGTCAAAGCTTTTGGAATTCAAATTACGAATGTAGCTCCAGGTGACTTTGCTACAAATATAGCAGCGGGTAGGTACCACGCACCTGTTCTAAAAGGATCGGCATATGAATTACCTTATGGAAATACCTTAAAAGAAATGGATGAACACGTAGATAGTGGTAGTAATCCTAATGAAATGGCAGAAGCTATTTTCCGCATTATCAATACAAAGCAGCCTAAAATACATTATAAGGTTGGTGCCTTTATGCAAAAATTTTCTATTGTATTGAAACGCGTTTTACCTGATACATTATATGAAAAAATGTTGATGAATCATTATAAATTGTAAGTTTACTTTTTGAACATTTTTAATATTACAATGGCATGGGGGAAGGTAATTGAAGCTAAAAAAGAGAAAAATAAAGCATCAAAAATAATAAGATCTTTTGCCAAAACATACAATATTGTAATACCCAATATGGATAGTATCCAATATCCAAAAGCCGTTTTTATATACTTTTTAAAATGTGTAAGGCTGTATTTTCCATATAAGAAAACAATTTGGTCATTAAGAGAGGGAATACTATGCCAAAAAACAAAGTAGATGGTGAAACCCCAAATCAAAGTGGAGCTTTTAAAAATAACCATAAGGACTACTAAATAAAACAATTGCTCAATAATATTCTTATTAAAATCACTGTGTTCTCGTGTCATGAAATAAGTAGCCATTACTAATAGTATACTAATCACAGCTGCAGAGAACATAAAAAAGGAATGAGGTAGCAGTATACCTGTAATTTCAAAAATTATTTTAGCGGCTTCCGCTGCATTCATATATAATAGGACTGCAAGTATGAATAAGCCATAAATAAGTTCGAATACTTTTCGAAGGGAGGTTTTAGTTACTATAAGTGAGGCCCAGTGCTGTTCTCCAAAATGATAGCCACTTACAAGAATAAACAGAATCAATGCAAAAAGTGGCAATACTGTAAATAATACAATAGAACTTATAACAATTACGAGATAAGAAAGAATAATTTTGATAAAAGTTGTCTTTTTAGTGTTTTCGATTTGATGAATTAAGACCAAATCATTCGCTCCATGTAAAATTCCGAAGGTAAAAATCAATAAAAAACCAAAAATTAATTGGTTTGTATCTGATAAATAAGAAGTTAGCCAAAGTCCTGCAAAGCTTGTTATGATTGATATTTTACTCATTTTTTATTTTATTTCATCATATTTGTTTAATTTATTTTGAAAAAAAATCAACAAATTTTTTTTATTCTGTTTAATTTTTTATAAATTTACTTAAACAAACTAATTTAAACTATATTATTATGACAAATTTAATGTTTCTTTCATCTAGTGTAACAAAAATGTTACCTAATGATTATGTTGGGTTTACCTTTTTTATTGGAAGCATGGCTATGATGGCTGCTTCCGCATTTTTCTTTTTATCATTGAATCAATTTGATAAAAAGTGGCGTACTTCAGTATTGGTATCAGGTTTGATTACTTTTATTGCTGCGGTACATTATTTTTATATGCGTGATTATTGGAATGCGTTCCAAGAATCACCAACGTTCTTTAGATATGTTGACTGGGTATTAACTGTGCCATTAATGTGTTTAGAGTTTTATTTGATTCTTAAAGTGGCTGGAGCGAAACAAAACCTATTGTGGAAAATGATTTTCCTTTCAATAGTAATGTTAGTAACAGGTTATTTTGGTGAAACTATTTTTAGCGATCAAGCAGCATTTTGGGGATTAATTTCAGGTTTAGCTTATTTTGTAATCGTTTATGAAATCTGGTTAGGTGAAGCTTCTAAATTGGCTGCGGCTGCCGGTGGAAATGTATTGGCATCTCACAAAATTTTATGTTGGTTCGTATTAGTAGGTTGGGCTATATATCCATTAGGATATATGTTGGGTACAGACGGATGGTACACGGATTTTTTAGGTAAAGGAAGTGTCGACGTTGCTTACAACATCGCTGATGCCATCAACAAAATAGGATTTGGATTGGTTATCTATAACTTAGCTGTTAAGTCAACTTCAAAAGAGTAAGTACAGTTCAATTTTTAGTTTTTGGTTAGCCGCTCCATTTTTGGAGCGGTTTTTTTATGGTATTCTCATCCTATTTCATACTTTTGCAATTCAAACAACAAACAACACATTAAATTTATCAAGATGAAATTTTTTATTGACACTGCTAATTTAGAGCAAATTAAAGAAGCGCAAGAATTAGGTATTTTAGACGGAGTAACTACAAATCCTTCGTTAATGGCCAAAGAAGGTATTACAGGTAAAGATAATATCCTTAAGCATTACGTAGCAATTTGTAATATTGTAGACGGTGATGTAAGTGCTGAAGTAAACGCAATGGATTTAGAAGGCATGATTAGAGAAGGGGAAGAATTAGCAGATTTGCATGAGCAAATTGTGGTAAAATTACCCATGACTAAAGAAGGTGTGAAAGCATGTAAATATTTCTCTGATAAAGGAATTAAAACGAATGTAACTTTAATTTTCTCTGCTGGACAAGCTTTATTGGCAGCAAAAGCAGGAGCTACTTATTGTTCACCTTTTCTAGGTAGATTAGACGATGTGTCTACTGATGGTTTAAATTTAATTGATGAAATTCGTCAAATATATGATAACTACGGATTTGAAACGCAAATTTTGGCAGCTTCAGTACGTCACACCATGCACGTAATCAATTGTGCTAAAATTGGTGCCGATGTAATGACCGGACCGTTATCTTCTATCACAGGTTTGTTGAAACATCCCTTAACCGATATTGGTATTGCTCAATTTATTGCTGATTACGAAAAAGGAAATAAATAATTTTCTTAAACTATACTTATAAAAAAAGCGTTCTAATTGGAACGCTTTTTTAGTATAATTGGTTTTCAAAGTTCACATCAAACAAATTGGCAAAACCGTTTTTAATAGTGCCATCCGCGTTTAAAATGATAATCCGGTGAATTTTGGTTATGACCCATTTGTTTCGAATAGCTTCAAAATCGGTCGCATGCAATTCAAAATGATTGTTAAGTTGGTATTTCTTTAATGCGTCGTTCCAATTGTGTTGGGTATCGTCGATATTAATTGCTATGAAATTATAATTGGGATGTTTTTTTCGTAATGCATTTATTTTTTGGTGGGCAATAGCCATGTGTGATTCAGCATGTGTGGTCCAAAAATATAGGACGGTTGGCTTGGTTATCAGTGAGGGTAAGTTTACTTTTTCATTTTTCGCATTGACCAAATCAATTTTAGGTAAAGTATTACCAACTTTTAATTTTTGAACAGCAGTGTAAATGGTTCGAATTTCTTTTTCCAGAGCTCTATCAGTTGATAGTTCTAAATAACGTTCGATAAATTTAGTGTTGTTGTACATATTTTGGTCTTCTAGTAAGTACATAATGGCCACATTATTTAGAACGACGTTTCTGGTCTTCTCGTTTTTAATGAGTTGTTGTGTAAGGTTTAATTTTTCTATATTATTCTCAATCGAATTTTCAACAAGAATTCCTTTGTTTTTTTCATAAGCCATATTGTTCAATAACATACTCACATATTTAATAAAGGGAGAGTAATTGATCAATTCATTCGACTCATAATTGACTGTTTTTCTGTGTTCGTAATAGTCTGAAGGTAAAGCCTTTCTAATATTTACACCCGTTCTGAACTGATGTGCATAAGGATAGATTTCTTTTTTTGTCATGTGATGAAAATCCAAGCTCGCTTTGGCAAGGGAATCAAATGAAGCGTCCCATCCAATTTCGGCTTTACGTTTTAAATAGAATGATTTTCGAATGGCAAAACTAGAATCTATATTCTTAAGAAAGGAACCAACGTTTCGATCAAAGACAGTATACATAGTAGCTTTGTCTTCTTCGTTCTTAAGATACATTTCCATTAAGAAATTGTTTTTTTCATCCCCACGACCACAAAATACGATAGAATTATCAAAATCTATTGCATTCAATCGAACCATTAAACTGTCATTTTTATTAAAATAAACATACTGGTATTCAGGATCGTGTTTAAAAGTATATAATCCCGGGGCTAATGAATCAAATTTATGCAGGAAACGGTTGTTTTTGTCAAGATAAATGGTGTCTATCACTTCATTATCTTTCATAAAAACAACATAATTAGCCTTTGGATTTTGCACCTCACCACCAAAATAGGCTACATAATCGTCTGCTTCAAACTCCTTTTTACAAGAAGTGAAACAAGTAATTAGCAAAATAAATAAGGGTAGTGTGTATGTAATGTAATTTTTAATCATGCAATAGATTATGAATTTCAAAAACAAATGTATTGGTATTATTTTAACCTACTTGTTAACATTCAGTTAAAATAATCCCATATTAAATATCGATATAGGATTCAAAAATCTACTATTTTTACTACTTTTGCAACAGTTTTATAAAAATTACAAAAATGTTAACAGTTTCAAATTTATCGGTTCAATTTGGTAAACGCATCTTATTCGATGAGGTAAACACTACTTTTACGCAAGGGAATTGCTATGGAATCATTGGTGCTAATGGCGCAGGAAAATCAACCTTCATGAAAATCATAGCTGGTGAAATGGAACCCACATCGGGAAGGGTTATTTTGGAGCCTGGAAAACGCATGTCGGTATTGAATCAGAACCATAATTTATTTGATGAATTTACGGTATTGGAAACGGTATTGATGGGTAATAAAGTCTTGCATGCTGTTAAAACAGAAATGGATGCTTTATATGCTGATTATACGGATGAAAATGCGAATCGAATTGGTGAATTGCAATTGCAATTTGATGAAATGAACGGTTGGAATGCAGAAAGTGATGCCGCAACGATGTTATCTAACTTAGAAATTGGAGCTGAATATCATTATACTTTGATGAGTGAAATGGATGGTAAGCTGAAAGTTCGTGTGTTACTCGCTCAAGCTTTATTTGGAAATCCAGATGTTTTAATCATGGATGAGCCTACAAATGATTTGGATTTTGAAACGATTGGATGGTTGGAAAATTTCTTAGCCAACTATGAAAACACCGTATTGGTTGTATCGCACGACCGTCACTTTTTAGATGCTGTTTGTACGCATGTTTCGGATATTGACTTTGGAAAAATTACACATTACTCAGGAAATTATACTTTTTGGTACGAATCATCGCAATTAGCTGCGCGTCAAAAAGCACAACAAAATAAGAAAGCTGAAGAGAAAAAAGCTGAATTAGAAGAATTTATTAGACGTTTTAGTGCTAATGTAGCCAAATCGAAACAAGCAACTTCTCGTAAGAAGATGATTGAAAAATTAAATTTGGATGAAATTAAGCCTTCAAGTAGAAGATATCCAGCTATCATTTTTGATACCGAGCGTGAAGCAGGTGATCAAATATTGAATGTGCAAAACTTAGCTGCTTCTGTAGATGGAGAGACCTTGTTTAAAAACGTAGATTTAAACATGGCAAAAGGCGATAAAATAGTTGTTTTTTCAAAAGATTCTAGAGCAACGACCGCTTTTTATGAAATTTTGAACAACAAAATGACTGCTGATGCAGGTACATTTGACTGGGGAATTACAACCACACAATCGTATTTGCCTGTAGATAATCATGAATATTTTGATGGAATTGATTTGAACTTAGTAGATTGGTTGCGTCAATGGGTGAAAACAGAAGAAGAACGAGATGAAGTATATGTTCGTGGATTTTTAGGTAAAATGATTTTCTCAGGAGAAGAAGCCTTAAAAAAATGTAATGTATTGTCGGGTGGTGAAAAAGTAAGATGTATGTTGTCGCGCATGATGATGATTCGTGCCAATGTATTAATGTTGGACGAGCCTACTAATCACTTGGATTTGGAATCTATTACAGCCTTCAATAATTCGTTAAATAATTTTAAAGGATCGGTATTGTTTACTACACATGACCACGAATTTGCTCAAACGGTAGGAAATCGAATATTAGAATTAACTCCAAATGGAGCTATAGACCGATACATGACATTTGATGAATATCTTGAAGATGATAAAATAAAAGAATTAAGACAAAAAATGTATGCTTAACCACTCATCCCGTTTCTAATTTTAGTTTCGGGATTTTTTTTGTAATAGAATTGCTATTAGAAATATAAATTCTAAATTTGTACAAACAACACATTATGAGTCAAAAAGTTTTGCTCACTTCAAAAGAAGTACACATTATCTTGCATCGATTAGCTTGTCAACTAATTGAAAATCACCTCGATTTCTCAAATACTATATTAATTGGTTTGCAACCAAGAGGTAGATTCCTAGCAGAACGCATCAAGCAAATATTAGAAACGGAATATAATATCGGAAAAATCCAATTGGGATTTTTAGATATTACTTTTTTTCGTGATGATTTTAGAAGAAATGAAAAGCCATTAGAAGCGAATAAAACCCAGATCGATTTTTTAGTCGAAAATAAAAAAGTGGTCTTCATTGACGATGTTTTATTTACGGGAAGAAGTATCAATGCGGCATTAACCGCTATTCAATCATTTGGTAGACCATCGGAAGTAGAATTGCTTACGTTGATCGATCGAAGATTTAGCAGACACCTGCCGATTCAGCCTGACTATAGAGGCCGACAAGTAGATGTTATTAATAATGAGAAGGTATTGGTAAAATGGCTTGAAAATGATGGAGAAGATGCTGTTTATCTCGTAACCAAAGAATAAAACTAAAAACTACAACTACATATTATAAATGAAAGAATTATCAGTACATCATTTAATCGGAATAAAACACATTACGAAACAAGACATTGATTTGATCTTTGAGACTGCTGATCAGTTTAAAGAGGTAATCAATCGTCCTATCAAAAAAGTACCTTCGCTGCGTGATGTAACTATTGCAAATATTTTCTTTGAAAATAGTACGCGTACCAAACTTTCCTTCGAATTGGCTCAAAAACGATTGTCGGCAGATGTCATTAGTTTTTCTGCAGCTCAATCTTCGGTAAAAAAAGGAGAAACTTTGATTGATACGGTAAATAATATTTTATCGATGAAAGTAGACATGGTAGTCATGCGACACAGTAGTCCTGGTGCGGCTCATTTTTTATCGCAAAATGTAAAAGCAAGTATTGTTAATGCTGGTGATGGTGCTCATGAACATCCCACACAAGCTTTATTGGATAGTTATACCATTAGAGAAAGGCTAGGCGATGTAGGTGGTAAGAAAATAGTAATTGTTGGCGATATTTTACACTCAAGAGTGGCTTTATCGAATATTTTTGCTTTGCAAATGCAAGGGGCTGAAGTAAAAGTATGCGGACCAAAAACCTTAATTCCAAAATACATTGAGTCACTTGGGGTAACGGTTGAGCCAAATTTACGTAAAGCATTGGAATGGTGTGATGTAGCAAATATGTTGCGTGTACAAAATGAACGATTGGATGTAAGTTATTTTCCCTCAACTCGAGAATATACACAACAATATGGTGTAACAAAAGAATTGTTGGATTCATTAAATAAAGAAATTGTAATCATGCATCCAGGACCCATCAATAGAGGTGTTGAAATTACATCAGAAGTTGCCGACTCTGGCCAATCGGTAATATTAAACCAGGTGGAGAATGGTGTGGCTGTTCGAATGGCAGTGATTTATTTGTTAGCTAGTAAGATAAAAAATTAAACAAAATCAATTTAAATACGAATCATGAAAGTCGATCAAAAAGGACATACGACAATTCTAAAAGATACTCAAAATGATGTTGAGGCTTTTGTAGCGAAGATCGCAAAGGAATATCATGTGTTTCAATACCAAAATATCATTTTGGATCTTTCGCATAATGCGTCGTTAACTAATGCCGATTTAAATCATTGTAAAGAATTGGTTAAAATGCATAAAAAAGGAAAAAAATCACTCGTTATTGTAACAGATGTTGTTGATTTTAATAAAGTTCCCAATTCAATTTCTGTTGTTCCTTCAATACTTGAAGCGCACGATATGATTGAAATGGATGAAATTGAGCGCGATTTAGGATTTTAAATTAGTTGGAAGATGGGAGTTAGGAGTTTTTTAGCCCATTACCCAAAACCCTTCACCCAATACATAATAAATTGAAACTACAAATACTCGGCTGTTATGCAGCCACTCCAAGAACCATTACCAATCCGACTTCACAAGTCTTAGAAATGAAAAATCATTTGTTTCTGATTGACTGTGGTGAAGGAACTCAAGTACAACTTCGCAAGCAAAAAATTAAATTTTCTCGCATTAATCATATTTTTATTTCGCATTTACACGGCGATCATTTTTATGGTTTGATCGGTTTAATTTCGACCTTCATGTTGCTCAATCGCGAAAATGATTTGCATGTGTATGGACCAAAAGGAATTAAAGAAATAATATTGTTGCAATTGCGTGCTTCGGGATCGTATACTGGATACAATTTGTTTTTTCATGAATTAGCATCTCAAGAAAGTGAAGTCATCTATGAAGACGATACCGTTTTTGTAAAAACCATTCCTCTTAATCACCGAATATACACCAACGGCTTTTTGTTTCAAGAGAAACCAGGAAAACGCCATTTGAATACTGATGCCGTTGCGCATTATAAAATCGAAAAATGTTATTTTGATAAAATAAAATCGGGAGGTAATGTTACGTTGGATTCTGGGGAAATAATTGCAAACGAATTGCTCTCATTGCCACCAGATGCCACTAAAAGTTACGCTTTTTGTAGCGATACTTTATATGACACATCAATTGTTCCTTTGATATATGGGGTAGATGTGTTATATCACGAAGCTACTTTTTTAGATTCGGAAGCCCATTATACCGAAAGAACAAAGCATGCTACAGCTAAGGAAGCAGCCCAAATTGCAAAGTTGGCAGCTGTGAAAAATTTGATATTGGGACACTATTCAACCCGATACGGTTCTATCGAACCCTTTAAAGAAGAAGCGCAAACTGTTTTTGAAAATGTGTTTTTAGCCGATGATGGTATAGAATTTGAATTCTAATTCTAATTTAAAAATCAATATCTTTTTATAAACTAATGCTACCTTATGATACAAACCGTTATTTTTGATATGGATGGTGTAATAGTTGATACCGAACCGGTACATCATTTTGCCTATTACCAACATTTTAATGAATTAAATATTGAAGTTTCGGATGCGTTATATCGTTCGTTTACAGGGAATTCAACCCGTAATATTTTCCAAAAATTAAAAGCACATTATAATTTGACCGATGAAGTAGAGCAATTAATTTTACGCAAAAGAGAATTGTTTAATGAAGCATTTGATCTCAAAGAAGATTTGTATTTGATTGATGGGGTTGAAGCGCTCATTAAAGATTTGCATAGCAACGGTATGCAATTAATTGTAGCATCGTCGGCATCAAAGGTGACTATTGACCGTGTTTTTACTCGTTTTAACTTACATCAATATTTTACACACATAGTATCAGGAGAAGATTTTCCAAAATCGAAACCCCATCCAGCTATATTTCAACATGCGGCCAGTTTATCTAAAGCGCCCAAAGAAAATTGTATTGTTATAGAAGATAGTGCCAACGGAATTCTAGCGGCTGTTGCTGCCGGTATTTATTGTGTGGGATACGACAGTTTTCATTCCAAAGATCAAGATTTATCAAAGGCAAATGTGATAGTTCGACATTTTAATGAATTGGATTTTTGTAAAGTTCGCGATTTAAAATAAGCCTATTCAGTATCTTGAAATGTGTGAATTTCAACGATTCTTTTACTATCTTTTTTTACAGCATCTTCTTTACGCATCGACCAAAAGAAATCACTCGAATATTTTCGGGCCTCTTCTAAATTTACAATAGGGTACGGGTAATCACGGCCAATTTCAAAAGCATAAAGCATTTGTTCGATTGGAGTTAATTTCCATGGCTCGTGAATAAATTCAGCTGGAATTTGGGCTAATTCGGGCATCCATTTTTTTATAAAAATACCCTCCGGATCGTGTTCATAGGAGTTTTTTACAGGATTGTATACGCGTAATGTGTTGATGCCGGTAACACCTGCCTGCATTTGAATTTGGGGATAATGAATGCCAGGTTCAAAATCTAAAAATTGTTGTGCCAAATGCGGACTACAATTTTGCCAAGGTTGAAACAAATGGTGTGTATAAAAGGAAACCACCAAAGCACGCATTCTAAAATTTAAATAGCCTGTCGAATTCAAACAACGCATACAAGCATCCACTAATGGTACTCCTGTGGTACCGGTTATCCATGCTTTGTGGTATTTATCATTGACACTTTGGTTTAAATTTCGATATCCCTTATTGATAGCTACAAACTCCATAGTGCTTTCCATTTCAAATTTTTGAATAAAATGGGCTTGCCAACGCAATCTTGAGGCGAAATTTGAAATTTGTCGTTTGAATTTTACTTGTTGGTGTACTTCCCAAGCTTTGGTGTATACTTCTCGAATCGACAGGTTTCCCCAAGCAATATAAGGCGATAATCGACTACAACCTTTTCTAGCTAATTCTGGTTTTGAAATGTGACTGCTGTAATTTTGAACACGTTCTTCAAAAAAGGATTTCATGTAGCGTAACGCTGTTGGAGCGCCACCTTTTTGAAAATTGGGATTCGGAATCGTTTTAATAGAAGGTACATCAAAGTGTTGTTCCAACTCTTCAATTTCTATAAACTTAACAAAGCTCCTTGTATTCGGTAGAAAAGGCAAGCAATCTTTGTCCATATAATCATACCAATCTTCTTTCCATGTTTTTCGATTTTTAATGCCACGAATAATGCCATTAGTGATGTATTCATTCCAAATAATTCCTTTGTTTTTCAGTAGTTTAGCGACAGCTAAATCTCTATCAAAAGTCAATCGAATACCCGTTTCTTGATGTGAATAAACCGCTCTGACGGAAATAAGTTTGGATAGCTTTTCAAAAACTGTTACCGCTTCACCTTGAACAATTAAGATTTGTGTGTGATATTTTAAAAGTTCTTTCTGTAAAGCTTCTAACGATTGTTTGATAAAGTCAAAATGCCGCTGACTATAATGAGAGTCTTTCTGTAGAGAGGGCTCAAAAATATAGAGTAAAAGTGTTTTTCCTTGAGCTGACAAGGCTTCATGAATTGCTTCATGATCGTGTAAACGTAAATCTCTCTTGAACCAAACTACTTTCATGTACTAGTTTTGGATTGTCTGTTTTATAAATTCAATACAACAAATTTAACCTACAGCCTCTTTGTAAACGCTCAAACAACGTTCTCGTGCTGCTTTGTGATCTATTATAGGTTGTGGATAGGAAGTAGTTTCCAACTCAGGAATCCATTTTTTGATATATAACAAGTCTTTATCAAACTTCTTGATTTGTTCACTTGGATTGAAAATGCGAAAATAAGGAGCTGCATCGACGCCCGAACCGGCTGCCCATTGCCAATTTCCAACATTACTAGCCATTTCATAATCTAAGAGTTTTTGAGCGAAATAGGTTTCTCCCCAACGCCAATCAATTAATAAATGTTTGCACAAAAAACTAGCGACTATCATTCGAACACGATTGTGCATGTGTCCGGTTGCATTCAATTCTCGCATACCAGCATCCACAAATGGATAGCCTGTTTTGCCTTGGCACCATTTTTTGAAGAGTTCTTCATTATTATCCCAAATTATTGCATCATATTTGGGTCTAAAACTTGCACTTTTGGTATGGGGAAAATGCCATAAAATTTGCATAAAAAATTCACGCCAAATCAATTCGTTCCAAAAAGTTTCATTTTTTTCCGCAATGGCTTTTGCAATCATATTACGAATTGAAACCGCACCAAATCTGAGGTAAATTCCCAGATACGAGGTTTTGTTTAAAGCTGGAAAATTTCGTGTGGCTTCGTAATTTTGAATTAAGTTTTCGGAAACATCAAAAGCTGAAACTTTAATTGTTGATTTTTCAAAACCAATAGTATCTAATGATAAAAAAGGGTAAGAGTGCTTTGTAATTTTATCCAATTTATCTTCCGATGGATAATGAACTAGCTTGATTTTCCTGAAGTTTTCTTTCCATTTTTTTGAATAAGGTGTGTAAACCACATAAGGACTTCCATCGTCTTTTACCACTTCACTTTTTTCAAAAATAACCTGGTCTTTCGAAGTTAAAAAAGAAATGCCTTTCGAAACAAACAACTGATTCATTTCCTTGTCGCGCTTGCGAGCATAGGGTTCGTAATCATGATTAGTGTATACGGCAGTAATTGTATTTTCAGAAAGTAATTTTGTAAATATTTCTGATGGATTTCCATGAAAAACGGCTAATGACTTTCCGAGTTGATTTAATTTTGACTGAATTTTTTGCAATTGCTCATGAATAAAAGTAACACGAGCATCATCTTTTGGAAGTTGCGATAATATCAATTCATCAAAAATAAAAATGGGTAGTACTTCATCCGAACCGTTTAAGGCATGAAAAAGTCCAACATTGTCTTCTACTCTTAAATCGCGTCTAAACCAAAATATATTCATTTTTTTATTTGTTTCAAGTTTCAGGTTTGATTTTAAAAATTGACTTTGTGGATGAAATTGTATTATCCGTTAACTAATAACGATGACATACCACCATCTACATGAAAAACTTGTCCCGAAATCCAGCTGCTCTTTTCGTTCAATAAGAAACAAGCCATTTGTGCACTATCTTCTGCTTTTCCGAAGCGTTTTAAAGGATGGCGTTCTGCCGATTTTTCTTGTTTTGTTTCGTTGTTTAAGAATTTATCAGCTAATGGTGTATCGGTTAACGATGGCGCAATTACGTTTACTCTTATTTTTGGTGCATATTCAGCCGCTAATGCTTTTGCAAATCCTTCAATAGCACCTTTTGAAGCTGCAACACTTGTATGAAAGGGCATGCCCATTGCAGCCGCAACACTACTAAACAATACAATACTCGATTGTTCGGAGGCTGTTAAATTGGGTAAAACGGTTTGAATTACTTTGACCAAACTAATGAAATTGATTTGTAAATCGGTTTCAAAGGTTTCTATTTTAAGCCCTTTGAATGGGCGCAAATTAATACTTCCTGGACAATACACCAAACCGTCAATTACAGCCGGTAATTTTGATATATCCAGAGTATCGGTAGCTGCATCAAAAGGAATGTGCGTAACCTGAAGGCCGGATAAGTTTTCATTGCTTCTGGAGGCAATAAAGATATTATTTTCTTGCTGAAGTTCTTTAGCAATAGCGAATCCAATGCCATAGGAACCACCAATTAATAGTATGTTTTTCATAAATTATCCTTTAAATTCACCAAATAGTTCAATTAATTTTTTTCTTCTGTATTCAAATATTTCGTTCAATTTTGGTCGAACAAGAAAAGGATGAACCATTTGTCCAATAATCCCCATTGGAACTTTATAATCGACAATGTCCTCCATCTCTACACCACCCGGAATTACTTTAATGAAATGTTTGTGGTGCCATAATGCATAGGGCCCAAAACGTTGTTCATCTACAAAATACTGTTTGTCAACAACATGTGTAATTTCTGTTACCCATTTGGTTGGTATGCCCAATACGGGAGTTACAATATACTGAATAATTTGACCAGGGAACATTGGTCTATCAGCGCCGGATAGTATTTTGAACCCCATGTATTCCGGGGTGATTTTTTGTAAGTTTTTAGGGTCCGATAATAAATCCCATGCTTCTTGTAGGGTGATGGGTAGGTTTTGTTTTGTATGCAAACGGTATATTTTCATATATTTTTAATTTGTTGTAAAGATATTAAATTGTTTAATAATTAAAATAAAAGATTAAACAAAATTTAGTATTTAAACAATTATTAACATTTGGTTGCAATACAATTCGTAATTTTGACAAACTAAAACGAAAACCATGAAAAAAATTTGTATGTTATTGGTACTATTGTTTGCCAATTTTTATGTTGAAGCACAAGTAAAAACGCCTCAGGCTAGTCCGTTGGCCAAAATTGATCAAGTAGTTGGGTTGACCAATATTCAAATCGAGTATTCTAGACCTAGCGCAAAAGGAAGAACGGTTTATGGAGACTTAGTTCCATTTGGTAAACATTGGAGAACAGGTGCTAATGCTAACACCACAGTATCGTTTAGTGAAGACGTGAAGATTGCAGGTAAAGATCTAAAAAAAGGTAAATATGCTTTATTCACTACTCCAAAAGCAGACAGTTGGGATGTTATTTTTTATACCGATACCAATAATTGGGGGTTGCCTGAAGAATGGAATGAAACAAAAGTAGCTTTAAAAGTGACGGTTAAGCCAGAAACTACAACAAAATCAGTGGAGTCTTTTTCGATATTTTTGAACAACCTTACGAACGATTCAGGTATAATGGAGATGTCTTGGGAAAGAACTACAGTTGCGATTCCATTTTCAGTTCCTACACAGGAAGCTGCTATGAAAAGTATCGAGAAAACGTTAGCGGGTCCTACAGCGGGTGATTATTTTGCTGCAGCACAGTATTTTTACCAAACCAATAATGATTTAAATAAAGCCTTATCTTGGGTTACTACGGCAGTTAGTTTAACCGCTAAAAACACAGATGTGCCATATTGGTACTTGCGTTTAAAATCTTTGATCCAAGCAAAATTAGGGGATAAAAAAGGAGCTATAGTTACAGCTAAAGAGTCATTAAATTTAGCAGTAAAAGCGGGTAATGGTGATTATGAAAAAATGAACAGAGACAGTATTGCTGAATGGTCAAAATAATTCAGTCATTATTTTATAAAAAAGCGTTTCTATTTGAAACGCTTTTTTTTATACTTTATCCTGATTTGTTTTTTGAAGGATTAATGAAATGAGTAAGGTAAGCAGTACACCAATAAGATTTAACCACAAGTAGCCTAGTTTTTCACTTTCATTGGTTTCAAAGAAAATGTATTTTAAAAATATCAGGATAACAATAGTTTGGCTCATAATTCCTCCAAAAAATATGGCTTTACCTTTGATGTAAGGTACATAAAAACCAATTAAAAAGATACCTAATACGGTTCCGTAGAATATCGAACCAATAATGTTGACCAATTGGATTAAATTTTCAAATAAGGAACTCACGCAGGCAAAACCAATGGCGATTATTCCCCAAAATAAGGTAAAATATTGTGTTGCTACCACGTAGTGTTTTTCTGAGTGTGTCGAAACGTTACGTTTGTATAAATCAATCGCAGTAGTCGCAGCTAGTGAGTTCAATCCGGAAGCACTCGACGACATGGCTGCGCTGATTATTACTGCAAGGAGTAAGCCCAATAATCCTTTGGGAAGATAGTTCATGATAAAATATAAGAATACATAATCTTTATCATTGGTTTCGGCGCCATTGTCTGCTTTTGAGATGAGTTCTTTGGCAGTAGTTCGGAGTTCTTTTTCTTCAAGCGATAATGCAATCATTTTCTTTCGTAACGTAGGATTATCGTATGCATTGTGCTTGAGTTGTTCAATATAGATTTGATTGACTACTTTTTTGTCAATATTGATTTGGTTGAGTTGCTCCTCTAATAGAGCATAGTTCTCTTTTTGATTGGAGTGTGTTACCTTTTCTACATTAATCGGATTGAAATGTAGGGGAGCGTCGTTGAATTGAAAAAAAACGAAAACCAATACACCTGTCAACAGTATGAAAAATTGCATGGGAACTTTCAACAACCCATTCATTATCAAACCCATTTGGCTCTCTTTTATGGATTTACCGGATAAATAACGTCCTACTTGTGATTGATCGGTTCCAAAATAAGAAAGCATTAGAAAAAAACCACCAGTTATACCACTCCAAAAGGTATAACGAGTTTCCGGATTATAAGAAAAGTCTAAGATGTCCATTTTACCATTGGCTCCGGCTATGTGTAATACATTTGAAAAATCTACATCTTCGGGTAAATACCCCAAGATGACAAAAAAGGTAATAAGCATACCGGAAAGGATAACAAACATTTGTTGTTTTTGGGTCACATTTACCGCCTTAGTACCTCCCGAAACAGTATATATAATTACTAATACACCAATAATGATGTTCAAGAAGGTTAAATTCCAGCCCAATAATGCAGATAATATGATGGAAGGAGCATAGATGGTTATTCCGGTTCCTAAACCTCTTTGAATTAAAAAGAGTATTGAAGCCAAAGTTCGTGTTTGTACGTTGAAACGTTGTTCTAAATATTCGTAGGCTGTATAGACTTTAAGTTTGTGGTATATAGGTATAAAAGTATACGCAATCACAATCATGGCTATGGGCAATCCAAAATAAAATTGCACAAACCCCATGCCATCGTGGTAAGCTTGACCTGGCGTAGAAAGAAATGTAATGGCACTCGCTTGTGTTGCCATAACAGAAACCCCAACTGTAAACCAAGGCGTTTCGTTATTGTCTAGAAGATAATCTTTCACTGTGGCGCTTCCTTTGGTTTTTAAGGCGCCATATACTACAATAAAAAATAGGGTAGTGGATAATACAATCCAATCTATAATTTCCATACTACTTGTAAATTTCCATTAGTAAATAGAAAAGCAAAATATAAATTGCATTCAATAGCAGTACAAGACTATAACTTTTTTTCCATTTTGGTTTTTCCATAGTTTATGTTGTTACAATAGGAATTAATTATTATAAGGCAATTAGGTTAGCCAATAATCGATAAGCGCCGCTAACGCCCTCTGGAAGTTCTCTAAAGAAACTTAAACCCGTATACACATAATTGCCTTTTCCATATTTGGCAATTAATAAGCCTCCTTGTTTTTGATCTTCTCCTTCATCGCTAGAAGCTATAATTGGAGTAAATTCTTTACCCCATTGATTAGGGTAATACAAACCTTGTTCTTGTACCCAGCCAGTGAAATCTAATTGACTTATTGTGTTAGGGTAGTTCAGTACACTGTGATGTGGTGCTAGAAAGGTTACAGCTGCATTTTCGTTGGTTATACGATCATCTGATATTTTTAGATTGTAAGGCGCTATTTCTTTAGTAATTAAATTATTAGAAGTGTTATATTGAACTATTACATTACCTCCATTTTTTACGTATTCAAATAAAATTTTATTTTTGTATTTCAATTCGTCAACAACATTAAATGCTCTAATTCCCAAAATAATAGCGTCAAAATTTTCAATTTTTTCTTGGGTAATGGTGTTGGGTTCAAGCAATGTAACGTGATAACCAATCTGCGTTAAATGATTCGGAATTTCATCTCCAGCACCCATAATATATCCGATATTTTTTCCTTTAATTTTTAGATCTAAAGTAACCGCTTTTGCAGTAGAGGGCACTACAATTGTTTGTTTAGGGATGTGTGGGTAGTGCAGGCTTATTAATTTACGATCCAATAGCTGCCCTTCTACTGTCACAAGTGCACTCAAAGTTGTTGTAGCACTATTTTTAGAAGGTTGAACGGTAAAAGTTACACTTTTAGTTTCATTTTTTGATGCAATCTCAATCGGTATTTCTTTGGGTTCAACTTTCCAATCGATTGGATAACATAGGCTAACTACTCCTTTGACATTTGCTTTGTGTGCAGAAACTGTTACCGTTACGGTTTTAGGCTGCGTTCCATTAAAAAGTAATATTTCAGGAGTAATGGCAGTTGTTGCTTCAGGAAGTAATGTAAACGGAACATAGGTCTCTCCATCATCGGGCGTATTGAATTTATAACAAATGTTTTTTACAAACTCTAGCGTATAGCCTTCTATTTCGACTGTAAAAACTACTGGAAAAGCTGTAGTAATTTCTGGAAGTATGCGCAATGCTGGATTACTAATATGATACATTCCTACTGTTTTGGCTTCTTTTAACCAAAATAGGTTGGAGTAATCTGCATCCGGATTGCATCTGATTTTTTTTAATGATATACTAATTTTAGTATTGTTCTTGAGTTCTATATTTTTTGACTCTGTTGGAAGTTCTAATACTTTTATCGAGACCAATTTTGCTTTGGATGTGCTTCGATTAATGATTTCTACATTGAGATTAAAATCGTCTGATGGTGTTGTCGATTCGGTATCGGCAACAGCTTCCATGAATAAACCACTACACGCTTCAATAATTTTTACTATTTGTTTGCTTTTGATGGTTTTCCAATGAATATCATCCAATTGTTCGATCAATTGATAGGCTTTTATAAGATTTGGAAGATGTACTGATGGGTTGTTGAAGTTGAAGTTTTTTTCCACATCATTCAAAATAGCTCCAATGGCTTGCCCTCCCGGTACTCGACTCCATGTTGTATTAATCCCTTCAAACAGGTTGCCTGACTTTGGTATATCTCCTTTCAAAAGGTCTAAATATTCAATTTCGTCACCACGGCTTCCGAGTGTACCAAATCCTTGGCATTTGTGTTGGCTTCGACTCAAGGCAGCAATTTCGTTATTACTTTTACCTTTTAGTGGATAAAATACATTGGCATTTATAGCTAATAAATTTGATTTATCGGCAGCTTCAAAAGCTTCTTGACTTCCGTAAAACCACCAAGACGTATTAAAAAAAACACGTTTTGGTGGATTAGTAAGGGTTTGAAGAGCTTCTAAACTCAACTGAGCCGATGCCGTATGATGCCCGTGAGTAGTTCCTGGTGTATTGTGAGCAAAACGATGTATAATGATATCGGGTTGGAAGTTGGTAAAGACCTGAATGACGTCTTCGAGTACTTCTTGCTTGTTCCAAATAGCAAAGGTTTCATTGGGTTCTTTCGAAAAACCGAAATCATTAGCACGCGTAAAAAACTGTTCACCTCCATCAATTCTTCGGGCTGCTAACAATTCTTGTGTACGTATAACTCCTAATTTTTCACGCAATTCGGTTCCAATTAAGTTCTGCCCTCCATCACCACGTGTTAATGACAAATAAGCAGTTTGTGCGTGATAATGATTTGAAAAATATGTTATTAATTTTGTATTTTCATCATCGGGATGAGCAGCTACATACAATACTTTTCCCAAAAAATTTAGCTTTTGAACTTGTTCGTAGATTTCTACGGCATTCATTTTTTGCGGTGCCTGAGACCATAAAGAACTTGATAGTATTAACAGTAGAAGTAGCGTGTGTTTTTTCATAGTGTAGTGATGAGATCAATCAAAAAATTCTTTTTCTTCCGTAATTCTATATATTACCGAAATTCCTTTTTGCATTAATAAATTGTTTGGATAGGTAACCATTTCGCCATCACTCGATTGTAAAATAATGTAAAAAGCTTTCACATCCAAGATTTCTCCTTCAATTGGGAAATCTTTGTCGTGTATTTTGATTTTATCACCGATTTTAAAAGGATAGGAAAAGAAGATAATAATTCCCGCAGAAATATTACTCAATATCGACCATTGCGCAAAAGAGGCAACTCCAACCACAGCAAATAGTGAAGATGTAATCAGTAATATTTGATCCTTTTTAACTCCCCAAATGATAATGATCGAAATGAAAGCCAAAATGTTGATGAGTAAATGAATGTATTTTATTACCAGGTTGGTTCGGTGTTCTAGTATCGAATTTATTTTGGCATATTTTCGTACCAGTTTAGTACTACTAATTCTTAAAATAAAATAGATTATTAGGACAATTAATGTTCCTATCTCTTCATGTAAATAGGGATTTTCAACGAGTTTAAACATAGGTAATTATTTTTTTAAATAATAATTCGGTGGGCAATCCTACCACGTTGGTATAGGATCCTTCAATTTTTGAAATACCAATCAATCCAATCCAATCTTGAATTCCATAACTTCCAGCTTTATCAAAAGGTTCATATTTTTCTAAGTAATAATGAATGGCTTCATCGGTTAATGCAGTGAAGGTGACTTTGGTGATGCAATGGAATATTTCTGTTTTTGCTATCGATTTTAAACATACTGAAGTAATTACTTCGTGGGTTTGATTGGATAATTTTTGAAGCATTGCTACTGCGTCAGTTCTATCTTTTGGTTTGCCTAAAGCCTTACCGTTTAACCATACGATGGTATCAGAAGTTACCAAAATATCTTTTTCTTGCAATGTGCCTTCAAAGGCTTTTGCTTTTAATGCTGCTAGGTAATTCGTTATTTCTTCAGCTTTCAAATCGTTTGGATACACCTCTTCAATTTCTTTTAGTTGTATTGAAAAGGGGATGTCCATTTCTTTAAAAAATTGTTGTCTTCTGGGTGATCCAGAAGCCAAAATGATGTTTTTATGTTGTAAAAGCGATTTAAGCATGTTTTAAGTTGTAAACAATTACGGCAATTGATAGTATGCTGAAGCACATCACAAAATAGAGTGTGCGTTCTAAAATTTTATATTCTTGTATGGTGTTGCTGCTAATTAATTTTAATCCAAAAAACAAAAGTGGCCCAACCAATGTGAGCAAAGTATAATACAATACTAGAGTCAATTCAAATAAATGCACCTTACAGTAATAAATTAGTATGGCTATAAGTACCACCGTACAAATGCCAATCATTATTTTTGTTTTAGTAACTCCAATGCGTGTAGCTATAGTTGAAGTGCCTACTATTTCGTTGTTCTGTTTGTTTTTCAGCGAATTAAATAACTCGAATATGAATACGAGTAAAAATCCAAAAATTGCATAATCAACAAGAATACCAAAAGCTTCTCCCATACGGGTTTTATTGTAGGCATCAGTTGCTGGAAATATATCAAACAATGCAATTACAATTATACTTATAGCGATTAAAAGTGCCGAAATAATAGAGCCTAACAATGGAATACGGTCTAAGTTGGTAGCTTTAACGTAGCGTAGCGTTGCTACTAAAACAAATAAGGAGGCAAAAGTAGGCTTATAAATCACATTGGCGAGATAAAAGCCAAGACCCACTCCTGCAATTGTTAATCCGATATACCAATTATAAGCTGCCGTTTCGGTAATGGTATGCCCAACAATTCTTTTTTGAGGATGAATGATAGCATCGTCCTCTTGATTGACAATGTGTTGCATTACGGCACCACCTGCAGCAATACAAACAGTCGATGCAACTAATAACAAATAATTCCAATCGGTTAATGCTAAATCTACAAAAGATTGCGTTAAAAAAAAATAACGTATTACCAATTGCATACAAGCAAGTAGTAGTAGGTTTTGATAACGAATAAGTTGTGCGTATTTCATAGACTGTCAATCCTTCGATAATTAATCAAACTTTGCATCAAAATGTTCCATCCATTTTCCTTGAACTTTCATTACTTGTTCAATAACATCTCTTACCGCCCCTTTTCCGCCTTCAACATGGGAAATATATTTTGAAATCCCTTTGATTTCCGGAACAGCATTTTGAGGGCAAGTGGGTAATCCAACCAATTGCATCACATGATAATCAGGGATATCATCTCCCATGTATAACACGTTTTCAGGTTGAATAGTGTAAATGTCTATGAATTCTTTAAAGGTTTCAACTTTATTGGGTACGCCCAAATAAATATCTGTAATACCAAGATTGCGCAAACGCACGCGAACTCCTTCATTACTTCCGCCAGAAATGATGCAAACCGTATATCCATTTTCTAGTGCCGCTTTCATGGCATAGCCATCTCTAATGTTCATATTTCGTAACATTTCACCGGTAGGTGTTACGTGTATGCTTCCATCGGTAAGTACACCATCTACATCAAAAATGAAGGTGGTGATTTGATTCATGATTTCTTTATAACTTTTTGACATGTTGTATCGATTGTGTAAGTAATTGGTATAGTTTTTTATATTCAGGATTTTCTAAAAAATCCAACTGTTTTTCAATGGTTTTGGTGTCGTTTCGTAAAGCAGGACCCGTTTGGGCTTCTTTTGGTGAAAGTAATAAAATTTTATGCGCTGTTTCCTGAATTAACGGATGCAACACTTCAAACGGAACGTTATTTTCTCGGCAAATTTCATCTCCAATTTGGTACAAATGATTCACAAAATTACATACAAAAACAGCAGCTACGTGTAAACTTTTGCGTTGATCTGAATTGATTCGAACAGTTTTTTCTGAGATGCAATTTCCTAATTTTTCCAAAAGCAGGTAATCAGTTTCATTTTCTGCTTCCACGCAAATAGGAATAGGAGAGAAGTCGATTTCTTTTCCTTTGGTAAACGTTTGTAGTGGGTAAAATACTCCTTTTCTGTTTTTATCATTCAAAATCGAAAATTCCGAGGAACCCGAAGTATGAACTACCAAACGATTTTCAAAGGGCAACTGCGCTGCAACTTCTGCAATAGCATTATCTGAAACAGAAATAATGTATACATCAGCTTCGGTAATTTTCTGATAATCAGCGGTAATTTTTGTTTCGGGGAGTAAATGCGATAAGTGACTTGATGTACGAGCAAATGCTTGTATCAAATCTACATTTTTAGCGTGTAACAATACTTGAATTAAGTGTTGTGCTACATTTCCCGAACCTATTACTACAACTTTAATCATGTGGCTAAAATAGTGAATTTTAGGGAAAATAGAATTAAAAACTCCCAATTCATTTGAATCGGGAGTTTTTAATTTGTTTAATATCTGTTAGGTTTAAAAACCAAATACATTATTAATTATCTCAAGCTCGCACCTAACTGACTTTCAAAATTACTTTGCAATTTCCCCATAATTTTATCAATTTGCGAATCGGTAAGTGTTTTTGTGTCGTCTTGTAAAATGAAACTAACAGCATACGATTTTTTTCCTTCTGGTAAATTTTTACCTTGGTATACATCAAATAAATCTACTTGTTTCAATAAACTTTTTTCAGTTTGCTTGGCAAGGTTAAAAATTTGCTCAAATTGAATATGCTCGTCTACTAACAAAGCAAAGTCACGACGAACTTCCGGATATTTCGGAATATCGTTATATTTGATTTTATTTGAAATATATTTTTGAAGTTTTCCCCAATTGAAATCAGCAAAAACCACTTCTTGTTTGATGTCAAAATGTTTTAATACATTTTTTTTGATCGCACCAAATTCGACAATGATTTCTTTACCAATGGCTAAAGCTAATCCTTCTGCATAAACATCGTTACTGAACGGTAAGGAAATAACTTTTTGGTCCAAACCTAATCGACTCAAGATAGCCATTACATACCCTTTCAATAAAAAGAAATCTGATTTTACTTGGCCTTTTATCCAGTTCTCAGCGGTTCTATTTCCAGTAAGTGTAAGTGTAAGATGTTTTTCTTCTACATAACCTTCGGTTGTATTGTGATATGTTTTTCCAAATTCATACAATTTCAAATCACTTCTTCTTCGGTTGTTGTTAAAAGCAATAGCTTCGAGTGCCGAGAACAATAAGGATTGGCGCATTGCAGATAAGTCGCTACTTAATGGATTTAACATCATAACATTTTGCTCCGCTTCTAATTGATTGGATAATCCAATGTAATCGGGAGTAGTTAATGAATTGGCCATCATTTCATTAAAGCCTAAACCACACAATTGATTGGCAATTGTGTTTTGAACATGAAATTCAGCTGTTCGTGGTGAGTTAGAAACCGTAGCATTTAATTTACCTGGAATTTTGACATTGTTATATCCGTAAACTCTCAAAATTTCTTCAATGACATCAATTTCTCTTGTAACATCTACACGATACGATGGAATTATTAAACCCAATCCAGCGTCAGAAATCGAATTGACTTTAATGTCAAGTGACGCTAATATTTTTTTTATAGTTTCGGGTTTTATTTCTTCCCCAATAATTCGATTTACTTTTTTAAAATGGATGAAAACGCTAAAATCTTCAATGCGTTTAGGATATAAATCTACAATGTCTGAAGTGATTTCGCCACCGGCAACTTCTTGAATCAATAGCGCTGCTCTTTTTAGAGCATATTCGGTTATTGTAGGATCAATACCGCGTTCAAAACGGAAAGAAGCATCCGTGCTTAGTGTGTGTCTTTTAGCTGTTTTACGAACAGATACCGGATTGAAATATGCACTTTCTAAGAAAATAGTTGTGGTTTCATTGGTTACCCCAGAAGTTTTACCTCCAAATACACCAGCCAAACACATGGGGCCGTTTGCATCACAAATCACTAAATCTTCTTGATGCAGCGTTCGCTCAATATCGTCTAGGGTTGTGAACTTTGTTCCGGCCGGAAGTGTTTTGATGATTACTTTGTTGCCTTGAATTTGTGCGGCATCAAAAGCATGAAGCGGTTGGCCTAATTCATGCAACACATAATTGGTAACATCGACAATATTGTTTTTTGGACTTAATCCAATAGCTTTTAATTTATTTTGCAACCAATTGGGTGATGGTTTAACTGTAACACCAGAAATAGTAACGCCACAATAGCGAGGAGCCAATTTACTGTCTTCTACTTTTACATCAATTTTTAAGGTGCGTTTTTCAATTTTGAATTTACTTACAGAGGGGGTAATCAATTCGGAAGTTTTACCTCGCTGTAATAATCCAGCGCGAAGATCACGTGCAACACCCATATGCGACATGGCATCGGCGCGATTTGGTGTCAAACCTATTTCTAACACTTCATCACATTCAATATTAAACACGCTTGCAGCAGGAGTGCCCGGTTTTAGACCATCTGAAAGAATCATAATTCCATCATGGCTTTCGCCCAATCCCAATTCGTCTTCAGCACAAATCATACCGTGACTTTCTTGACCGCGAATTTTTCCTTTTTTTATTTCAAATGCATTACCTTCTTTGTCATACAATTTAGTACCAATAGTGGCCACCGGAACTTTTTGTCCTACAGCTACATTGGGTGCTCCGCAAACAATTTGAACTGGAGCATTTCCATCGCCTAAATCTACTGTGGTGATTTTTAATTTATCTGCATCAGGATGTTTTTCACAGGTAACTACATGACCCACGACTACCCCTTGAAGACCACCTTTAAGGCTTTCAAAGGTATCTATACCTTCTACTTCCAAACCTAAGTCGGTTAGAATGTCAGCAATTTCATTTGATGGTAAATCGGTTTTGATAAACTGTTTTAACCAATTATAAGATATACGCATTTTTTGTTTCGAATTTTAAAGTAGCAAAGATACTTTTTAAATTTAGAATTTTGAAATATGAATTTATAAATTTTGATGGTTTTTTTTTGATTCTAGAGCACAATTACAGGAGTTAGATTACATAAAAGGTTTTTCATATTCTAAACAAAGTAGCTGTATAATTAGTATTTTCATAAATATTTTTTTAAATAAATATTGATCAATCAATTTTGTGCTATTAAATGCAATAATAGTGCTATTTTATTTTTTGGGTTGGGACTACATTTGAATAAACCAAAAATTAATAGTTATGAATAATTTAGTACAAAGACCACAATTGAAAGAAAAGTATGATAATTATATCAACGGAAAATGGACGGCACCTTCAACGGGCCAATATTTTGAAGTACTTTCTCCTGTGGATGGAAAATTAATGGCTAAAGCAGCCCATTCGGCAAAATTAGACATTGAAATGGCAGTAGATGCAGCAAATGAAGCGTTCCAATCTTTTAGTCAAACTTCGGCTACAGAACGAAGCATTATGTTGAATAAAATTGCTGACCGTATCGAAGCAAATTTAGATTTTATTGCAGCCGTAGAAACCATGGATAATGGAAAAGCGATTCGTGAAACCATGGCAGCAGATATTCCATTAGCGATTGATCATTTTAGATATTTTGCTAGTGTAATTCGTGCCGAAGAAGGTTCGATTACAGAATTAGATAAAGATACGGTATCTATTATCGTTCATGAACCTATTGGAGTGATTGCTCAAATTATTCCTTGGAACTTCCCAATATTAATGGCTGTATGGAAATTGGCTCCAGCTTTAGCAGCGGGTAACTGTGTGGTATTAAAACCAGCAGAAAGTACCCCTATTTCAATTATGGTATTAATGGAAATCATAGGTGATTTAATTCCAGCTGGGGTCGTAAATATTGTAAATGGATTTGGTGCCGAATTAGGTCGAACTCTTGTAACGAATCCAAAAGTTTCCAAAGCAGCGTTTACAGGTTCTACTGCAACTGGTAGAATGGTCATGCAATATGCAACTGAAAATATTATCCCAGTTACCCTTGAATTAGGTGGAAAATCACCAAACATTTTCTTTCCATCAGTAATGGATGCTGATGATGAATTCTTAGACAAAGCCTTAGAAGGGGTTGCCTTATTTGCCTTAAACCAAGGCGAAGTATGTACCTGTCCTTCCCGTTTGTTGATTCACGAATCTATTTACGATCGATTTATTGAAAAGGTATTAGCAAGAGTCAAAGCCATTAAAACAGGTCACCCATTGGATCCTACTGTTATGATGGGGGCTCAAGCATCTCAAATCCAAAAAGATAAAATCTTATCCTATATTAAATTAGGAAAAGAAGAAGGGGCAGAATTATTATGTGGAGGTGAAGTTAATCAATTAGGTGGTGAATTAGATGGCGGATATTACATTCAACCTACCTTATTCAAAGGCCACAATAAAATGCGAATTTTCCAAGAAGAAATTTTCGGACCCGTATTGGCTGTAACCACTTTTAAATCTACAGAAGAAGCAATTGCCATAGCAAATGATACAATGTATGGATTAGGAGCCGGAGTATGGACACGGGATGCACACGAATTGTATCAAGTGCCTCGAGCAATTCAAGCCGGTCGTGTTTGGGTAAATCAATACCACGCTTATCCTGCAGGAGCCCCTTTTGGAGGTTACAAACAATCGGGCATTGGTAGAGAAAATCATAAAATGATGTTAGACCATTACCGTCAAACAAAAAACATGTTAATTTCATACAACAAGAATAAGTTAGGTTTCTTTTAGTAGGTAATTCACTTAAAATAATCCGCAAATTCTCAAAATAATTGTTGAGTTTGCGGTTATTTTTTTATTTTTAGGATCATGGAAAAAATAAAACGATTAGAGGCCACTGACAAAGCCATTGAATTGATTCAAATACTTTCAGAAAAGTTTGGTGATTTGATGTTTTATCAAGCCGGTGGTTGTTGTGAAGGCACACAACCTCAATGTTTTGAAAAAGGAGGATTTTATCTTCGATATGGCGATGTGCGAATTGGAACCCTTCTAGGATTTGAATTTTGGGTAGATAAAGATTTGTTTGAATATTGGAAACATGCTCATTTTACCCTGGACGTTACAGATGGAATAGGAGCTGGTGGTTTTTCACTTGAAACGCCCTATGGAAAAACTTTTGTAATAAAGTATAGATTATTTACAGAAGGTGAAACAACTAATTTAGAAGATATACTCAGAAATGACTAATAAATTGGTGCTATTTATTCTTCGCTTCAATCCACTTACTCATGTATTTCGTACTTTGTAAGCTATGGTGTTGTAAAATTTGTCCCCAAAAGTTGGTTTGACGATTGGCAACTAAATTTTGGAGGCATTGGGTTATCTTATTTTTAAAATCGGATGCAAATAAAGCCTTCTTAAAACGATGTTCAAGAATTGTGAAGCCATTTTCTTGGGCCTTTTCCCAAAGCGATTCATCGGAATACAACCGAACGGCTTGCTCTATAAACGCTGTTTCATTAGTTGTAACAGCCCCGTTCCAATCAAAAGCGCCACGCATTCCTTCTGCACCCATTAAAGTGGTCACGGAAGGCAACCCAAATTGCATGGCTTCAAACAATTTACCTTTCAACCCAGCTCCATAGGGAATGGGCGCCAATAATACTTTGGCATTAAGAAAAAGACTGGCAACTTCTTCAGCTCGCCCTTGGATTAAAAAACCCTCTTTTTCGTTGTGTAATTGTTTTGCTTTTTCAGTTACATAGGATCCATAAACGTGTAGCTGTGCATTTGGAAGTTGCTTTTTAATTGTGGGCCAATATTTTTTTAGCAAGATTACGGTTTGCCAATTGGGTTCGTGTAAAAAATTTCCAATACTCACAAAATGGTTTCGTTCTGAAAATTTTGGTGTTTTTAGTGATGCATTTTCAGATAGAAAAGGCATATAATACAATAGTTTAGGATCTATGTTAAAAGTAGTGGTGGCCAATTCCATTTCAAATTCGGAGATGATTAGTGTTAGATCACTTCGATAAATGGCTGCCATTTCGCGTTTAAAAACATCCGAAATATAATCTTCAAAAACCAATTCTCGATTTTGTTTATAAGCTATTTCTCTGGCTTTTCGTAAAAAATGTAAATCTTCGGTGTCTAGTATTCGTAAGGCATTCGGACATTGTTCTGCCACACGCCAACCATATTGTTCTTCTGTCATAAATCGATCAAAAACCACAATTGAAGGATTGATTTTTACAATTTCGGAATCAAAACGAGCATCATTAAGTAGAATGGATTGGGGGTTTACTGAAATTTGTGTCAAATCATATGAATAGTCAGAACGAGAGGCCGAACACATAAAAGTGACTTCATATCCTTGTTCTTGAAACAACGAAATAAGCTGTAGTATTCTGCTTCCGGCTGCCGTTGATTGCGGCTCTGGCCAAACGCTTCCAATAATGACTAATTGATTCATACTGCAAAAATAGTAAATTACCTTAGTTATTCACTATCGATATGCCCCTCTGGAAAAGGACGATAGGCATAATATTGCAATACTTCTTCTAAGGCTAGTTTTAATGCTTTATTAATAGGAACCACAATATTTCCCAATTGAAAATCAATTTGAGATAAATTCATATAATAGTCGGTAAAAATGGGAACGGGTAAGTCATTGTTTATGGCTACGGAAGTAGTATTATAGGTATCGTTTTGTCCTTCTTTGATAATTTTACATGTCACCAATCGCAATTGCCCGTATTTATCTTGTGCCGCACCATAGCCAAAAAGACGGCAAATTAGTCCGCGGTGTTTGTAGTCGGAACAACGGCCTTTATCGGCTTCGCTTTCTGAAAAGGGTTGGTAAATAAAGCATTTCGTGAAAGCAGCGGTGGTATGCAGTTGTTCAAGCATGGCTTCGGCTTCTCCGTTTAAGTACAAATGAAACGCCCAGGGTAGGAATTCGAGGGGTGAGGCATCAATGTCTGGATTGTTACAGCATTTGCCACAATTGGCCACACAGCCTAATTTCGATTGCAATTGGAATTCGGCTATTTCTTTTTCCAATTGATCGTATAAGGCTTCTACTAATTTAACGCGGGCTGCTACTGACATTTTTTTTTCGAAGATAGGGAATATTGGTGATTCCGAAAAGGAATAATAACAAATAAAAAAAGCCCTGCGATGCAGAGCTTTTTGTGACCTCGACTGGATTCAAACCAGTAACCTTCTGAGCCGTAATCAGATGCGCTATTCAGTTGCGCCACGAGGCCGATTTTTGTGAGTGCAAATATAGGCAATTTTCGTATATATCCAAATTGAAATTTAAAAATAATTCCTTTTTGATTTAATTGTCTAACGCTCTACATGTTATATAATACCGATAGCCTATCAATGCCATTTGCCATTTTTTTGCTTTGATAGGATCTAAGCCTTGTTTGGTAAAACTGGGTAAAATGATTTTGTTTAGTTTGGCGAGAAGTTTATACATGGCTATTATTTATTTTTTATTGACCAATTTAATCACCCACAATCCTAATAATACACTAATAAAACCAAGAGTTCCCATAAAGAACCAGTTGGCTTGGTATCCAAAGTGATCAATAAGTGTCATGCCGGTTTTTGCACTTAAAATGTGCGCCATACTGTAGGTCATGGTAAAAATTGCCATATAGCGACCTTCGTGTCCTTTTGGGGCGCGACTCATGGCAAAGGAATTGGAGAATGGAAAGGCAAACATTTCGGCAAAAGTCATGAATAACATCATGACGATTAAAATGCCTACCCAATTGTTTACAAGTAACAAAAACATACTAATGGTCATTAATAATCCGCCCAAGTTAATAGCGTGTAACTTATTTATTTTATTCCGTTCAATATAACTCACTAGTGGCATTTCAACAAAGAAAACGAGCACGCCATTGAAGGTTAGGAGCAGACCTGTCTGAAGTTCAGATAAGTTAAATTGCTCTTTATGATATAAAGGAATCGTGGTGAACAATTGGAAAAACATAATGCCTGAAATCAAGCAAATCATTAAGAAAATCCAAAAGGGTCCGTCTTTAAATACAGAATGCGTTAGCACCTCTCCCGGATGTTCTTTATCGGTGTAAGCTGATTTTTTCTTTTCTTTTACTTTTGCCCAAAAAATGAGTATGGCTATGATGCAAGTTGCACCATCTACCCAAAACAAACCTTTATAGCCCACACTCATAATCAACAAACCTCCCAACGCAGGTCCGGCTGCAAATCCTAAATTGATAGCCAAACGCACCAAGGTTAAAGCTCTAGTTCTATTTTCAGGTTTTGCATAAGCGCCCAATGAAACAAACATGGCAGGTCTAAACATATCGGCGATGACCATTATGAAGAAAATTGCGATCAATAAACCATGATAACTGGTTATTTTTTGCAATACAAAAAAGCCAATTCCACTAGTTAGTAAACTGAAAATCATTATTTTATAAAATCCAATTTTGTCGGATAATTTGCCACCTAACCAAGATCCTAGCATGGAACCAATTCCAAAACTTACCATTATCCAACCTACTTGACTGTAAGAAAAATGTAAATCTTCTTTCAGATACTTGGACAAAAAGGGGAGTACCATGGTTCCAGCACGATTGATAAACGTTATCAAAGCTAGGATCCAAATCTCTCTAGAAAATCCTTTGAAGTTGTTGAAATATTTTTGAAAGGCGCGTTGTAGCATACAATTGTTTGAACGGCAAATTTACAAAAGCAGAACCAATTACATTGTGAACTAATTTATATATTTTTGTAAAAATTAGTTTCATGACTAAATTCATCAATTTACATACCCATCAATTTTCAAACGACAGTGAGGTGATTGAAGTAGTTAATCAATATCCTTGGACTTTTGATGCTTCGATTCCATCGTATTCGATAGGTATTCATCCGTGGTATATTGACGAGAAACGTATGGCATCAGATTTGGATCGTATTGTAGAAAAATTAATGTTGGCACCTTGTTTAGCACTCGGAGAATGCGGACTTGACAAGCGAATTGATATTCCAATGGATTTGCAAGTGATCGTTTTTAAAAAGCAATTAGAAATTGTAAAGCTAACCAATAAACCAATAATTTTGCATTGTGTAGCGGCTTTTGATGAAGTAATTGCCATAAAAAAACAAATGAAAATTGAAAATCCAATGATCATTCACGGATTTTCAAAAAATGTGCAAGTAGCCCAATCACTTTTGAATAATGGTTTTTATCTTTCTTTTGGAAAATACTTATTGCGTAACCCAGAAATGGAAAAAGTATTTAAATTTGTACCCGAAAATCAAATAGTATTAGAAACGGATACCATTGAAGAAACGATTTATGAAGTGTATGAAAAAGCAGCTTTAATCAAAGGAATTTCAGTACACGAAATGAAAACTATGGTTTTTACTAATTTCTCAAGAATTTTTAGTTAATCAATTAATCAATTTTACGATCCAACAAGTAGTATGACAAAGTGGAAAGAACGAGCGGTTTTATTATTTAAAGAAGAAGGCATTCAAAAATTAGAAAATGCCAATGTATTGGTTGTCGGTTTGGGTGGTGTAGGTAGTTTTGCTGCCGAATTTTTAGCTAGGGCTGGCGTAGGAAACATGACTATTGTAGACGGCGATGTTGTGGACATCACCAATATTAACCGTCAATTGCCGGCTTTACATAGTACAGTGGGAGCCCCTAAAGTCACTATTGTTGGTGATCGGTTATTGGATATCAATCCCGAATTAAAACTTATCCGCATCGAAGAATTTTTATCTCCCGAACGCGCTTTTGAACTCGTTTCTCCTGAATATGATTATGTTTTAGATTGTATTGATAGTGTAACGCCCAAGATCAATTTAATAGTGGCTTGTAAACGCAAAAAAGTTAAAGTAATCAGCAACATGGGAGCTGGGGGTAAGTTTGAAGCTGAAAAAGTAAAAGTGCGCGATATCAGTAAAACCGAATATTGTCCTTTAGCTAAAAATGTGCGTAAGCGCTTAAAACAGGAAGGTATTTCAAAAGGGGTAAAAGTGGTGTTTTCGTATGAGCGTCCTGATTATTCTAGTATTAAAACTACTGACGGCTCAAATTTTAAAAAATCTTTTTATGGTACAAACAGTTGGATGCCCGCATTGTTTGGTCTGCATGCCGCTGAAACTGTGGTAAAACATTTGATCGGAAAAGAAAAATAATAGCTTATTGAACAGGAGTTTCTGGTACTTCAGTAGTGGTGCTTTCGGCAACTTCAGGTTTGGGCTCTTGGCGTTGTTTTTGAACTGGAATATAGATTTCTGTCACCCATTTAGAAGGTTTACGTTCTTTTGGTAAACTAACTTTGTATATTTCAATTGCCTTTTCAGCGGAATCTTGCGTCAATTTATTTTTATTCATATATCCGCGAGCTGCTCTCCAGGCTTTATCATTGTGTGAATAATCGCCAGTTAAGGTAGTTTTAACTGCCTCAAATGCCTCAAAACGTCCGCCAGAAATTTGACTGCCTTCAAGAGTAAATATGCGTTCTGCTACCGGGATGCAAACAGCAAATACCGTTTTTTGATCAGGGGATTTTTTGTTTATATAGCGAACGAAAGGTAGTCCAGTTGTTTTAATGTTATTTTGAGTTACAAACGACAACATGTTTTGGAGCATCGCTTTTGATTTTTTTTCAAAATCTTTAACGGCACAGGTGGTTTGCTGTTGGATGTAATTGGTAGCTTTTTGGGTGACCAATCCATTGGTTTTGATCGTATAATTGCCAATTTCATTCACCAAGTAATAATTGATATTTTCCAAACCTTTTTCCAATTGTACACCAATTACGGGATTTGCACCGCCATTTAATACACTTATGATTTTTGATTTCAAATCTAATGTTCCTTGCATTAGCCACGTAACACGAGTTCCTTTTTTAGTCGATTGAAATTGAAAAGATGATTGACTTATTTCGTCTTTAATTGTTATTTTTTGAAAAAGTGAATCGGGAGTCGATTTTGATGCGTTGGAAATAATTGCTTCATCAGCCTCCCATGGACTCCAATCATGAAACGAATTGGTATCAGCTATAAAATGCAATACTTCATCCTTAGGGATCGCGATCTCTTTGGATTGTATGATTTTATAATCACCGGGTTGTGTAGCCACAAAGACCACAAAAGCGATGAAGAGTACTAGAAATAATAAAAATAAGTATTTAAGAATTCTCATTATTTAGAATTTGTTTTTCAAATGTAAGAAAAATTATTCTTTCATTACGAATTTGATTAAAAAGAGCAGTCCAATGAATACTAAAAAGCCAATCAATATCCAATAGGTGCCTTTATAAAAGGGTTTCATTCCTTTCAAATCTTTTCGATAGACCGCAATCATTGTTATCACAAAGGTTAAGATAAAAAATACCGCAAAATAAATTTGGCCTGTTGAAAACATATTGAAAATTTTTCACAAAAATAAGGATTAATTAGGTTCAAAATTTCTATTTTTTAAAAATAAATTGGTGATTATGCAAAAACAATTAAACGCAGTAAAAATATTTCATGAAACCTATGGTTTAGGGGTTAGCAATGAAATGAAAGCAGATTTAGGAAAACTCAAAAACGAACTTCGTTTCAATTTGATGAAAGAAGAAAACGAAGAATATTTAGAGGCAGTTGAAAATAATGATATTGTTGAAATTGCAGATGCTCTTGGAGATATGTTGTATATTTTGTGTGGTACTATATTAGAACACGGATTGCAACATAAAATTGAAGAAGTTTTTGATGAAATTCAACGTTCCAATATGAGTAAATTAGGTGAAGATGGCAAACCAATTTATCGTGAAGATGGGAAAGTCATGAAAGGACCTAATTATTTTAAACCCAACTTTTCAGAGATATTAAAATAAATAAAAAAGCGATTTCAATTGAAATCGCTTTTTTAGTACTAAATTTTAAACTTTAACTGTCCAACCAAAAGTGTCTTCAGCAAACTTATGTTGGATATTGGTTAGTTTTTCTTTTATATTTAGAGCCATTGAATGCTCTAATTGTGGCAATTCAAAATAGGTATCTTGGTATGAAAACCCAACAATTGGATTAATTACGGCTGCTGTACCCGCACCAAAAATTTCTTTCAAGGTGCCGTTCTTTGCAGCTGTGATTAATTCTTCAACGAGTACGGGTCTAACTTCTACCTTAATTTTTTCTCTTTGGGCTAATTCTATAACACTTTTACGCGTTACACCATCTAAAATACGTTCACTAGTTGGTGCAGTATATAATGTATCATTTATTCTGAAAAAGACATTCATGGTTCCGGCTTCTTCCAATTTCGTATGCGTGGCGTCATCCGTCCAAATAATTTGTTGGAATCCTTTGTCATTGGCCAATTTGGTTGGATAAAATTGTGCTGAGTAATTACCTGCCGCCTTAGCAGCACCAATGCCTCCGTTAGCAGCACGGCTAAAATGTTCGGCAATAATTACTTTTACTTCTCCCGAATAATACGATCGGGCAGGAGATAAAATAATCATGAAACGGTATTCTTGTGAGGGAGCCGCAATTACACCATGACCCGTAGCTATCATAAAAGGTCGTATATATAAGGTATTGCCAATTCCTTTTTTTACCCATTGTTGATCAATTTGTAATAATTTTTTTAAGCCCGCCATGAAAACAGTTTCAGGAACTTCAGGCATTGCCATACGGATTGCACTTTTGTTGAAGCGATGAAAGTTTTCTTCCGGACGAAATAACCACACGGCATCTTCTTCATCTTTATATGCTTTCATGCCTTCAAAAATGGCTTGGCCATAATGAAATACTTTTGCCGATGGATCAATCGTAAAAGGAGCATAAGGCTGAATGATAGGTTTTTGCCAACTACCTTCTTTGTAATCACAAATGAGCATGTGGTCAGTAAAGACGTTTCCAAAAATTAGGTTTTCAAAATCAACACTGTTAATTTTAGAATTTGAAGCTGAAATAATTTCAATATCATTTAAAGTGGTTACTTCCATTGAGAAAAAAAGTAGTTTAAATAACCAATGCAAAACTGGTTTTTGATAAATATTTTGCAAACTTACTAAAATTTAGATGGTTAATAATGCAATGGGAGTAGAATTATTAACAAACTAATTTTTATCCTTTAATCATTGAGGTTTGGTAGTGTTCTTTTTAGAAAGTTAGTTTTCTTTTGTTTTCGAATTTCATTTCAAAAAATATGGTATTTTTGTCTCTAAAATAATTCAAAAATGATCCAGAAAATAACCCTAGCTTTTGTAATGCTAAATTTATTGATTAGCTGTGAAACTAAGAAAGAAGCACCTGTAAAAGCTATAATATCCTATGCAAAATTTGGTGATTCCATTACTGATGAACAAGCCCTGTCTGCTTCTGAAATGATGGAGAAATTTACTTCCTTAAAAGAAGGTGACACACTCTCCGTAAAGTTCAAATCTACTATTAATGAAATATGCCAGAATAAGGGATGTTGGATGACATTAGATTTAATGGATGAAAATGAAGCCTTTGTGAAATTTAAAGATTATGGTTTTTTTGTTCCAATGAATGCTCAAAAAAGAGTTGTGATTGTGGAAGGAAAAGCTTTCATTGAAGAAACTCCAATTGCTGAATTGAAGCATTATGCTGAAGATGAAGGTAAATCAAAAGCGGCTATTGATAGTATTGTAGCTCCAAAAAAAGAGTTCAAGTTTTTAGCGCACGGTGTATTAATTGCTAAATAATGAGATTATTAATTTTACTTAGTGCACTACTTTTTTTAAGTTGTAATTTAAATTCAGTTGGCAATACTTCAGAAGCTGCCTGCGAAAAGCCTAAAGACGAGTTTAAAATGTATGAGGTTTCGGAAATGGCCGCATTGATGGAGCAAATGTATGTTGAAAATAAACGACTGAAAGAGCGAATTATAAAAAGAGATACTTTAGGTAAATTTCCGATCTATTTTTTAACTATTGAAAATGCATCGTTTACTAAAGGTAAGGATCGAGATGCTTTTTTTACGAAACAGGCCGATACATTCATTGCCAAACAAATGGAGATATATACCACAAAAGATACGATAAAAGCGTTTAATGCTATGGTTGATCAATGCATAGCTTGCCATGAAGTAAAATGTGGTGGACCAATTGCCAGAATTAAAAAGTTATACATCAAATAATTGCACTGGGTTTAAGAATGTTCTTAAGTCTTTTTTTAACTAAAAATGAAAAGAGAAATCCTCATAACTGGAGACGGTTCTACAACTATAAGAATTCCTGATTGGGATGAAAATTACCATTCCAGTCACGGTGCCATTCAAGAAGCTAAACATGTTTTTATCGCAAATGGATTAGATCTGTTTCAGCATCTGGAAGAGCTTTCAATTTTGGAGATTGGGTTTGGTACCGGTTTAAATGCCTTTATTACCTTTTTGGAAACACAATATAAAAGTAATGTTAATTATGTTGGTATTGAAGCCTATCCAGTTTCGGCAGTAGAACTAGCGCACATGAATTATGTGTCGGAATTAAATGCATCGCAATATGCTTCCATTTTTGAACAAATGCATTTAACACCATGGGAGCAGGAAATTGCAATTACATCCCAATTTAACTTAACCAAAAGAAATCAATTTTTTCAAGATATTACCGATAAGGAGCGCTACCATTTAATTTATTTCGATGCATTTGGGTATCCTTTACAACCTGAATTATGGAGTGAAGCTATTTTTGTAAAAATGTATGAAGCGTTATTGCCTGGCGGCGTACTTGTTACTTATGCTTGCCGATCGGTTATTAAAAATGCAATGTTAGCTGCCGGATTTACAATTGAAAAATTACCAGGTGCACCGGGTAAACGCGAAATGCTTAGAGCGACCAAGGCTTAAAAATTTAGCAAAAATTTAGCATTTTTTTCAATAGCTGTGTTTTAATGGAATTTGTTTTTTCGTTAATTTTACAAAAAGTTCTTATTTAATGTTAACCTATTAAATTAATGATTATGCCTCGAACCGTTTTTGCTTATACCAAATCAATTTTGGAACGTGTTAGTTTTGATGCAAAATTATTTTGTAAGGAGTTAGAAAAAGCACTTAAAAATTTACTTCCCTACGAAATTGAATTGCTGCGCGATTGGCTTTTACAGTTTACCGCAGAAAAGCCAGAATTAAAACAATGTTTAATTTATATTAAATAATAAAAGTCCCGTAATACGGGACTTTTATTATTTATTAGGTTTCGGACTAATAATTTCAACATCACTAAAGGCAATTGCCCCTCGAACAACTCCAGAAATCACATCGCGTAACGCATTAATAATATGTAATTTTAATTCGTTTTTGGGATAGATCAAACTAACTTCTCTTGCAGGTTTTGGATTTTTAAAGGCTCTTAATTTGCTTTTGTTTTTATCGTTTAAGTCCATTGTATGAAGATAGGGTAATAGTGTTGTGCCTAATCCTTCATCAGCTAATTTTATTAAGGTCTCAAAACTACCACTTTCCAGTTGGAAATGATTATCGGCAATGTATTTATTATTCTTGCATAAATTCAAAATGCTATTTCTAAAGCAGTGTCCATCTTGTAATAATAATATGGTATCAAAATCCAATTCATCTACAGTGATTTCTTTGTTTTGTAAACTGCTATGGTTTTCAGGTAGATAAGCAACAAAGGGTTCATAATAGAGTACAATTTCCTTCAAACGATCCTCTTCTAATGGAGTGGCAGCAATCGCACAATCTAAATGTCCGTTTTTTAATTTTTTGATGATTTCTTCCGTAGTTTGCTCTTCAATAATTAGATTAACTTTAGGATACTTCTTGATAAAGTTGTTTAAAAACATAGGAAGTAACGTAGGCATAACGGTAGGAATAATACCTATTTTAAATTCGCCACCAATATATCCTTTTTGTTGGTCTACAATATCTTTAATTCGACCCGCTTCGTTTACAATATTTTTGGCTTGGTTTACTATTTTTTCGCCAACTTCTGTAAGTACTATAGGTTTTTTACTACGGTCAAAAATCAAGATATCTAATTCATCTTCTAATTTTTGAATTTGCATGCTTAAAGTGGGTTGGGTCACGAAACATTTTTCTGCAGCCAACGTAAAGTTTTTATATTCAGCAACCGCTAATACATAATGCAATTGGGTGATGGTCATGGTATTGTTTATTTTGATGCAAATATAAAAAACTATCAATTATATTGATGTACTTTGTGCGTAAATTAATGAAACATTGTGCATGTATTTCATTAAAACTGCTATTTTTGTGGTATGAAAGTAGTCGTAAGCTTTTTAGTATTTCTTTTAATCACTTTTTTATCTACTCCAACTATTATTAGTGTTTTAGATAAAGATGCGGATATCTCATATTTTTATACCCTATCAGAAGAAGAAGAAGAAGAAAATCAGGTTTCGTTTGACGAAATAAAATCAGTTGCTCTATCTTCTCAAGAATTACTTTCTTTTTTTTACAATTCTTCTGCTACATTAAATGTTGCAATATTAGCAAATTTAAGTTTCACCAATTTAGCCCATCAAATTTTTTCTCCACCTCCAGAATTGATATAATATCTAGAATTTAGCACACTTTTTTGTAAGTGTATTTTATTAATATATTATATCTATTTATGAGTAATCATTCTATTTTTTCTAATGTAAGAGGAGATCTTGCAGCAGGATTAGTTGTTTTTTTAGTGGCTTTACCTTTGTGTTTAGGCATTGCATTAGCTTCGGGTGCTCCTTTGTTCTCAGGCATAGTTTCAGGAGTTATTGGAGGTGTTTTAGTTGGATTTTTTAGTAATTCTTCACTAAGTGTAACAGGCCCTGCCGCAGGATTAACCGCTATTGTTTTAACCGCTATAACTGATTTAGGTGGTTTTGATATTTTTTTAGTGGCTGTTATTTTAGCTGGTCTACTTCAAATTGGGTTAGGTTTTTTGAGAGCCGGTAGTTTTTCAAATTATTTTCCTACAAGTGTAATTGAAGGTATGTTAGCTGCCATTGGAATCATCATAATATTAAAACAAATTCCACATGCCTTCGGCCATGATGTGGACAACGAAGGCGATTTCTTTTTCATTGAAAAATCGGGACATACTACCTTTGATACTTTAATTGAATCTATTAATTTTATTCATGGGGGTGCGATAATTATCGCTTTACTTTCTATTGTCATTTTAATTATTTGGGATAAAGTTCCTGCGTTAAAAAAGATAAAAATGATTCCTGGTGCACTTGTCGTTGTTGTTTTAAGTATCCTTTTAAATGAATTTTTCATCCAATCAGGGTCGATTTTAGCAATTACCACAAAGAATCATTTGGTCAACTTGCCATCATTTGATGAAATTAAAGCAGGTTTTTCGTTGCCAAATTTTAGTGCATTAACCAATCAGAATGTTTGGATTGTAGCGGTTACTATCGCGGCTGTTGCCTCAATTGAAACCTTATTGTGTATTGAGGCTACGGATAAATTAGATCCCTATAAGCGCTATACCGATACCAACAGAGAATTAAAAGCACAAGGAATTGGAAATATCGTCAGTGGATTATTAGGTGGGTTACCAATGACTTCGGTTGTAGTTCGCTCATCGGCCAATATTAATTCGGGGGGCAGAACAAAATTGGCCACAATTTTTCATGGAATTTTACTTGTTGTTTTTGCATTATCGATTCCATTTTTGCTCAACAAGATACCTCTTGCAGCTTTAGCGGCTGTTTTATTAATGGTAGGATATAAACTAGCGAAACCTTCAGTTTTTATTCACTTATGGAAGAATGGTTTTTCACAGTTTGTTCCTTTTGTCATTACTGTGGTTGCCGTTGTTGGTATTGATTTACTAAAAGGTGTGGCAATAGGGTTGGTGGTCAGTATATTATTTATTTTATATCAAAATTTAAAAATAGCCTATTCCTTTAAAAAAGAAACCTTGCATGATGGTGATGTTATCACCATTAAACTAGCACAGGAAGTTTCGTTTTTAAATAAAGCAGCTATTAAAAATACACTTAGAAATATACCACAAGGATCAAATTTGATTATTGATGCTACGAATACAAAATATATTGATTTTGATGTCGTTGAGATGCTTAAAGATTTTCGAGCGGTAACTGCAATAGATAAAGAAATTAATTTAACTTTGAAAGGTTTTAAAGAACACTACAACCTTGATAATACAGAATTTAAGCACATTAAAATAAAAGAATCAAAACAATAAATATACACTTATGAGCCAATTTTATAAAAAAATATTAGACAATAACAAAAAGTGGGTGGAGAAAAAATTATCCATTAGTCCCAATTATTTTAAAAACTTAGCCGAAGGACAAAGTCCGCCTTTATTATGGATCGGTTGTTCCGATAGTCGTGTACCTGCGAATGAAATCATCGGCGCAGAACCAGGAGAAGTTTTTGTACATAGAAACATCGCCAATATGGTAATTCATTCTGATATGAATATGCTAAGTGTATTAGATTATGCTGTTAATGCTTTAAAAGTGAAGCACGTAATCGTTTGTGGACACTATGGATGTGGTGGGGTTAAAGCAGCTATGGGAAATAGTTCCATTGGCATCATTGACAATTGGATTCGTCACATCAAAGATGTATATCGTTTTCATCAAGACGAATTGGATGCAATACAAGATGAAAACCAACGGTTTAATGCATTCGTAGAAGTCAACGTAAAAGAGCAAGTCATGGATTTAGCCAAAACTTCTATTGTACAAAATGCATGGAAAAATGGACAAGAATTATATTTACACGGATGGGTATATGGACTTAATGACGGTTATGTTACTGATTTAGGTGTTAATTTCAGTTGCGATAAAGATCTTGATGATGTATACCAACTAAAATTTTAATCTTCTTCTAAATTTTCATTAAAAGCAGAAGGTAATAATTGGGGAATAAATTTTATCAAAATAGGTAGTAGTAGACTGCCTCCAGGAAGTAAAAAAATAGTCAAAGACGGAATAGATTTACAGATGTCGAGTAGCTGTTTTTTTACTTTCTTTTTTTCTTCTTTCGAAAGATCTTTTGCAGTTGATTTCGCTAATAATTGCATCAGTTCGCCACTTTCTTTGATCTCTTTTGTCAATCGATCTTTATTGCGAATGATCAGTTTTGTTACGTTTTTATTAGCTTGATCATAAAAATGCTTGATCGGATTGGAATAGTTGAAAAAGGGAATTTCATCTTTGTATTTTTTTATAAAATGATCCATTTCAACAATACTATTTTTCAGTAATTCATCCGTAAGATGTAAATCGGAACGAATAGCGTTTAAGAATATGATTTCTTTTTCTTCTAGTTGTTGATCACTCCAAAGAGCCATTTGAGCAATATCTAAAAGGTACAAACGTTCCAAAAGTTCTGTGTGTTTTTGCAGTTTAAGGGCCTCGATATCTAAAGTTTCGACCGTAGAAAATTTTGTATAGCGAATTGAATTTTCGAACAGTTTTACAACCAATTCATCATATTTCGATTTATATTGTTTAATCGTCAATGCCAATGAAACAATTTTAATGCAGTTCGATTCAATATTTTTTAAGTAATCCTTGGGTAAATCAGCATTTTTTAAAAAGTAGTGATAGGCAATAACATCAATAAATAAAAGCGCATTAGTAATGATGTGCGAAAAGTTTTTACTCAAACTGTTCTGATTGGTTTGTATGCGTTCGTCAATAATTTGTTCTAAGCGAGCACTTTTAGAACTCTCCGGCAGCATTTTTTTTATGAAATTAAGATTTTCAGGCTGAATTATTTTGTAAAAATCATATATAGAAATCAAAAAATCAGTTGGCGAAACATTGTTGCGTTCTAAAGAAAAAACAACATATAAGGTATTTAAAAATCCAACCTTTGTAATTTCATCATACGACCATTTTGAAGTGTCAATAGGTTTTTTTAATTGAAAATCAACTACATAACCATAAATGAAACCAGTTTTTCTGCAACTTTCATAAAAAGACAAATAATTACCTTTAAAATCAATAAAATGTTCTTGATTTCCTTGTAAAAATTTATCTATCCATCCACTCGCTGAAGGGTTGATCATGCTTTTAATTTTTCTTTTAAATAAACTCCTGTGATCGATTTTTTATTTTTAATAACTTCTTCTGGCGTACCAAAAGCCATCAAATGACCTCCGTTTTCACCCCCCTCCGGACCTATATCTAAAATATAATCGGCACATTTGATCAAATCTAAATTGTGTTCAATTACAATAATGGAATGACCTTTATCTAGTAAGGCATCAAAAGAAGCCAATAATTTTTTAATGTCGTGAAAGTGTAAGCCTGTTGTAGGTTCGTCAAAAACAAATAAGGCTTTGTCTTTGATGGTGCCTTTTACTAAAAACGATGCCAATTTGATCCGTTGTGCTTCGCCGCCCGATAGGGTAGAAGATGACTGCCCCAATTGAACATAACCTAATCCTACATCTTGTAAAGGTTGTAATTTTTGAGTGATTTTAAGTTGATTATGTGACGTGAAGAACTGTAATGCTTCGTCAATGGTCATTTTTAAAATGTCATCAATATTTTTACCTTCAAATGTAACTTCAAGCACTTCCTTTTTAAATCGTTTGCCATTACATGTTTCACATTCTAAATGTACATCGGCCATGAATTGCATTTCGATAGTTACTTCGCCATCGCCTTTACAAATTTCGCATCTGCCTCCGTCTACATTAAAAGAAAAATGTTTGGCTTGGTAGTTTCTTACTTTTGAAACATTTTGTTTGGCAAATAGATCGCGTATGTCATCGTACGCTTTAATATAAGTAACGGGATTTGATCGCGAACTTCTACCAATTGGATTTTGATCAACATATTCAATATGCTTAATGTGTGCAAAACTCCCTTCTAAAGAAGTAAATTGTCCTGCTTTTTCACCAACACCTTCTAATTTTTTTTGAAGGGCTGGGAATAATATTTTTTTGACTAAAGTACTTTTCCCACTACCGGAAACCCCAGTAATTACCGTTAAACATTCTAATGGGAACGTAAAATTTTCGTTTTTCAAATTGTTTTCACGAGCGCCAATTACTTCAATATAGTTTTTATAACTACGTCGGGTTTTAGGTACTAGAATAGCCTCTTTTCCATTTAAATAGTTTGCAGTAAGTGAATCCGCTTGTAAAAGTTCTGAATATGTCCCTTGAGCCACTAATTCTCCACCATTCGTGCCGGCTTCCGGACCAATATCGATGATCATGTCGGCTGCTTTCATGATGTCTTCATCGTGTTCAACAACTATAACCGTATTGCCTAAGTCTCTAAGGTTTTTCAATACTTCAATCAATCGTTCGGTATCTTTGGGATGCAAACCAATACTTGGTTCGTCTAAGATGTACATGGAGCCCACTAAACTACTTCCTAATGAAGTAGCAAGATTGATGCGTTGTGATTCGCCTCCAGAAAGGGAATTTGAATTTCGGTTCAAGGTTAAATAGCTCAAGCCAACATTTGACAGAAAGTCAAGACGATTGTTAATTTCGATCAATAAGCGTTTGGCTACTTTGGCATCGTATTCGTTTAAAGTCAAGTTCTTGAAAAATGCTATTAAATTTACAATAGGCAAATCAACCAAATCTGATAAAGTTTGATCAGCAATTTTGATATAATTGGCTTCTTGCCGTAATCTTTTTCCTTTACATACGGGGCATTTGGTTTTGCCGCGGTATCGAGAGAGCATGACTCTATTTTGAATTTTATAATTTTTTTCTTCCAATTCAGTGAAGAAATCATGAAGTCCTGTAAAGTAGGAATTGCCTTGCCAAATCAATTGTTTTTGTTCTTCTGTAAGTTCGAAAAACGGTTTATGGATAGGGAAATCAAATTTATAAGCAGCATTTACCAATTGATCTCTGTACCAACCCATGCTTTCACCACGCCATGGGAAAATAGCATTTTCGTATATCGACAAAGCGGTGTTTGGAATTACCAAATCACTATCGATTCCAATGATACTACCATAGCCTTCACACGTTGGACAAGCACCATAAGGATTATTAAAACTGAACAAATGTATATTGGGCTCTAGGAAAGTAAGTCCGTCCAATTCAAAATTTGCACTAAATTCCATTCGATTTTGCGAATCTACTTCTTGTAAATAGCAAACACCTTTCCCTTCATAGAATGCAGTTTGAATGGCATCTGCTAAACGATTATAAAACTCTTCTTCAGTTTTTACAACAATTCGGTCAACGATTAATAATAGATCTTTATTGTCTAATTGTTGTTGGTCAACCGTATCCAATCGCACCATTTCATTATTTACCAAAATACGTGCAAAACCTTGCTGTAACAACACTTTTAATTTATCTTGTAAGGCTCGTCCAGATTCTAGATGAATAGGAGCAAGTAGTAGCCACTTGCTATCAATCGCAAAACTTTTAACTGAAGTAACAACATCAGAAATTGTATCCTTTTTTACTTCTTTTCCTGAGATAGGAGAATAGGTTTTACCAATGCGTGCAAATAACAACTTGAGATAATCATATATTTCAGTAGATGTACCCACGGTTGAACGGGCATTACTTGTATTTACTTTTTGTTCGATAGCTATAGCAGGAGCAATTCCTTTGATGTATTCTACTTTTGGTTTGTCTAATCGGCCCAAAAATTGGCGCGCATATGACGATAAACTTTCGACATATCTCCGCTGTCCTTCGGCATATAAAGTATCAAAAGCTAAACTTGATTTTCCTGAACCAGACAATCCTGTAATTACTACCAATTTATTTCTAGGGATGGCTACATCTATATTTTTAAGGTTGTGCAATTGTGCTCCTTTAATTAAGATATTTTTTTTGGGATCTAAATTTGAAAAATCGGATGGTGTCATTTTGTAATTGAATAGTTTCGCAAAGATAATTAATCTAAAGATAGGAATTTAATATCTTTAATTTATTCCTGTAATAGTCTCTAATTTATCTCATTGAAAACGTTGTAGTTGTATTTTTAACCCAAATAAAAACTATACATAAACTATACAAATTAGCAAATAGCTAAAAATATTAATCATAACTAATTGATATTCAATTGTTTTTGGTTTTATATTTTTTTTATCTGATTTTTAATTATTTTTCATTGTGTATAGTTTGTATATATATACTATGAATTGTTTATATTTTTTTATCTTTAATTTTACAATTGTTAACTTTTAACTAATTAAATTAAATATTATGAAAAAAATTACTTTAATCTTTGCATTCCTGCTCTTTAGCATTCTAGGATTTGCACAACCCACAACTAATGCACCCACACCAACCAGATTAGCCTCAAACGTGGTATCTGTTTACAGTGATGCGTACACCAGTGTGGCTACAAATTTAAATCCTGGTTGGGGACAATCAGGTACTGTTAATCCAACATTTTCAGTAACTGCGGGTAATAATATTATGGCTTATACCAATTTTAATTATCAAGGTACTGATTTAACGGCTACTAATTTGTCAACTATGGAGTATTTGCATATTGACATCTGGACCAACGCTGCGCCATCTGCTTCTATTGTTAAAGTAAGTCCTATAAACAGTGGAACTGGAGCGGCTGAAGTTTTGGTAACTATCAATCATGTTCAAGGACAATGGTATAGTGTAGATATTCCAAAATCATCTTTTACTGGTATGACTTGGGATAATGTCATTCAATTAAAATTTGCTGCTAATGGTGCAGGAAGTACTACTCCTATAGATATTTATTTAGATAATATTTATTTTTGGAAAGCTCCAGCAGCAAATCCAAATATTCCATCAACAAATGCACCAACACCAACACGTTTAGCGGCAAATGTTGCTTCAATTTACAGTGATGCTTACACGAGTATTGCCACTAACTTAAATCCAGGTTGGGGACAATCAGGTGCTGTTAATCCTACATATACTGTAACTGCTGGAAATAATATTTTAGCTTACACTAATTTTAATTATCAAGGTACAGAGGTAACGGCTACCAATTTGTCAACCATGGAGTTTTTACATGTTGATATTTGGACCAATGCTGCCCCTTCTACTTCGATAGTAAAAGTAAGTCCTATTAATAGTGGAACAGGAGCTGCTGAGGTTTTAGTTACACTTAATCATGTTCAAGGACAATGGTATAGTGTAGATATTCCAAAAGCTTCATTCACGGGTATGACTTGGGATAACATCATTCAATTAAAATTTGCTGCCAATGGAGCAGGAAGTACAACACCAATTGATATTTATTTAGATAATATTTATTTTTGGAAAGCTCCAGCGTCTACAGTTCCTACTACAAATGCACCAACACCAACACGTTTAGCGGCTAATGTTGCTTCAGTTTATAGTGATGCATATACAAGTATAGCTACCAACTTAAATCCAGGATGGGGACAATCTGGATCAGTTAATCCAACTTTTACTGTTACAGCTGGAAATAATATTTTAGCGTATACTAATTTTAACTACCAGGGTACAGAAACTATTACTTCTAATTTATCAACAATGGAATTTTTACACGTTGATATTTGGTGTAATGCTGCACCATCTTCATCAATAGTTAAAGTAAGTCCAATTAATAGTGGTACTGGAGCGGCTGAAGTACTGGTAACTATTGATCATGTTCAAGGACAATGGTATAGTGTTGATATTCCAAAAGCTTCATTTACTGGAATGACTTGGGATAACATCATTCAATTAAAATTTGCTGCTAACGGTGCAGGAAGTACAACTCCTATAGATATTTATTTAGATAATATTTATTTTTGGAAAGCGCCATCAACTAATCCGAATCTACCTACTACAAATGCTCCAACGCCAACGCGTTTAGCTGAAAATGTAGCTTCAATTTTTAGTGATGCTTACACAAGTATTGCAACCAATTTAAATCCAAATTGGGGGCAATCTGGTGCTGTAAACCCAACCTTTACGGTTTCTGGAGGTAATAATATATTAGCATATACTAATTTTAATTACCAAGGGACAGAAGTAACAGCTACCAATTTGTCAACGATGGAATTTTTACATATTGATGTATGGTCTAATGCAAGTCCTGCTAATACTATATTAAAAGTAAGTCCAATTAGTAATGCTGGTGGTGCTTCAGAGTTTTTAGTAACAATTAATCACGTTCAAGGTCAGTGGTATAGTGTTGATATTCCAAAATCTGCATTTACAGGGATGACTTGGACCAATGTTTACCAATTAAAATTTGCGGCTAATGGTGCTGGAAGTACAGTACCAGCTGATTTTTATTTTGACAATATTTATTTCTGGAAAACTCCAGTTGATCCTGCTGCTGATGCTACATTAAGTGATTTAAAAGTAGATGGAAATACAATTGCAGGTTTTGGTGCAGGAGTAATTAATTATACATATGAATTACTAACGGGTACTACTACCGTACCACAAATTACCGCAGCTACTACTACTAATACTTCAGCGACTAGAGTAATTACTCAAGCTACCGGATTACCAGGTAGTGCAACAGTTGTAGTGACTTCTGCTAACGGATTAGTTACTAAAACGTATACAGTAAATTATGTTGTAACTGGCCCTGCTACTAATGCTCCAACTCCCCCGGCTCGTCCAACATCTGATGTGGTTTCATTGTTTAGTAATGCATATACAAATATTGCTGTTTCTGAATGGTCTGCAGCTTGGGATGACTCTACAATTCAAGATATTGTTTTATCAGGAAATGATTTGAAAAAAATTAATTTCACAAATTTCTTAGGTGTTCAATTTGCAGGTTATCATGATGCAACTCAGATGACACACTTTCATATGGATTACTACATTGATGCTGGAACAGATTTAACCGGCAAAGTGTTGAACCCAAAATGGTCAAATCATGCAGCTCAAGCAGGAGAAACAAGTGCTTTGTTGTTAACACATTTACCGGTTACCACTGGTTCTTGGGTTTCAATTGATGTTCCTTTAAGTAGTTTTGGTGGAACAGGTCAAGCAAGAAATTCATTAAACCAATTCTTAATAACTTCAAATTTAGGAGCTGTTTATGTAGATAATATCTATTTACATAAGAATACATTGTCTTCAGATAATTTCTCAGCATTAAAAGTGAAATTATATCCAAATCCAACAACTTCTGTTTTGAATATTGAATCTGCTGGTACCATTCAAAGTATTGCAATTTATAATGTTCTAGGTCAAGAAGTGTTGAATAGAACTATTGATAGTACTTCTGCAAGAATTGATGTAGCTAGTTTTAACACTGGTATTTATGTTGTAAAATCGGTGATTGATGGAGTTACTTCTTCTTCTAAATTTATTAAAGAGTAATTTTTAATAACATTATTGCTTTAAAGACTGTCAGAAATGGCAGTCTTTTTTTATTTTTATTTTTATCTAAAAATTAAATTAGTATCTTTAGTTTCTAATTTATTTAAGATGCATTTATTACGAATTATTATTGTCTTTTTCGTTATATTATTCCATTATGCTGTTAGTTTTGCACAGCAATTGCCTCCTATTGTAAAGTATTCTAATGAGGTGTATAATGCTGGTATTCAAAACTGGATGATATCCCAAGATAATCAGCGGTTTATGTATTTTGCAAATAATGAAGGTTTGTTGGAATTTAATGGCTCTACATGGGTGTTGAATCCTTCACCAAACGAAACCATTATTCGATCGGTTAAATGTATTGGTGATAAAATTTATACAGGTGCCTTTATGGAATTTGGTTTTTGGCAACGGACTGTAAATGGGGAATTACAATATACTTCTTTAAGTAATTCCATTAAAAATAAAATCAAAGATGACGAACAATTTTGGGGTATTTTTCCTTTTGATAATTGGATTCTTTTCCAATCACTAGAAAACATATATGCTTACAATACAAAGTCGAAGACATTTACAATAATTTCGCCCCAGAGTACAATAAATAAAGCATTCAAAACTCCTAATGGTATTTATTTTCAAACTAAAAATGGTTTGTATGAAATTGACCAAGGACAAAGTAAGTTATTCCTTAGCAACCAACTGATCAATCAAAGTAAGTTGATCAATATTTTTGAAACACCTAATGGTTTGCTTTTAGTGACACAAAAACAAGGGATTTATCAATACAAGAATGGTGTACTCAGCAAATTTATTACCGATATTGATGCTCAAATTCAACAAAGTAATATCTACAGTAGCCAATTGTTGTCGGATCAGAGTGTAGCTTTAGGTTCCATTTCAAACGGAATTTTTATTATCTCAAAAGAGGGCAAAAAACTATACCACATTACTCAAAATTCAGGTTTGAGCAATAATACTGCTCTATCTCTTTTTGAGGATCTGGATAAAAATTTATGGATCGGATTGGATAACGGGATCAACTGTATTAATTTAAAATCACCCATTAATAGTTATTTAGATAATACCGGGGTATTGGGTGCTATTTATACTTCTGTAACCCATGCCAATAAATTGTATATAGGAACGAATCAAGGACTTTTCTACAAAGATTTGAATTCGGCTTCAAAATTTGAATATGTACAAAACACTAAAGGACAAGTTTGGTCTTTGTTTTCCTACCAAAATACCTTATTTTGTGGACATGATTCTGGGACATTTATTGTTAACGGAGCCAATGCCAATTTGATTTATTCGGGTTCTGGAACCTGGAGTTTTGAGCCATATCCAGGGAATTCAAATTTTATTTTGCAAGGTAATTACAATGGAATTTCAGTTTTAGAAAAACAAGCAAATGCGTGGGCCTATAAAAATAAAATAGAGGGTTTTAATTATTCCTCAAAACATTTTGAAATCATTGGAAAAAATCAAGTTTATGTGAGTCATGAGTACAAGGGAGTTTATAGATTTAATCTCAATAAATCCTTGACTAAAGCGTCGAATTGTATTAAATTTAAACAACCCAAAAAAGGTAAAAATGCTGGCTTAGTAAAATATAACAATCACATTTATTACGCTTCTAAAGAAGGGGTTTTTAAACTCAATAATTCAACCCATAAATTTGATAGGGATAAAACCTTGAGTGCTATATTTCAAAATGATGAATATGTAACAGGAAAAATGATCGTAGATCGATCTAATAAATTGTGGTTCTTCACCAAGAATTACATACATTTTTATTCTGCAGGCAAATTATCTTCTGAATTAAAGAAAAGTAGCTTGCCCATTCCTTCATCATTGACCAATTCCATGCCAGGATATGAAAATATTTTGCAATTAGAAGATAAAAGTTATTTGATAGGCACTACCGATGGCTATTATCTATTAAAAAACGATGATTTTAAATTTAATAATTATAAAGTTTCAATCATTAGAATTGCAAATACAGTAGTAAATTCTAAAGCAATAAATATCCCGATAACTGAGGAAGTGTCATTGTCTCATGATCAAAACAATTTAGCGTTTCATTTTACGGTTCCCGAATTTGATAAATATATCAATGCAGAGTATCAATATAAATTAGAGGGATTGAATGATCAATGGAGTGAATGGTCTTTTAATTCTCAAGTAGTGTTTGAAAATTTGCCAGCAGGAGATTATACATTTAGTGTTAGAGCCAAGGTAGCAAATTCGCTCACTGATAATGTGGCATCGTTTTCTTTTGTAATTCAAAAGCCATGGTATGCCAATACGTTGGCTAAACTGTGCTATATTATTTTGCTAATTATATTGGGAAATTATATTCATAAATTTTACACAAAATACCATGAAAAAAGGCATCAAAAAATTATCGCCGAAAACAATATATTATTAGAGCTCAAAGAACTGGAAAACGAGCAAAAGATAATGAAGATTAAAAACGAACAGTTGATTCAAGATGTAGATAAGAAAAATAAAGAATTGGCAGTATCAACTATGAATTTGATTAAAAAGACAGAGCTTCTCAATATTATTAAGGGCGATTTGAAGAATTCTACCGATAGTACTACCAATAGAAGTATTAAATCGGTAATTTCAACCATTAACAAAAATGTAAAAGAGGAAAATACTTGGAATATTTTTAAAGAGGCATTTGACAGTGCTGATAATAATTTTTTAAAGAAAGTAAAAGAAAGCCATCCTGCACTTACACCTAATGATTTACGATTGTGTGCCTATCTACGATTGAATTTATCCTCCAAAGAAATTGCGCCATTATTAAATATATCAGTCCGAAGTATTGAAATCAAACGCTATCGTTTGCGTAAAAAAATGAATTTGCCACACGAAATGGGATTAGTCGAGTATTTGTTGGCTGTATAAAGTGTTAATTGTTTGTTTTATTAACTATACATCGCCTTAACAGAAGTAACTTTTTTTTGATATCAAAAAAGCAGCAAATAGGCTATAAGTGTTTGATAATCAGGTTTTTTAATCAAACAATGTCAGCTTTTAAAATTGTATGTTTTTTGTAGAGGTTAATTATTGCATTTGCATTCATTAATGCTATATTTTTATAAAATCAATTAATTAATTAAAGAGTATCCACAAAATTTTAAATAGTCAAATGAAAAAAATTATTCTATTCATTGTTTTTTCTTTTTCAATCAACAGTTTTGCTCAGGCAGACCAGGTTGTAGTTGAAAATAGTAATTCTCAATTAAAGCTCAAAGTTAATGGTAAAGATTTTATGGTTAACGGTATGAATTGGGATTACTTTCCTATAGGCACCAACTATTCCTATAGTTTATGGAATCAATCTGATTTTGTGATCCAACAAGCACTTGAACAAGAAATGGGTTTGTTGAAAAACATGGGAGTTAATACCATCAGAGTGTATACTGGAATTCCTAAGAAATGGATTACGTTCATCCATGATCGATTCGGAATTTACACCATGTTAAATCATTCGTTTGGACGTTATGGACTAACGATTGATGGGGTTTGGACTCCAAATACAGAATATTCTGATGCAAAGACAAAAGCACTCTTAATGAAAGAAGTGACACAGTTAGCGAAAGAGTATAAAGACACTAAAGGTTTGTTGATGATATTATTGGGGAACGAAAATAATTATGGTTTATTTTGGGACGGTGCAGAAACCGAAAATATTCCGGTAAAAGATAGAAAATCTACAAAACGTGCACGCGACATGTACAAGTTGTTTGATGAAGCGGCAGTAGCAATTAAGAAAATCGACACAACTCATCCAGTTGCCATAAGTAATGGAGATTTACTTTTTTTAGATGTTGTTGCTGAACAATGTAAAAACATTGATATTTTCGGTACCAACGTTTATCGTGGTCAATCATTTGGGGATTTATTCGAACGAGTTAAAAAAGAATACGGCAAACCTGTGATGTTTACTGAATTTGGTTCTGATTGTTTCAATACCTTAACAAATAATGAAGATCAAAATGCTCAAGCCCATTATTTGAAAGAAAATTGGAAAGAAATTTATGAAAATGCTGCTGGAATGGGTAAAGCAAATAATGCAATTGGAGGTTTTACATTCCAATTCAGTGATGGATGGTGGAAATTTGGTCAAACCAAAAACCTTTCAGTTCACGATAACAATGCATCTTGGTCAAATGGGGGGTATCAATACGATTACAGATTAGGGGATAACAACATGAACGAAGAGTGGTTTGGAATTTGTGCTAAGGGTCCAACCAATCCTAATGGTAATTATGATCTATATCCTCGAGCGGCTTATTACACATTAAAAGAAGTACACCGCTACAACCCTTATGAAACCGGAGCTTCTTTAGATGGAATTGCGCAATATTTTAATACAATTCATATCATGGATGCTGTATTAAAAGCCAGAGGCGATAAAGCAGCACTTGGTGCTACTGATTCAGATGTATTAAAAATCAGCAATCTAAGAGCTGAATTTACAACTTTCAATACAGGAGGTAGTTTGATTACAACACCAGAAATCGACAATCCAGAAACTTCTGTATATCCTAATAAATTAGGTTTCGACCACATGCAATCGTATTATTTCGGAATTGAAGCGAATCCTACTGCAAACATGAAAGCGAATGTGAACGTGAATGTATTGGGTCGGGTAGCTGAAAATCCAATCAATGAGATTTTTTATGAAAATAGAGGAAGAAGTCAAACGGTGCGCACTGATTCAGGGGTTTCAACCATGAATGATATCAATAGAGTTCAAATTTACAATGCTTCGTATGCTTGGAATGAAAAATATTTTGATTTAAGAGGTTTCTATAGAACCGGTCATTATCATTGGGGATATGAAGGTGATTTTTTCAATCTATATCCCGAAACCAACTACGGTCCTAATTTAGATCTTTATAATGGTGAAACCATGGGGTTTGAAATTGACGGTAAACGCGAATTGAATGGTTTGAAAGCAGCCTTTGGACCTCAATTATGGTGGGGAGCCAACCCAGCTTATTTATTGAAATACAACAGAAAATTTGGAAATATTAATGCTACTGCGGTGTATCATGAAGATATTGATAAGGCATCTGCAGCATTAACCTCTATCGCCATTCCAATGCCAAAAACCAGACGTGCAACAGTTCATCTTAAAACGACCATAGGTAAAGTTGGTCTTGAATTTGGTGGAATCTGGGGAGGACAACCTTTAAACGGAAGAACGTTCCAATATGCTGAAGGCACAACTGGAAATTATACTGTATATGATGATAAAGTAAAAGCATCTGATAATTGGGGTGGAAAAACAAAAATTACCTATACTAGTGGTTCATTTAATGTTTATGCACAAGGTGCAATCATGGGATTGGTTGCCAATGGAGGTGCGGATAACACACAAACATTTACTGGATGGCGTTTAAAGGATAGCGGAAGTGGTAATCAAACCAATTTCTTAGCTGGATTTACGTATAGTATTGGTAAATTACAAATTGCGCCCAACTTTTTATGGCAAAAGCCATTAGTAGAAGCCATGCCTAACGATGTGAATGCGCCTGGAAGATTGCGTAATATTCAAGATGATCCTTTCGTAGTAAGAGCAAATCGTGAAACCATTGGAGGGGAGTTATTACTAACATATGACCCAACACCTGGTACTTGGATGTATGAATGGGATAATGATGTAGCTGAAGATGCAAAATTTGCAGTAAGTTCAGGTTTTGTTTTCCGTCATTTGCCAACAACCCAAGATGCTGCAATTGGATTCTTAAGCGATCGTCGTTCTTTTGCTTTTGCAAATTCTGCACCAGCTCATGATTTATGGGAATCGAATACACGAATTGTTTCTAAGTTAAATCCAGATTTAGGTTTTATTGCCAACGTTTATTTTGGAAATGCTCAAGCCAATGGAAGTGACACACGTTTAATCGAACGTATGGGAGCAGATGTTCGTTTGATTTATAAAAAAGTAAAAATGGTTTCATCTGTGAAATTGAATGATTGGGGACCGTATGACTATCACCGTGACTTCAACTTGACTTATCCATTGCAAATGTCTTTGGATTTATCAACATCACTTGGAAAACCGGATTGGTTCATCTTACCCAATACAAAAATTGGAATTATGGGTATCTGGCGTTCATTAGATCAATACTCGCCACGTTTTTCACCCAATCAAACAGCCACAGAGTTTGCTACAGAACCTATCATTTCTCCAACGGGGTTTGGTAATGGTTCGGAGTGGGAAATACGTACTTACATACACATTAATGTTGGAAAATAATTTTAATAATTTACGATATGAAAAATAATAAATTGAATCCTATTAAAACCATTTTTATTCTTGCACTTTTAGTGTTTTCGAATACGGGTTGTGAAAGAGAGCTTTCGGATGATGCCACGCTTTCTAATTTTTCAAAAAATCCTGAAGTTTTTATTGATGGATTTAGTGCTGGATTAGGATATGGAGCTTTTGGAGGTTCAAAATATTCAGCTTTTACTGTAGATACAGAAACGAAGTATAAAGGAACTGCCTCGATGCGTTTTGATGTGCCAAGTGAAGGAGATCCAGCAGGTTCGTATGCTGGAGGTGTATTTATTGATGGTTCTGGAAGAAACTTAACGGATTATGATGCTTTGACTTTTTGGATCAAAGGTTCAAAAGCCGCTACCATTAATGAAGTAGGTTTTGGGACTGATTTTGGACTGAATAAGTACAATGTAATGATGCAAAATGTAAGCATAGGAACGAATTGGCAAAAAGTGATTATTCCAATTCCAGATGCTTCAAAACTAACACAAGAAAAAGGTATGTTTTGGTATTCTGAAGGTCCTGAAGGTGGTTTGGGGTATACGTTTTGGATTGATAATGTTATGTATGAAAAATTAGGTACTCTTGCTCATGGACAAGCTTCTATTAAAAATGGTGCTAATGTTACAGAAACCACTTTTGTTGGCGTAACATCAAATATGGATGGGGCTAAAGCCACTTTCAATATGCCAAACGGAATCAATCAATCGGTTATAATAAGCCCGGCATATCTCGATTTTACGTCATCAAATCCTACAGTTGCATCCGTAAATGATGCGGGATTAGTTACTTCATTAAGTGCTGGAACTTCAAATATTACAGCTACATTTAATGGAATCCCAGCTACCGGTAGATTGACAGTTAATTGCAATGGAACGTTTGTTCACGCACCAAGACCAACAAGAAGTCAGGCCAATGTCATTTCACTTTTTTCAGATGCCTACACAAACGTACCTGTTAATTATTACAATGGATACTGGCAACCTTGGCAAACAACAGTTTCAAACGACTTTAGTGTTTCAGGAGATAATATATTAAGTTATGGTATTTTTAATTTTGTTGGAATTGAGTTTAGTGCTCCAACAATTAATGCCAATAACATGACACATTTCCATTTAGATGTTTATTTTCCTGGAGCTGTAACTTCTGGAAGACAATTACGCGTAATTGTAGTCGACTTTGGTGCTAATGGTGCTTATAGTGGAGGCGATGATACACGTCATTCTACTACGTTTACTACACCAACATTAGTTTCTCAAAATTGGGTTTCTATAGATATTCCTTTTTCAGCCATGCCTGGTTTAGCGAGTAGATCGCATTTGGCACAAATTATTTTAGAAGGTGGTGATGGTTCAGTTCTTTATGTAGATAACATGTATTTCTATAACTAATCATCGCTCTTAATAAATTTAAAAATTAATAATATGACTTTTATTAAAAATAGTAAATATATAGCTCTAGGCCTAAGTTTAAGTGTGTTGATGGGCTGTTCGACCGATGAAAAGCAAACAGTTGTTACCATGAAAAAATTAGTCTTACAAGACGAATTTGATGTAAATGGTGCACCTAATAGTTCCTACTGGAATTATAATATTGGTACAGGAACTAACGGATGGGGTAATAATGAATCGCAATATTATACCAGTAGACCTGAGAATATTGTTGTTGAAAACGGAATGTTGAAAATTACAGCTAAGCAAGAGTTATATATGGGATCGGGCTATACTTCTGCTCGAATTACCTCAAAAGGAAAAATAGAAAAAAAATACGGTCGTATAGAAGCAAGAGTAAAATTGCCATATGGTAAAGGTATTTGGCCAGCTTTTTGGATGTTAGGGGCTAATTCCGATACAGTATTATGGCCACAGTGTGGTGAAATTGATATTATGGAGTATTTAGGAAATAATCCAACAACTGCCTTTGGTTCATTACACGGACCGGGTTATTCAGGAGCGAATTCCATTACTAAAAATTATACACTCGTAAACGACAGATTTGACACAGGTTTTCATGTTTTTGGAATTGAATGGGGTAAAAATTACATCAATTATTATATTGATGATGTACTTTATAATCGACTTACTCCAGCAGATGTTCCAGGAGAATGGGTTTTTAACGAACCTTTTTATATTATTCTTAATGTTGCTGTTGGAGGTAATTTACCAGGTTCACCAAATAGTGAAACGTCATTTCCGCAATCCATGTACGTAGACTATATTAGAATATACGAGTAATCAATAAAGCTGTTTATTACTAAAAACAACTGTCTTTTTATTACAAATTACGAATGATACAAAATAAAATAAAATATACTTTTTCATTGCTTTTAGGTATGGTACTAGCTTGCAGTACACCCAATAGTATGGTAGTTAATTCAAGTACTGATCCGATTGAGAAACGCATCGATTCCATTATGAATCTAATGACGTTAGATGAAAAAATTGGCCAATTGAACCAATATAATGGTTTTTGGGATATTACAGGTCCAGTACCAAAAGAAGGACAAGCAGCAAAAAAATATGATGATTTAAAAAAAGGGCTTGTTGGTTCAATGCTCAATGTCAAAGGAGTAACTGATGTGAAAGCCTTACAAAAAATTGCCGTGGAGCAAACCCGTTTAGGAATCCCCTTATTATTTGGCTTTGATGTTGTACATGGCTATAAGACCATCAGTCCAATACCATTAGCAGAAGCTGCGAGTTGGGATCTTGAAGCCATTCAAAAATCGGCTGCGATAGCTGCTGAAGAAGCTGCTGCAGTAGGAATTAATTGGACTTTTGCTCCTATGGTAGACATTTCTAGAGATGCTCGTTGGGGGAGAGTTATGGAAGGCGCTGGTGAAGATCCTTATTTAGGTGCTTTAATTGCAAAAGCTAGAGTTCAAGGTTTTCAGGGTAACTTATCAAATAAAAATATTATTGCCTGTGCCAAACACTTTGCAGGGTACGGATTTGCAGAGTCGGGACGTGATTACAATACCGTTACGATAAGTGATGATGTATTACATAATGTCATATTGCCTCCTTTCAAAGCTTCAGTCGACGCGGGAGTTAAGACGTTTATGAATTCTTTTAATGATTTGAATGGAATTCCAGCTACAGGCAATTATTTTCTTCAAAGAGATCTCTTAAAGAAATCATGGAATTTTAAAGGTTTTGTTGTTTCCGATTGGGGATCAATAAATGAAATGATTCCGCATGGATATGCTCAAGATAGTAAACAGGCAGCTGAAATTGCCATCAAAGCAGGTTCCGATATGGATATGGAATCGTATGCATATGTAGACCACTTGAAATCTTTAGTGGCATCTGGAACTGTTGATGCAACTTTAATTGATGATGCTGTAAAACGAGTATTGCGTGTCAAATTTGAATTGGGATTATTTGAAAATCCATACAAATATTGCGATGAAGCCCTTGAAAAAGCTACCGTAGGTAAACCTGAATTTCATGAGGGAGTTTTGGATATGGCAAAAAAATCAATTGTATTGCTCAAAAATGAGAAGCAATTATTGCCATTGAAACAATCAGGACAAAAAATTGCTTTGATTGGTGCATTAGCTGCTGATAAAACCAGCCCGCTTGGAAGTTGGCGCATTGGTGCTGATGACAATACCGCAATATCTGTTGTTGAAGGAATGAAAAAATACCCTAATAATGAAGTTATGTATGCAAAAGGTGCCGATGTGGCGATAGGCAGAACGCAATTCATGTGGGAAACAAAAATAAATACCTCAGATCGATCAGGTTTTGATGAGGCCATTCTTACCGCAAAAAAAGCAGATGTAGTGGTTATGGTTTTGGGCGAGCATGGATTGCAATCGGGTGAGGGTAGAAGTAGAACTGAATTGGGATTACCCGGTGTACAACAAGAATTGTTAGAGGCCGTTTACAAAGTAAATCCAAATATTGTATTGGTACTTACAAATGGTAGACCACTTGCTATTCCTTGGGCTGCATCACATATTCCTTCCATTGTAGAAGCATGGCATTTGGGTACTCAAAGTGGGAATGCAATTGCTCAAGTATTATATGGTGATTATAATCCAAGTGGTAAATTACCGATGACGTTTCCAAGAAATGTGGGGCAATTGCCGTTGTATTACAATCATAAAAATACTGGAAGACCAGCTGCAAACGACCCAGAAAGTGTGTTTTGGTCGCATTATATTGATGAAGCAAACACGCCACTTTTTGCTTTTGGTCATGGTTTGAGTTATTCAAAATTTGAATATAAAAATTTGAAAGTATCCAAATCTTCTTTTTCCAAAGGTGAATCGGTTCAAGTTCAAGTCGAATTAACCAATACGAGTTCAGTAGAAGGTAAAGAAGTCGTTCAATTATACATTCGCGATATGGTAGGGAGTTTCACTCGTCCGGTGAAAGAATTGAAGGGATTTGAACCGGTAATTTTGAAACCATTAGAAACCAAAGTAGTAAGTTTTACTATAGATGAAAAGATGCTGTCCTTTTATACAGCAAATAAAACTTGGGAATCCGAATCCGGTACTTTTAAAGTATTTATTGGAGGAAGTTCGGATCAATTATTAGAAACTGAAATTGTATTAAAATAAAATAAATAATATGTCTAAATTCAAAATAGCGCATCTAGTAGCACTCCTTTGTTTGGGAATACAGTTTTCCTATGGTCAAGTAGATGTGGTCTATTCTGATTTAGTATGGTCCGATGAATTTGATGTAAATGGAGCTGTAAATTCAGTGAAATGGCATCACCAAACGCAACTACCCGCTGGGGGAAATTGGTTTAATGGTGAAGTGCAGCATTATACTAACGAGTTGGCCAATTCCTATGTGAATAATGGGGCATTAAGCATTGTTGCTCTTCGTCAGCCGTACACTTCGCAAGGTGTTACAAAACAATTTACTTCTGCTCGTTTAAATTCAAAGTTTGCCTTTAAATATGGTAGAATTGATGTAAGGGCTAAGTTACCCATACAACAAGGCACTTGGCCGGCAATTTGGATGTTGGGAAAGAATGTTAATGAAGATGGTGGTTATTTTGATTCAGCCTTTGGAACAACTAATTGGCCAGCTTGTGGAGAGATTGATATCATGGAACATGGAATTACACCTTCTCAACCGATTAATTATGTACAAAGTGCGTTGCACACTCCGTCATCTTATGGAAGTACAATCAATATAGGTGGAACTATTGCTCCCAATTTAGGAACCGATTTTCATGTGTATTCGATGAACTGGTCACCGTTTCAAATTACTTTTTTATTGGATGGTGTTGCTTATTATACTTATAATCCAGCGGTTAAAACACCCAGTAACTGGCCTTTCAATTTGGATCAATATTTATTGCTTAATATTGCAATGGGCGGTGTAGCCGGAACAATAAATCCAAACTTTACTCAGGATACAATGGTAGTTGATTATGTTCGTGTCTATCAAAATATTCAAGTAGATACCCAAATACCCACAAATTTTACGGCAACAATTGGTGCTGTAACCAGTTCTTCTATTGAACTTCTTTTAAATGGTTCAGACAATTCGGGATCGCTTGTTTATGGAGTAACCTATGGTACTAATTCTACAACAACTGCAGGGATGTCAGGGGTTCAAAAATCGCTAGTGATTTCAGGTTTAAGTCCAAATACAAGTTATACGTTTTCAGTTAACGCAAGTGATGTAACGGGAAATAATGCTGCAAATAATTCAATTGTATTGAACGCAACAACTACTGGAGTAGTGGGCTGTTCAGGAACAAGTGCTTTAGCCCAACAAGGAACTTTTTCAACAGGTTACAATTTTGCTTTTGAAACCTTAGGAACTAATAGTGTCAAAGTTACATATGAATTATTAGACACCGATAAAGTGGGATTAGTTGCTTATTTATGGCGTCAATCACCATTTACAGAAGTGCAAATGTCAAATGTATCGGGTCGTATTTTTACGCATACTTTAACCGGACAAACACCAGGTGCTACATTAAATTATGCGGTAAAATTTGCCTATGCTGGTGGAATGTCTGTTACATCATATTATCAATATGTAGTTGGAAATAACTGTAATTTAGATCTGGATCAATTTTCAGACGGAGCATCCTTTATCCTTCAAAATCCTGCCCGTGATGTTATCTCTTTTGATCAAAATATGGCTATTCAAAATGTGAAACTATATTCGCTATTGGGGCAAAAAATGCTTGATGTAAATCAACCTAGTAGTAGTTTGGATATTTCAGAATTAGCGAGTGGAGTTTATTTTGTATTAATTCAGACAGAACACCAAATTCATAAGGAAAAATTAATAATTGAATAGGTTCAATTTAATTATTGCATTTAAAATGTTAAATTTTTAAATAAAATTTGTATATTAATTCTTTTTTATGTTAAATTTGACCTAATTAATCTTAAAAGAGCTAGCCTATTTAACACCATTACTTTTTATACTGTCCCAAATTTAGTAACTTAAAAGGTAATGTTATGGCTAATCTTGTATTTCCAGATGCGGTTTTGGTGAAGAATTACATCAGCGGAGATGAATCTGCTCTTTCTTCATTGATCGAAAGACATCAATCAAAAATCTACGGTTTTATTTATTCAAAAGTAAATGATAGAGATTTATCGGATGATATTTTTCAAGATACTTTTATTAAAGTCATTAAAACGTTGAAATCAAATGCGTACAATGAAGAAGGTAAATTTTTACCCTGGGTGATGCGTATTGCGCATAATTTAATTGTTGATTACTATAGAAAATCTAATAAAATGCCCCTTTATCGTGAAACCGAGGAGTATTCTATTTTCAATTACATGAGTGATAATGCGCCTACGATTGAAAGCAAAATGATCACAGACCAAGTAGAAACCGATTTAACCCGTTTGTTGGATGAATTGCCAGAAGATCAAAAAGAAGTACTCGTGATGAGAATGTATCAAGATTTGAGCTTTAAAGAAATAGCCGAATTAACGGGTGTAAGTATTAATACGGCACTAGGCAGAATGCGTTATGCGGTTTTAAATTTGAGAAAAATCATCGAAAAAAATCAAATTATTTTAACTAATTAATACTAAAAGTTATCTTTTGTCGTTAATACAATATAATTTAAATTTATTATTAATGGCAAAACTTTACGCTAAAAAAAAATTTACTATTCAAAATTTGAAGCCCAAAAAGGAAACAATTTCATTTATACTTAATTATTCAAAAGCATTGAGTATTTATAAAATTGGGAAGTCAAATTTTGAAGTTATAGCAAATTAAAAAAAATGCCTCAAATTTATTGAGGCATTTTTTATTTTCTTAAAATTTTTTCCATTGATTTTCCCTTTGCTAATTCGTCAATTAATTTGTCCAAGTAACGCACTTTTTTTATTAAAGTATCTTGAATTTCTTCAATTCGATAGCCACAAATTACACCTGTAATTTTAGAAACGTTTTTGTTTAATTTTGGTGCTTGTTCAAAAAAAGTTTCAAAATCTACTTTTGAGTCAATTTGGTTTTGAAGGCTTTCCAATGTATAACCAGTTAACCAACAAATAATTTCGTCAACTTCGGCTTTCCTTCGATTCTTTTTCTCCGCTTTGTTTATGTAATGTGGATAAACACCTGCAAAGATCATATGATTGATACTTCTTGATGCCATTTATTTTTTAATTTCGTTAATAACACTTTTTCTTCCAATCGTCTTTGTGATAATATCTTTTTCTAAATTCCAGCCACGAGCAGGAGAATATTCACGTCCGTACCAAATGATTTGTAAGTGCAAGTCGTTCCAACATTCTTCTGGGAAAATACGTTTGGCATCTTTTTCTGTTTGTTGTACATTTTTGCCATTGGATAAACCCCAGCGATACATCAATCGATGAATATGAGTGTCTACCGGAAATGCGGGCACATCAAAAGCTTGGCTCATCACCACACTTGCCGTTTTATGTCCTACTGCAGGTAAAGCTTCCAAGGCTTCAAAACTTTGGGGTACTTCACCATTATATTTTTCAATTAATATTTTTGATAATCCATAAATGCCCTTAGATTTCATGGGTGATAATCCACACGGACGAATGATTTCTCTAATTTCTTCGACCGTCATCTTCACCATATCATACGGATTATCCGCTTTAGCAAAAAGGTGTGGTGTTATTTGGTTTACTCTAACATCAGTGCACTGAGCGGAAAGCAATACGGCAATCAATAATGTATACGGATCTTTATGGTCTAACGGAATCGGAATCGTTGGATACAATTCATTTAACGTATTTATAACAAATGTTACTTTTTCGCTCTTAGTCATTTTTGTAATTTTATAACTTATCTTTAAACAAATTTAAACTATAAACGCTAAACAAAAAATAAAATGACAACATTAAAAATAGGAGATAAGGCGCCCAATTTTTCTGGCTTAGACCAAAATGGAACTTCTCACAATTTAGCAGACTACAACGGGAAAAAGTTAGTTGTTTTTTTCTATCCAAAAGCGAGTACTCCTGGTTGTACGGCTGAAGCTTGTGATTTAAGAGATAATTATGCGCGTTTTCAAGCAAACAATTATGCCTTGTTAGGCGTAAGTGCGGATAGTGCAAAAGCGCAATTGAAATTTATTGAAAAATATGATTTACCATTTCCTTTATTAGCCGATGAAGACAAATCTGTTATTCAAGCATTTGGGGTTTGGGGGCCAAAGAAGTTTATGGGAAAAGAATATGATGGCATACATAGAACCACTTTTGTTATTGATGAAACAGGATGTATTGAAGAAATAATATCAGACGTTAAAACGAAGGCACACGCGGCACAGATTTTAAAATAACAAAAAGCCATTCGCATTGCGAATGGCTTTTTTAATTGACTTGACCAATCAATCCCTAATTAATAAGCGTATTTATTTTCGCTGATAATTTTTGCAGCAATTTTTTCACGAAGTCCAATTACGTTTGGCATATTCGTGTATTTGGTAAATCGTTTCAATCCCATTAACATCATGCGTTGTTCATCGCCTTCAGCAAATGAAACGATACCTTCTTTTCCTTTTTGAGTAATAATATCTACAGCATGGTATAAATACAATTGCGCCATCGCAATTTGCTCTTGAACTTGTTCTTGGCCTACTTTTTTGGCCAATTTTTCGGTACGTAGAATCGTACTTTCGGCCATGTAGATTTCTATTAAAATATCTGCTGCTGCCATTAATAACTGTTGATGAGCTTCTAATTCGGCACCAAATTTTTGTACAGCTGCACCTGCTACCATCAAAAATACTTTTTTCAATTTGATGATCATTTCTTTTTCTTCTGCAAATAATTCAGAATAATCAGGAATATCAAAAGATGGAATTCCCATTAATTCCTCAGCAACAGCCATCGCAGGACCAATTAAATCCACATGACCTTTCATGGCTTTTTTAACCAACATTCCTACGGATAACATTCTGTTGATTTCATTGGTTCCTTCATAAATTCTTGCAATACGAGCATCTCTCCAAGCACTTTCCATTGGTGCATCTTCTGAAAATCCCATCCCACCAAAAATTTGGATTCCTTCATCTGTACAAGCTTGTACATCTTCAGAAACAGCCACTTTTAAAATGGAACATTCGATTGCAAATTCCTCAACTCCTTTTAATTCAGCTTCTTGGTGCGTATTTCCTTCTTTAATTCTAATGTTAATTCTGTTTTCAATATCAGCAGCTGCTCTATAGGTTGCACTTTCTCCAGCATAGGCATTCGTAGCCATTTCTGCAATTTTTGCTTGGATGGCTCCAAAACTTGAAATTGGCGTTTTAAATTGCACACGTTCATTAGCATAATGAACAGCACTTGTAATTGTTCGGCGTTGGGCTTCAAGACAGGCTGCTGCCAATTTAATTCGACCCACATTCAGAGCATTCATCGCTATTTTAAATCCTTCGCCTCGTCCCGCCAACATATTTTCTACAGGTACTTTGGTTTCATTAAAGAAAACCTGACGGGTAGAAGAGGAGCGAATTCCCAATTTATGTTCTTCATCACCCATCGAAATTCCATTGGACGGATCGTTTTCTACAATGAAACCAGTAATGTTTTTATCTTCTTCAATGCGCGCAAAAACAATCAAAAGGTTGCAAAAACCGGCATTAGAAATCCACATTTTTCCACCCGTAATTTTATAATGCGTACCGTCTTCAGAAAGAATGGCTTTGGTTTTTCCTGAATTGGCATCTGATCCAGCGCCGGGTTCTGTCAAACAATAAGCACCAAACCATTCGCCAGAAGCTAATTTGGGAACGTATTTTTGTTTTTGTTCTTCAGTGCCATAAAGAGTTATGGGCATTGTACCTATTCCGGTATGTGCCCCAAATGCTGTTGAAAATGAACCCGTAGCACCCGAAATATAATCACACACTAAAACGGTATTAATAAATCCAATTTCCATCCCGCCGTAAGCAGCAGGAACAGCAACACTTAAATAGCCTAGTTCACCTGCTTTTCGCATGACTTCCTCTGTTAATGCAAAATCTTTTTTCTCAAAACGCTCTTTGTGGGGCCAAATTTCTTTGTCTACAAATTCGATTACCGAATCACGCATCATGATTTGCTCTTCGTTGAAATCTTCTAAGGTGAAGATGTCTTCACATTTTGTTTCTTTTATTAGGAATTGACCACCTCTAATCGTATCTGACATAACTTATATTTTTTAGTGTTTATCCTGCTACGTTTTTTAAAACGTTTAGGATTGTATTAATTCAAAAATTCAAAAACTCCGGCTGCACCTTGACCTGTTCCAACACACATCGAAACGATACCGTATTTGTTTTTTCGCAATCGCATCTCGTCAAACAGTTGCACAGAAAGTTTAGCACCCGTGCAGCCTAGAGGATGCCCTAATGCAATCGCGCCACCGTTTACGTTAACGATATCCGGATTTAAACCCAATTCTCTTACAACAGCTAATGACTGAGCAGCAAAGGCTTCGTTCAATTCAATTAAATCGATTTGATTTTGTTGTAATCCAGCTTGTTTTAACGCTTTCGGAATGGCTGTAACCGGACCAATTCCCATAATTCTGGGCTCTACACCAGAAGCTGCATAGCTCACCATTCTAGCGATAGGCTCTAAGTTTAATTCCTTAACCATTGTTTCGCTCATGATTAAAACAAAAGCAGCACCATCACTCATTTGTGAAGAATTACCAGCTGTAACAGAACCATCGGCAGCAAATACAGGCTTTAATCCTGCTAAAGCATCCAATGAAGTTCCTGCACGAGGTCCTTCATCTTTGTTTACAACATAAGATTTACTCTCTTTTTTACCGTTTTCATTGACAAAAGTTTGTTCAACTGTAATCGGTACAATTTGTGCATCAAATTTTCCATCCGCTTGTGCTTTTAGAGCTTTCATGTGCGATTGAAAAGCAAATTCATCTTGGTCGGCACGAGAAACGTTGAATTGTTGTGCTACGGCTTCGGCTGTTAATCCCATACCCCAATAATAATCTTCATGACCCGCTGCAGTAATTTTATAATCGGGAGTAGGTTTATAACCTCCCATTGGGATGTAACTCATGCTTTCGGCACCCCCAGCAATAATGCAATCTGCCATACCCGATTGTATTTTAGCAGTTGCCATGGCAATTGTTTCTAGACCAGAAGCACAATAACGGTTCACGGTAACCCCTGGTACATCCGTAATTTTTAATCCCATTAATGAAATTAATCGTCCAACGTTCAAGCCTTGTTCGGCTTCTGGCATGGCGTTTCCAACCATAACATCATCGATACGTGTTTTGTCAAAATCAGGCAATTGTGCCATCATAAATTCGATGGTCTCTGCTGCTAATTCATCAGGTCTTTTAAATCGAAACAAGCCTTTTGGAGCTTTTCCAACTGCTGTTCGGTATCCTTTTACTATATATGCTGTTTTCATGTCTTAGTTTCTTAACGGTTTCCCTTTGGTTAACATGTACTGAATGCGTTCAAGCGATTTTCGTTCTGCGGTTAAGGACAAAAAGGCTTCACGCTCTAAATCCAACAAGTATTGTTCTGAAACTAAAGTAGGTTCCGATAAATCACCACCCGCCATAACATAGGCTAATTTGTTAGCAATTTTTTTATCGTGTTCTGAAATAAAATTTCCTGCTTGCATTTGGTCGGTTCCCACTAGAAACATTCCTAATGCTTGTTTTCCTAATACTTTGATATCTTTTCTTTTTACAGGTTGTGTATACCCTTGTTCTGCCATTTGTAGCGCTATTTGTTTTGCCGTGGCAATTTGGCGGTCTTTGTTAACCACCACAATATCTCTTCCATTTTGTAACACTCCGGTATCAAATCCTTCGTAGGCGGAAGTTGCAACTTTAGCCATGCCAACGGTTAAAAAATATTCTTGTAAAACGTTTAATTCCACATCGTTTTTACGGAATAAATCCGATGCTCGCAAAGCCATTTCTTTAGAACCTCCACCGCCGGGAATTACACCCACACCAAATTCAACTAAACCAATATAGGTTTCTGCTGCGGCAACGGCTCTATCGGAATGCATGACCAATTCACAACCACCACCAAGAGTCATTCCATGCGGTGCAGCGATTACTGGAATTGCCGAGTAGCGACATCGCATCATGGTATCTTGAAACATTTTGATCGCCATATTTAATTCGTCATATTCTTGCTCGACAGCCATCATAAAAATCATTCCTAAATTGGCACCAACCGAAAAATTGGCACCTTGATTTCCTATAACTAATCCGTTATAGTCTTTTTCAGCGAGGTCGATGGCTTTGTTAATGCCTTGTAAAACACCTGCACCTATTGAATTCATTTTGGATGCAAATTCTAAATTGAGGATACCATCACCTAAATCGGTAATGATTGCTTCACTATTATTCCATATTTTTTTAGTATCTCTAATATTATTTAAGATAATGAAAGCATCTTGTCCAGGGATTTTATCTATTATTTTATGGGGAATGGAGTAGTAATAAGTTGCTCCTTCTTTAATGGTATAAAATGTAGTATGACCAGAAGCGATCATGTCTGTTACCCATGTAGCAGGTTCAAATCCTTCTGTTTTCATCATTTCAATACCTTTTTCAACACCAATGGCATCCCATATTTCAAAGGGCCCATTTTCCCATCCAAATCCAGCTTTCATGGCATCGTCAATTGTATAGAATGCATCCGATATTTCAGGAATTCTATTTGAACAATATTGAAACATGGCTGCGAAATTTTTTCTATAGAAATCTCCTGCTTTATCTTTTCCAGTTATTAAAATTTTAAAACGATCAATAGGTTTGTCAATTGATTTTGTCAATTCTAAAGTTGCAAAAGAGGCCTTTTTATTTGGTCTATAAGTTAAAGTGTTTAAATCAAGTGTTAGAATTTCTTTGCCTTCTTTTTTGTAGAAACCTTGGCCTGTTTTACTACCCAACCATTTGTTTTCCATCATTTTAGATACAAATTCGGGAAGTTGAAATAAATCATGGGCTTCGTCTGTTGGGCAGTTTTCATAGATACCATTAGCAACATGTACTAAAGTATCCAATCCAACCACATCAACTGTTCTAAATGTAGCCGATTTAGGACGTCCAATAACTGGTCCTGTTAATTTATCGACTTCTTCAACGGATAACCCCATTTCTACTACTTGATGAAATAAGCTTTGAATTCCAAATATACCGATTCTGTTTCCAATAAATGCTGGCGTATCTTTTGCAACGACAGAAGTTTTTCCAAGAAATTTTTCTCCATATACTTTTAAGAAACCTACTACTTCATTAGACGTTTGGGGTCCTGGAATGATTTCAAATAATTTTAAGTAACGAGCAGGGTTGAAAAAGTGTGTTCCACAGAAATGTTGTTGGAAATCGTTGCTTCTTCCTTCACTCATAAAATGAATTGGTATTCCTGAAGTATTCGAAGTAACTAAAGTTCCCGGCTTTCTGTAGGTATCAATTTGTTCGAATACTATTTTTTTAATGTCTAAACGTTCAACTACAACTTCAATGATCCAATCACAATTCGCGATTTTAGGCATATCATCTGAAGTATTTCCAGTAGTTATTCTAGAGGCAAAACGCTGCTGGTAAATAGGAGATGGTTTTGATTTTAAGGCAGTTGCCAAATGATCATTTACCACTCGGTTTCTAACTGATTTTGAGGATAAATTGAGTCCTTTTTTTTCTTCAGCTTCGGTCAATTCGGTCGGTGCTACATCTAGCAAGAGCACTTCAACTCCTATATTAGCAAAATGACATGCAATGCCACTTCCCATTATACCCGAACCAATTACCGCAACTTTTTTGATATTTCGTTTCATCAGGAGATTGGGTTTATTTTTCTTTGAATATTTTTTTGTCGGCAATTAACTGGTTTATGATTTCAGCAACTGCTATAAAATTTTTGAGTTGTTCTTCTGTAGTATGTTTTTTGATGATTTCATTGAATTGCAATACAGTGTTTTTAGAAAGCTCCCTTTTTTCTTTGCCTTCTTCTGTAAGGTAGAGCAGTACACCTCTGCCGTCAGATGGATTCTTTTTTTTGCTGATAAGTTCTCGTTCTTCCAACATTTTTAACGTACGTGTAAGACTTGTAGCTTCCATACCCATCTTCGGACCTAAAGAAGTGGAAGGCGTCCCTTTTTCTTTATCGATACTCAATAATGTATAGCCAGTGGCCATAGTGGCACCATATTTAGTAGCTTCTTCATTATACATGCGCGCAATGGCTTGCCAAGTTGATTTAATGATATAGTCTATCGTTTGATCTTTCATACTTTGAAACATTCTATTTACAAATATAATAAAAAATACTATGCATGCATAGTATTTAGAATAATTAACAAAATTTTTATATAAAAAAAACTCCCTAAGGAGTTTTAATAGTGTTAGTTATAAATTTTAGCATACAACTCTTTGTACTTTTCAACAATAATTTTACGCTTCAATTTCATGGTAGGAGTAAGGTGGCCGCCTTCAATTGACCAAATATCTGATGTTAATTCAAAGCGTTTCACTTTTTCCCAATTGCCAAAGCGTTCATTAATAGCGTCCACTTCTTTTTGGATGCGTTTGATAACCATATCATTTTTGATGATTTCTTCAGGAGTTGCTCCAAGATTGATTCCTTTTCGGTGTGACCATTCGGCTAAAAATTCAAAACTTGGTTGAATAAATGCGGCAGGCATTTTTTCACCATCACCAATTACCATGATTTGTTCAATAAAACGCGATTGTTTGAAATGATTTTCTAACATTTGTGGCGCTATGTATTTACCCCCAGATGTTTTGAACATTTCTTTTTTACGGTCGGTAATTTTTAAGAAACCATCTGCATCGAATTCGCCAATGTCACCCGTATGAAAATAACCATCTTTAATTACTTCGTTCGTTTGGGCTTCATCTTTATAGTATCCAATCATTACGTTAGAACCTTGGCATAATATTTCTCCATCTTCGGCAATTTTTACAGTAACACCATCCAATACTTTACCAACAGAGCCTACTCTAAATCCTTTGTTTCTCATATCATTTACAGAGATTACAGGCGACGTTTCAGTTAGACCATATCCTTCCATAACAGGAATTCTTGCGGCACAAAATACTTTCGATAAACGCGTTTGTAATGCAGCACTTCCACAAACTAATAATTCTAATTCGCCACCCAAACCTTCTTGCCATTTCGAAAAAATAAGTTTGCGAGCAATTTTAAGTTTGAATTCATACCAAGCACCATTTTCTCCATAAGGTTTGTAGTCCATACCTAAATCTAAGGCCCAGAAGAATAAACGTTTCTTGATTCCGGTTAAATCGGCACCCTTTGCATAAATTTTGTCATAGACCTTTTCTAAAAGGCGAGGAACAACCGACATTACATGTGGATGCACTTCTTTCAAATTATCTGATATTTTTTCAATGCTTTCCGCAAAATAAATAGAAATTCCATAATATTGATACAAATAGGTCAGCATTCGTTCGAAAATATGACAAATTGGTAGAAAACTCAACGCACGAGTATCTCCAGGACGAAGGGGAACTCTTGGTGCGCTCATTAACACATCGGAAACGATATTTTGATGCGTTAGCATTACGCCTTTTGGTCTTCCCGTTGTTCCGGAGGTATAAATGATAGTAGCCAAATCTGTAGTTGAGACATTATTTTTACGATCTTCTACCACATCTTGATTAGAGGTGTCTGCGCCTAATTCAAGTACTTCGGTCCAGCTTTTACATCCTTCAATAGTGTTATAGGAAAAAATTTCCTTTAGATTGGGTAAGTTCTTTTGAACAGCAATTAATTTATCATAAACTTCTTGATCTGATACAAAACAATAGCTAGACTCTGAGTGATTCAAAATGTATTCGTAGTCCTCAGATGAAATTGTTGGATAGATTGGCACAGTTTGAGCACCAGTTTGCAATGCGCCTATATCGGTCATGTGCCATTCGGTTCTATTTGTAGATGAAATGATAGCAATTTTATCATTTTTATTTACTCCTAATCGAAGTAACCCTCTTGATAGTGCATTGGCTTTGTCAAGGTATTCTTGTGTAGAAGTCTTGATCCATTCACCATCATATTTGGTTACTAAGGCATCGGGTAAATTATATTTTTCTAATTGGAAATAGGGGAAGTCGAATAAACGCGTAATATTTGTCATAAATCACAATTTATATTTCTTGCAAATTATAAAAATAAATTCAATTGAGCAATTTATATTTATTTATATTTTTTATATTTTATATAAATTAATCTTATGTTTTTAAATTGGTAATCTATGCATTAATTACTTGTGAAAGGGTAATAAAATAAATAGATATAATGGCTAGTAAGATTCCGAAATAATTCCATTTTGAAAGTTTTTCTTTGAAGAGAATTGTACCTGCTAGACTGCCTAAAATAATGACTCCTAAATTCATTGCAGCAAATACGGTAGTAGGTTGATCAGCTAGCGCTTTATGGGCTTTTAAATAGCATAATATGTTTCCAAAATTTAGAATTCCAATACCAATTCCCCAAGGACAATTTTTCCAATTTAATTTTTTGTGTTGGTACATCCTATGGAAAGCCATAACTAATAAAACAACAAGAAACGCTCCGAAAAATATAAAAAATAAAGCTGTCGTGAAAGGCATTTGAATTGTACTGGCTACTTTTTTGAACAAGGTATCAATGATGCCAAATCCCAGTAAAACCAAAATTGGATAATGCCAATTCGTATTCTTTTGATGGTTTTCCGATTTTTTAATCAATGTAAGTAGTATCGCTGAAAAACCAATACCAATTCCTGTGATTTTAAAGGTTGAAAAGGTTTCGTCAAAAATAAAATAAGCTGCTAAAATAGGGATGAACAATGACAAACGTTGGGCCACATCTGTTTTTACAATACCAACCTGTTGAATGGATATATTTTGAATAAAGAAAACTAATGGTAATAATATTGAAAGACTAAGCAATAAATAAATTGAGGAGTTGTTGGGGGCTGATGCTAATTTGGGTTGGTATATAAAGTAAGCCAAGAATAGCGCTGTGAGGTAATTCCAACCTATAATTTCAACGATATTCAACGCATATTGTTTGGTAATTTTGAGGAGTATACCCACAGAAACACTACAAAAAATACTGAATAGGATATACCACATGTCTATAATTCAATCTTAGAACCGTTTGCAAATCCCCATTGGCTAAAAATTCCTACTGTGACAACCAAAAATGCTGTTAATTCGAACAGTATTAATAGTGTAAATAAAAGAATTCTAAAGGTAAAGGGCATTTTTTTATAATAGTCTTTAAAAGTTTGGTAATAACTAAAAATTGGAAAAATAAAAATTGCTACACCTGTAATGCTAGTGATAAGATTAGCAATACCATCAAAATTTTGAGTAAAATCTAAAAATGAAATGAGTCTACCAAAAGTAGCAATAAGCAATATGCCAAGAAATGTTATTCCCGCAATAATAATGTGTTCACTAAAGTTAAAATTACGTTTGCGAAATAAGAAAAAACTATTGATTCCAAATAAGGGTACAAAAGAAAAAATCAGGATTTTAGCATAATTGGTAAAAAAATCATGTATTTTCTGACTTAACGCATTGTTCACTTTTCCACTTGTTTCACCCAAATATATTTCAGCCAATTGATCATAATAATTGCCTAAAAAAAGATTAATACCGATTAATATTATAATAAAGTAAAACACATTATAGTATCGAATTCTCTTTCCTTCTATATAATCAATAGCAGCTTTTCCTGGTCGGGTTAAGGATTCTTTTGCAGTAAATAACATCCCTTTATCCAAATGAAATAAACCATGTAAAAAATCATGTTTTATAAAGTGTAAAAATGTTATGCGTTGAATTGAAGTTTTCTGGCCACAATTGTTGCAATAATTTCCACTAACTTCTTGGTTACAATTTAAACATTTATAGGGTGTATTCATTGTTTGCATTTTTGATATACAATAGTACAAAAAAATCAGCCTTCAATAGACTGATTTTTCATAATTATTTCTGTTGTTCAATCCAGTTTCTGGCATTCACAAACGCTTCTAGCCAAGGTGAAACAATGTCTTTTTGACCGTTGTCAGGATAATGTGCCCAATTCCATGGAAATGTAGAACGCTCAATGTGAGGCATCATGACCAAATGCCTACCTGTTATATCACACAACATTGCCGTATTGTAATCAGAACCATTTGGATTTGCCGGATAGCCTTCGTAGCCATATTTGGCTACTATATTATAATTAGTTTCGGGTTCAGGTAAGTTAAATTTTCCTTCGCCATGTGATATCCATACTCCAAGAGTTGCTCCTTCTAAACTAGACAGCATGATGGAATTATTTTTTTGAATGGTTACCGATGTGAAACCACTTTCGTGTTTTTGTGAATCGTTGTGTTTCATCTTTCCGTGAACCTTATGTTCGGGATGAATCAATTCTAACTCCATCATCAATTGGCAACCGTTGCAAATTCCGACAGAAAGGGTATTGTTTCTTTTAAAGAAGTTACGAAGTGCTAAATTGGCTTTCTCATTGTACAAGAACGCACCGGCCCAACCCTTAGCAGAACCCAATACGTCTGAATTAGAGAAACCTCCTACGGCTCCAATAAATTGAATATCTTCTAAGGTTTCACGTCCCGAAATTAAATCAGTCATGTGTACATCTTTTACATCAAATCCAGCCAAGTACATAGCGTTGGCCATTTCACGTTCGGAGTTACTTCCTTTTTCACGAATAATTGCAGCTTTGGGTCTGGTATCTGAAGACATTACGGGTAATTTCCCGTTAAAATTCGATGGAAAACTATACTGTAATGGTTGTTGACCCAAATTGTTGAATCGTTCTTTGGCTTTGTTGTTTTTTGTTTGTTTTTGATCCAACAAGTAGGATGTTTCAAACCAAGTTTTTCGACTTTCTGCAACAGAAAAGTGGAATGTATCTTCAAAATTAGTTATAGAAATCACATCACCTTCCGTCACCGATCCGATGTTAAAAATTTCTATTCCATTGGATTGGAAAATAGTTTCAACAGCCGCATCAGCTTGAAAAACCACCCCAATATTTTCGTGGAATAAGGTTTTAACGGTATCCATTTCGCCTAAAACAGTTAAGTCATAAGTGGCTCCTAATTCTACTTCAGCAAAGGATAATTCCAATAAGGTTGTAATCAATCCACCACTACCTATATCGTGTCCAGCTTTAATTTTTCGTTCTTTAATTAGCTCTTGTAAGGTGTTGAACGCTTTTTTAAAAAATGCAGCGTCTTTTATAGTTGGGGTTTCGTTTCCTACTTTACTTTGAGTTTGATAGAAGGATGAACCGCCCAATTTGAATGTGTCTTGTGAAAGGTTGATGTAGTAAATAGTTCCACCCTCACGTTGTAATACAGGTTCTACTACTTTGGTAATGTTGAAACAATTTCCAGCTGCCGAAATAATAACTGTTCCTGGAGCTATTACTTCGTCCTTTGGATATTTTTGTTTCATGGAAAGCGAATCTTTTCCGGTTGGAATATTGATTCCCAATTCGATGGCGAAATCCGAACATCCTTTAACTGCTTCATACAAACGGGCATCTTCGCCTTCGTTTTTACAAGCCCACATCCAGTTGGCAGATAATGAAACCGAAGCCAAACCATCTTTTAAGGGAGCCCAAACAATATTGGAAAGGGCTTCGGCAATGGCATTTCTACTTCCGGCAACCGGATCAATCAAAGCTGCAATTGGTGCATGACCAATAGAAGTTGCAATACCTTCTTTTCCTTTATAATCCAAAGCCATTACTCCAACATTATTCAAAGGTAACTGTAACGGACCTGCACATTGTTGTTTGGCTACTTTTCCACCCACACAACGGTCTACTTTATTCGTCAACCAATCTTTACAAGCAACCGCTTCTAGTCGCAATACTTGATTTAAATAAGTTGGAATTTTATCGGTACGATAAGTTGGATTGCTATAATTTCTAGTTACAGTAGCATCAGTCATGATGGTTTTTGGAGAACTACCGAAGAAGTCTTCTAAAGCATAATCCATTGGTTTTAAACCAGTAGATTTGGATTCAAATGTAAAACGATGATCGTTGGTTACATCACCTACTTCATACATGGGCGAACGCTCTCTATCGGCTATACGTTGAAGGGTATCCATATCTTTTTGACCGATAACCAATCCCATACGTTCTTGTGATTCGTTACCAATGATTTCTTTGGCTGAAAGGGTAGGGTCGCCCACTGGTAATTTGTCCAAGTCAATTAAACCACCTGTTTCTTCAACCAATTCCGACAAACAGTTCAAGTGTCCACCAGCTCCGTGATCATGAATTGATACGATAGGGTTGTTGTCGCTTTCTACTAAACCACGAATGGCATTGGCTGCTCGTTTTTGCATTTCTGGATTGGAACGCTGAATGGCATTCAATTCAATTCCAGATCCAAAAGCACCCGTATCTGCTGAAGAAACGGCTGCGCCACCCATACCAATTCTGTAATTTTCTCCACCAAGAATTACAATTTTATCACCCGCTGTAGGTTTCTTTTTGATGGCTTGGTCTAGTTTTCCATAGCCAATTCCACCCGCTTGCATGATGACTTTGTCATAACCTAATTTTCGAGCGGCTTCTTCGTGTTCAAAAGTTAATATAGATCCCGTAATTAGAGGTTGACCAAATTTGTTTCCAAAATCAGAAGCACCGTTAGATGCTTTGATCAATATATCCATTGGTGTTTGATACAACCAAGGTCGGGCTTCCATATCATTTTCCCATTCATGATTGGCTTCTAGGCGCGAATAAGAGGTCATGTAAACCGCTGTTCCTGCGAGTGGCAGCGAACCTTGGCCTCCTGCTAAACGGTCACGTATTTCTCCTCCCGAACCAGTAGCAGCCCCATTAAAAGGTTCTACGGTAGTAGGAAAGTTATGGGTTTCTGCTTTTAATGAAAGTACCGAATCAAAGGTTTTTTCTTCGTAAAAATCTGGTTTGTCGGCACTCTTAGGAGCAAATTGAGTTACTTTTGGCCCTTTTACAAAAGCCACATTGTCTTTATAAGCCGAAACTATATCATTAGGATGAGTTTCGGAAGTTTTTTTGATTAATTTGAATAAAGATGTAGGCTGTTCTTGTCCGTCGATTACAAAAGTACCGTTGAAAATTTTGTGACGGCAGTGTTCTGAATTGGCTTGTGAGAAGGCGAAAATTTCAGAATCCGTCAATTTTCTTTCTAATTTGTTGGAAAGTGTATTTAAATAGTCAACTTCTTCCGGACTCAAAGCCAAGCCTTCTGTTGTATTATAGGCGGCAATATCATCGATTTCTAAAATGGGTTCGGGTTGTAAGTTGATGGTGTAAATATTTTGATCTAATTCCGAATATTTTTGAAACAACATCGGATCAAAATCTGAAAAATCAGCGGCTACTTTTAAAAATTCTTCGATACGAATAATCTTTGTAATTCCCATGTTCTGGGTAATTTCAACTGCATTGGTACTCCAAGGAGTGATCATTGCCGCGCGAGGTCCAACAAAAAAATCCGCTAATACGGATTTTTCGATTTTATGTGCATTGCCAAAAAGCCAATTTAATTTGTTACAATCTTCTGATGAAAGTTCGTTTTGCGTTTGAACGGCAAAAACAGTGTTGGATTGGTTTCCGAAGAAATGAATCATTGTGTAGTTATTTTAAACCCTTTGTGTTCATCAATGTGATTCTAAAAGGTATGTTGTTGTTGATCTTGCAAATTTATTTGAATTGTTTGAAGTAACAAAATTATAGGCCTACGAAATACAAAAAAATTAATCGATGGTAGTCCAATTGTAAGCACCTATATCTGTAGCTCCCGTTCTGGGTTGATTTAGTAAATCATTAAAGGTAGAATATTGTGGTTTAGCGGTTCCTTTTGCAGCTGAATTTTGACTGATAATAAGTTTGTTATTTGACGGGTCTTTAAATGCAGGTTTGTGAATTGTACTATTCGTAGCAATAAGGCATGAGGTGTATAAATTGGTATTAGAAAATTGGTACAAATTATTGGATGACAAAGTGTTACCGTAATCAAAAAATTTAATCAAACAATGGTCAAAATTATAATTGAATGCTGAAGTTGTACCTTTTTTTTGTAAGTTGATGCCAAGATTACTCGATCCATAAATAATGCAATTTTTGAAGTTTGCTTTGATGAGCGGTTCGATCGTATATCCGGATTCTGTTTTAATAAAATCATCTAAGGCAACTGCTGTTTGATTGGGTCTTGACCAATGATTGGCAAAGGTACAGTGAATGAATTCATAACTACCACCAAAACTCCCCGCAAACGAAGCTTGACCACAATTGTTTATCACTAAATTACGCCCTTCCATATTTCCGGTACGGGCTAAAATGCCCACATTGGAACAATTGTAAATCTGTGTGTTTTTTAAATCTAATGTTGGAGTAGGTGTGCCGTCATTTCCTGAGACCAATAGTCCAACTGTTGCATTCTTTAGTGTTAAATATTGGATTTGATTGTTGGTGCTACCTTGTGTAAACCACACGGTACCCCATTGGCCTGGAACATTGGCAAAATCAGGTTCCAATCGATCGCTTTCAAAGATTACTTCGTTTTCCAATGCATCGGTAGTAGAGGGGCTCCCTTGTACATGTAAAGAAGCATTATTGGCGACTATTAATCCCGATTCGGCATGAAAGTGAACTCTTGCACCAGGATCTACCACTAGGGTTTTAGTGCTGGGTATTGCGGCATATCCATAGATCACATAAGGTTTGGTATTTGTCCAATGCAATTCATTCCCGTTAACGGCATCATTCTCATCCAAATAAAATCCATAGATAGCATCTTCTCCTATGGGTAAAGTTTCAGTAGTGCCGTCGGAAAATTTTTGAGGATATAAAAAAATGGCATCTTGAATTAAAGTAACCAATTCCACTTTTTGTGTTCGAGTTCCTTCACCAAATAAAATTTGGTCAGTATACAGAAAATCAGTAGTGTTAGCATCTATTACATCAGCAGTTACTTCAATAAAAATAAACATACTGTCTTTGGCCAAAAGTTCAACATTTTCAAATGTTTTTCCTGGCACACCATCAACCATCAATCGATATTTGGATGCATTGCCTTTGCCAAGAGCGACCCTAGGAATGGATATGTTTTTATTACTTTTGTTGTATACTTTTAAGGTGTAGGTACTTGAACCGATATTGGTAAATACAGTATCTAAATAGACTGTATCTTTTGAAAAACGTAGACTTCCTGTTGCCGATTCAAAATCAAAATCATTGCGGCAAGAGGTTAAAGCCAAAGAAAATCCTAGGATTAATAGTAATACTAAACGATACATGTATTGCGATTTTTTGTAAAAGTACTTATTAATTTGAAATTGTAAAAGTTAATCAATGCAAATGCACGCCACTAAAACGAAAATTATTCTCTTTTATTCTCGTAATTATGATTAATTTTACAAAAAAAAGAACCACTATGTTTGATAGAGATACCATGTTGCAATTGTGCAACGAATGGAGTAAAAATACCTTGATGAATACGTTGGATATTGTTTACACCGATGCGGGTGAAGATTTTCTAACCGCTACTATGCCAGTCAATCCTAGAGTGCATCAACCTATGGGGTTATTGCATGGTGGGGCTACCGTGGCGTTAGCAGAAAGTGTTGGAAGTGCTGCATCCTTGATGTTTGTAAATCCGGAAAAACAAGAAGTTCGTGGTATTGAAATTTCGGCCAACCATTTAAAAAGCAAGCGTGAAGGTATGGTGACTGCTACGGCAAAAATCATTCACAAAGGGGCGAGTATTCATTTGTGGGAAATTCGAATCGTGGATGAAAAAGGAGCATTAATCTCACTTTGTAAATTAACCAATATGGTCTTATCTAGAAGACAATAATGTCAGTTTTTAATACCTTACAGTCGCTAATTTCCAATCAGAAGCCTTTTGTTTGCTACTTTAAGCCAAATGAAATGCGTTGGCAATTAGGGGTGCAATCAACAGATGATGTGCATCTTTTTACAGGCCAAAGTGGATTTATATTTATGCCTTTTGATAGTGGTGATCCTGTGGTTATTCCTTTTGATGCGGCTCATTTTTCATATGGAATACTGGATGCTTATGAAGAATGTACTTTCACTGAATGTCAAACGGCCACCGATCAAAAAGAAACTTTTGAAAAATTAGTTGCTACAGGAATTGCTACAATAAATGAAGGTATATTGGATAAAGTAGTGTTGTCACGAAAACTAACGATTCCAGGGCATTTTTCTATTTTAGCTTCTTTTAAAAATATAATTAATACCTATCCCACAGCTTTTCGGTATTTGTTTTTTCATCCGAAAATAGGGGTATGGTTGGGTGCGTCACCCGAACAATTGGTTCAAATTAAGAAGGATCAATTTGAAACGGTAGCTTTGGCAGGCACCAAATTAGTTTCCGACGCAGTAGATTGGACTCCTAAAGAAATGACCGAGCAAAAAATAGTGATTGATTATATAGTTTCAAAAATTAGTGCTCGGGCAAAAAATATAGCTGTTTCAGAACCACAAACCATACAGGCAGGAAATTTGGCGCATTTAAAGTCGGTTATCACAGGCCAATTGACCGCTGATTTCTCAGCACTTGACTTGATTACTACCTTGCATCCAACACCGGCCGTTTGTGGGCTACCAAAAGCAACGGCTACAGCGTTCATTTTAGAAAATGAAAACTACAATAGAAGTTATTATTCCGGTTTTTTGGGTGAATATAATTCCCAAGATGCTACCGATTTATTTGTAAATTTGCGCTGCATGCAGTGGGAAAAGGAAGTAGTTCATGTATATGTAGGTTGTGGCATTACGGCTGACAGTGATCCCAAACTCGAATACATCGAAACGGAAAACAAATCCATGACCATGCGAAATGTTTTAGTAAAAATTAATAATAATAAGCTGTGAAATTAGATATACTCGCTTTTGGAGCTCATCCCGATGATGTAGAATTGGGTTGTAGTGGTACGTTGGCCAAAGAAGTAGCTTTGGGCAAGCAAGTCGGTATTATTGACTTGACTCGGGGCGAATTGGGCACGAGAGGTTCAGTTGCTATTCGAAATGCTGAATCGGCTGAAGCCTCATCAATTTTAGGTGTTCAGGTGCGTGAAAATTTAGATATGCGTGATGGTTTTTTTGTAAATGACGAAGCTCATCAATTAAAGGTGATTGAAATGATTCGCAAGTACCAACCCGAGATCGTGTTGTGTAATGCGATAGAAGATCGACATATTGATCATGGCAAAGGGAGTCAATTGGTTAGCGATGCCTGCTTTTTGTCGGGCTTGACTAAAATTGAAACCCATCATAACGGGCAGCAGCAAGCTGCTTGGCGGCCAAAAGTGGTGTATCATTATATCCAATGGCAAACTATCGAACCCGATTTTGTGGTCGATATTTCCGATTTCATGACGCAAAAAATGGGCGCTGTGCAAGCGTATGCTTCGCAATTTTATGATCCCAACTCCAAAGAGCCGGTTACACCGATTGCTTCTAAGAACTTTCTCGAGAGCATTCAATACCGTGCGCAAGATTTGGGAAGACTGGTAGGAGTAACCTATGCTGAAGGATTTACCACTGAAAGATATGTGACCGTCAATTCATTAGGCGATTTGAAATAAAAAAACACAAAAAACCTTTGCAAGATAGTTGGAAAGAATTATATTTGCACTCGCAAATGAGGCCCTGCCTTGTTTGTCAAAACAAATGGTGATTGTAGCTCAGTTGGTTAGAGCGTCGGATTGTGGTTCCGAAGGTCGCGGGTTCGAGACCCGTCTTTCACCCTTTCAATTATAAAGCTTCGAGGCAACTCGGAGCTTTTTTTATGGGCATAAAAAAAGCCTTGAAGATTCTTCAAGGCTTTTTGGGAACTAACGGTAATAATTAGAACGCTAATTTTACGTTTAAGTCAAAATCATCAGAAATCGTTTTGTCTCCTAAATCAGAAAAGAAACTTCCAGATCCGTATTTGATGTCATATTTTGTACGGTTTACTTTTAAAGCTGCTGTTGCAGTAGTACCCGCTACGTTTAATTCAAATTTTACCGGCTCAGTTTTACCTTTGATGGTTAAATCTGCCGTTACTGAATACACATTAGCTGCTTTTTCTCCTATAGACTTGATAACTAAAGTCGCTGTTGGAAATTTTTCAGTTCCAAAAAAATCATCCGATTTTAAGTGACCGTCTAAGCTAGCTTTTCCTTTACCTTCTAAATCGGTAGTGTTGATGGTTGTCATGTCAACTGTGAAATTACCGCCTACAACTTTTTTCCCTTTGAAGATTAATGTTCCTTCTTTTAAGGTAATGTTTCCAGAATGTTCACCGGTTACTTTTTTACCTACCCAGTTGATGGTACTCTTTGCTGCGTCTACTTTTTTGCTTACTTGTGCAAAAGACGTTACCGATACGAAAGCTACTAAAGCTACTGCAATTGTTTTTAAATTTTTCATGTGTAAATGATTAAGTGTTAATGTATAATTAAATAGTTTCAAATAATTCTTCTGTTGATTTTCTTACTTTGGCTAAATGTTGCGTAGCGTCGTCTTCATGACGATAACCCACAGCAGCTACCAGAGAAGCGGCATACCCTTTAGCTGTTAAGCCTAGTATTTCATTGTATTGTTCGGGTGAGAATCCTTCAATAGGAGTAACATCAATTTTTAACTCGGCGGCGGCATTTAATAAGTTACCCAAAGCCAAATACGTTTGTTTTGAGGTCCAAATGGCTTTTTTATCTTGAGGTAAACCCACCAAATTTGATTTCATAAAATCGCCATAGCCTTTCACATCATCTAAAGCGATTCCTCTCGTATGTGCTATGTTTGCTAAATACTCGTCAATGTGTACATCTTGTACATCGGTGTTGTGTGCAAATACTAAAAGGTGAGATGCGTCAACAATTTGACTTTGTCCCCATGATGCAGGTTGCAACTTGGCTCTTACTTCCGGGTTTTCAATAATGAATATTTTGTACAACTGTAAGCCATAAGAAGAAGCGCTCAAACGAATGGCTTCCTTTAAAAAGGTTAAGTTTTCATTTGATATTTTTTTCGTAGCATCAAATTTTTTGGTGGCGTAGCGCCAATTTTGGTTTTCAATAAAATTGTTTTTCATAGCGTATACATTAATTTCTAAATTTCTCTAATAAGTTATTCAATTGGATCAACTCCTTTTCGGTAAGGTTATTCCCAAATTTTTGTTCGTGTGCCTCGACTAATGGATCCAAGTGTTCGAGTAATTTCATTCCTTTTGTAGTAATGGTAATTTCCATTTTTCTTCGGTTTTGTGGGCAAATTTCTCGTAAGACCAATTCTTTTGCGAGTAACTTATCTACGAGACGTGTTGTGTTGCTCGTTTTGGCAATCATGCGTTCTTGAATGGTGAACATATTCACCGGATTTCCTTTTTGACCGCGCAATATGCGCAATACATTGAACTGCTCGGCCGAAAGATCAAACGGTTTCAACAGTTCGTTAAATTTATCGGCAATGACATTCTGTGTAAACATTACATTGAGTAATGCTTTTTTTTCTTGTGCCATTGGGAAAGTGGTTTTTATGATTTCTTCAATTCGCATGCGTAATCTAATATTTGTAGGTACAAATGTAGTATATTTTTTATTTGTATATACAAATGTGTGTTAATTTTTTTATAAAATTTTTAAATTCCAATTTTGGTCGTATTTTTGAAAAAAAAATCACACGATGAACTTAGAACAAAAAGAGTGGTGGAGTCAGTTTTTAAACGATGAACACGGAATTATTATTGACGTACGCACAGAAGATGAATATGAAAGTGGTAAAATCCCTAGTGCTTTGAATATAGATATCTATAAAGGACAAGGATTTGTTTACAGAATAGAAGAGTTGGATAAAACCAAAAATTTCTATGTGTATTGTGCGGCTGGAGTTCGCAGTGCAAACGCTTGTGGCGTGATGCAACAATTGGGATTTGAAAATGTTTTCAATTTGGTGGGTGGTTTTTCCAACTGGGAAGGTCCAACAGACTAATAAAAAAAGATCCGCTTAATAGCGGATCTTTTTTTATGTATTATTTTTTATAAAAAGGCATTTTTACCACTTTGGCTTTGATGTCTTTGTTTCGAATGCGAATAAAAATTTCAGAATCAGGAGTTGCAAGGGCAGTAGGCACATAACCCATTCCAATAGCGATCCCTAAAGAAGGTGATTGCGTTCCTGAAGTTACAATTCCAATTACCGTTCCGTTTGCATCACAAATTTCATAATCGTGACGGGGAATACCGCGTTCTACCATTTCAAAACCAACTAATTTTTTAGAAACACCCGCTTCTTTTTGTTGTTTCAAGTTTTCTGAATTGGTAAATTCTTTATCAAATTTAGTAATCCATCCTAAACCTGCTTCTAATGGCGAAGTAGTATCGTTGATGTCGTTTCCGTATAAACAGAATCCCATTTCCAAACGTAAGGTATCGCGAGCCGCTAAACCAATAGGCTTGATGTTGAAAGGTGCACCTGCTTCAAAAACTTTGTTCCAAATGTATTCGGCATCTTCATTTTTAAAATAAATTTCAAATCCGCCTGAACCAGTGTATCCTGTTGCCGAAACAATTACGTTTTGTTTTCCAGCAAAATCTCCAATTTGAAACGTATAATAACCCATTGCAGCCAAATCAATATTGGTTAACGATTGCATCGCTTCAGCAGCTTTAGGTCCTTGAATGGCTAATAAAGAATAAGCTTCAGATGCATTGGTCATTTCCACACCTAAATCGTTGTGCGAACTGATCCAGTTCCAATCTTTTTCAATATTAGAAGCATTTACCACTAATAAATAATGATTATCAGCAATTTTATAGACAATTAAATCGTCTACAATGCCGCCCTCATTATTCGGTAAGCAAGAATATTGTGCTTTTCCATCAACTAATTTTGAAGCATCGTTTGAGGTAACTTTTTGAATCAAGGCTAAAGCATTTTCTCCTTTTAAGAAAAATTCGCCCATGTGTGACACGTCAAAAACACCCACACCGTTTCGAACGGTTTCGTGTTCTGCATTGACACCTTCATATTGCACCGGCATGTTGTATCCGGCAAACGGAACCATTTTAGCTCCTAATTGTTCATGTATAGCTGTTAAAGCTGTATTTTTCATATATGTAGAATTTATTTTTTAGTGGTCTAGGGTATCGCATTTTTATTGGCATTTGCTTGCACAAACTTGTTATTGATGACGATTTCCTACTGTAAATAGTTGTTTACAGTATCGCAAAAATACTACTTTTTTGGTGACTACCATTATATGTTACAGGGCTTTTATTATGGATTTATGAACAATGGGAGTTGGTGAATGGTCGATCAGAACCACTCCATTGTCAACCTAAATCTGAAACATCAATCCATAAAATAAAACTTCTTGTTCTGCATTCTTTCATTATACAAGATTTATCTTTGTACTAAAAGTTACTTTTAAAACAATACCGAAATATCTTCAATGATTTTCTTATCCTTTCCTTTCGTCTCGTAGGTTATAAACATTGGATACTGATAATATAAACCAATTTTAAAATCACTTGCAAATTTGTTTTTTTTATCAATTAACAACGTTATATTTTCTTTTTTAAGCTTATTGTAATTGATAAATTTTTTAACTTTAGATACATTATTTTCAGATGTAATGTAGATAATGTTATATTTTTCTTTCAAAGTAAAAATCTTATCATACATAAATTGGTTTTTACAACTAATACATTCAGTACTAAAATAAATTATTACAGTTTTTTTATAGGGATTTAAATGTTTTTTTTCAATTAATAGACCATTTACATTTTCATATTTAAAATTTGGTAATTTTCCACTATTGATTATTCCATAATACTTGTTGTAAATAAATGAACTGAATAAAAATAAAATAACTAATATTGAAATGCTTATTTTTTTCATTGATAAAGATTATAGGTTATAAAATTAAATTTTTTAGAATCTTTACTTAAAATAGATGTGTCAATTGTTGATTCTTTATAGCAATTGTTTTCAAAAATTTTACCTTTAAAAACACCATCTAATATTTCTATTTTACTTAAAAATGAATATTGAACAAATTCATATTTACCTTCTAAATTTTTTTTATTTATTAATGATCCGATTTCGCTTACTACTTTAAAATTTATTATTTTGTTTTCATGAATTAAATTTCTTCTTGTATTGTTTGATGTGAAAAATTTAAATTCCAAAATTCCAAAATCTAGAACATCCACTATTAAAAATCCTTCATATGGATATTCACTTCTTTTTTTGTTTGGTTTAAAATTTATTTTATAAAAACCATCATTTTTTTCAATTGTATATTCAAATAATTTTTGAAAGTTTGTTACTAATTGAATTTCTCCTGCATAGTAAGGTAAATTAATGTGTAGGTAATCTTTATTAAATTTAATAGTATTGTTTTTTATTTTATAGATCGAATTATTTCCAGACGCTATAAATTTATTGATGATTTTATCTTTTTGTTCTATATAGAAACCAAGCCCTTTCTTAAAATTAATAGTTTCATTTATATAACAGATTGTATCTCTATTAATTTTAGAGAAATTTTTAAAATGAAAATTATCAGGAATTTTATAAATGTCTAGTTTTTTTATTTTATTATAAACACTATCGAGAATACTATTATCAAGCATTGATGTTATTACAATATCTTTTAATTTAATACCTTCAATTTTTTTTAATTTAATTATCTTGTTTTCAAGATTTATTATTGTATCATAATATTCTTCTTTTATTAATAATATAGAATTTATGTCTTTTTTAATTTTAATTACTCCTAAACTATCGGTGTTTCCAATACGTTTATTATTAAAATAAAATGCTACATTATTTATTGGTTTAAGACTTGAATAATCAATTACTTGAATGGTATTATTTTGTGAAAATACATTAACCGATAAAAATAAAAAATAAATAAGTTTCATATTACATGTGTTAAAGCAGTCATCAAAATTGATGACTGCTTGTTAAAATTTAATCCCATATCCAAACCCAATGATCACCTCCATTGCAAGGTTTTTCTATTAGCTGTGTTTGTTGAACAAATGTTCCTGCAGCTTCACTATAAACCCAAACCGTTACCTCTACGGTATAGGTACCCCAAGTGTAGGATACTAAACCAAAAGTAATTGTGTGACACTTAGCTATTGCAAAACTTGAAGCAAATAATATTGCTATTAAACTTAATTGTAATTTTTTCATTTTCTTAAAATTTAATGTTAATAAATTATTTGTAGAATGTTTTCGTATTAGAGTAACATTCAAATCTCATAATCATTGGCCAAATGATTTAAATCTAGAATTAAGCAGAGTGTTATTTGAGATGTCTATTAATTTTGTTTAACCTGAAATAATTATGTGCTTAACTTTTTCAAAATTATAAAAATTTCAATTATTAGTACTTAATTTTAAGTATATGATATTAAAATTGGTTGTTATTTTTTTTTAAAATAAATGTTAGAAATTGCTATAAATATTAATTAACTGTTATTTTAATAGGGTATTGCAGTTGATTGAGAAACCAAAAACCAATGTAAGAATAATCGGATTTAAATATTTACAAACGGATATAAATGTTTGTAAATAGATACAACATAAGAAGTAGTGATTGAATAGTAAATTACCTCACAAAAAAGTTGCTTTTTAGCAATTGTTTGTAGAATTTTGGAACTTTAATACAACCTATGGCAACCATACATTACATTAGTACCGATTTATTAGCGCTTGAAACCATTAACGAAATAGTTTTTCAAGGAAAACAATTGGCTTTATCGGAAGAAGCTATAGTAAACATTGAAAAATGCCGAACGTATTTGGATGATAAAATGAAATCGCATTCCGAACCAATTTACGGTATCAATACGGGTTTTGGGTCGTTGTGTAATGTGAAAATTTCCAGTGAAAATTTATCCAAATTGCAAGAAAATTTGGTAAAATCACATGCTTGTGGAACGGGTGAAGCAGTGCCTCATGAGATTGTAAAAATCATGTTGTTGCTTAAAATTCAATCCTTAAGTTATGGCCATTCGGGTGTGCAATTGGTTACCGTCCAACGTTTGATTGATTTTTACAACCACGATATATTACCATTAATTTATACCCAAGGTTCATTAGGTGCTTCGGGTGATTTAGCGCCATTAGCTCATTTATCCTTGCCATTATTAGGGGAAGGCGAAGTGTATTGCGATGGGTTTCGTCAACCGGCAGCAAAAGTTTTGGCCAAAATGGGTTGGGAGCCTATCGAACTGCAATCCAAAGAAGGATTGGCTTTGTTAAACGGTACGCAATTCATGAGTGCTTATGGAACTTATTGTTTGTTGAAAGCGCAAAAAATAACCTATTTAGCGGATGTTATTGGTGCTATTTCTTTAGAAGGATTTGACGGGCGAATCGAACCCTTTACCGATTTAATTCACTTGATTCGACCGCACAAAGGACAAGTGCAAACGGCCGAACATTTTAGAGATTTATTAGAAGAAAGTCAAATCATTGCACAGCCCAAAGCACATGTACAAGATCCATATTCGTTTCGTTGTATTCCGCAAGTACACGGCGCTTCGAAAGATGCGATTGATTATGTAAAGAAAGTTTTTCGCACCGAAATCAATTCGGTTACCGATAATCCGAATATTTTTGTAGGAGAAGATTTGATCCTCTCGGGTGGAAATTTCCACGGACAACCTTTGGCGTTGTCTTTAGATTTCTTAGGTATTGCCTTGTCGGAATTGGGAAGTATTTCCGAACGAAGAACCTATCAATTGATTTCAGGTTTGCGCGGATTGCCACCATTTTTGGTAAACAATCCCGGATTGAATTCGGGCTTTATGATTCCGCAATACACCGCTGCTAGTATTGCCAGTCAGAACAAACAATTGGCTACTCCAGCGAGTATCGATAGTATTGTTTCGTCAAACGGACAGGAAGATCATGTGAGTATGGGGGCTAATGCTGCTACAAAAACCTTACGCATCGTTGAAAACGTAGAGCGTATATTGGCAATAGAATTGTTTAATGCTTCTCAAGCTATTGAATTCAGAAGGCCTTTGCAATCGAGTCCATTCATAGAAAGTTTTTTAAAATCGTACCGCGACGAAGTAGCTATCGTTACCGAAGACCGCATTCTGCATTACGATATTGAAAAATCAATTGCTTTTTTGAACAGTTTTCAAATTGATTTTGAATAAATTATAAGACCTACTTTAAGCGTTTTGCGATACTAATAATGAGTATAATCAATGCGGCAGCTTCAGCTAATAGTCCAGTCGTCAATAGTGCATTTGCGCCTGGCCAATGCATGATTTTGAATAGCGCACCTATAATAGTAATGGCAATACCTAAGGTAAAAAATAAAATCGGAAGGGCATATTGTTTTTTCATTTGTACTGTTATTTAGTTATTTCCACTTAAAATTCTTTTCAATTGCTTTGATCATTTCTCCAGCGATGTCTTTTTGAGTGGCGCCTTCAATTCCTTCTAGGCCAGGAGAAGAATTTACTTCTAACAATAACGGACCTTTGGCCGAACGAATGATGTCTACTCCAGCTACTTTTAAATTCATTGCTTTGGCAGCTTTGATGGCAATTTTCTTTTCATCTGCGGTTACCTTTACAATAGATGCCGTGCCGCCCAAATGGATATTGGCTCTAAACTCACCTGGTAAAGCTTCCCGTTGCATGGCTGCTACCACTTTTCCGTCTACAACAAACAGGCGTAAATCTTTTCCGTTAGCTTCTTTGATAAATTCTTGAACTAAAATATTGGCATTTAAACTTTTAAACGCATTAATAACTGATTCGGCCGCTTTTTTGGTTTCAGCCAAAACAACGCCCTTTCCTTGTGTACCTTCTAATAATTTCACAATCAATGGCGAACCACCTACCATTTTGATCAAATCATCGGTATCTAAAGGCGAATTGGCAAATCCAGTTGTAGGAATGTCCACACCATTATTCAATAGCAATTGCAGTGAAAACAGCTTGTCTCTCGATTGTGTAATGGCAGAAGCATTGTTCAAAGCATATACTTTTAGAGCTTCAAACTGACGGGTTAAGGCACAACCATAATAGGTCATGCTGGGTCGAATGCGCGGAATAATGGCATCAAAATCGTTCAATACTTTGCCTCCTCGATAATGAATCTCAGGTTTGGTAGCATCGAGTTTCATGTAGCAGTATTTGAGGTTCAAAAAGTGCATTTCGTGTCCTCTTAATTCACCGGCTTCTATGATACGTTTGTTGCTGTATAATTCTGGATTACTTGCTAAAAGTCCAATTTTTAAACCCTTTTTGGTTTCGTTGGACGCGTAGTAATATTCTTTTAATTTTTCTGTAGAGGGTTGGCCCAACAAATAGCGTTGCTCTGGATCGACTAATACTCTGCCCGACATGGCTTCGCGACCCAACAACATGCGGAAACCCATTGAGTCTCTATTGGTTAATGTAACCTCTATTTCCCAGGTTTTTCCACCAATCTCAAGTTTGGTTTTGATAACGTACCGTTGTTCTCTAAAACCGCTAGAGCTTTTTACTACACGTTTATCTATAAGGGGTGCCTCACAATGAATGACTGCTTTGGCATTATTTTGAATGGGATTGATGTCGAATTTCACCCAACTTTCACTGTTTTTTTCGAAAGTAGCAATATTAATAGCGTGTAAGGCTGAAGTCTTGGCTCCAGAGTCTACACGTGCTTTAATTGTTGGAATACCTAGCGTAGGGAAGGAGCACCATTCTTCGCTACCTACAATAACTTTATCTAGCATTTTTAACCGTATGAATTAAGATTCTAAAGTAGTATTTTTTTCAATACAAATAGAATTTTGTAGAATAAAAAAAAACCAAGCTAAGCGCTTGGTTCTTCTAGTTTTTTAATTTGGATTACGAGTTCCTGATTGGCTTCATCTAAATCCATATAGATTTGATCCCCTTCGTGAATTTTTGAACTGATAATCTCTTCTGCAAGAGCATCTTCCACATATTTTTGTATGGCTCGTTTTAAGGGACGGGCCCCAAATTGTTTATCAAATCCTTTGTCGGCAATATAGTCTTTGGCTTGTTCCGAAAGCTGTAAGCTATAGCCTAGTTCTTTAACTCGAGCATACAATTTATCCATTTCAATATCAATAATTTTATCAATATCGTGCTTTTCAAGTGCATTGAATACAATTACATCATCAATTCTGTTTAAAAATTCGGGTGCAAAGGCTTTTTTCAAAGCGTTTTCAATGATGCCTTTAGAGTGCTCATCGGTTTGTGCGTTTTTTGCAGCAGTTCCAAATCCAACCCCGGTTCCAAAATCTTTTAATTGGCGGGCCCCAACATTAGAAGTCATGATAATAATCGTGTTTCTAAAGTCGATTTTTCTTCCCAAGCTATCGGTTAGATGGCCGTCATCTAATACTTGCAGTAACATGTTAAAGACATCAGGATGTGCTTTTTCAACTTCGTCTAAAAGCACCACGCAATAAGGCTTTCTTCTTACTTTTTCTGTCAATTGACCACCTTCTTCATATCCTACATAACCTGGAGGCGCACCAACCAATCTTGAAATGGCAAATTTTTCCATGTACTCACTCATGTCGATGCGTATTAAAGCATCTTCTGAGTCGAACAATTCTTTTGCAATAACTTTTGCTAATTGGGTTTTTCCTACACCGGTTTGGCCTAAGAAAATAAAAGAGCCAATCGGTTTGTTTGGGTCTTTTAAACCCGCTCTGTTGCGTTGAATGGATTTAGCAATTTTTTGAACAGCTTCATCTTGTCCAATTACCTTACCTTTAATGAGTTCGGGTAAATGAGCTAATTTATTACTTTCCGTTTGAGCAATACGATTTACAGGGATTCCAGTCATCATTGAAACTACATCAGCAACGTTGTCTTCCGTAACCGTTACTTTGTTGTTTTTAGCGTCTTCTTCCCATTGTTCTTGGGCAATTGCCAAATCTTTTTCAATGCGTTTTTCGTCGTCACGAAGTTTAGCAGCCTCTTCGTATTTTTGTTTTTTAACCACTGTATTTTTGAGTTCGCGAACCTCTTCCAATTGTTTTTCCAATTCTAGGATTTGTTTGGGAACATCGATGTTGATGATGTGTACACGCGATCCGGCCTCGTCTAAAGCATCGATTGCCTTATCAGGTAAGAATCGATCAGTCATATAGCGGTTTGTTAATTTTACACAGGCTTCAATCGCTTCTGGTGTATAAATTACATTGTGATGGTCTTCGTATTTGGGTTTGATGTTATTCAATATGGTAATGGTTTCTTCTACAGATGTAGGTTCTACAATTACTTTTTGAAAGCGTCTTTCTAGAGCGCCGTCTTTTTCAATATATTGGCGGTATTCGTCTAAGGTGGTTGCACCTACACACTGAATTTCACCTCGTGCTAAGGCCGGTTTAAACATATTAGAAGCATCCAATGAACCGGTTGCTCCACCAGCACCGACTATGGTGTGAATTTCGTCGATGAATAAAATGATGTCATCATTTTTCTCCAATTCGTTCATGACGGCTTTCATGCGTTCTTCAAATTGGCCGCGGTATTTGGTTCCGGCCACTATGCTGGCAAGATCTAGTGTTACTACACGCTTGTTGAAAAGATTACGAGATACTTTCTTTTTGATGATGCGCAAGGCTAATCCTTCTGCAATAGCTGATTTACCAACGCCTGGCTCACCGATAAGCAACGGATTGTTTTTCTTTCTTCGGCTCAAAATTTGTGACACGCGTTCGATTTCTTTATCACGACCTACTACGGGATCTAACTTGCCTTCTTCTGCCATTTCTGTCAAATCGCGACCGAAATTATCCAATACAGGTGTTTTTGATTTTTTATTGGTTTTATTAACTGATGAAGGGGAGTTGAAACCAGTATCTTTTAGGCTGTCATCTTGTCCGTTATCGTCATTGAAAGATTCTGCTTTTGGCGAATTTTCGATATAATCCTCTTCGTTTGTCATCATGGCTGTATATTGTTCTTTGACCGTTTCGTAATCAATTTTAATTTTGTGTAGTAATTTTGTAGTGGGATCATTTTCGTTTCTTAGTATGCAAAGCAACAAATGGGCTGTGCTAATTTCAGAACTGTTGAATAATTTTGCTTCTAAAAAGGTGGTTTTTAAAGCGCGTTCAGCCTGACGGGTGAGCAACAAATTTTTCTTTTCGATATTTTGAATGGCATTGGGATTTGCTGGACTCAATATTTCTACTTTTTTTCGTAAGTGCGAAAAATCGACAGCTAAATTGTTTAGAATGCTGATAGCAGTTCCGTTTCCATCGCGGAGAATGCCTAATAAAAGATGCTCTGTTCCAATGAAATCATGGCCCAATCGCAAGGCTTCTTCTTTACTGTAAGAAATTACATCTTTAACTCTAGGTGAAAAATTATCGTCCATACTGCCGTTATAAATATTAGTAAAAGTAGCAAAACAAAAGAGGAATAGCAAAAACTATACCTGATGTTTGTATCATATCGCTAAATGACAAAAAATATTTGAAAAACAAAAGAAATCAGTGGTTGATTTATAACCAATTTGTAAACAAAATTGTTAATAAAATCTCTAAATTACTACCTAAAAACACTTCTTAAAACTAGAAAAAGCTTTATATTAGCACGTTTTAGTACTAATTATAATTTTAATATAAATACTTATGTCAGAAGGAGAAAAGTTAATTCCTATTAACATAGAGGAAGAAATGAAATCAGCGTACATCGATTATTCGATGTCTGTTATTGTGTCGCGTGCACTTCCTGATGTTAGAGATGGTTTAAAGCCAGTACACCGTAGGGTTTTATACGGAATGTATGAATTAGGAGTTCTTTCGAACAGAGCCCACAAAAAGTCGGCTAGGATTGTTGGAGAAGTTTTAGGTAAGTACCATCCACATGGTGATACTTCAGTATATGATGCTATGGTTCGTATGGCTCAAGAATGGAGTTTGCGTTATTTGATGGTAGACGGTCAAGGTAACTTTGGTTCGGTTGATGGCGATAGTCCTGCAGCAATGCGTTATACGGAAGCCCGAATGAAAAAGATTTCTGAAGAAATGTTGGCTGATATTGATAAAGAAACGGTTGATTTTCAATTGAATTTTGACGATACGTTACAAGAACCAACGGTTATGCCTACAAAAATTCCTACCTTATTAATTAATGGTGCATCGGGAATTGCTGTTGGGATGGCTACAAATATGGCCCCGCATAACTTATCAGAAGTAATTGATGGAACTTTAGCTTATATTGATAACAACGATATTGAAATTGATGAATTAATTACACACATCAAAGCTCCAGATTTTCCAACTGGAGGAATCATTTATGGTTATGAAGGTGTGCGAGAAGCTTTTAAAACGGGTAGAGGTCGTATCGTAATTCGTGCTAAAGTTGGCTTTGAAGAAATAAACGGTAGAGAAGCAATTATTGTTACCGAAATTCCATATCAAGTGAACAAAGCCGAAATGATTAAGAAAACGGCTGATTTAGTTAACGATAAGAAAATTGAAGGTATATCCAACATCCGAGACGAATCGGATCGTAATGGAATGCGTATTGTTTACGAATTGAAGCGTGATGCTGTTCCGAATGTTGTATTGAATACTTTATATAAATACACACAACTGCAGTCATCGTTTAGTGTCAATAATATTGCTTTAGTAAAAGGCCGTCCACAAATGTTGAATCTGAAAGATTTGATTCATTATTTTGTGGAACACCGTCACGATGTTGTGGTTCGTAGAGCACAATATGATTTACGTAAAGCAGAAGAAAGAGCCCATATTTTGGAAGGTTTAATTATAGCTTCTGACAATATTGACGAGGTAATCAAAATCATTAGAGCTTCTAAAGATGGTGATGAAGCCAGAACCAACTTAATTGAGCGTTTCAAATTATCAGAGCTTCAAGCACGTGCTATTGTTGAAATGCGTTTGCGTCAATTGACGGGTCTTGAACAAGATAAATTGCGTGCTGAATACGACGAAATCATGAAATTGATTACTTACTTGAAAGAGTTATTGGCCAGCAAAGAAATGCGCATGCAAGTGATCAAAGACGAGTTGGCGGAAGTAAAAGATAAATATGGCGATGAGCGTCGTTCACAAATTGAGTATTCAGGTGGTGATGTTAGTATTGAAGATTTAATTGCTGATGAAAGTGTAGTGATTACTATTTCTCATGCAGGATATATTAAACGTACTTCTTTATCGGAATACAAAACGCAAAATAGAGGTGGGGTTGGTCAAAAATCTGCAGGTACTAGAGATCAAGATTTCTTAGAGCATTTATTTGTAGCAACCAACCACCAGTATTTGATGTATTTTACTCAAAAAGGAAAATGTTATTGGATGCGCGTGTACGAAATTCCAGAAGGAACAAAAGCGAGTAAAGGTCGTGCGATTCAAAACTTGATCAATATCGAAAGTGATGATAAAGTGAAAGCTTTCATTTGCACTCAGGATCTAAAAGACGAAGAGTACATCAACAGTCACTATGTGATCATGGCCACTAAACAAGGTCAGGTTAAGAAAACGCCATTAGAACAATATTCTCGTCCGCGTCAAAATGGTATCAATGCGATTACTATTAAAGAAGACGACGAGTTATTAGAAGCAAAATTAACGACAGGTAACAGCCAAGTGTTACTTGCGGTTAAGTCGGGTAAATTGGTTCGTTTTGAAGAAGAAAAAACACGTCCAATGGGAAGAACAGCTTCGGGTGTTAGAGGGATTACGCTTGCCGATGAAAAAGACGAAGTAATTGGTATGGTATCTATTGATAAAAATGATGTCACTGAATCACAAATCCTTGTAGTAACTGAAAATGGTTATGGAAAACGTACCAAATTAGTAGATGACGATGGAGAAGATGTTTATCGCATCACAAATCGTGGTGGTAAAGGAGTGAAAACTTTGAACATTACCGAAAAAACTGGTTCCCTTATAGCTATTAATAATGTTACTGATGCAGATGATTTGATGATCATCAATAAATCGGGTTTAACGATTCGTATGATGGTATCTGATTTGCGTGTAATGGGAAGAGCCACTCAAGGTGTTCGATTGATCAACATCAAAGGAACAGATTCAATAGCGGCTGTAACCAAAGTTCTTCGCGAAGAAGAAGGCGATGAACTTCTTGAAGCTATAGAAGGAGAAGTTGTCAACGATTCTGAGGACGAACCAACAGATGTAGTACAAGAATAAATTTGCATAAAAAGCCCAATTTTATTTGGGCTTTTGTTTAACCAAGTATACTAAAATGAAAAAACTTATTTTAAGCGCAACGTTACTTTTATCAGTTGCGACCTTTGCTCAAAAAGATGAGCTAAAAGCATTAAAGAAAATTTATGCGAAAGAAGAAATTACGGATAAAGATTTAGAAGCGTACAAAGCAGCTAGTGATGCCTTACAAGGCTTAGCTGTTGAAGAATCGGATAAAGTGTATGCTAAATTTTATAAAGTAATGTATCCTACTGTTGTTTTGGCTTCCAAAGGAGCAAAAGCAACACCGCAAGAACAAATGGGTATGTATACACCCACTTTCGTTAAAGAATATGGTGCTGTAATTGATGAAACAATTGCTTTCGAAAAAAAATCGGGTAAAAAAATCTATACGGATGATTTGATAATAGAAAAAAGCCAATTCAAACAAACGATGACCACGATGGGTTTGTCGTTAAATACAGCAAAAAAATACAAGGAAGCTGCAGCCATTTTTTATAACTTGTATTTATTTGATAAAATTACCGAAGGTAAAGCGCTTCAAAATGCAGCGATTTTATCGGTACAAGGTGAAGATTATACTTCTGCCGTTAAATATTATGAAGAATTGGAAGGGAGTGATTATTTAAACAATGGAGTAATTTATTTTGCTGTTAATAAAGCCACTGGAAATGAAGAAGAAATTGCCACTAAAGCAGATCGTGATAAATTTCTTTCTTTAAACTTGTATGAAAAACCACGTGATTATAAGGTGAGTGAAGATAAACCAGAAATCATGCGTATTTTGGCATTATTGTACAAACAAAATAACGAATTCGATAAAGCTAAAGATGTATATTCAAGAGCTCGAATTTTAGCGCCTGCTAACGAAGAACTAAAAAAAGGAGAGTTTGAATTGTATTATGGTTTAGGATACAATGGTTTAAATGAGGAAGAAAAATTGGTAAATGAAATCAATGCTTCAAGAGCTGATAAAAAGAAATTTGACGCTTTGATGGCCAAAAGAAAACAAATGTTTTTAAATACTATTCCAAATTTTGAAAAAGCCTACGAACTTAATCCAACGGATGCGAATACAAAAAGTATTTTGAAAATGGCTTACGAAGTAACCGGTCAAGCTGATAAAGCAAAAGCTATGCAATAATTGAGGGTATACTACCCAAAACAAATTTAAAAACGACCAATATTATTGGTCGTTTTTTTTCTTTTTTTCACTTCCCATCATTAAAAGAACTGCGCCTACTAATCCAATAATGACTAATGCAAATACGCCTATCATTATAAATGTTCCGTTGTTGTGAGAATAGAGTGGTACAATAAGTTTGTTCATGACTATTAAGGTTTAGATCATTCAAAAATAAGCCATAACTATTGGTATATTCATGATAATTGTCATGCTACAAAAATTTATGGTCTTCAGAATTTATGTAACAATTTTCTTTTTTACCATACCATTTGTATCTGTTTTTTGCTACATAATCGTACAAAAGATCACAAATTCCAGAAGGCATAAATCTAAATATTGTGGCAAGGGTAAAAATACCCTGAAGATTTTTTGCTATTTCTACTGCGGCATTAGATTTGTAATAATAAGCGATACCTGGTTCATATAAAACAATACTGTCAATAGCACTCGACTGTATGCCTATATGATTTAGAAGGCGTTGGCCCAATTCGGATTGCAATGCCACAAAGCGAAAAACATCTGATTTGTCGTGTTTTATAATATACTGTACTGAAGCGTCACACAAGTTGCACACGCCATCAAATAAAATGATTTTTTTCCCTTTTGGTAATTCTGATAGCTCCATAATTTGATGAAATGGTTAAACAGGTTGCACATACTGCAATAGATCTAAGCTTACTTTTGAAGTAAAAACACCATAATTGACCGTGGCTTTGTTTTTTTCAATAGCATCTATTGTACCAATAGCTTTTCCGTCAATCATTCGCACGCGATCGCCAACTTTTAAAAGAACTTTTGGTTTATTTTCTTCTTCTATTTTGGCATTGATCTTTTTCTCTTTTTTGACGGTTCGAATAGCTTCCACTTTTACATTTACTTCTTCCACCACCTTTTTTTGAATGACCTCTTTTGCTTTCTTTTCTTTAGCCGATATTTTTTTTCGTTTGGAATTTTCAATTTCAATCATTTTTAGAAAATCACCAATCAATGTTTTTTTGTCTTTATTGTTAAAATAGCTTTCTGAAATATCATCAATTTTTTGGCCTATATAAATTAGGCGTTGGTTGGCATCATACAGTTCTTGATAGCGCTCCAATTTATCTTGAATTTTAGCATTTATGGTTTCCATTTTTTTGCTTTCTTCACGTGCTTTGGATTCCTCTTCTTTTAAATTTAAGGATGTTTTTTCGAGTTTAGATCTCTCTTTTTGCAAGGTAGCAATGGTTTTGTCAAACCGTACTTTTCCAACTTCAATTTTCTTTTTTGCGCGATTGATCAATCCGAAAGGGATGCCGTTTTTTTGAGCTACTTCAAACGTAAAAGAACTTCCCGCTTGGCCTAAAATTAATTTATACATGGGCTCCAACGATTTTTCATCAAAGAGCATATTGGCATTCGACGCAAAAGGCAATTCATTGGCCAATATCTTCAAATTGCTATAATGTGTGGTGATGATACCGAAAGCCTCCCGTTCGTAAAATTCTTCTAGAAAAGTTTCAGCTAAAGCTCCCCCCAATTCAGGATCCGAACCGGTACCAAATTCATCAATTAGAAACAACGTTTTAGCATTGCATTTCTTTAAAAAGTAATTCATGTTTTTCAATCGGTAACTGTAGGTGCTCAAATGGTTTTCGATCGATTGATTGTCTCCAATATCGGTGAGTATTCTGTCAAACAAAAATGTTTCACTGCGTTCGTGTACCGGAATTAGCATGCCGCTTTGTAGCATTAATTGAAGCAATCCTACTGTTTTCAAAGAAATTGTTTTTCCACCGGCATTTGGTCCTGAAATCACAATGATTCTGCTTTCATGATGCAGTTCAATGGTTTGGGGATATGTAATTTCTTTTTTTTCTTTATTATTCAAATAGAGAATTGGGTGATATGCTTCTCTAAAAAACATTCTTTTATTATCGGTAATAGTGGGTAAAGTACCGTTGATAGAAAGCGCATATTTTGCTTTTGCCGCAATAACATCAACATCACTCAATAGTTCTTGGTAAGCCGCAAGAGTATCCATAAATGGGCGTATATCATTGGTTAGTCGCTTTAAAATACGCATGATTTCTTCGCGCTCTTCAAATTCCAAATTATTCAATTCGCGAGAATAGCGCTGCGCCGATTCGGGTTCGATATAAGCAATACTGCCTGTTTTTGAAGTACCTAAGATAGAACCTTTGACTTTTCTACGATACATAGCCAATACGGCTAATACACGTCTATTTTCAACGACAGTTTCTTTAATATCGTCTAAATAGCCTAACGAATGGTATTGGCTTAACGCCATTCCAAAACTTTGATTAATTTTTCCCCGTACAACATTGATGTTGCGTCGGATATCAATTAAATCGGGTGAAGCATTGTCTTTGATAATTCCAAATTTATCGACAACATCATCAATTCGTTGGATAATTAATTTTATACAATCAATAGCCGCTGTCCTTTTGTATAATTGAGGATAATAGGTCTCAAATTTTTTCAAAAAAAGAATTAAGGTAATCGCCGTTTCCGTGAGGTTTGAAATTTTCTTGAAACTCGTTACTTCTAAAAAACTATCGTCAATAGCCAAAAACTGTAATTCATAAAGAATGTTTTCAAAGCCATGATTAGGAATGGCATTATTGTTTGAAAAAGAGGAAAGATATTCTGCCGTTTGTTGTAAATTAGTTAGCAATTCATTTTTGTCCTTTACCGGAGCAATGGCCAAAGCTTTCGCTTGACCAATATCAGTATTACAACGACTAGCAATCGTTTCTAATATTGTATTGAATTCTAAATCTTGTAACGTTTTTTGGGTAATAGAAATCATTTTTCTTTTTCTGTATGGTCAAAGTTACAAAGTAAAAAAACCATATTGCAATAGAAATTTATATTTTTGATAAAATTTATAAAATGTTGATTCATAATCAATCTTGGAACCAGCGATTAGACGGAGAATTTCAAAAGCCCTATTTTAAAGAATTATGGCTGCAAGTAACGCATGAATATGCTACTACAACTTGTTTTCCTCCTAAGGAATTGCTCTTTAATGCCTTTGAACAGTTTGATTTTGAAGCTACAAGAGTTGTAATCATTGGACAAGATCCTTATCATGGAACAGGAGAAGCTAATGGTTTATGTTTTTCTGTGAATGATGGTGTGGCCATTCCACCTTCGTTAAAAAATATTTTTCAAGAAATCCAGTCCGAATATGATCAAATTTTGTTTCCTGTTTCAGGAAATTTAGAGCGATGGGCCACACAAGGTGTTTTGATGTTGAATGCAGGATTGTCTGTTCGAAAAGATCAAGCCAATAGTCATAAACACTTGAAATGGAATCTTTTTACGGATGCTGTGATTGCTCAATTGAATGAAGAATGTGAACACTTGGTGTTTTTGCTTTGGGGAAGTTTTGCGCAAAAGAAAGGATCTAAGATTGATCGAAATAAACATTTGGTATTGGAGTCAGGGCACCCATCTCCTTTGAGTGCCAATCGAGGTTTGTGGTTTGGTAACCAACACTTTAAAAAAACAAATGACTATTTAAAATCTCATAACAAGCCAGAAATAGAATGGTAGTATTAAAAGGTTAAAGCGCCTAATATTTCTTCACGCATGAATTTACCACCCGGATAGGTTGCGGTATAATCTAAGTTGAGCCAAATTTGCCCTCTTTCATCAATATGGTAATGAATTTGCTCGTGTTTGCTTTCCTTGATAAATAACACTTCTTTAATAAAATAGATGGCCGTTTCTAAATCGGTGTTGTTTCCAATCAATAACTCCGGATACAAATGTCCTCCGGTATGTATAATTCTAGATGTTCCTCCAATTGCTTTTATACAAGCGGCCATAAGAATGGCATGATCGTCGCAATCACCCGAAAAATGTTGTACGCTTTCCGATGCAAATGCAATGTATTCGCTTCCTTTGGGATCGTTAACATAATTCCATCGGCTGTTGATTTCTTTAAAAACCGCAAAGCACTGTATCATGATTCGATTCTTTCCTTTTTGATGATGCAATCCAAAATGTTTTGTTGTGGCATACAAGGCAAAGTTTCGAACATTTGAATTTGAAAAATTTACTGCTTTACTGATTTTTGACTTATTTGGAAAAGGCAATAATTTTGAAATGATTATATCTTGAGGATTGGGATTATCTTGCATGGAGTAGATCATGTATCGGTAATCTTCAAAAACCCGATTAAAACCATAATTGCCAATAATAGTTCCGATGAATAGTGCAATAAAATAAACGATAATAACTAAAACAATTAAGGTTTTTACCAAGCGCAAAACCAGTTGAATGAGCACAATGATCAACAAAAATAGAATAATTCGATCTAGGTGTCCAGGCCAATTAATTGTTGCAAAATTTTGATGCGCGATTAGAAATACCGGTATGGCGATAAGAATATTTAAAATAAAAATGATGCTGTTGGTCCACGAATCCGGTAAAGAAAATTTTTCTTTAAGAAGTTGAAGATCAAACGTTTTTTTAGACATCATTTTGCGGATAATACAGACTATTTTGAAAGATAATCTTCTGCTGGTAAAATTTTAGACACAAGTTTTAAATCACTAAGTACTTTCAGTATTTTGTCGAGTGCTTCTTTAGTTATTTGCTTTTGCGACCAACGGGTTAGCGTTAGCCATTCTTGTACGGCTGTAAGCTCTAACTTGTATTTCATGGCAAGAGTTCTATCAATACTAGGAATCTCTCTAAATTCTTGTGTGGTTGTATTGATGATATCAAGAATTTGTTGGATGATTATTGGATCCGATTCCAGAAGTTCGTTTCGAACAGCAATAACAAAACAGGGCCAAGGCGTTGGGCATTCGGCGATGCGTCTAAATATTTTTTGGTCTACTAAAGGTTGGGTCATAAAACGTTCCCACATGAAATAATCGGCTTTGCCATTTGTAAGACTATCGACCGCACCATCTATTGTATTTACAATTTCAAATTGCAAGTTCTCGGTTTTCCACTTTTGATTTGACGCATTGACTAAACTCATCAAATGCGAACCAGAACCCATTCTGGATATGGCCACTTTTTTATTTTCTACATCTGGCAGGTTTTGATAAGGTGACTTCATGGCAACATGAATCCCCCAAATCAATGGACTTTGCACATAAATTTGAACTATTTTGGCTGAATTACCTTCCGTAATGTCTTTAACAATTCCTTCGGTGAGTAGTACTGCTATATCAGTTGCTCCAGTTCGCAACATTTGGCACATTTTACCTGTTCCTTCTGGTACATCAGTCCATTGCAAATCAATACCCACAGCATTGAATTCGCCATCTTCAATACACAAATGCCAAGGTAAGTTGAAATGTTCTGGTACTCCAGCGATTTTAATGGTTTTCATGAATAAACTTAAACATTTATGTCTTTAAAGTTGTGTAATCTGGCATAGCGAATCATGTCTGTAAACGATTCGGCATCTAATTTTGGTATTTCAAGTATCGAATTCAATAGGGTAGTGTCGTATTCATTTGCTGCCGACGTTAAATATGGCTTTAAATGTTTTCCGATACTTTCGTAATATAATTTTTCAATAGTATTTTTATAATCAAAATCGAGAGTATTGGGTAAAATGCTGAAATTGCTATATCCCACTTCTTTCATAATGAGTTGTAAGCCTTTGACCAAATTAAAACTTTCATTGTGTACAATATTCAATTGCGTAATATCATCTCTTTGAAATGTTTTTACAATAACTTTTGAAACATAATCCACTGGTATAATATTTAAGCCTGTACTTTCAGTAATGTTGAAACGCACGTTTTCTTGTAATGCTTTACGTTGGGCTGTGAAATGAAAAAATTTGGCCATCAAATAAAATACCATATATTTTGGAATAAAATACCGGTTTTCTAGACCCAACATTTTTCCTCCAATGACACTGGGACGTAAAATTTGATAAGGTAATTGTAAGGAAGTACATTGTTGAATGACGAATGCTTCAGAATGAAATTTTGCATTTTCATAGGCATTTCGATGGTCTAATTCAAATTCTAAATTATGAAAATCATTCGCGATCAGTCCGGATCGAGCTCCTGAAGAAAATGCCGTGCTGATGTAAATGAATTTTTTTATAAAGGGTGAAAACGATGTAAATATAGCCTTAGTAAGAGAAGCGTTTTCGTGAAATATTTTTTCTTTTTGATCCTCGTCTGTCGATAAATTGACATAGCCCGCCGAATGAATAAAGTAAGACCCTTTTAATTCTTCAATTGCAGTATTTTCGAGTTGAGCTAAATCGGTATCAATGATTGTAATATACTTCAGTAAGGTTGCTGTTCCTTTATCCGATAAAAATTTAGGGGTATAATGGCTGGAAAGCAATTCGGTTATGCGGTCTTTTGCTGCTACTTTTCCTTTATTGCGGGTAATTAAAAATAAGGTGCCTTGGATGTCATTATGGATAAAGTGCTCTAAAACATCATACATGATATGTGAGCCTAAAACACCAGTTGCACCTGTAAGGATTATTTTCATTTGAATTGTTCTTGCCTACAAAAGTACGGCTATTTAATGAGATTATTTTTTAATTGCCACCATTTCCAAGCCACATTGTCATCGTTGTAATAGGTTTCGATTTCTTGAAAACCTGCTTTTCTTAATATATGATTAGAAGCTCCATTTTCTGCATGGGTGTATGCATTCATTGTTGTTATTTTCATAGTATTGAAACCATGGTCCAACCAAAACGCTGTAGCTTCAGTAGCATAGCCTTTATTCCAAAAAGGTTCATTTAATCGGTAACCATAATCGTAAAAATTGGTGTGCCCATTTTCTACGTGGTCGTTGATGTATTTGATGCCTGTCCAGCCTATGAATTCTCCTGTTTCTTTTAAAATTGTGGCATAACGACCAATTCCATTTTCGTTGTACTGTTTCAGTAGATAGTGAATAATTTGGAGCGATTCGTCCATATGAATGGAAGGTTTTTGCCAAAGGTATTTATGCACAATAGGATTAGCATCCATTGTAAATAAGTCCTGTGCATCTGACACCTCAAAAGGACGATAAAGAAGTCGCGAAGATTCAAGTATACTCATGTTCTAATTTTTAAATCTGAAATTAGTATTCTATAGCCATCAGGATCTAAAAACATTTTTCCATTTTCATTCCAATAGGGATTTTTAGCTTTAATAAATTCAATTTCATGAGATTGTAATTTATTTATAAGTAAGTCAAACTCCATTTTACTTTCTGGGTAAAAAACGAGTGTATCGTCCTCTTTAAAATCAAAACAAATAACTTCTTTTGTTTTTGTAAATTCTAAATGCCAATTTTCAGTTGATTTCCCAATAAAAATGCCATCATAGCCATTGTGATTTTCAAAAGCGCCAAGCAATTCAAAACCTAAAATAGCAATATAAAAGGTTTTAATTTGTTCTAAATCATTGGTATGTCGTGCAAAACGAAATGTCATTTTTACTCTACTAATTTATGTAAAGTATATTCAATCAAAGCATCTACCGTTTTGTATGGATCTTCACTAAAGGTTCCTGTGGCACGATTGGCAATAATTGCATTCAGTGACAAGCATTCGTGTCCTAGTAATTTGCCCAAACCATATATGGCAGCGGTTTCCATTTCTAGATTGGTCATCGAAATGCCTTTATATTGAAACTGATCCATTTTATGATTTAATGCTGGATCTTGAATTTCCAAACGTATGACACGTCCTTGCGGTCCGTAAAACCCACCGACAGTTCCTGTGAACCCTTTAAAAATGGTGTCACTTTCAAATTGTTTTACCAATTTTGAACTTCCAGCTATTACATAAGGTCGGCCTTTGCGAAGGTCCCATTGGGTTTGCATAATAAAAGCTTCTTCAATTCCTATTTCTGAAATTGCATCGATTGAATAGGAGCGAAGCATGTTGTCTAAACCAAGTCCATACTGACTCATTACGATACTGTCACAAGGAATATGCTTTTGCAGGGAACCAGATGTACCAATACGAATGATATTTAATGTTGTTACTTCTTTTTTTATTTTCCTCGTCTCAAAATCAACATTGAATAAAGCATCTAATTCGTTCATTACAATGTCTATATTATCGGGGCCAATACCTGTTGATATCACCGTTATTCGTTTGCCTTTGTAGGTGCCTGTTTGAGATTTAAATTCCCGTTTTTGGGTACTGACTTCAATCGTGTCAAAATGCTGGGTGATTTTTTCCACACGGTCTTGATCCCCAACAAAAATAATGTCTCTGGCTACTTGCCCGGGTTTTAGATTGATGTGGTATACACTTCCATCTGGATTTACTATTAATTCTGATGCTGCTATCATTTTCTTTTGTATAAAGTTTAGCTTTGCTTTGTTCGGATTCAACTCGGATCAGGCTTCAGATTCGTTTTTTTGAACTTGAAAGAAATTTAACCGCCAACTCGTTTTGTTTTGAAACCTTTTTCTTGTAAGAGTATCATAATCTTATCACGATAATCTCCTTGAATGATAATTTCACTATCCTTGAACGAACCGCCTACTGCTAATTTACTCTTAATTTCTTTGGCGAGTACTTTAAAATCTTCATCGTCACCCTCGTAACCCGATATGATGGTAGTAGGCTTTCCTTTTCGTTTTTCGTACTTGCAAATCATAGGTTCTTGCTGAACGTATAACTCATGAGGTGTTGCTGCAATTGGTTCCGATTCGTTAGATACTTCGTGGTCGGGAAAAAGTTTTTTTAATTGTTCTTGTAAATCCATAGTTCTTTAAAATATCAAAAAAAATCAAATTCCAAATTCCAATTATTAATGTCTTGGAATTTGGAATTTATAATTTGGAATTTCTTTTCTTTATTTCTTTATCAATCCTAATTCCACCAATCGCTCGTTTAAATAATCACCAGCAGTGATGTCTTCAAATAATTTTGGGTTTTTTTCATCAATGCATTCGGGCAAACAATTTAATTTCATATCGCTCACAGGATGCATGAAAAATGGAATTGAATAACGAGAAGTTCCCCATAATTCTCTGGGTGGGTTCACAACTTGGTGAATGGTTGATTTCAATTTATTATTGGTATGTCGCGATAACATATCGCCAACGTTAATCATTAACTCATCAGGCTGAGCCATAGCGTCAATCCACTCACCATTATGGTTTTGTACTTGCAAGCCTTTACCTTGTGCACCCATTAATAAAGTAATTAAATTGATGTCACCATGTGCAGCTGCTCTTACTGCACCATCTTTAGGTTCGTCAGTGATGGGAGGATAATGTATCGGGCGTAATATGCTGTTTCCGTCTTTGATGTACGAATCAAAATAGAATTCGTCTAAACCAATATACAATGCCAAGGCACGTAATACATATACTCCTGTTTTTTCCAACATTTTATAAGCTTCTTTACCCGTGGAGTTGAAATTGGGTAATTCAGATACTTCTACATTGTTTGGATATTCATCAGCATATTTAGAATGCTCACTCACGTATTGACCAAAGTGCCAAAATTCTTTTAAATCGCCTGCAGATCGACCTTTTGCATGCTCTTTTCCAAAAGAAACATAGCCTCTTTGACCTCCAATACCTGGAATTTCATACTTAGCTTTATTTTCTAAGGGTAGGTTGAAAAAATTACGTACTTCAGCATACAAATTTTCAACTAATTGATCATTTAAAAAATGACCTTTCAATGCTACGAAACCAATATCTTCGTAAGCTTTTCCGATTTCATTTACAAATTTTTGTTTACGTGCCGGTTCATCCGACAGGAAATCACGTAAGTCAACACTAGGAATTTGTTGCATACTTCAATTTATTTACTTTTGTTTTTAATGGCTTAACCAATAGACAAATGTAATTATTTTTTTAGATACTTAAAAGGATATTGAAGACTAATACTACTGACTTTTAAGACCCTTCATGAAAAAAAAAATTCCACCGAAAACGCATTGTTTTTTTGTAACAATTCACTTTAAAAATGTTATTTTTTATTACTTTTGAAGAAATTTAATTGTTCCTCAATATGAACTTTGAAAGAAAAGAATTGTCTAATTCACAATTAGTAGATTTATATAAAAAAATACTGAAACCACGTTTGGTTGAAGAGAAAATGTTGATACTCATTCGCCAAGGAAAAGTTTCGAAGTGGTTTTCGGGTATTGGTCAAGAAGCTATATCTGTTGGAATTACTGCGGCGTTAGATACGGATGAATATATTTTACCCATGCATCGAAATTTAGGTGTTTTTACTACACGTGAAATTCCCTTGCACCGTTTGTTTTCGCAATGGCAAGGTAAACGAAACGGATTTACAAAAGGAAGAGATCGAAGTTTTCATTTTGGAACTCAAGAATATAAAATTATTGGGATGATATCGCATTTAGGTCCGCAATTAGGAATTGCAGACGGAATAGCATTGGCCAATAAATTACGAAACAATGGAAAAGTTACCGCTGTTTTTACCGGTGAAGGAGCTACATCTGAAGGGGATTTTCACGAAGCATTGAATATTGCTGCTGTTTGGGAATTACCTGTTTTATTTGTTATTGAGAATAACGGTTACGGATTATCGACACCTACAAATGAACAATACCGTTGTGAAAATTTAGCCGATAAAGGTATTGGTTATGGCATGGAAAGTCACATTGTAGACGGTAATAATATTCTGGAAGTATTTCATTTGATAACCTCTTTAAAAGCATCAATGATGGCTAATCCGCGCCCTGTACTGTTAGAGTTTAAAACCTTTAGAATGCGAGGTCATGAAGAGGCGAGTGGCACAAAGTATGTACCGCAAGAATTAATGGATCTTTGGGCAGTTAAAGACCCTGTAGAAAATTATAAAAATTATTTGAAAGCAATTTCGGTATTGTCGGAAGAGGAAGAGGAGTGTATTCGTTTAGAAATTAAAAATGAAATTGACACCGATTGGGCAAAAGTACAAGACGAGCCTGAAATTATAGCTTCTTTAGATGAAGAATTAAATGATGTATATGAATCATTTGAATATAAAGAAGTTACACCTACTTCAGAAACTGAAAATATTCGCCTTATTGATGCAATTTCTTCCAGTTTACGACAGTCTATGGAACGCTATGAGAATATGGTAATCATGGGACAAGATATAGCTGAATATGGCGGTGCTTTTAAAATAACGGATGGATTTGTTGCCCAATTTGGCAAAGAACGAGTGCGTAATACACCTATTTGTGAAAGTGCAGTAGTTTCGGCTGCAAATGGTTTATCGATTAACGGCTATAAAGCTGTAGTAGAGATGCAATTTGCAGATTTTGTGTCAACCGGTTTCAATCCTATAGTTAATCTTTTGGCTAAACAACACTATCGTTGGCAAGAAAAATCGGATGTTGTGGTACGAATGCCTTGTGGAGGTGGTACCCAAGCCGGACCCTTTCATTCGCAAACCAATGAAGCATGGTTTACAAAAACACCGGGTTTAAAAGTTGTATATCCGGCATTTCCTTATGATGCTAAAGGTTTATTGAATACTGCGATTAATGACCCCAATCCGGTCTTATTTTTTGAACACAAACAATTGTATCGCAGTGTATACCAAGATGTACCTAAAGATTACTATACTTTACCGTTTGGAAAAGCGGCACGCTTACGTGAAGGAAATGAGGTGACCATAATTTCTTTTGGCGCTGGAATTCATTGGGCTTTGGAAACATTAGATAAAAATCCTGATATTCAGGCAGACTTATTAGACTTAAGAACATTACAACCTATGGATTGGGAAGCTATTTATAGTTCTGTTAAGAAAACCAATCGGGTAATTATTTTACAAGAAGACACCTTATTTGGAGGAGTTGCTAGTGATATTTCAGCCATGATAATGGAGCATTGTTTTGAATTTTTAGATGCGCCCGTTAGACGAGTGGCGAGTATTGAATCGGCGATACCCTTTATGAAATCTTTAGAGGATCAATACCTTCCAAAAAATAGATTTGATGAGGAATTAAAAGCTTTACTAGCTTATTAATAAAATTTATCTTTACAAAAAAAGACACACAAAATAGCGTGTCTTTTTTTATACAATAAAAATTATTTTAAAATTATAGTAAATTATTTTAAATTATTAATTAAAAAATATTATATTTGTGTTCATAATAAATAACTTAAAAGTATAAAAGCCTTTTAAATCATTTTTATTATCCCCCTTCATATATTTTTTCTACCCCAAAGGAGAAGCAATTCTTTTTTGGGGTTACTTTTTAATAGGAACCATTTAGCAATTCACCACCAATAGGTGCTTTTGCTTCAATGCCTATTTTTTTCATCATTTCGTAAGTGGTACAAACTGCTGCCGAAGTAACCGGAATTCCACATTCCGCCTGAATAAGATCAATTGCTTCCAAAGACGGCATTTGAACACATGCAGAAGCTACTAATACATCCACATCGGTCAAATCCAGTTGTTTGAAGATCTCCAACAAGTTCATGGGGTTTTGAGCTGCTACTTCTAAATTATCCGGAATTTCTAACGCAATACTCTCTTTTACTTTGATGCCTTGATTTTCAATATAATCTACAACCATATCGGTCAAAGGACGCATGTAAGGCGTAATGATTGAGATTTGTTTGGCACCTAAAACCTTCAAACCATTGATCAAGGCTCCTGCCGAAGTGACAATAGGAGTAGGGAAATCATTGGTCACCGTTTCTTGGTGTAAATTTACTTCCGATACACAATGATAACCACGACCCATGCTCATAATCGCAACCAAACACGCATAACCCATTACATCGACGTGAGCATCCGATAATTCTTGTGCGCATTTTAAACTCATGGCATCCATGGCTTCCAATTCTTCTTTGGTTACCTTTTTCATACGCATTCTACTGCTGTGAAACGTAAAACGTTCGGGTAAAATGGTTTCTCGCGAGCGAAAAATAGCGGGTATTTCGGTTTCCATCGTAACATTAGAAGATGGAACTATTTGACCTATTCTGTATTTTTTCATTTTGTTGCAATAATAATTAAATCGGTTGTGTCTTCTTCGTTGTAAAAATAGTTTTTACGTTGCAAATTTATAATTTTAAAACCGTTGTCTTCGAGTGCTTTAGTCAAATAATCTGCTTGATGGAAATTCTGATACATTTTGTCACCAGTACTTCCAGTTTTAAATCCAGATTTGGAATTGTCATCCTCAATAGTGCTTAAATAAAGTACTCCATTGAAATTTAGCTGATTTCCCGCATCCGTGATAAATTGTATCACATCTTCTTTTGACAAATAAGGAAATCCAAAACCGCAGACGATCGCATCGAATTTTTTATTTGTTTTGTTGACATCCCTACAATCCAATAATTGAAATTTGGCAGTTGGATTATTAATTTGTGCCAACTCAATCATATTGGGAGCTAAATCGGTACCTAGTATCTTAAAGTCGGGACGTTTTTCCAATAAATATTTTGTAATATTTCCAGGACCACATGCCAATTCTAAAATTTCAGCCTTTTGTTTTGGGATGCTTTGGCAAAATAAGTCAAGCGAATCATGATACAAAGAAACATCCATAAACTTATCCTGATAAACAGTGGCAAGTTTATTGAATATGTCAACTGCAATTTTTGTTTGATTCATCTTTAACCAAAAAACTAAATTTCTTTAATCGTATTCACAATAGTTCCAATGCCTTCTACAGTAGCTTCTACCACATCACCGTCATACATCCATTCCTGTGGATTTCGACCAGCGCCAACACCTGCTGGCGTACCTGTTGCGATGATGTCGCCCGCTTCTAAGGTAAAAACAATACTTAAATCTTCTATCAAATCATTGATGTTAAATAACATAAATTTGGTGTTGGAATTTTGTTTTTCCACACCATTAACTTTTAACGATACATTCAAGTTATGTGGGTTTTCAATTTCGTCTTTTGTAACTAAATATGGCCCCATAGGCGCAAAAGTATCTTGTCCTTTAGAAACAATCCATTGTCCTTCTCTACGACAATCGCGAGCCGAAATATCATTGATTACCGTATATCCAAACACATAATCCATCGCATTTTCTTTGGCGACATATTTTCCTTTTTTAGCAATAACAACCGCTAATTCACATTCCCAATCCAATTGTGACGTCAATTTGGTGTTTTTGATGATGTGCGTGTTCGTAGCCGTAACTGTAGTAGGTGGTTTTGAAAAAATGATTGGTTTTGCAGGCAATTTACCCGTAGTGTCTAGGGTACGAGCGCTTTCTGCTACGTGTTCGGTATAGTTTAAGCCGATACCAATAATGTTTTTTCTAGGCTTTTCGATGGGGGCTAAAATTGTCACTTCGTTCATTTCATAAGCGATTTCTTCGAAGAAATTTTCAGGTGTTTCCGAAATCATTTCTGAGATTTCAGCGATAATTTCAAAACCCATATCAATTAAATCTAACATATCATTAGGTAATGGGAAATTAGATATTTCTCCAAAATCTTCCATGTCAATGACTTGATTGTTATGAATAAAGCCTAAACGTGGCTCGGTGTCTTGTGTTTTGTAGGTAAGTAGTTTCATGTTTTTTTATGTTTCAAAGTTGCTAAGTTACAAAGCAGCAAAGTTTTTTATTGAATTTGAAAATGTTATTGAATTTCTTGATGTCCGTTGTTTTCGGTTAATTCTCTTGACTGAAAAAGGCCTAAACTTTCAATAACCGGTAGATCGTTGAATTGAAATAGGCACGCATCTTCGGTATCCGATAAATTATGGTGTTCGTGCCATGCCCAACTGGGCACACAAAAAATATCTCTTTCCTTCCAATCGAAGCGTTGTCCGTTGATAATCGAATAGCCTTTTCCTTTCGCGCATTGGTATACGAATGAACCTGTATGTTTGTGTGCTTTTCCTTTGAAACCAGCTGGTAATAATTGCATCGCAGCTCCCATCGTTTGCATCACGTGTCCGCCTGTCAACGGATTGGAATACTGCATAAAAATACCATCAAATGGATTGACTTCATTCACTTTTTGAGCTTCTAATAAAGCTGGATACACGTTTTTCCAAGAATATTTGAATAAAGGCGAATAGGGTTTATCCCACGTGTTGTCAGCTGGAATTAACCCTGCACAACCATAGGTAATGGGTGAATAATTTAGCGGTTTTACTAAAGGTTGCTTACCATCATACACCGCGTAATCATTCGCTTCCAATGCGTTTACTAATGGAATGTCTAAACCATCTTGCCAAATGCAGGTTTTTCCGCCTTCTTCCACGCCGTGTTCGTGCCAAGTGGAATTGGGTGTGATGACAAAATCATTCACTTCTAGCATGATTTTGTTTCCATCAACAACGGTATAGCCTTTTTCGCCTTCCATAATAAAACGTAGGGCAGAAGCACGATGTCTGTGTGCCGAAGTAAACTCTCCCGGACGTGTAACTTGAATACCTGTATATAACCAACCCACAGCTGCCGAAACATCTTTACGTTTGTCGTTTACTAAATAAACAACTCTTCGACCTGCTTGTTCGGGTGTTACTAATTCGGATGATTTTAAAACTAAATCGCGTAAATCATCATATTTCCAAAGCATGGGTACAGATGACGAACGCGGTTCCCAAGGTTCAATGTCGTTGGCAACGGTCCATAAGGCACCTGCGCCAAGTGTTTCCAATTCTTTATAATAGGCTACTAATTCGGGTGAATCTTGTACTCTAGCACGTCCAATTACATCATCTGAAAAATTATTTGTTTCCATAATAAGTTGTCTTAATACTTAATCCTATGTTTTCTATTTTTTATTAAATTCTTCGTGATTATCTATAAACGTAATATTTCGCGTTGGAGCAGTATTTACACGTAAATCGAAAATATCAAAACGGTTGTAATGGCCTAAAATATCGTGCATTTGTTTTGGTTGGATGCACTTTTCTAAGTCAATTTCAGCATATACTATTCCCTCTTCATCAATTAAAGGTTGCCCGATGACAGCGCCATTTGGACCTATAAATCCAGAAAAAGCAGCACTTTTTCTGTCTAATAATTCATCTACATTTGGTACATCGGCACGTAAAGCATCTTTGATTTCTTGAGAAACGGTAGAACACGACACAATCGTAAATAATTTTCCTTCAAAAGAATGCGCGGCAGCACGAATTTTAATCGCTTCCGCCATATCGTAATCAGGGGGCGCTACAGGAAGTGAAATGTAATTGGCAATATGAATTAATTCTCCTTGTGAAAGTAAGGTAAAACGAGCTAATGTATTCGTATTTTCGCCACATGCCAAAGTTCCGATAGGTCCTATTTTGGTATCATAGACTTTTAATGACGATCCATCGCCTGAGGTCCAGGTTAATTTTTCGGCCCATGTGGGGACTAATTTTCTATGTTTTCCAATGATAACTCCTTTGTTGTCAATAATTAAATTGGTATTGTAAATTTCGCCATAGCTTTTACCACGTTCGTTGATACCCATAACAATATGAATATCATTTTTTTGAGCTGCCAAGCACAATTTTTGAATTTCAGGTCCGGCAACATCAACCGAATTCTTATACAATTCTTCATACCATTTGCTTCCTTGAACAGGTGTCATGATCCAATTCCAATAAGGATAACCCGAAATAAATACCTCCGGAAAAGCGATTAATTTTGCCCCATTATTACTTGCTTCTTTAATGAAAGAAATGGCTTTATCCACCGTTTTTTCTACATTAAGAAATACTGGTGATGTTTGAACAGTTGCGGCTTTGAATTTTTTGAATTCCATAGTTTATGTTGTTACAGAAAGTCTCTCTAAGTTATCACAGAGTTTCGCTAAGTTTTTATGAATTTAAATATTTTTGAATTTTTACTTTCATTTCTTCTGTGAAAGGTTCAGATTTGATACTGTTTCTTTCTGTGTTAAAAGCTACATTTACCAAGATAACTTCTCCTTCTAATACAGTATTTTCTGCTTCATTCACAAACTGGAATCCACACAGAATAGAGGAGTTTTTCAATTCCTTTACCCACAATATTTTGGTTAAAATTTCACCCAATCGGGCGGCATTTTTGAATTGAATCTTTAAATCAACTGTGGGGATGCCATTGGTTTGACCTTGTCCTGTTCGGCTTTGCCTCGGGTCATGCATTTTTGAAAAAGGACGATCTAACGCTTCTTCAAACCAATCTTCTACTAAACCGTTCAACATTTCTAAAAATCTCGGATAGAACACTATTCCCGCGTAATCTACATGTTGGAAGCGTACTTTTTCTTGTTTTATAAATTCAATCATTTTGTTTGTTTTCTAAATTATGTGTTCCTCCTAACGTCGGAATAACAAGATTATCTTTTTTGCTAATTACTTTTCACTATTTACTAATCACTTCAGCTTAAATCGTTGTATTTTACCGGTCTCTGTTTTTGGTAAATTTTCCACAAAATGGATCATTCTTGGATATTTATATGGTGCAGCTACTTCTTTGAACCACTGTTGAATATGAATTTTCATGTCATCTGTAGCTTTAGTTATATCATGTAAAACAATATGCGCACAAACCAACATGCCACGCTCTTCATCGGGCACACCTACTACGGCACATTCCAAAATAGCTTCATGGGTTAAAAGTACGGATTCTACTTCAATTGCCGCAATATTATAACCTGAAGAAATAATCATATCATCGCCTCGAGCCACAAAATGGAAATACCCTTCGTCATCTTGACGGAAAATATCGCCTGTAATATTCCAGCCGTTTTCAACATATTCCCGTTGTTTTTCTTCTCGATTTAAATATTTACAACCTGTTATTCCTCGCACTGCTAATCTTCCAGCTTCATTTCTTGGTAATTCGTTACCTTGTTGGTCTATGATTTTTGCTTCATAACCCGTAATCGCTTTCCCTGTTGCACCGGGTTTCATATTTTCTTCATTCGACGAAATAAAAATATGCAACATTTCGGTTGCGCCGATGCCATCAATAATTTTCAAACCGGTTGCGTCGTACCAATCTTGCCAAACTTTCAAAGGCAAAGTTTCACCTGCAGAAACACATTTTCGCAAACTTGAAATATCATAATCGTGGACTTTTGTGGTTATAATCCGCCAAGCCGTAGGAGCTGTAAAACAGATCGTGATTTTATACTCTTGAATGGCTTTTAACAACACATCGGGACTTGGTTTTTCAATTAAAAAAGTAGATGCGCCAAAATACATCGGAAACAACACCAATCCGCCTAAACCAAAAGTAAAACCAATGGGCGGACTTCCCGTAAAGATATCATTTGGTGTAGGTTGGAGTGCATATTGTGGAAATGCTTCGCAAATAGTTACGATATCTTTGTGATAATGAGCCGTCATTTTGGGTAAACCTGTAGTACCCGAAGTGAATCCAATCAGCGCCACATCCTCTGAATTTGATTGATAATTAACGAATGTTTTGGGTTTGGATTCCATTAATTTTTCTAATTCGGAATTTCTATAGAAACTTACGTTTTTTAGAAAATCGGATTGGACTAAATTCATTTCTTCGGCCAAATCATTATCGCAAATTGCATGCGAAATTTCGGCACAATCAATAATAGTTGTCAATTCCTTTGCGCGAAGCAACGGCATGGTGGCAACCACAATTCCACCTGCTTTTAAAACGGCAAACCAACACGCCACCATCATAGGATTATTAGCAGAACGAAGTACTACACGATTTCCGGATTCTAGTCCTAAATCATCGACTAAAACATGCGCTATTTGATTGGCTTTATCATACAAATCTTGATACGTCCAAGTTTCTTCAAAGGTTCGGATGCAAACAGCATTTCCTCTACCATCTTTGATGTGAGAATCTAATAGTTTTTCGACACAACTCAATAGTTCCGGTTGTTGGAATTGCGGTAAATCCAAAAAGGTATATTCTGGTTGTAATTTCAGTGGTGGTAAATTTATATGAGCGAAATTATCTTTGTATTGATTCATTCTAAAATTCCAATTTTGAAAATTCCAAATTCCAAATTATGAAATTATTGGGATTTGGCTTTTGTTTTTTGTTATTTATAATTTATTACTTTTTGGTTTCAATGCTTTTTTCATGCCTTCTGCTTGTTTTCTTTCCGAAGCTTTTAAGGGATACAAGTGTGAAATGCCCATTTTATAGGAATTTGGAATATCTGTTGCTTGAAATTGTTCATACGCTTGTGCATTACGGACAAAATTAGCATCCAATAACAAAGGTCTTCCAAGTGCTACTAAATCGGCTCTTCCGTTTAAAATTATGGTATTTATTTGGTCTATATCTTGAATGTAACCGGCAGTAATCGTTGGAATATGAACCGTATTTCGGACCGTATCTGAAAATGGCGTTTGCCACATTCTGCCGGTTTGTGGTTTTTGGTCGGCAACCGTATTTCCTGTGGAAACATTAATAATATCGGCACCTGCTTTTTTAAACGCTTCCGAAATTACCAAAACATCTTGTTCCGAAATTCCGTTTTCTGCCCAATCGGTAGCGGATATTCGAACAGAGATTGGCTTTTCTTTTGGAAATACTTCACGAATAGCTGTAAATACTTCCAAAGGATATTTTAAACGATTTTGTACACTTCCGCCAAATTCATCGGTACGAATATTGGTTAATGGTGATAAAAAAGAGGCCAATAAAAAGCCATGATGTGCCTGTAATTCGATCATATCAAAACCAGCGTCATTAGCATTTTTTGTAGCTTGTACAAATTGACTTTTAACCAATTGCATAGCTGCTAAAGTCATTTCTTTAGGATAATCATAATTTTCAGAAAAAGGAATGGCTGATGCTGAAAGCAACTCCCATTTTTTACCTTGAAATTGTTCTTCCCATGGAATTTTGGAGCAGCCTTTTCTTCCAGAATGTCCCAATTGCATTCCGATTTTTGTTGGGGTATATTGGTGAATAAAGTCCGTAATTCGTTTCCAAGCGTTTACTTGATTTTCGGTATAAATACCTGCGCAGCCTTGTGTGATTCGTCCTGTTTCGCAAACAGCGGTCATTTCGGTAAGAATTAATCCCAAACCACCTACAGCTCTTGATGTATAATGCTGAAAATGCCAATCGTTTACTAATCCGTTTTCGGCTAGATATTGTCCCATGGACGACATCACGATGCGGTTTTGCAATTCTAAATTTCTTAATTTAAAAGGAGTGAAAGCTGCCGATCGATTTTTGATATTGACATTGCAATTGTCATTGAACTCTTCCAAAACTTTATCGGTAAACGAACTATCTCTTAAGCGCAAATTTTCATAGGTTACTTTTTTCGAACGCGTCATGCATCCAAAAGCAAATTGCTGAAACGAATGTTGCATGTGACGGTCCATATTTTCAAACCAATCCAAGGACACAATAGCAGCATATTGAATCATCTCTACAGTGTTTCTTCGGGTTTTGTCATATTGTGCAAAAGCGGCCTGCACATTTGTGGGATTAGCAATTACAGCATCCGATAAACCAATAGCACAATCCATTGCTAATTTAGTTCCAGAACCGATAGAGTAGTGGGCTGTAGCTTTGGCATCGCCTAATAAAACAAGGTTGTTATGGTACCAATTTTCATTGGTTACATGCGGAAACTGACGCCAATGTGATTTATTAGAAATTAAGGAATGTCCATCTAATTCTTCTGCAAATATTTCAGCAATTTTGGCCATGGTATCTGCTTCATTGGTCACTTCAAAACCATGTTTTTGCCAAGTTTCATCGCTGCATTCAAAAATCCAAGTACTTCTATTTTCTTCGTATTGATAGGAATGTGCCACAATGGTTCCGTAGGGTGTACTTCTGAAAAAATACGTAAAGGCATCCAACGGTTTAGTGGATCCCAACCAAACAAATCGGTTTTTTTTCAATTCAATTTTGGTGCCAAATTCTTTTTGATATTGAGTCCGAATAGTACTTCCAATTCCGTCTGTTGCTAAAATCATATCAGAGTCTGCAAATTGCGATAGATCGTCTACATTTTGTTCGAAATGTAAATTGACACCTTCTTCGAGGCACCGTTGTTGTAACAATTGTAAGAGTGTTTTTCGGGAGCAACCGCAAAAACCATTTCCTGCAATGGAAACCGATTCGCCGTCTCGAGCCACAACAATATCATCCCAATAGGCAAATTTGCTACGAATCAATTCATACGATTGCATATCGCGTTTTAAAAATTCACCTAAAGTTTCATCGGAAAACACGACCCCAAAACCAAAACTATCATCGGGTTTGTTGCGTTCATAAATATCGATTTGGCAATGTGGCATTGCTTTTTTAGTCAATATCGAAAAGTAAAGTCCCCCCGGACCACCACCTATAACTGTTATTTTCATATGTAATGGGTAATCAACAATGGTTAATTGATTAATAGTTATTGTCTTTTTATTTGAAATAATTCTCCTAATGTACTGTAATGAGAACCTGCTAATCGTGCAACCGGTTTGTACTTATCTAAATTGATTTTGTGATTTTCCATAAGTATCGAATCATCAACATGTAAGGTGATGATTTTTCCGATGATGATACAGGCGCCTCCATTTTGATGCTTTTCGATAAAATAATGATGCACCATTTCGCATTCAAACTGTACCAAACTTTCTTTTACACGTTTGGGTTTAATAAAAACAGAATCAATAGGTGTAACGTTGGCCAATTCAAATTCACTTACATCAGAAGCAACGTTTTGTGCAGTAGTATTCATCTGTTCAACGATTTCTTCTGTGACCAAATTCACTACAAATTGATTATTGGCAAGAATATTGTTTAAGGTGTCTTTGTTTTTATTTCCTGTTCGAACGGTTGAAAACATAATATGAGGCGGATCTTCGCTCACCACATTAAAAAACGAAAACGGAGCCAAATTATCAATTCCATTGGCATCAATTGAGGCTACCCAAGCAATGGGTCTGGGAATTACGGTTCCTGTTAATAATTTATAAAGTACCGATGAATCGGTAGATTGAATGTCGAACTGCATAAAATTAATGTTGATGATACAAATTAAGTAAAATTAATAAAAATAGAACTATACTTTAGTAAGAAATATGTCTAGTTTTTTGAGAACTTGGCGTCTTTAATTTTTCAAGGTTTAGGGTAAAATTGAATAATCTGTAATTTTTAAACAATTAAATTTTATTATTAAGAAAAAATGTTTGTAATTTTTATCATATTGTTTTTTGTATATTTTGCAAAATTAGTATATTTATGCAAAATTTATATATATGGAAATTTTAGCTTGTCCCAAGTGCCAAAGTGAAACAATTGTTAAAAGTGGTGTCATTAAAGACAAACAAAGGTATTTGTGTAAATCATGCACGTATTATTTCACGGTAAATAAATTGGGTAAAAAAATAGATGATTACTACGTAACGAAAGCGCTACAACTGTACTTAGAAGGTTTGAGTTACAGAGAAATAGAGCGAATTATTGGAGTTTCCCATGTTTCGATTAGCAATTGGGTCAAAGAATTCAAAATTAAAAAACCACCACACCCCAATTACCATCCAACCTATAAAATTTTTAAACATCAAGAGTTGGTAGAGTACTTGCAGCAGAAAGAACAATTATCTGGCGCAGGAATGATTATTACTGAGTTGGGCGATAAGTTTATGTTAATTAAATGGGAGCGATTTAAGGATTAACTATAGTTTTTTACATTACTATATATTGTAATTTTTTTCATTAACAAAATTTTAGAATTTGGCCAAACAAAAATTGAATTACTAACCAAATTTAAAATTTTATGAAAAGAGTATTAATTGCCTCGTTTGCAGCATTATCGTTTTCTGGATATTCGCAAACAGCACCAACACCTGCACCGGCTGCAAAAGAGTGGGATGTAAGTGTTTATGGATTTGTACGTACCGATTACATTTGGGACACCCGTAAATCAGCACAAGTTAGAGAGTACAATTTAAACTTGTATCCCTTAGACGAATCACTTGATGCCAATGGTAAAGACATCAACGATGCTGGAGCTTCAAATTTCTTATCCGTAGTTTCTCGTTTAGGTGTTAAAGCTAAAGGTCCAGATGTTTGGGGTGCAAAAGTTAGTGGTAACTTAGAAGGTGACTTTTTTGGAAACACCGAACAAACTATTGGGTTGTTCCGTTTACGTCATGCCTATGCAACTTTAGATTGGACCAAAACCAGTATTACAATGGGACAGACTTGGTATCCTACATTTATACCTGAAGTATTTCCTGGAGTGGCTAACTTTAGCACAGGAATCATGTTCAATCCATTTGGATGGGCTTCACAATTTAAAATCAAACAACAATTATCAAGCAAAATTTCCTTTGCATTTACGGCATATAAAGAGAGAGAATTTACTACTGCTGCAGCAACAGGAGCTTCGCAAAATGCAGCTTCAATCAATTCTGCAGTACCAAGTTTAAATGGCGTATTTCAGTACAAAGGTAAAAACTTACTTTTAGGCGCCGGAGTTGAATTCAAATCATTACAACCATTAACCGTAAGTGCAACAAATGTAGTTACTACTGAGAAAGTAAACAGTTCGACTGTTTTTGGATATGCCAAATATTCGAACGAAAAATTATCGGTGAAAGCCTATGGTATTTCAGGAGGAAATTTATACAACATGGTTATGGTAGGTGGATTCATTGGGTCAACAAACAACGGAATTCAATCGTATGATCCTACAAAAACAACTGCATTTTGGGTTGATATTGCGAGTAATGGCAAATCAATTGCGCCAGGTCTTTTCTTCGGAACTACAAAAAACAATGGTGCAGACAAATCCGGAACAGCTGCATTTGGTAGAGGAATCGGTGTAAATGGAGCTCGTGTAATTGACAATGTCTGGAGGTTATCGGGAAGAGTTGACTTCAAGCAAAATAAATTTAGAATTTCACCAGAATTAGAATTGACAAGTGCTACTTGGGGAAATGCTGACGCACATGGAAAAGCTACTTCTGCATTTAAAGATGTAAGCAACTTTAGAGCAATGGTGTCTTGTGTTTATGCATTTTAACTAATAATAAAAACTAAATAAAGTACAGTATGAGTAACAAAAAAACAACTGGAATCTGGAAAGTTATTTCAGCTTCCTCAATGGGAACAATGATCGAATGGTATGATTTCTATATCTTCGGAAGTTTAGCGGTAGTATTGTCTACTAAATTTTTCCCATCTGATAATCCTACAGCAGCTTTCTTATCTACATTAGCTACATTTGCTGCTGGTTTCGTAGTGCGTCCTTTTGGAGCCTTATTCTTTGGTCGACTAGGAGATTTAATTGGTAGAAAGTATACCTTCATGGTTACCCTTATGTTAATGGGTGGGGCAACCTTTGTTATCGGATGTATTCCAAGTTATGAAACTATTGGTTACGCAGCGCCAATCTTGGTGTTAATATTGCGCTTGTTACAAGGTTTAGCACTTGGTGGAGAATATGGTGGTGCGGCTACCTATGTAGCAGAACATGCTCCTAAAAACGAAAAAGGATATTGGACTTCTTGGATTCAAACTACAGCGACTGTTGGTTTGTTTATCTCTTTAATGGTGATTTTAATTACCAAAGGTTTGATGTCTAAAGAAGCTTTTGAAGATTGGGGATGGAGAGTTCCATTTTGGGTTTCAATCTTAATGGTTTTTGTTTCATACATGATTCGTAAAAACATGCATGAATCACCAGTTTTTGCGAAAGCTAAAGAAGAAGGTAAAACTTCTGTGAATCCCTTGAAAGAGAGTTTTGGTAATAAATTTAATTTAAAATTTGTTTTATTAGCATTATTTGGTGCCACCATGGGACAAGGAGTTGTTTGGTATACAGGTCAATTCTATGCGATGAACTTCTTAAAAACGGTTCAAAGTATTGATTCCTCTCAAGTGGATACGTTGTTGGGAATCGCATTATTGTTAGGAACACCATTCTTTGTAGTATTCGGTTGGTTGAGTGATAAAGTGGGAAGAAAAGTTATCATGATGGGAGGAATGCTGTTAGCAATCTTATGCTATCGTCCTATTTATCGAATGATGTACGCTTCTACTGATTTAGCTACAAAAACAGAAGTGGTTGATCAAACTAAAGTGGTTCCATCTTCTAAGGAAATAGATGCAACTAAAATGGATTCAATTTACACTACAACAAAAGCCTATACTGACGGTACTACTGTAGAAGAAATCAAAACTATTCATTTTGAGGCTGGAAAAGTAATGCTTGATGATAAAGGGAAAGACAAAATTGAAACTAAAATCACGAAAAAAATTAACGACAGCGACAAATGGTTCTTGGTGTTAATGGTTTTCATTCAAGTTATATTTGTAACAATGGTTTACGGGCCTATCGCAGCTTTCCTTGTAGAAATGTTCCCAGTGAAAATTAGATACACATCCATGTCGTTGCCATATCACGTAGGAAATGGTATATTTGGTGGATTGTTACCTGCTATTTCTACGTACTTTGTAACAACAGCCAAAGATGCAGGTGATGCAGAGTTCTATTTAGAAGGACTATGGTATCCAATTGGTATCGCTGCCGTATGTTTCATCATAGGGATGATTTACATCGATAGAAAAATTAATACACTTCACGACTAAAAATAACAGATATGAACGCAATAAAAAAATATTTAGGAATCGTTTGGATAGCATTAGCCATTGCAATTGCTTATTTTTCGATTGGAATTTTTGGAGGTAAATTAACTTCTGGAAAACAAGACGATTTAGTTTTCGGAATTATTATTTTCTTTATACTTTTACCCATGGTTGTAACTGGATTAACTATCTTTGGTTGGTATGCCATCACGGATGAATATGAAGACTAAATAACAATAGTTTTTTTAAATCCTGAAAGCTCTTATGTATGTAAGAGCTTTTGGGGTTTTTATAATGTAAGATAAATATGAAAAAACGCCACCAACAAAAGCTGGTAATTGTATCAATGCTACTAGTCATAGGATTAAATCTTCCTATTGTACTGTTGTTTGATTCCTCGCAAAATGCCTTCGGTTTTCCCGTGATTTATATTTACTTGTTTTCAATTTGGTTGTTTTCCATTTTAGTTTCCTTGCTCATAGTAAAACGTTATAATGAATAGTATTTCGCTATTAGTCATATTATCTGCCTATTTGGCTGTTCTTTTTTATATAGCCTATTGGGCCGAAAAAAAAGGGAACAGTAAATGGACTAATAATCCTATGATTTATTCTTTTTCATTAGCGGTTTATTGTACGGCTTGGACCTATTATGGTAGTGTAGGGGTAGCTGCTGACAGTGGTTTAAGCTATTTGCCCATTTATTTAGGACCTGTAATTATTGCACCATCTTGGATTTTGATATTGCGAAAAATCATTCGTATTTCCCGGGTAAATAAAATTGCCAGTATAGCCGATTTTATTTCGCTTCGTTATGGAAACAGTCGATTTTTAGGTGCAATCGTTACGGTAATTTGTTTGACGGGTATCATTCCATATATTGCGTTACAACTAAAAGCCATTGCAGAAACTTTTCATGTAGTAACTAAAACTGAAATTCGCTCCTACATTTTTGATGACACAACGACTTATGTGGCCATTGCCTTGGCTTTATTTGCGTCATATTATGGTACGCGCTATGTCGATGCTTCTGAAAAGAGGAAAGGAATCGTAACGGCTGTGGCCATAGAAAGCATATTGAAATTGGTTTTTTTCGTCGTTGTTGGGGTATATGTTTCTTTTTTTGTATTTGATGGTTTTGATGACATTTATCAAAAAGCATCTTTGTTGGATAACTTTAAAGAAAAAAACACAATCGGAGGTTTGTCGCAAGGTATCAATTGGTTTTTACTTTGTGTGCTTTCAATGTTTGCTATATTTTTATTACCCCGACAATTTCAAGTAGGAGTAGTTGAAAACAATCGTGAAAATCACATCAATACAGCTGTTTGGTTGTTTCCATTATATTTATTGCTATTTAATTTTTTTGTATATCCAATCGCATGGGGAGGAAACATATTATTTGACGGACAAGATGTAAATTCGGATGTCTATTCTTTGCTAATTCCTCAACTGTTTGACAATAAAATATTAACCGTATTGGTATTCTTGGGTGGATTTTCTGCAGCCATTTCAATGATTGTGGTTTCATCCATCGGATTATCTACCATGATTACGAATAATATATTAATTCCCTACAATTTGTTGGGCGTATTAAAAAGCGAAGAGATCAGTAACCGTTTGATTTTAAATAGCCGTAAACTAGGCATTTTCTTATTGATTATTTTATCTTATTTTATCTATCGTTTTTTTGGATTGGATTATAATCTGGTTTCAATTGGTATGGTTGCTTTTGTCATCATTTCGCAATTGGCTCCTGCATTTTTTGGCGCACTATTTTGGAGAAGAGGTTCACGTTTAGGGGCCATTTATAGTATTATTATTGGATTTCTAGTGTGCATCTATACATTACTTATCCCGTATGCCATTGGAATTTCAAACAGTGAGAGTACATTTATTAGTGAAGGATTCATGGGAGTTGCATTGCTTAAACCCTTCCAATTGTTTGGGTTGGATTATTTGCAACCCGTTACACATGCGCTATTTTGGAGTTTATTATTCAACAGTGCCACGTATTTTGCTATTTCAGTGAGTTTTAAAGGAAACTATCGCGAACGCAATTATGCTGAAATGTTTGTCGATATCAATAAATATATCAGTAATCACGAAGATGCATTTATTTGGAGAGGAACCGCTTATCGAAATGATATCGAAAAAGTATTGATTCGATTTCTTGGAACTGAGCGAACCAAACGCGCCATGAATATTTTCAATGTAAAATATAATGTAGATGTTACCCAAGAATTAGCCGACGCGCGATTGATTAAGTTTTCAGAAAATCTTTTAACCGGACACATTGGTACCGCTTCTGCGAGGATACTCATTGCAAGTGTTGTGAAGGAAGAAAAAATTACGTTACCGGAGGTATTGAAAATATTAGAAGAATCAAAAGAGAATATTATTATTAATAAGAAACTGACCGAGACTTCAAACGAACTTAAGGAAATTACAGCTCAATTACAAGAGGCCAATATTTCTTTGATGGAAAAAGATCAACAAAAAGATGAGTTTCTCGATACAGTAACCCATGAATTGCGTACGCCAATCACTGCCATTCGTGCAGCCAGTGAAATCTTACACGATGATGATGAAATTCCAGAAGAACTGAAAAAACAATTTTTACAAAATATTATTTCAGAATCGGATCGATTGAATCGTTTGATTGATAAAATATTAGATCTAGAAAAGTTTGAAACGGGTAAACAAACTATTCATCCTACAAAAAATAATTTGATAGAAACGATTGAAAAATCAATTGAACCTTTGCTACAATTGATTAAAAATAAAAAGATTACCATCGCTATTGAAAGTAAAAATATAGTGACAGCCTTTTATGATGAAGATCGGATTTTTCAAGTCATCACCAATTTAGTTTCAAATGCGATTAAATTTTGCCCGGAAGAGGAAGGTTTAATAACTATTAAAGTTAGTGATCAAGAAGATTTTATTCAGACCAGTGTTATAGATAACGGAAAAGGTGTACCTCATAATGATTTTGAAGCTATCTTTGAAAAATTTTATCAGTCCATCAATCAAAATATTAAAAAGCCTGTTGGTAGTGGATTGGGCTTAGCTATTTGCAAACAAATTATTGAACATCACAAAGGAAAAATTTGGGTAGAACCAACTGTAAAAGGAGCTTGTATCGTTTTTACATTACCCAAAAACAAAAATATTGAAATGAAATAATTATGAAGAAGATTTTAATTGTAGACGACGAACCCAATATTGTTATGTCGCTCGAGTATACCTTTAAGAAGAGTAATTACGAAGTATTTATAGCTCGTGATGGACAAGAAGCATTAGAGTTGTTAAAAACTACATTCCCCGATGTTATTATTTTGGATATAATGATGCCTTTAGTAGATGGATATGCAACCTTAGAGCACATTAAGAAAGATTCCAATTTACAACATACTGAAGTCATGTTTTTATCAGCAAAAAATAAAGAAAGTGATATAGAAAAGGGTATGGCTCTTGGCGCTGACGCTTACCTTACAAAACCCTTTTCAATAAAAAAAGTAGTGGATCAAGTAGCTGATTTACTAGCTTAATTAAGGCTTTACTATCTATATCTATTTAGCAATATAAATTCATTTGGTTGGTTTTTATTTTCTACATTTACTTTAGAAAATAAGTCACATAATTTGAATAATACAAATGAATTATTGCGAAATTTATACAAAAAGTATTACTTCTTCGGAAGCATTCTGGGCAGAACAAGCCCAAAGTATAGGATGGTATAAAAAACCAACTTCAATTTTAACCACAGATAAAAACGACTATCCTTTATGGTTTGCAGATGGCGAGTTAAACGCATGTTATTTAGCCTTAGACAAACATATTGAAGATGGCTTTGGCGAACAAGTTGCTATAATCTATGATTCTCCAGTTACGCAAACGATTAAAAAATATACATTCGACCAAGTAAAAACGGAAGTAGCCAAACTTGCTGGCGGCTTACTCTCATTAGGTTTAGAAAAAGGAGATACAGCGGTAATCTATATGCCCATGATTCCTCAAGCTGCATTTGCAATGTTGGCTTGTGCGCGAATAGGAGTGACGCATTCGGTTGTTTTTGGAGGTTTCGCTCCTCATGAATTGGCCATTCGAATTGACGATTGCGAACCCAAAGCAATCCTTACAGCTTCATCGGGTATCGAGATTGATCGGTTGATTGCCTATAAACCTTTGGTCGACGAAGCTATTGAATTAGCCCATCATAAACCTGAAAAAGTAGTTGTTTTTAACCGTAAATTAGGGGCTCGTGTGCCCTTTAAAAAATGCGATGTTGACTACGATGCTTTAGTTTACGGTTCTGAAGAAGCAACTTGTGTTTCGGTAAATGCAACACATCCTTTATATATATTATACACTTCTGGAACTACAGGAAAACCAAAAGGAATTGTCAGAGATACAGGTGGTTACGCTACCGCACTTAAATTCTCAATGCAACACATTTATGATACAAAAGAAGGCGATGTTTTTTGGGCCGCTTCCGATGTGGGTTGGGTAGTTGGACATAGTTATATTGTATATGGTCCGCTGTTTAACCGAAATACAACCATCCTTTTTGAAGGAAAACCCATTCGAACACCCGATGCAAGTACCTTTTGGCGCGTCATCAACGAACATCAAGTAAATGTTATGTTTACTGCGCCAACTGCCATTCGCGCTATAAAAAAAGAAGATCCAAATGGATTATTTATCAAACAATATGATTTATCATCATTACGAATTCAATTTTTAGCCGGCGAACGTTGCGATGTGGCTACATTAGAATGGTATCGCGAACACATTCCTGTTCCTGCAATTGACCATTGGTGGCAAACCGAATCAGGCTGGCCAATGATTGCCAACATGATGGGCGTTGAATATTTACCTATAAAACCCGGATCAGCAGGAAAAGCCGTTACGGGTTACGATATCAAAATATTTGGAGAAAATGGTCAAGAATTAGGACCAAATGAAGAAGGATATGTAGTGATAAAATTACCATTACCACCGGGAACTTTACTCGATTTATGGAAAGACAACGAACGATTCAAAGCAGGTTATTTGAATAAATTCCCAGGCTACTATTTTTCGGGCGATGGTGGATTTAAAGATTCCGACGACTATATTTTTATTACGGGTAGAGTAGATGATGTAATCAATGTGGCAGGTCATCGCTTGTCAACTGCTGAAATGGAAGAAATTGTTGCTTCTCATCACTCTGTTGCAGAATGTGCTGTTATTGGAATCAATGATGAATTAAAAGGTCAAATACCTTTGGCTTTAGTGGTTGCTAAAACAGGAGAAAACATTGAACATTTCCAATTGCAACATGAGGTGGCTCAATTGGTTCGGGAACAAATTGGAGCCGTAGCTTCTTTGCGAGATGTGGTACTAGTGCAGCGTTTACCCAAAACCCGTTCTGGTAAAATATTGCGAAAAATGATGCGAAGTATTGCTGATGGAGCACAATTTCAAGTACCTTCAACCATTGATGATGAAGCTATTATTGATGAAATTCGAACGGTTTTACAACACGATAAAATTGGATGTTTTAATAAATAAACACATTTATTTAACTATATCTATTTAGCAAGAAAAATCTTTTTAAAAAACATAGAATAGCTATATTTACACTAATAAACAGATCATAAAAAACTAAGAATGAGTTATTACAAAATACACGATTTAGAAAATTACTTCAAAATGTATAAGAAATCGGTACGCGAACCCAGAAAATTTTGGGATCGCATAGCGGATGAAAATTTTACTTGGTACCAAAAATGGGACAAAGTATTTGAAGTAGATATGCAAGAGGCCAATTTTAAATGGTTTTTAAATGCTAAAGTTAACATTACCAAAAACTGTATCGATCGTCATTTAGCCAAAAGAGGCGATAAGACCGCTATTATTTTTGAACCAAATGATCCAAGTGAGGCAGCACAGCACATTTCATATAATGAATTGTATGTTCGTGTTTCAAAAATGGCAAACGTTTTACGCGAGCAAGGAATCAAAAAAGGGGATCGAGTTTGCATCTATTTACCCATGATTCCAGAATTGGCTGTAGCTATTTTAGCATGTGCTCGAATTGGAGCGATCCATTCAGTAGTATTTGCAGGGTTTTCTTCTTCAGCTGTTTCGGCTCGAATTAATGATAGTGAATGTAAAATGGTCATTACTTCAGATGGTAGTTACCGCGGCAATAAAGCTATTGATTTGAAAGGTATCGTAGATGAAGCTTTAGAAAAATCTCCTTGTGTAGAAAAAGTATTGGTTGTAAAGCGCACAAATACGGAAGTAAATATGCAAGCAGGAAGAGACATTTGGTTGCAACCTCTATTAGATGCTGCTGTTGGAAACAATGTTGCTGAAATTATGGATGCAGAAGATCCTTTGTTTATCTTATATACTTCAGGTTCTACGGGAAAACCAAAAGGAATGGTACATACCACAGCCGGTTATATGGTCTATACCGCGTATACTTTTAAAAATGTATTCAATTATGAAGAAAACGATGTGTATTGGTGTACGGCTGATATTGGTTGGATCACTGGACACTCGTATATTTTATATGGACCTTTATTGAATGGTGCTACGACCGTTATTTTTGAAGGTGTTCCTTCTTATCCCGATTTTAGTCGTTTTTGGGAAGTCATCGAAAAACATAATGTTACACAATTTTATACAGCTCCAACAGCTATTCGTGCCTTAGCTAAAGAAAGTTTAGATTATGTACAAAGATTTCCATTGGGCTCTTTAAAAGTAATTGGTTCGGTAGGAGAGCCTATCAATGAAGAAGCTTGGCACTGGTATAACGATCACGTGGGAGGGAAGCGCTGTCCTTTAGTGGATACTTGGTGGCAAACCGAAACAGGAGGAATCATGATTTCCCCCATCCCTTTTGTAACGCCAACTAAACCGACCTACGCATCCTTACCCTTACCGGGAATACAACCCGTTTTGATGGATGAATTACGTAACGAAATAGAAGGCAATCAAGTAACGGGTGCTTTGTGTATTAAATTTCCGTGGCCTTCGATGGCTAGAACCATTTGGGGGGATCACCAACGTTATAAAGAAACCTATTTTACTGCTTTCCCTGGAAAATATTTTACCGGTGATGGTGCACTACGTGATGAAGTAGGGTATTATCGAATTACAGGTAGAGTGGATGATGTGATTATTGTTTCCGGACATAATTTGGGAACAGCACCTATTGAAGATGCTATCAACGAACACCCAGCTGTAGCAGAAAGTGCTATTGTAGGTTTTCCACATGATATCAAAGGAAATGCCTTATACGGATTCATTATTTTGAAAGAAACTGGTGAAGGTCGTGATCGAAATAATTTGGCCAAAGAGATCAATCAGTTGATATCAGATCAAATTGGCCCAATTGCAAAATTGGATAAAATTCAATTTGTGAGTGGTTTGCCCAAAACACGTTCGGGTAAAATAATGCGAAGAATATTAAGAAAGATTGCTGAAGGAGACTTCTCTAATTTTGGAGACATCTCTACTTTATTAAATCCTGAAATAGTGGACGAAATTAAAGAAGGCAAGCTCTAGTTTTTTAGTTTTATTGGTTAAAAACTGCTTCAGAAATGGAGCAGTTTTTTTTTATATTTTTTTATAGTTCCAAAAATAGTATATTGAAATACTCAAATAAGGCAGCGTAGCGGCGAACATTTTACTGTTTTTAGTGAGTAGGCTAATAAACAAAAACAGGAGCATCAACAAACCCAAAATAACAATACCTATTGTATTTATTTTTTTAGGGAATTTTGGAACGATTGCAGCAAATAAAAGTACCAATTGGGCCAATAACCCTAGTAAAATTATAGGATGAGTTACATTTTGAAGGAGCTGATTAGTTTTGGTAAAAATTGCATACTCTGCTTGAAAAACAAACATAGAATTATGTGGAGGCCATTCCATATAACCCAATTGAAATGTTAATAATAATAGGATGTTTAGTAGTCTTCTCATAATCATAAATAGGGTTTCAAAATGGATTTCATGTTTATATAACCTTCCAAATTTGGATGAACACCATCTGAACCATACTGTGGAAGCAATCCGTTTGTAGCATCAACCATTGAAGGAAAATAATCTACGAACTTAATTGCATTTAGTTGGGCATATTTTTTTAATAAATTATTAAATTCCATTACTTTTTCTGCAGGTTGTATCTTAGGATTCCAATAGAACCGATTGGCAGGTAGAAGGGAACACAAGATTACATCAATATTATGTTGATCCGATTTATTTACCATTATTTGAATGTTATGCAGTATTGCATCTAAAGCAATCGGACCGTTATTTTCTGCTATATCATTAATACCTGCAAGAATGACCACTTTTTTTGGATGGTAATTGATAACATCTTTGTCAAACCGACCTACCATTTCAGTAGTAGTTTGTCCACTAATACCTTGATTTAATAGGAAATGGGTTTTGAAAAATTCAGGATCAAAATCCGACCAAAATTGTGTGATGGAATCTCCAAATAATATTGTTTTTTGAATACCATCCATTTGAATATGCCTTATTTTATTTTTAAAATAGTCTTCAATTTCAAAAACAATAATGCGATTAAAAAAGAATCATCCGCTGCAGAAGTTCGATCCATCAAAGGAACTGCCATAGCTTTACACATATCTTCAAGAGTATATTTTTTCTCAATAGTATCTTTAAATTTGTTGAACATGATTTCAATATCCAAGGCTTCATTTTTTAATTGCCCACATTCAAATTTGGCCAAACTAGCATTCAATAAATCAATGTCACGATTGACTTTATAGCCAATTAGAGTAGCGTTTCCAATATACGAAATGATACGCTGCATTGCTTCACGCTCATTAATTTTCTCCAATTTGCTGACCAAAACAAATTCATTTTGATCCGAATCAAATTCTGTTTTTGAATACGAAACATACAATTCAATAGCTTCTTTTATAGCAATTTTATCGTTTGCAATGGTGATCGCCGAAAAAGCTAAAATCACATCTTTAGAAGAGTTTAAACCACTCGATTCAATGCTGATTGCCACATATCGATTGGATTTTTCTTTAAATTTGGAAAGATAATTTTTCCAAAATTCGGGATAATTATTTGGATTAAGCCACTGTAGCATTGTCTTATGAGAATTGTGTTAATTGGTATTTGTCTTTTATTAATTCGATAACTTCATCAATTTGCATCAAACATTTTTTTAATTTTTCTTTATCCACCTTACTTAATGTAGCCATTTTAATAAATGAACCATCCGTATCGTTTACAATACTTTCTTCAATTCTAAAATGTTGTAATTGCAAATAATTTTCGGCAAAATCAAGGTATTTTTCGGCATTTTTTGAATCATTAATAGCCAACTGCTTATACCGCAAATAAGTGTTGTTAATTCCTTTTAAACCATAACTTAAGGCAAACAAGCGAGCCGCATCGATGTATACTTGTAATCCTTTTTGTTTCAAGTCGAAATGATCTTTTAGCGGACCATTTTCCTCGATTGCGATTTTTTTGAAAAAGGTTAATGCCTCGGGTAATTGCAACACTTTGTTTCCAAGAAAATCAAAAAATAACGTATTACTTTTCATTTTTTGATAGATGTGCGCTTCAAGAGCATCTTTGATTTTTACTTCGCCAAATACATACTCAAAATCGAGAAAAATCGAACTAAAATCGTTCCCTTTTTTATTCGGTGCAACCATCCAATCTTGATAAACAAGTGCAAATTCTGTAAGTGATCGGCACCATTTTACGGAGCTTGCCATATGGTCGTTTGGACATAATTTATACCCCAATTTTTCCAAATTGCCAATCACCATTTTTGCCATTTGCACAAAATAATATTTGACATCTCTTTGTTTTTCGGCGGCTACATCTTCATATATAAGCAAACTATCTTGATCACTCAAATAAAGCTGTTCTTTCCGACCTTGACTTCCCACAGCCAACCAAACAAATCGAGCAGGAGGGGTGCCTAAATGTTCTATTGCCATTTGAATGTTTCGTTGAATGATGGAAAACAATAATTCACTCGCTACGGCATTAATATGAAATATCGGTATATTTTTAGTGAATGAATTTTGAATGATATCCAAATACTTGGTGTGAATATATTTTAGTTCGTCTAAAGAATGTGCCGATTTGATTTCTTTGATTAATATACCAGGATTATTTGATTGTGAATTGATCACATCACGTTCAGAAACTACGCCCAAAATCGTGGCATTTTGTGTGCCGTCTTCTGTGACACATAAATGAGTTGTATCATTTTTTAACAACAGAAGCTGGGCCTCAGCAACCGAAATATTTTTATCAACGACAATGAAATTCGGATTTAGTATTTTAGTGATACTTTCTTCAATTTGGAAAAGACCGGCTCCGATTTTTTTTGCCAAATCAGCATCGGTTACTAAACCTACAAGTCTTTTGTTATAGGTAATTAAAGCATGTCCTGATTTATCGGCTATCATTTTTAATACCACATTTTTAATGGAGGTATTGGCATCAATTACAGTGGGATTTGTGGTGTATTGTAAATCTTGAAAGTAAGAATAATTGGTATCTGATGCGCTCGTATCAATTTCTGAAATTGATTTAAACTGTTGATAATTCTCTTTTTTGGGTTTGGCTTGGGTAGCAAAATTTTCTTGAAAATAATCCAATACCGCATTATATTTTGTCAAAAAGGGCTTAAATACCGCAATAGGAATTGCAAAAAGTATGGCATCTTCGTTAGCTATTGCATTCAACACATAATTGTTCTTAGCAAAGAAGGGGCGCAATCCAAATAAATTACCTGCATAGCATTTGGAATGTAGTATCTCTTCAGCATCTAATATTTTAGTCAGATGTACTACGCCGCTGTAAACGATATAGAAGGATTCATGTAATGGATCATTGATTTTAAAAAGTAACTTTCCTTTTTGTAAAGTAATAATAGTACTGTCTAAAACAATAGATTTTAGATCATCTAATTCAATGAAATGAAACGGCTCATATTGTTTGAGAAAAGAGGCTATGTTGTCGGCAACAGCGTTTTGCATGGAATAGTGTATGTTATTTACTTAACAAATTTAGTAATTTTTATCTTACCAACATATTGAAATTTTCTATTTTACATAATGTATATTATAATTCAAATATATAATGAGCACAATTCAACTAAAAGACTTGTTTTATCCTTTTATTAAACATATTTTTGCAGCTCTTTATTATACTACACTCATGGAAAACAAACAAGCTTTACAAATCATAGAAAAACAATTAAAAGCCTTAGAGCAAAAAAAACTTGCTGTAACTCCGCTAATTGCTGATTTAAAAAAATTAAGAGAAATTACGTTAGAATTTAACAATCCTGTGGTTACAAAATCTCTTCGTTTGGCCTACGAGCATTTAGAAGCCAATAATGATTTTTTAATTGGTATTCCTGCTGATGAACCTATTAATGAAGATGATTTAGCCGATATCCAGAGTAACGTTTCTGCCATCGAGAGTCTTCAGTATTACCTATCGTTATTTACCGATTTGAACAAGAAAAACAATATTTTAGATCTTAAAGAATATAATGTCGCATTTTTAGCGCAGTAAACGATTCTATTTTACATAATGTTAAAAGCTGCTATATTGGTAGCTTTTTTTAATGCTATTTTATTTGTCTTTATACATTAATCTATTTTTTTGAAATAATATCATGATGTTACGCTTATTCAAACTAACGGCTATACTTGAAGGTATTTCTTATATTCTTCTATTTGCCAATATGTTGCTACTAAAACCTTATAATTTAGAACTTTACAAACAATTGTTATATCCTATCGGAATGAGCCACGGCATTTTATTTATCGGATATATTGGATTCGCAATTATATTAAAAAAGACTATGCGATGGAATTACACATCCTTTATAATCATTCTAATGGCTTCGTTACTTCCATTTGGTACTTTTTATGTAGATAAGAAGTATTTAAGTTAATTGATCTAGAAGAATTTTTTAATTCCTTCAGAGATAATAGTATTGTGATCAAATGCCAAAGGGGGTAAATTTGTAATGGGATACCAACCTATTTCCTGCGCATCGTCTGAAGCTGTGGCAACTGTGTTGGTTGGTACATTACCAAAATAAGCAACACTAACCATATGTCCTCTTGGATCACGATTGGGTTTTCCAAAGGCTCCAATTTGCTCTAAATTATACACTTTAACCTGTGTTTCTTCAAATAATTCTCGAATTGCAGCTTGCTCCAAATCTTCATCTTCATCTACAAAACCACCCGGTAATGCCCAACATCCTTTGAAAGGTTCATTTTTGCGTTTAATTAATAATAATTGGTTCTCTTGTGTTGTCTTTTTTACAATTACGAGATCAACCGTTACAAATATTTTTGAAATATAAGTCACACTGTGTAAATTTTATCAACCAAAATTACAGCATTACGATCTATTAACAATCAACTATTCATAACTTTTTACTTTTTGATCGATACCGATAATGCTATTTCCTATCTTTAAATAAAAATATGAATACAAAAGATAATTCCATTTTAGCCCTCAGAGGTGGCGCACTCGGTAATGTTTCAGATGCATCAAAACCCGAAGAACAGTTTCAAAATCAAACCCTCCGCCCTATTCTAAAAGTGCAAAATGATCTTTTTTTGGCTGTTTTTAAAAATTATTTAATCAAACAAAAAATAGATTTTAATTCTTTATCTCCAGAGAAAAAAATGATGTGTATTGATCAAGCTATCCAAAGGGATATAAAATTCAGAAATATCCTGAAAGGAATCGTTATTGGTTTTTTTACATTGGAAGAATTTGAAACCTACATTCAAAATTCCTCAAACCTAAATAAACGCATGATGAATTTATTGGTCGAACGATTGAAAAGTCAGTTACAGCTTTTGGACTGAGTAAAATTATTCCAATAATGATGCTCCATTGAGGTCTGTATTCAATACATCACTCATGTAATCAAAAAAGGGTCGCATTGCCTTAAAACTTGCTATTACTTCGTCTTTAAAATTAGCAGACAATACTTCATCATTTGAAAACCTTCGGGTTAGTAAAAATTGTTTTTTACGCAATAAATCAATTGCAGGATGTGTTTTATCAAAGCCTTTTGGTGCAGTTTTTAATTCTTCACCTTGAAGTGTTTTAAAATATTTTTGGAAATTTTCTTCGGAAATGATGGCTCGTAATTCCGAAGCATCGACTTCTATTTCTTTACGAATGCGAAACAAATCAGCTGCATTGGGTTCCCAAAAACCGCCTCCTACAAAGCTAGCATTGTCTTCTATATGAAGGTACATTCCTCCTCTCAACAGAGGTTTACTTCGATTAAAACCAACACTAAAATGATTTTTATAAGGGGATTTGTCTTTTGAAAATCGGACATCGCGGTAGATTCTAAATACCTGCATTTTATCCAGATTATCGATTTTTTCTAAATCGGCATATACGGCCATAAAAAAAGCTTTTGCAAGTTGTTCTTCAACTTGAAAAGCCTTTTTATTCGATGCAAACCACTCGCGGTTATTGTTTTCTTTGAGTTGGTGTAAGAAATGAAAAATGGAAGATTGTAACATAATGTCCTTTTTGACAAATGTACACAATTACACTAAATTAATCGTCATCCCCCTCTTCTCCTACTCCATTTTGATCTAACGCCGCAGATGTAGTATTTGTTCTAATTTCAGTATGTCTTATTTCACCACCAGTTGTACCGGTTTGTTTTCCAATCATCACCCCAACAATAGCAATAACTAATGCTAGATAAGATAGTAAGGAAGCTTTTGCGTGATTTTTAATGTTCCAATACAACCCGATAAGTGAAACCAATCCGAGTGCATAAAGTACTATGGCTAGTTTTTCAGCCATTTCTTCATGTTCGTGTATGATTTGATCAGTGACTGAAGGAAGCTTTTCAGCAATTTCTTCTGCCCCTTCACCTGTTGCCATACTAACAGCTGCAAAAATACCAGCCACCACAAATAAAACGTAGGCAACGTTTTTAATAACATTGTTTTTCATAAAGATTCCGGTCAATAAAATACCTAAACCAAATAAGGTTCCAATAATTGGAAAATGGTTTACTACCATGTGTATATGCGCGTCGTTCATAGTAAATAATTTAAAAGTTAGTCGTAAATATTAGCTATATTAAAATTAGTAAAAAAAAAGAAGATGAAACTTAAGAACTACTTAAGTTTATCTGTAGGGAAACTTAAATTGATAATAGTACCAATTTGCAATTCACTTTCAATAGTAATTTCGATTTTCAACAAATCACAAAGTCGTTTTACAATAGAAAGTCCGAGTCCTGTTCCTTTAATTGTGGCGAGATTGGAACTATCTGATCGGTAAAAGGATTGAAAAACTTTTGCTATATCCGATGTTGCTATACCGATTCCGTTATCAATAATTGTAAACTGTATGTTATTTCCAGAATCAAATAATAGCAATGATATTTCGCCTTCACTATTCGTATATTTTATAGCATTGGACACTAAATTACTAATGATAATTGTCACAAGATAGTTGTCGGAGTTAATACTGTAATCTTTTGAAAAATTTGTGGTTATGTTCAGTTTTTTGTTTTTAATTTTATCTGAATACCTTGCCAAAATATCTAATAGAATGGCATTTAAATAAACCGAATCATTTTTGATATTTTGTTTTTGATTTTCAAATCGAGCCAAGAGCAGCAATTGGTCTACCATATGATTCAAACGATCCACTTCTGAAATACAAAAACTGATTTTTTCTTCATACTCATGTTGATTTCTAGGTTTTCGTATCAACACTTCCATTGTACCTTTTATAACAGCTAATGGGGTTCTTAATTCATGAGAAGCATCCGATGTAAATTGTTTTTCTCGTTCAATAGCATGTTCTATTCTGTCGAGTAAATGATTGATATTTTGAGACAGTATATACAATTCATCTTTATTGTATGGAAGCGGAATCCGCATTTGTAAATTGTCTTGCGTAATTTGACTGGAAGTTTCGATGATTGAATTAACCGGTCTAATGCTTCTACCAGCAAAAAATCGGGCAATAAAAAACAACATCAAAATAATTACTGGGAAAATTACGAGCAATACATTTTTTAAAAGTTGTACAATTTCAAGATCTTCTAATGACATGGCAACTACTAAATAGCCCGCTACTTTTTTATTATTTACAATGGCTGCTTGAATTTGCCGAATCGGAATACCATTTAAGGTAGCGTCAATAAATTGATTGTTTTTTTGACCCTGAAACAGCACTAAATTAGCACTCTTTAAATTAGGCGATTTATCTATATGTTGTTTGTGATTGTCATAAAATTGAACAAAAACGGGATTCACACTGATGGTATTATGCTCTCGTGCGCGCCATTGATCTACTTGAATCAGATACGTGTTGTTCCTATCTATTTTAACATCATCAAGATGAATTTTCAACTCTTCTTGAATGCCTTCATTGATGTGTTCGTTTACATAATATTTTACAATTCCGTACAGAAAAATAAACACTAAAGCAATAAGAAATGAGCCACTTAAAATATAATTAAATGCAATTCTATTTTTGAAGGAAAATGAAAAAAAATTATTCATTGGCAATATACCCTACTCCGCGAATAGTTTTAATTAATTCTTCGTCTTTGCTTAGGTTTAATTTTTTTCGGATGGCATTCATAAAAACATCAATAACTCCGGTATCATATTCAAAATGAATATCCCATACATCTTCAATTATTTTGTGTCGTGTACAAACACTTCCTTTGTTTTTGATAAGGTATTCCAGTAATTCAAATTCACGTTGTGTCAAAGTTACTTCTACTTCATTTACAAATACTTGAAATTTATTTTTATCTAATGTAATATTTCCAAGGGTTAAAACATTATGCAAACCGTTGTTTCGAAAATGAATTTTAATACGTTCTAAAAGTTCGTCAAAGGAAAATGGTTTTTTTATGTAATCATTTGCGCCTGCTTTAAGACCTTCAATGGTTTCTTGAACCGTATCTTTAGCAGTTAAAAAAATGATTGGGATATTTTTTTGCAAACGTATGCCCTTACAAACCTCGATCCCGGTCATTTTGGGCAACATCCAATCTAATAAAACCAAATCAATGGGTAATGAAATGGCCATATCAAGTCCTTCTTTACCATTTGTAGCATAGGAAATAACAAACCCTTCTTCCTCTAATCCTTGCTTGAGAAAATCAACGATCCCTTTTTCATCTTCAACAATTAGAATGTGCATAATGTAGAATTATTGTTCAACGAATTTGAAACCAATGGTTACAATATTTGCTTGTAACCCATCATTTCTTTCGTAATGATTGTATCTGAAATCAATATTCTTTAGTCCAAAATTTAAAATTTTTCCCGAAGTAAAAATATCAGTATAATGGAAACCAAAACCATATTGAGCGGTTTTAAATGTTGACAAATCATAATCAGAAGTATAAAAAGTTTCTGTTGATATGTGGGTTTCGTATGGCGCAAAATATTTTGAACTTTGCTGGGTATAGTATCTGTATGTTGGTGAAAAAGTAAATTGGTCCGATAACTTTATAGGCAATTCTACACTGGCCGTATGCGAAGTAATTCCCCAGTCATCCCAATAATAACGATAATAGGTTCTTATGGCTAATCGTTCGTTTATATATAGGTTTAATCGGCTGCCAAATGGTGTTTTAAATCGAGTTGATGGCAAACGCTCAATATCATCTGCCAATTGATATACACCGCTGTTTTGATTGGTTCTATATACAGGAATATATTGGGCTTGACCAATGTAATAATTTGCTTTATCAGCAAAATAAATACGATGATACGGTGTTGAGAGCATCCCTTCTTGTTGTAACACATCTAAAAATAAAGAAAATTGCAACCTTTTTGTAGCTACCTGAGAAAAGGCGAAGGAAACAGCATACGAATTTCGATTGGTAGATTCCCATGGTTTAAATTTTGATGGAAGATAACTCGTTGTTGCCACACCATTTTGATTCAATATAGTAACGCCACTAAAAAAACCATTGTTTTGAAAATTTGTTCCAAAACGTGCATATTCATGCAATTCGGTAGCATATATTGGTCGCCATTGATCAAGATAAACACTTGCTTTTAAGGATAATTCTGTGTTTTTATTGTTGAATAACTGGCTGATGCCACCCCCGAAACCAATAGAAGTATAATCGTATTCATTTGAAAAGGCTACATCTGAACTCCAAATAAAATTGCGACTATCGCTAGAGTGGCTATAATTTATTACTGCAGAACCTAATACATCTTGAGCAGATGCTCCCGAAGAAGCTTGCCATGGTGTACCATAGGGAGCAGTTGGGCCATTATCATCGTCGTCATCGTCATCGTCATCACGACCATTCCTACCGCCACCTGAAGCGCCTGTGGCATTGAATGGATTGATGTTACTGGAAGAGGCCGAAGTATAAGCCGAAAGTCCGGCATCAACCGTCAAAACATCATCGTCGTTTAACGGAATGGATACCGTAAAATTAGACGCTACATCGGTTAATTTTTCAGAACCTATACCTCCAGAAACCGAAGAATGTATACCAACTTGTTGGTAATAACTCATTAAAAAGTCAACTTCGACATTTTCTAATACTCTTTTTTTATACGCCACATTAGTCGAATCTTTCTCTTGAGAAAAAGCAATAACGGTACAAAATAGGAACGCTACAATTATATTTTTTTTCATATTCATTTCTTAATTACATCCACATCCGCCACCGGTTTTTCCTCCATTTGCACCAGAAGCAGCTTCTCTATATACCTGAAATGTAGTTTCATAACGCTCAGAAGTTCGAGCGGATAATTTCATATCGGGATCATTGATATATTGTTTGTCGTATTCTTTAACTGAATTACAAGATGTGAATGCTGAAACCAATACAACAACAGTAATAATTTTTTTCATTATTGAAATTTTTTAATGTCTATATTTTTTGAAGCATGAATTGCTCCTTTTTCGTCTACAATAATACAACCGATCCCTTTTAATTGGTTGACTAAATCCAACCCTACTTCTACTCCCAATACAAATATACCGGTAGCAAGAGCATCGGCTAATTCTGTTTGTTTTGCAAAAACAGAAACACTCACGATCCCTGTAGCTGGATAACCGGTTCTAGGATCAATAATGTGTGAATATCGCTTTCCGTTAAACGTAACATATTTTTCATAACTGCCTGATGTCTCAACAGCACTATCATATAGTGGAAAGGTTGCAAATACTTTATTTTTATTCATAGGATTCACAATTCCCACCGACCAATCAGCTCCGCTGGGTTGTTTCCCCCAGGTGTTGATATCTCCCGAAACATTTACCAATCCAGAAGTACAGCCGTTTTTTTGTAGCAATACTTTAATTTTATCGGCTATGTAGCCTTGGCCAATTCCGCCAAGTCCTAGCTTCATACCCTCTTTTTCGAGAAAAATTGTTGTATTGTTGGCATCCAATAGTATATGTTCATACCCTACTTTCGCAACCGATTTTTTAATAGCTTCTTCCGTGGGCATTGTTTTCATGCTGCCGTCAAATTTCCAAATTTTATCCATTGATGCATAACTAATGTCAAATGCACCATCGGTAAGCTTTGATATCTTTAGGGCTCGTTCCACTAATTCAAATACTTCCAAGTCTACTTTAACAGCGGAAATACCTGCTTGTTGATTCACTTTAGAAATCTGAGTCGTCGGAATCCAATCAGAAATCAAATGTTCAATACGTGTCACTTCATCAAAGGCCATATTGACAAATTGATTAGCTTGTACTGAATCTGTTGCGACTACTGTTATTTCAAATGGACTACCTAAGAGGCTTTTCTTTTTTTTGAATACCTGTTGTGCAAACAAATTTGAACAGATTAACAACGCTAAAAATAGACCGATTTGTTTCATTTTTTATCTAAGGCGTGAATCATTTTAATGTATTCTTCTGGAGTTACATTTTTAAACCCCATTTTGCCTAATATCTTGGCATTTTTGTCGAGAACTACCACTAACGGAAAGCTTCCTTCATTGTTATATTTTTCAGCTAATTTTCTATTGTGTTCCGTTTGTTCTTTGGACAATTCGTTGGCTTTTTTTCTAGGGAAATCTGCTTTGACCAAAACCCAATTGTTAGCAGCTTCTGCTTTAAACGCGTCTGATTGCCAAATATTTTTTTCTAATTTAATACAAGGTGCACACCAGTCAGATCCAGAAAAGACAACAATAATTGTTTTATCTTCATCTGTAGCTTGTTTTTTTGCTGTTTCAAAATCAGTTTGCCACTCTTGAGAAAAGCAAGAACTTGAAATGAATATTATAATTCCTAATACGATTTTTTTCATTGGTATTTTAAATAAGTAATTCTAAATTCCTACTTATCAGAACCAAAAATAAGAAAAAAAGTACAGAGATAACTTAGCTTAAGCAAATATTAAGTTAGGAACAATAAGAAAACCAGTGTGTAATAGTAAATTACAACATTCCATTGTATTTACGAACAAACCATTCTGTACTGAGAAAAACTATTAGCAATACTAAAATAGTTTTCCAATCAATTAATGGTGTTTTTGTAATCGTCTGTTTTTGAACAGGTAAATAGGTTTCGTCGGCTACTAATTTATGTAGCAAAGGATCTATTTCATTCGGATAGTATAGGGATCCATTGGTTGCATCCGCTAATTGTGAAAGCCTCTTGTTGTCGGGGTTTACAAATTGCTTTTCTAAATCAAAATCGGCTACCTCAAATACACCAGTATACTTTGATCGGGATTGTTTTTCTGTGATAGAAAAGGAATACCTACCAGGAGGCAAACCGTCAAGATTTACTTCATATTGTGAACGGCTCTTTAATAAATCATATTTTTTAGTGGCCTTGGTTTTGATGTTTTCAACAAGAATTGTTAATTGGGCCTTATCATCAAATTCATAATTTTTATTAAAATAAGCGGCTGAAATTAGAATATTGTCACCCGAATCGTAAAAGGAATCAAAATTAACGGTCAAATTATTTTTCTTGGTTTGAGTGACTAAAAATTGAATTATCTTATCTATAAATAAATCAAAATTTGCAAACGAATTGGACTTCAAATGACTCTCTAATCGCCATTTCCAAACATTCTCTCCCAATAAATAAACCGATCGTTTGTTGCCGTTTTCTGCAAAAGTAAGTATGGGATTTTGCAATTGTACCGCATTAATACGCGCAGTTAACATGGCAGATGTATTCATTTTTGGAACAATAGTACCAAATTTATGGTCTAGTGGTGGGAAATTTTCAAATCCAATATTATCCTGTGAAAAAAGGTTAAAATCATTTTCAAAATGAGCTAAATAATTTTCATTTTGCTCCGAAACTTTAAATTGTAAATCGGTTTGTTGTTGGTTCAAAAAATTAAAATCAGTACTCGTTCCCGTGATAATAAACGTATTTAATTGGGCTAATTCATTCTGTTTGAAAACAGCTGAAAATGCGGAATTGGGTTGGTATAATATTAAAAGTGAATAATTTTGTAAAGATTTGATTTCTTTAGGATTAACAATAGTTACTTTTCGTTGTTGATTAACTTCAATGCTGCGTTTTATAGCACTAATATCAGGGTGATTTATCGTACTAACTAACGCGATTTCAGAGCGTTGATCAAGAATATCTACCGCAAACTTTTTTGAATTATTATAGGTGTTTTTTTCTTTTACATTTGACGTTAAGTTGGCCTTGTAAGTCGCCGTGCCAATGGTATTGGCATCTAACAGAAAACTAATCGTTTGCGATTTTTTAGTTTTGCTAAAGACTAGTTGTTGCTTAAAAACTACTTGATTCCCTTTTTCAACACTAAAACGAGAAGTGACATTTTGATTTCCGTTGTATTGCAGCAGAACTTCTACAGGAAATTTGTTTTTATAAAACGCATATTTATTGACGTTAATTTGATTGATTTTTAAGTCAATTATGGTAGTGGTATCGCCTATTACAATTGGAAAAACAGTTGTGTTTTCTTTAAAGCTAAACACATAATCATTACCCTGTGTTTGATTTCCATCTGTAATGAGTATCAAAGGATGCACTTTATTGCGATACAATTGTTTTAAATTTTTTGCCACTCCATCGATATCCGATTGCGTTCCTTTAAAATCTAATTTTTTTAATACTTCTAATGTATGGTCAAAAGCATAATATTGCACATCATATTTTTCTGATAGTGCCCTATTAGACTTTATTTTTTCATATAAATCAAAAGTTGAATTTGTAGCCTGTAATTCCGAAATGGATTTTGAATTATCAAAAACGATTGGCAGTGGTGTTTTTTGAATTTCATTGTTTTTTCGGCTGATGACAGGATTAATCAAGAGTAAAAAAAGTGTTACCCAAATCAATCCACGTAAAAAAGTCAAAAAGTAAATCAATTTAGACTTCTTTTTGACTTTAAAAATATACTGATAAAAGGACAACAACCCAGCAATGCCTACTGAAAGAATAAGAAGAAATAGTGTGGTAGTTGTCATTTAATTTATTCCATTTACGAATTAGATTCTTTCCTTATAAAAAAAACGAATCACATCAATCTGTTATGTGAGCATACCTCCATCAACGTTAATTACTTGACCTGTAACATAGGCACTCATGTCTGAACCTAGAAATACGCATACATTGGCCACGTCTTCTGGCGAACCTCCTCTTTTTAAAGGAATAGCATCTCTCCAGCCTTTTACCACATCTTCATTTAATTTTGCGGTCATTTCGGTTTCAATAAATCCGGGAGCAATAGCATTACAACGAATATTTCTGGAACCTAACTCCAACGCAATTGATTTTGTAAATCCAATCATTCCAGCTTTTGAGGCTGCATAATTTGCTTGTCCAGCATTTCCTTTTACTCCTACTACACTACTCATATTGACAATAGAACCCGCACGGTTTTTCAACATAATTTTTTGCACCGCTTTTGTCATGTTAAATACCGATTTCAAGTTGATTTCAATAACTTTATCAAAATCTTCTTCAGACATTCTCATCAACAAATTATCTTTTGTAATTCCAGCATTGTTGATTAAGATGTCAACGGTACCAAAATCAGCCAGTACATCATCTACTAATTTTTGAGCTTCTTCAAAATTAGCCGCATTTGATTGGTATCCTTTTGCTTTGACACCAAAAGCTAATAATTCTTTTTCTAAAACCAAAGCTGATTCGGCAGATGAGCTATATGTAAAGGCCACTTGAGCACCTTGTTGAGCAAATATTTTTGCGATTCCACTACCAATTCCACGGCTTGCACCTGTAATAATGGCAACTTTTCCTTCTAATAATTTCATAATGTGTGTATTTTGTTTTTTATTTGTGAGAACTAAAATAGCATATTGATATGCAGAAATAGAACAACATAATGCTAAAATCCTAATAGCGTCCAAATATAAGAATATTTTAAAGTATAAAAAAGACTAGAGCGATTAAACCTTTTTGTATCAATAGGGTCCAATAATAGTCTTATTAAAAATAAACGTATGAAAAATTATGTAGCCCTTTGTTTTTTTGGAATTGGAATGTTGACTTCTTGCAGTAACAATTCAGATGATACTTATGAAGAAGTTCCATCCTATCCATTTGTGGAGGCCGAGTTTGGTACATCAATAAATCTAGAGAGCCTGGATAATTATGCCAATCAAACAATTCCGCCTTATATCATCAAAAATAATGCACAAGGAAGTTCTATAACGGATGCTGGAGCTACATTAGGAAGGGTGCTATTTTATGATAAAAAATTATCCTCTAATAATACCATTTCTTGTTCAAGTTGCCACATTCAATCTAAGGCATTTAGCGACGGTGCAGTTGCAAGTCAAGGAGTAAATGGTACTACAGGTAGACATTCCATGCGTCTTATTAATATACGGTTTGCAAACGAACGTAAAATGTTTTGGGACGAACGAGCTATTAATTTGGAAACCCAAACTACAATGCCAATTAAAGATCATGGCGAAATGGGATTTAGTGGTCAAAATGGTGATCAGTCTTTTTCCGATTTATTGGTAAAATTATCGGCTGTGGGTTACTATAGAGAGTTATTTACATTCGTTTACGGTACCCAAGAAATAACAGAAGCTAAGATTCAAAACGCCTTATCTCAATTTATTAGAAGTATACAATCATTCGATGCTAAATATGATATAGGTAGAGCTTCAGCCCCTAATGAAGCACAACCATTTCTAAATTTTACTGCGGAAGAAAATCAAGGTAAAAATTTATTTTTAACGCCACCTATTTTTGATACAAATGGTTTTAGAACAGGTGGTGGATTAGGTTGTAACGGCTGTCATAATGCTCCTGAGTTTGATATTGATCCGAATTCGTTGAGTAATGGAATTGGTGGATCTATTAATGGGGGAAGTGATTTCACGAATACGAGAGCTCCATCGTTACGAAATTTAACAAATCCATTAGGCGAACCTAATGGTCCGATTATGCATACTGGAATAATTACGTCACTGCAAGCATCAATTGGACATTATGGTGATCTCAGAAATGCAGCCATCAACAATCCAAATTTGGACCCTAGATTAAAGCCAAATGGTATTGGACAACAACTCAATTTGAGAAATACGGATGTTAATGCTGTTATTGCATTTTTGAAAACATTATCAGGAACAGATGTATATACCAACCCGAAATGGTCTAACCCTTTTCATTAAAATATTATACCAACAATTATTTATAAAAAAAATCCCGCATTAGCGGGATTTTTCATAGTATAAATTAGGTAATGACTATCCTAATACTTCTTTTACTTTTTTACCAATTTCTGCTGGAGAATCTACTACATGTATTCCATTTTCTCTCATGATGCGTTTTTTTGCTTCTGCTGTATCATCGGCACCTCCTACAATAGCACCAGCATGACCCATAGTTCTACCTTTTGGAGCGGTTTCACCAGCAATAAAACCAACAACAGGTTTACGATTTCCATCAGCTTTCACCCAACGAGCAGCATCAGCTTCTAATTGACCTCCAATTTCTCCAATCATGATAATGATTTCAGTTTCTGGATCATTCATTAATAATTCTACGGCTTCTTTTGTTGTTGTACCAATAATTGGATCACCACCAATTCCGATAGCAGTAGTAATTCCTAATCCTTGTTTTACTACTTGGTCAGCAGCTTCATAGGTTAAAGTACCCGATTTAGATACAATACCCACAGTACCTTTTTTGAAAACAAAACCTGGCATAATTCCTACTTTAGCTTCTCCTGGTGTAATTACTCCTGGACAGTTTGGCCCCACTAAACGACAATCTCTACCTTTAATGTAATTATTGGCTTTGATCATATCTGCCACGGGAATTCCTTCAGTAATAGCAATAATAACTTTGATTCCTGCATCGGCTGCTTCCATGATAGCATCAGCAGCAAAAGCTGGTGGTACAAAAATAATTGAAGTATCGGCACCTGCTTGATCAACTGCATCTTTAACCGTATTAAAAACAGGTCGGTCTAAATGAGTACTTCCACCTTTCCCTGGAGTTACCCCTCCTACTACATTTGTTCCGTACTCAATCATTTGTGAAGCGTGGAATGTTCCTTCGCTACCTGTAAACCCCTGTACAATTATCTTTGAATCTTTATTAACTAAAACGCTCATAATATATGAATTAAATTGTGTTTAAAAATGTGTTGCAAAAATAAGTTTTTTAGTAAATACTGTTGCATTTTTTAGTATGTTTTTTTTAGCTAGGTTTGCTAATTAGGTATCCATCAATAACTTTTCCCTCCTGAAAAGTCCAAATAGCAACTACTTTTGCAATCAACATAATTTCATTTGGATTTTCAATAGTGGCAACTCTATGATTGTATTTGACAACAATCTTGTCATTGTCTTCAATTAAATGCGAAATTTCAAAATACGAAATTTCATAATTTGCATTGATGACATCACTTAAATTTAAAATAAAATTTTTATCTAAAACAGAATTCCCATTTGAACTATCCCATTCCAATTTAAAATCTTCATGGAGTAAAGACTGTAAAAATTGTTTGTCTCTAATCCCTTCTTCTTTTAACAAAAATTCAATTTTTTCCTTATTTGTCATTTTGTTTTAATTTTTCAAAAATTTCAGGAATCCGCTTTACATTTGCCAATTGCTTAAGCTTTTCACGAGATTCTTCAATAGGAGTTCCAAAATAGGTTTTCCCACCCTCAATACTTTTGGTAACTCCCGTTTGTCCCATGATCACAGCTTTAGTACCTATAGTAATGCCACTAGTTGTTCCTACTTGACCCCATAGTGTTACTTCATCTTCAATAACAACACAACCCGCAATTCCGGTTTGTGATGCAATCAAACATTTTTTTCCAATTATTGTGTCATGCCCAACATGCACTTGATTGTCAATTTTGGTTCCTGCACCAATAGTGGTATCTCCTGTAACCCCTTTGTCAATGGTACATAATGCACCAATTCCAACATTGTCTTCAATCACAACACGCCCACCCGAAAGCAATTGGTCAAAACCATCTGGTCTTTTTTTGTAATAAAAAGCATCGGCGCCCAAAATGGTTCCGGCATGAATTATTACATTATCTCCAATTACTGTATTATCGTAAACGGTTACGTTGGCATGCATTAGGCAATTTTTACCTATTTGTACGTTATGTCCAATAAAACAATTGGGTTGAATTATAGTTCCTTCACCAATTTTTGCTGAATCTGAAATTGCGGCATTTGAAAATTGAAAAGGTCTAAAATGTTTTGTAAGAATATTGAAATCTCTAAAGGGATCGTCAGAAATCAACAAAGCTTTACCCTCCGGACATGCTACTTCTTTATTAATCAATACGATGGTGGCAGCCGATTGTAGTGCTTTATCATAATATTTGGGGTGATCCACAAAAACAATATCTCCCGGTGTTACAACATGAATTTCATTCATACCAAGTACCTGAAAATTAGCATCACCCACAAAATTACAATTGATAATTTGTGCAATATCTTTTAAAGAATGTGGTTTTGAAAATTTCATAAACGATTTTTTATCAAGAAAAAAAATGTTCAGTAACCGAGGTCAACTGAACATTTACTAAAAATTTATTCTTTTACGCGTTCCATGTAATTTCCAGTAGCCGTATCAATTTTGATTTTATCACCTTCATTGATAAATAACGGTACATTTACTGAAGCACCTGTTTCAACTGTTGCTGGTTTGGTTGCATTTGTTGCCGTATTTCCTTTTACACCTGGTTCAGCATATGTTACTTCTAAAACTATAGAAGCAGGCATATCTACTGATAATGGGGCGTCAGTTTCTGCATTGATTTGGATCATCACGTTGGTACCTTCTTTCAATAAATCGGGTGCATCCAATACATTTTTATCCAAAGTAATTTGTTCGAAAGATTCATTGTTCATAAAGTGAAACTGATTGCCTTCAGCATATAAGTACTGAAAAGTATGTGTTTCAACACGAACTTCATCAATTTTATGACCAGCAGAAAAAGTATTATCTAAAACTTTACCATTGGTTAACGATTTTAATTTGGTTCTTACAAATGCAGGTCCTTTACCTGGTTTCACGTGCAAAAATTCAATAATTTTATAAATATCGTTATTGTATTTGATGCATAATCCGTTTCTAATATCTGATGTACTTGCCATTTTATTTTTGTTTTTTAATTATAATAATTTCATTAATTATACAGAACCTGTATAGCCTTTCATAATTCCACGAGACGAATTACGAATAAAATCTAAGATTTCATCGCGTTCTGGAGTAGCTTCCATTTCTGCTTCAATAATACTTAAAGCTTGTGTTGTGTTATAATTTTTTTGATATAAGATTCTGTAAATGTCTTGGATTTCTCTAATTTTTTCAGTGGTAAAACCTCTTCTACGCAAACCTACAGAATTGATTCCTACATAAGATAAGGGTTCCTTTGCTGCTTTTGTAAAAGGAGGAACGTCTTTACGCACTAATGAACCACCTGAAATCATTGCATGATCACCAATTGAAATAAATTGGTGCACCGCCGCAAGTCCTCCAATGATTGCAAAATCACCCACCGTTACGTGTCCGGCTAAAGCAACACCATTTACAATAATGGCATTATTTCCTATATGACAATCGTGTGCAATGTGAGCTGTAGCCATGATTAAGCAATTGTTTCCAATTTTTGTTTGCCCTGAAGCTACAGTTCCTCTATTGATGGTAACACATTCTCTCACAGTTGTGTTGTCGCCAATTACAGCTAATGACTCTTCACCTCCAAATTTTAAATCTTGTGGAACGGCCGAAATAACTGCGCCTGGAAAAATATTACAATTTTTGCCAATTCGAGCACCCTCCATGATGGTAACATTTGAACCAATCCAAGTTCCCTCACCTATTTCAACATTATTATGAATGGTTGTAAATGGATCAATTACAACATTTCTTGCTATTTTAGCACCAGGATGCACATAAGCTAATGGTTGATTCATAAATTCTAATTTAATTATATTACTAGTACACTAATTTAATGTACAATTATTTCACTTTAACAATTTGCGCCATTAATTCGGCTTCAGAAACCAATTTTCCATTGGCATATGCATATGCTTGCATATGACAAATTCCTCTTCTGATAGGAGAAATTAAATCACATTTAAAAAACAAGGTGTCGCCCGGTAAAACTTTATTTTTAAATTTAACGTTATCAATCTTCATGAAATACGTTAAATAATTTTCAGGATCTGGAACTGTACTTAGTATCAAGATGCCACCCGTTTGCGCCATAGCTTCAACTTGTAAAACACCAGGCATTACTGGAGATCCAGGAAAATGACCCACGAAATAATCTTCGTTCATTGTAACATTTTTCAACCCTACAACATGCGTTTCAGACAATTCTAATATTCTATCAACTAATAAAAAAGGAGGTCTGTGAGGTAATAAATCCATAATTCCATGGATATCCAAAACAGGCTCTTTATTAATATCGTAAGTTGGTACGTTATTGCGTTCTTCTAACTTGATTAATTTTGATAATTTTTTTGCAAATTGTGTATTTACAAAGTGTCCTGGTTTATTAGCAATAATTTTGCCTTGTATTTTGGTGCCAATCAAAGATAAATCACCAACAATATCTAATAATTTATGACGTGCAGCTTCGTTCGGGTAATGTAACGTAAGATTATCTAAGATACCATTCTCTTTAACAGCAATACTGTCTTTGTTGAATGCTTTCTTAAGATTTTCCATGGTTTCAGTAGAAATTTCTTTATCAACATAAACAATAGCATTGTTTAAATCGCCACCTTTTATTAAACCATTATTCAACAAACTTTCCAATTCATGTAAAAAACTAAACGTTCTACAATCGGCTATTTCTTCTTTGAATTCTGTAATATTCTTCATGGTTGCATTTTGTGTACCCAAAACTTTAGTACCAAAATCAACCATAGCAGTTACACAATAATGATCACTAGGAATAACAGTTATTTCACTGCCTGTTGCTTCATCTGTATAGGTAATTACATCTTTTACAACATATATTTTACGTTCGGCCTCTTGCTCAACAATTCCGGTCTTTTCTATAGCCTCAACAAAAAATTTAGAAGAACCATCCATGATTGGTAATTCAGATGCATTCAATTCAATAATTACATTATCCAAGTCACAACCCACTAATGCCGCCAACACGTGTTCGGGAGTTTGGATCATTACCCCTCTTTTCTCTAAATTGGTGCCACGTTGCGTATTGACTACATAATTTGCATCTGCTTCAATTATAGGCATTCCTTCTAAATCTACCCTAACAAATGTAAATCCATTGTTGATGGGTGCTGGTTTAAAAGTCATTGTAACTTCTTGACCTGTATGTAACCCGACTCCTGTTAATGAAACCTCACTGGCTATTGTGGTTTGTTTAACCATGATTATACTCTATTAAATTATAATTGTTGTTTTTTTAAATGTTCCAATTCGGACACAATTTTCGGTAAATTTTTGAAATGCACATAAGATTTCGAATAATCCCCGTAAGTAATAGCTGGTGTACCTTGAACTGTTTCTCCATCACTTAAATTTCTTGTAATACCAGATTGCCCTTGGATTTTTACATGATCTCCTATGACAAGATGACCTGCAAAACCAACTTGACCACCTATCATACAGTTTTTTCCAATTTTAGTAGATCCTGCAATTCCAGTTTGTGATGCAATTACAGTATTCGATCCGATTTCAACATTGTGGGCAACTTGAATATGATTATCCAACTTAACCCCTTTTCTTATTATGGTAGCACCAAGTGTTGCACGATCTACTGTTGAACAAGCGCCAATTTCCACATCGTCTTCAATGATGACATTTCCAATTTGTGGTACTTTTTTATATGTTCCATCGTCTTGTGGTGCAAAACCAAAACCATCAGATCCGATAATTGTTCCCGAATGTAGGGTACAATTTGAACCAATTACCGTTTCAGAATAAATACGAACACCAGCAAAGAAAACGCAGTTATCACCAATGATAACGTTATCTCCAATGAAACTGTTTGGATATATTTTTACGTTTTTACCAATAGTAACATTTTTACCAATGTAACAAAAACTGCCTAAATATAAATCAGGACCATAAGTAACACCTTCCGAAATAACAGATGGTTGTTCAATACCTGATTTCATCAATTTAACTTGATTGTAGTATTCTAATAATTTTGAAAAGGACTGATAGGCATCTTCAACCTTAATTAAAGTGGTTGTGATATCTTGCTCAGGAACAAATGTAGAATTTACAATTGTAATGGTAGCTTGCGTGGTATAAATGAAATTGGTGTATTTTGGATTGGCCAAAAAAGTCAAAGAACCTGCTGTTCCTTCTTCTATTTTAGATAATTTATATACCTCTGCATTTGGATCTCCTACTACTTCTCCTTCTAAAATACCGGCTATTTGCGCTGCTGTAAATTTCATTTAATTTGGATATTGATTTCGTAATTCCTTACGAAATGATACATATAAAAAACTTCAAAACTATCAAATATACAATTTTGCGATTTTTATAGGTGCAAAAATATAAAAATTATATTAAACTGTTAAATTCCAAGCACTACTTTTGGAAAACAAACATAATATTTTGTAACTTCTTTGGATAAGGCTTTCAAATACATTTGATCGGATGCTTCAACAACATCTTCAATACTATTATCTTTTTTCAAAATATAAATAGGGGCGCTAGATTTACTGTAAGCTTGATTTTTAAGTTTTCCCTTAAAAACAAAATAATTAGCCTCTTTTTCTGACAGGGAAGCCAGGTTCATGAATTTATTTTTTAAAGCAATTAATTCTGATTTATCGGGTTTTTCTTCTGTGATTTGAATCTTTAACAAATCCCTATTCAATACCATTCGGCATAAATTTTGCAAAACATAATCGTCATGAAATTGCCATGTTTTTATAGCACTCATGATATCATAATCATCCAAATAAGAAAAATTATTCAGTGTAGCTGCATCAAAATCGGAAAGCGCTATTTTGTGCGTCATAAAAAACTGCAACGGAGCACTACATGGTAACACGACTTCATTTTGTGATAACTCTTTAGCACGTTTTAATATTTTAGTTAAAATCAATTCGGCTGCTACACTTGTTTTGTGTAAATAAGCTTGCCAATACATCAAACGTCTCGCGACTAAAAATTTTTCAACCGAATAAATTCCTTTCTCTTCAATGACTAATACATCGTCTTTTACATGCATCATCTGAATCAAACGATCACTATTGATATTTCCTTCTGCTACACCACTGTAAAAACTATCCCGTTTCAAATAATCCATACGATCCATATCCAATTGACTCGAAATCAACTGCAACATAAATTTCCTTGGATAATTTCCCTTAAAGACTTGAATTGCGAGGTCTAATCTACCATCAAACTCCTTGTTCAATTGTTCCATAAAAAGCAAAGACAACTCTTCGTGATGCACTCCTTCAACAATACTGTGTTCCATGGCGTGACTAAAAGGGCCATGTCCAATATCATGTAACAAAATTGCGATATATAAGGCTTCTTCTTCTTCGGGTGAGATAACGACACCCTTAAATTTAAGGGTTTGTACTGCTTTTTGCATAATATGCATACAGCCTAAAGCATGATGAAAACGGGTATGATGGGCACCTGGATAAACCAAATAAGACATTCCCATTTGCGAAATTCGTCGTAATCTTTGAAAATAGGGATGCTGGATTAAATCATAAATGAAAACATTCGGTATGGTAATAAAACCATAAATGGGGTCGTTGAAGATTTTGAGTTTATTCGTTTGGCTCACAATAACAGATTTAAAGTAACAAATGTACGTATTTTTCTCAAACCGAATTGTTTAAAACTAATCCAATAATTTATACTAATTTTAGCATTTTCGTCGTTTAATAAATACTAAATTGCACACAAATACTAAAAAAATATGAGTCAAATAAAAATCCTTTGGGTTGACGATGAAATAGATTTACTTACTCCCCATATATTGTTTTTAGAAAAGAAAAATTATGCAGTTACCACCTGCAATAACGGTCAAGACGCGATCGATTTATGTGAGAGCGAAAATTTTGATGTTGTTTTTTTAGATGAAAACATGCCCGGTTTAAGTGGCTTGGAAACTTTAGCTGAAATTAAAGAAAAAAAATCTTCAATTCCGGTAATTATGATCACTAAAAGTGAGGAAGAATATATCATGGAAGAAGCTATTGGATCTAAAATTGCCGATTATTTAATCAAGCCTGTAAATCCAAATCAGATATTATTGAGTTTGAAAAAAAATTTAGATCACTCCCGTTTGGTTTCAGAAAAAACAACTTTAGACTATCAAAAAGAATTTCGAAAAATTGCGATGGATCTAGGGAGTGTTCGCACCTATGAAGATTGGATCGAACTCTATAAAAAATTACTTTTTTGGGAACTCCAGCTAGAAAATATTGAAGACCAAAGTATGGTTGAAATATTGGAAAGTCAAAAAGCAGAAGCCAATGCGCAATTCGGGAAATTCATTGAACGTAATTATGAAGATTGGTTTGAGGATCAAAACAGTAAACCTGTTTTGTCACATGAAATCTTCGGAACCTATGTTGCACCTGAAATCAGAAAAAAGGACAAACCAATTCTTTTTATTGTCATTGACAACCTGCGATATGACCAATGGAAAGCCTTTGAAGGCATCGTCAATACCCATTATAAACTTGAAAAAGAGTTCAGTTATTTTTCCATATTGCCCACCGCTACGCAGTATGCTCGAAATGCTATTTTTTCGGGTTTAACTCCATTAGATATGGAGAAAAAGTTTCCGCAATATTGGAAAAACGATGTGGATGAAGGAGGTAAAAACCAGTTTGAGGCTGAATTTTTGACGGAACAATTGAAACGATTGGGATTGAACATCAAACAGGAATATTATAAAATCACCAATTTTGCGGCGGGTAAAAAATTAGCCGATAATTTCAAATCTTTAAAAGGAAACGATCTCACCACGATAGTCTATAATTTTGTAGATATGCTTTCTCATGCTAAAACCGAAATGGACGTTGTAAAAGAGTTGGCTTCAAATGACAAAGCCTATCGTTCTTTAACCGTGAGTTGGTTTAAGAATTCCCCTTTGTTAGAAATGATTCAACAAGCGCAACAACAAGGCTTTCGATTGATCATAACCACCGATCATGGAACCATCAATTGTAAAAATCCATCCAAAGTAATTGGAGACAAAAATACAAGTTTGAATCTTCGGTATAAAACTGGACGAAGCCTAACGTTTGAAGATAAAGATGTTTTTGCTGTAAAAGATCCTAAAAAAATTGGGCTTCCTGCTTTAAACATGAGTAGTTCCTTCATTTTTGCTAAAAATGATTTATTTTTGGCTTATGTTAATAATTTCAATCACTATGTAAGTTATTACCGAAACACCTATCAACATGGCGGAATTTCGCTTGAAGAAATGGTAATTCCATTTTTAATTCTTGAACCGAGATAATAAAGTAGATTACATATGACAATTCGATTTAATTTAGAAGAAATAAACACGGTGGCCAAACAAATTTTAGCTGTCCCTTCTTTAAAGAAAGTAATAACGTTTCACGCCGCAATGGGTGCTGGCAAAACCACTTTAATAAAAGAAATCGTAAAAGAATTAGGCGTTAAAGATAATTCGAGTAGCCCTACTTTTTCATTAGTTAATGAATACCGAACTCACGATGGGGATATAGTATATCACTTTGATTTGTACCGATTGAATTCTGAAGAAGAAGGTTACGACATGGGATTGGATGAATATTTTTATTCCGAGGATTGGTGTTTTATTGAATGGCCTGAAAAAACACCCAATTTAATTCCAATCGATCATGCTCATATTTCTATTAAGGTTTTGGCAGATGGGAATAGAGAATTGGTGTTAAAAAATTAATAAACTGACGATTAATTTATTGTACAGCAGTTTTCTAATACAAAAATTATTAGTAATTTGCCCCTTAAAATAAAAAATCATGGCAATTTATAGTCCTTTTTCAACAGCGCAATTACTTCCTCAAGAAGAAAAATTAGAAGTAGCTCGACATAAAAGTGAACTATTTATTGGTATTCCTAAAGAAACCTCATACCAAGAACGACGCATTTGTTTGACTCCAGATGCCGTATCATCATTAGTTTTTCATGGACATCGGGTTATGATTGAAGCTGGCTCAGGTGAGAGTTCAAGCTATTCCGATCAAGAATATAGTGATGCAGGTGCGGAAATTACCCAAGACACCAAGAAAGTATTGGCATGTCCCATCATTTTAAAAGTAGAACCACCCACGCTTGCGGAAATTGAAATCATGCATCCGCAAACGATTGTGATTTCAGCTATTCAGTTGAAAACTCAAAAAAAAGAATACTTTGAAGCACTAGCAAACAAACGCATTACTGCATTAGCATTTGAATTCATTAAAGACGATGACGGCTCCTATCCTGCTGTTAAATCTTTATCCGAAATAGCGGGTACAGCATCGATACTGATCGCCTCTGAATTGATGATTGGAGAAAATATTGGGAAAGGCTTGTTGTTTGGAAACATTACTGGAGTACCACCTACTAAAGTTGTGATTATAGGCGCAGGTACTGTAGCCGAATTTGCAGCAAAAACAGCTTTAGGTTTGGGTGCCAATGTTGAAGTCTTTGATAATTCCATCACTAAACTCCGACGTTTACAAAACACTTTGCCTCAGAGAATCTTTACCTCTACTATACAGGACAAATCGTTACTCAAAGCATTACGCCGTTGCGACGTAGCTATTGGCGCCATGAAAGGAAAAAATCGCGCTCCAATTGTGGTTACCGAAACCATGGTAGAACACATGAAAAAAGGCGCTGTTATTGTAGATGTGAGTATCGATACTGGTGGTTGTTTTGAAACTTCTGAAGTAACTACTCATGAAAAGCCAACGTTTATAAAAAATGGCGTAATTCATTATTGTGTTCCAAATATTCCATCACGCTATTCCAAAACGGCCTCTATGTCGATTAGCAACATCATTTCGCCTTTCTTATTACAAATCGCTGAAGATGGAGGTATTGAAAGTGCGATACGTTGCAACAGTGGTTTAAAACACGGTATTTATAGCTATCATGGTTTATTGACCAATAAAGCCATTGCTGATTGGTTTAACTTAGAACATAGAGACATCAATTTAATTGTGTTTTAATTTCGTTAATTCCACAACTTCAAGAGTTATTTTATCTGTAAATTATACTAAATTTGCACAAAATTATTAGGTATGAAATTTCAGTTTCGTTTGGCGTATTATATTTTTGGCTTATTCCTAGGTGGTGTTTTTGTCATGTGGTTTTTAAAAGCAAAAGCAACCGATCGCGGTGTCGAATTTTGTTATTTACCCAATTGTCGTGTATTAAAAGACTTGCGAAGTAAATCTTTAGCAATCGATTCGCTTGCACAGCATGAATTGGATGAAAAATGGGTTACGATTGACGATATTAGAAAAAGTTTGACCTACGGAGATGTTGATTTTAAAAAAAGTAATGAACCTTATAGAAAAGGTAAAATTTACATTATTGAAGGTAAAACTTCTAAAAATGAAGATATTACCATTACAATGGTCAATTACCCAGAAAGGGTACTTTTAGAAAAGATTGAAAAAAAGTAATTTTTTTTTAGCAATTCACTTGTACAAATAAATTATCGGTGTATATTTGCACTCGCTATACAGAAATGTATATCATTTATTGGGGCGATTAGCTCAGCTGGTTCAGAGCACCTCGTTTACACCGAGGGGGTCGGGGGTTCGAACCCCTCATCGCCCACCATCCCGGACAAATTCAATTTTTTTGAGTTTGTCCTTTTTTTTGTTCTTTGCGAAAGGCTGTTAATGCTGGAAATTTTTAAAAACAAAGGATTAATATCGGCGGTTCGAACTTTATTATTTTCAAATTGAAACTTTTCAGGAAATATCGAACCAACTAGTTTTCGTTTGACTTCAATATTCCCATGTAAGTACTGATAATGAATGGTTAACAACTTGGCTAATGCAAACTCATACGTTTTGAGTAAGTTCTTTTTGTCTTTTAGTCCTTCCTCTTTTTGCTTCAATTCTTGAAGTATGGATTGGTATCTTTTTTTTGCTTGTTCGTATTCTGTTTTATCTATTTCTCCTTCGATAAATAAATCCTGTAAGCGAATTATTTTATCTTCTATTTTTTTTACATTTTCAAAATGTTTTGGACCAATTTCACTTTTACCTTCTGAGGCGATTAATTCTGCTTTAATCATTTCATGAAGCAATATTTGCATTTCTTTTTTAATTGTTATAGACTGTAAAAAAACATCAAACCAAGTGTTTACATCTTCAATCTTATATCTTTGATTACATGGGCTAATACAGTGGTAATAGGTGTATTTTTTCGATCTTCCTTTTGATGTACTAGCAGTTAGTGGTTTTTTACAACTTGGACAATTCAAGAAACCTTTAAGCGGAAAATTTTCATTGATTTTTTTGTGCGCTATATGGTATTTCTTTCTTCTGTTATCTAGCACATCTTGTACTTTAAAAAATAATGATTTTGTAATAATAGGTTCATGAATACCTTCAACAACTGTTTCGGGTTCATTTTTATATCCTTTTATGTACACTCCACCATAGTACAAATGGTTTCTAAAAATGGATGCTATTGATGTCATACTTGTTTTAAACCCTTTTGATTTCAATCGATTAAAAACTTCCTTTTGATTGTAAATTCCAGTAGCCATTAATTCAAAACCCTCTTGAATGTATTTGGCATCCTCATTTGGAACTAAAAGCGGCTTCTTATTCGCATCCGTTCCATTTGAGTAACCTTTTGGTGCATTGCCTACATAACGTCCCTCTTTGAAAGCTCTTCTCATTCCTGCAATTACATTTAAAGATCGACGCTGATTTTCTACCTCAGGAATTGATAAGTAGACAGCTAACATTAAACCTTGTTCGGGAATGGTCAAATCCAAAGGTTGCTCAATTGCATTAATTTGTATGTCCAAATGATTGAAGACATCAATCATTTGATAAGATTCAGAGGTATTTCTTGAAAATCTATCCCATTTGATAAACAGGAGTTGATGAATATCTTTTTTGTTTTTCTTACAAAAATCAATAAGCTTTTTAAACTCAGGTCGTTTAAATGTTTTTGCCGAAAAATCTTCTCTAAAGATGTGTACCACATTTAGATTGTTGTTCTGACAATAAGTCAATAATTTTTGTTCTTGGTCTCTCAGTGAATAACCTCTGCCGGCTTGTTCATCTGTAGAAACTCTAACATAAAGAATTACGTTTTTCATTCTTTTGATAATTTGTAATGTTTGTGATATATACTTCTTTAATGCAGTTTAACATTTCCATTAATTCAGTAAGCTCTTTGTCGGTGTATTTTTTTTTGCTGTGTTTTTCTAAAATTTCTTTTGCTTTTTTTAATTCCATTTCCTAATCAAGCACTAAGAAATAGGACATATTTGTTAGTGTTAGTAAGGCGTTTTGTGCTAAGAGATACTTAGGACATTATTGATTTTTTAAAATGATTTTCTTTTGGTTTTTAATTGTAATATGGTTGTTATTTCTATAGGTTAATTCCATTTTTTCATATTGCTTTAATCCTAATATCTTTCTAACTTCATTTGCTTTTTCATTCTTTACATTTTCTTCAAACATTAAGTTTAAACTCATATCTCCACTATCATGTTTGTATACTTTAATTTCTTTACAGTCATCATTGTTTAGTGCCTCTAAAATTACTTGTTCGTTTTCAGTAAAGAAATCATACTTTGTATTGTATTTTTCAAAGTTGGGGTCTTCAAACATTTTCCAAACTAAATTTGTAAGGGGAATACAAAGAATAGTTTGTTTGGTTAGATAATTAGAGTACAAATCATCTATTGTATTTGTCATAGAACTTTTGGAAGTAGAATCTAATCGTAGTATTTGAGTAATCACATGCTCATCTTCTTTTGCAATAACTAATGAAACAAAATATTCCCTGTACAAAATATCAAACAATATTACTCCAATGTTTTTAAACAAATAGATGGTTTTTTCGTCAATAAAATCCTTTAGCAAATCTATAAAGCTTCCATCTAAGAGGTAAGGTTTAAAAGATTCTCTATGACTCTCTGGAATTTTATTTAAAATAGAATTGATGAAGTCGTCCTTTGGAGTTGCATCTAATAATTCTTCATTAAATTTAGCGTTAGCATAAAGCACTTCTTTTACTGCTCTAATTGTTGGAAAATCCACATTAAATTCACGAAGTTCCTTAACAATAGATATCCAGAATGCATCAAAAACGTTAAGCAAGATTCTTTCTCTTTTTTCGATTGTATTTGTCGGTTTATCAACGTATCTAAAAAGCAGATTTTCTTTTTTCCAGTGGATGTAATTTCTTGTAGAAACATCTAGTAGACTTAAAGGAATATACTTGTTACTGATCTTTGGATATATTTCTAAAATGTTCATATTGTTTTAATTTCTACAAATGTACTAAAATATATTTAAAGTACATTAATGTAATTATTATTTTTTTATCTTTGCTAAAAAAAGAATATGAAACGACCTGAAATAGTATGTGCGAACCCAAATTGTAAAGAAAGAATAACAGATCATAAAAGTACTAGAAGAAAGTTCTGTAGTACACCCTGTAAAAATAGCTATCATCACAACAAAAAATTAGAAGAACAAGAAGATTCTATTGCTAATGATAGAGCAATAAAAAGATTGAAAAGATTTTTGAAGGAAATGGAAGAAATGGAAATAGAGTCATTTATCTATAAAGAAAATAGTTTTTTTTTCAACAACGTTGTTTTGCCGACTAAGCAAACTTACATTCATGATGATGGAGAAGAATATTTAGTCTCCCGATTAGATAATTTCCTTGTGCATAGAGAAAGAAACACAAAAACAATAAAAATTTTTAAACATGGGCCAATTAATAAAACACTCTTTTAATCAACAGTTAATGTATCCTGATGAGTTAGCGTATGAGCTAAACTTAATTCCAACACCTGAAAAGCTTTCACAACAAAGTAAAAACAAATATGTTTTGTACGGTTTAGGACTTGGATTAATGTTAGGAATTTCTTTAGCAACGTATATGTATTTC
>JACCDN010172939.1_pt1 | contig 178098 bp, 146 predicted proteins | sample 7441691 | NCBI WGS metagenome assembly JACCDN01 (sample SAMN15323439, study PRJNA562643) | freshwater metagenome | isolation source: river surface water | place: USA:Blue River Watershed | collected 2017-08-16 | reverse complement strand
GTATAACTCGTCTGAACCTTCACCCACTTGTACCACCGTGACGCCGCTTTCTTTCAAAAGCTTTGAAACGTAGTAGAGTGGGATGCATACACAGTCGGCAATGGGTTCATCTTGGTGATACACCATGGAAGGGAAGAACTCGAACGCTTCTTTTTCCGAGATCGTAATTTCATGGTGCTCGGTATTGAACTGTTTTGCTATTTTTCTTGCCCAATCTACTTCGCTGTACTCCGGTCCGTCAGAGAAGGCTACGTTGAAGGTTTTAACCTTATCCGTGAACTCTGACATAAGCGCGACGTTTAAACTTGAATCAATTCCTCCTGATAAAAACACACCAAAGGGCACATCCGACATCATCCTTTTTTCCACCGCATTGCGGAGCAATTTTCTTATTTCTTGCACACAGAATGTTTCATTTGCAAGATCTTTTTTATCGTACACTGTGGAAGGGCTCAGGAAGCTATACCACTGAGTAAAAGAATAATTTTTTTGAGCATCAAACTTCATATAATGGCCAGCTGGTAATTTATATACTCCCTCAAACACCGTGTAGGGCGCTGGTGTAACCATGTAGGTTAAGTAGTGATAGGTAGCCAGATTATTATGTTTTTTCTGCATCCACGGCAACGTCCAGAGCGCTTTAATCTCTGATGCAAAACTGAGGTACCCACCCTGAAAAGAAAAATAAAGCGGCTTAACACCCATACGATCACGAACAAAATACCATTCGTTTTTTACTAAATCGCCAATCGCAGCCGCAAACATACCTTCAAATCTATCAAGACACGCAATGCCCCACGCTTTAAAAGCATAGACAAACACTTCAGTATCAGAATGTGATACAAAGCGGTAGCCCAGAAGTTCAAGTTCGGCACGGATTTTTTTATGATTATAAATTTCACCATTAAAAGAGATAACTACTATTTGATCCGCATCAAGCATCGGTTGCGCGCCAGCAGGAGAAAGATCCACAATGGCTAAACGGCGATGTACTAACACAGCCTCGTGTCTATTAGAGAACCAAACACCGTGCCCATCAGGACCCCGATGGTACATGCTTTTGTGAAAAGTTTCAGCCAAATTTTGATCGTAATAAAATGGCGCTCCATCGATACGCATGTATCCTGCAATACCACACATGGTGCCTCCTATATATATTCTTCGTACTGTTCCGTTTTAAGAACATCTAAGACCATTTTAACTTTTTCAACCTGATCCCGATTGACCACTAGTAAAATATTATCGTTTTGCACAACACACACATTTTCCATGCCAACCAAGGCAACCAGCATGTCTTCTACTTCAACCAGATTGTTTTTTGAATCTATAGAGACCACGTTAGCTTCGTGCTGCTGATCTTTGAGCGATAAGAATGTTTCTAAATTCCCTACATCGCACCAGACTAAATCTGCTGGTAACACAACGCAATTATGAGCTTTTTCAAGTATTGCATAATCAACTGAAATTTTTGGAACCGCCTCATAGGACGCATCTTCTTCTATGTAGGCAGCAATAGCGGCACATACATCGGGCGCTGTCTGCTGAGCTGTCTCTAAAAAGACTGATGCACGCGCAACAATAATCCCGCTGTTCCATAGATACCCTGCTTGGCAATACTGCTCTGCTACCTGAAAAGAAGGTTTTTCATGAAAGCGCTCTACCGGTACAGGAAACCCTTCTTGCTTTGTAGGCACAATATACCCATACCCTGTTGCAGGATAATGCGGTGTAAGACCGAGCAAAACTAAATCTGATGAGGTTGCCGCCACGTCAAAAGCATGTTGCATAAAGCCAACATATTTCTCAGTTTGCGGAATGTAATGGTCTGATGGCGTAAACATAACGACAGCATCTGGATCTTCTTGATGCACTAAGTATGCGGCTAAAATAAATGCAGCAGCGGTATTACGAGCAACCGGTTCTGCTACAATAGTGCTCACCAAGTGGCCAACAGAACTTTCAATAGAAGCGGCCTGATCTTGAGCTGTTACAATAATGCGTTGCTCAAGAGGCGCAAGTGTTTCAACACGTTCAATAGTTTTTTCTAAAAGCGATTGATGATCTTTAAAAGGCAAAATCTGCTTTGGTCTGCGGCGCCTACTTAAAGGCCATAACCGCTCTCCACTACCACCAGCCATAATCACCACATAAGGTTTATTCATGCAATCTTTCTTTTTTTAAAAAAACAGAGAAGAAGATGCGGCACAGAAGCTACCAACACAGATAGTGCTTGTGCTGCAAAAACTATCATCAACGGTTCCTGTACAAATCTATAACGACCATTGCCATACATGCACAAAACGCCCAAAAAATAAAACCCTGATAGTAGGGTTAGCCAATATACTGCGTCTCGCTTATTACTATAAAAACCAACACCTAATAAACTCCAACGCATTCCCGAATAAAAAACTTCATATAGACCTAATGCTGCTACAAATGGACTCCCTGTCACAACATACTGCTTTACGCTCGTAAGTGTTGGTGTATTTTTAAAAAAAGAAACTAACTGCATTTGCAAACTAGGATCTACTAACGCAGCCAGATTACGAGTGTATAAGCCAAGACAATTTTTAATACTGTTCTGTATACAAACCAAGAATACTTGATCCCATCGAGTAAAAATTATGTGCATAAATGCATGCCTACACTCCTGCCAATATCCTGCATCAAAAAACGAATAGGCCCGATCAACCATAGATCCAAGATACGCCCATGCAACAGTATCTATATATCCATATAACGCTACTAAAAGCTGTTGATGAAAATACCAGAATAGATTTTCTTCAACTAAATATGAAAATTTAAAATATCCCCACAACACCCAATTGCGTAGCATGATAGCTATAACTGATGCATAAAAAGCAGCCATAAAAATAACTATTGATGCTGCATATTTTTTTAAAAACTCTTTTTTATTATGTGCAAAAAACAATAAAAACATCACGACTAAAAGCGGGAAGTGCAAAGCTGATGGCTTAAACAACAACGATAGGCCAGCTAATAATCCTGAAACTGCAATTATACGCTTGCTATTAGTTTGTAAAAAACTCACAAACCGCTCCCAAGCCCACGCAATTAAAAAAAGCTGGATAACTTCTACCAAAAGCACTTGTGGGAAAATATAAAATCCAACGTTAGTAAGCGCTAAAAAAAACGCATATACCGCAGGTTTTTGACCATACCACCTATATGCTATAAGCATTATTGCTATAACACTTAAGAAAGCTAACAACGCTTGAATAGCAACAACCCAACCTACTGAATCCCCCACAACACTATACAATGCTACAAGACACGCTGAATATCCAAGAGGATGAAGCAATGGCTTATCATTTTTTTCAAATACGCCCGTTTCTATTTTTCTTAATGCAATAGCGTGATAACTACCAGAATCTACATCAAAATGTTGTGCTCGTTCTGGTAGCTGTTGGTACAACAGAGCAACTCCTGCAAAGTAGAAAAGCGTACCGCACATCAATACCGTACGATACGTAGAAAAAAAATTCCAAGCAGATGCCACCATATCACAGCTCCTTAGTGCCTCCACCTTGGCAAGCAAGTTGATCAATAACGAGCGTAAGATGCGACACTTCCATTAACCGTTGTGCTGATATAGGCATTGTTTGTTCTTTAGTTTTCAAGCTCGTAAAAAACTGCTTAATCAAAAATTCATGCCCTTTATCTGGCGATGACGTGACTTCGTCAAAATCATGTGTCGTTCCGTAACCACGAAGCGTTTTGTAATCGTCCATGACAATAGCTTTACCATCTACAAACAGTTCCATACGTTCTTTGCCAAGACCTGGATGGCCAAGAGCGGTGTACAGCAATGTACAGATTGAGCCGTCTTCAAAGCTGATTTGTACACTAAAATTATCCGTTGGAAACAGGTTATTTGCCGCTGGTTTAAGCGCTTCAACTGAAACTGCCGCTGGGCGAGAACCGGTTAAAAAACAGAATAAATCAAAGATGTGACACGCTTCTCCAATCAAACGGCCTGCACCTACTGCTGTTTGCGTCCAATGATCGTTAGCAATATACCCCGCATTCATACGGTAATGTATCACTAGAGGGCTGGTTCTTTGCGTTACTTCTTCTTTAATTTTTTGCATAAACGGCGCAAATGAGCGGTTATAATCTACGCAAAATGGCGCATGTGGGTTATGTGCAAAAAACTCTTTAAACTTTTCATGCTGTTCAAAATCGGTCGCCATAGGTTTTTCTAAAAAAACTGCTTTACCTTTGTAAAGGGCATCTAATGCTTGCTGAGCGTGATACACATGCGGTGTAGAAATAACTAAGGCATCAACAAGATTTTTTTCTACCATGTCATGACCGCTAGTTGACGGTTTTTCTAGCCCATACGTACGCGATGTATTTTCTGCTTGCGTAATATTGGTATCTGCAACTGCAGTAAGTTTAACGCCCGGTATCTTAGACACAAGCGGTAGCAATTTTACTTGAGCAAACCCACCAACACCAATAAACCCAACACGAGTTGGCCCGTCTTTTATAGCTGGCACAAAGGTTACTTCTTTATGGTCAAACGCATCATGATGCGTTGCTGGAATAAACGATACATCATGTTTTGGTAGATACGAAAGAATAACGCCTAATGCTTTACGTTCTTTAAGCAGCTCATAGGCACTATCAACCTGTTCAACTAAAAATTCATGGGACACAATTTTATCTATAAAAAGCGTACCTGCTTGGATCATCTGAATAATCGTTTGCATGTTTCTGTTTTCTGTCCAGCGTACATACTCAAATGGATAATCTTTACCTTCAATTTCGTACGAATGATCATAACGACCAGGGCCATACGAACAGGAAATGAGAATATCAATTTCTTTTTTATACAGCGGGTTACGTTGCAAATTAAGGCCAACATCACCAACAATGACCACTTTACCTTTTTTGCGTGTGACATTCATAGCGTCTTGAATAACTTCGTCACTTGCAGTAGCTGCAGTAAGCAGTGTGACATCAACGCCCTTGTGTTGCGTTAAAAATTCAATCGACTTAAAACGATGTTCATCAGATGCAAGAAACACATGGTCTGCTCCAAGTTCACGTGCTAAATCTAAACGCTCTTGCATAAGATCGATACCAATCACCGTAGCGCCTGACTGTTTTGCAAGCTGTACCGTTAATTGACCAAGAAGCCCAAGCCCAACAACACACACTGTTTCACCAAGCTGAATCTGCGCGCGGCGAATACCTTGTAACGCAATAGCGCCAATAGTGGTGATACTTGCATGTTTTAAAAGACCTTCGTTAGGCACACTCACTACTAAATTTTCTGGCACGCCTACAATGTCAGCATGGTTTGCCCAACCCGCACCAGCACACGCAACATAGTCACCAGGACGGAACTTAGTAACTTTTTTACCTACAGCAATAACACGTCCTGAACATGAATATCCTAAAGCCTGTACGGTACCCTTAAGGCGCGCTTTAATAAGAGCCTGAGTTCCCTCTACGCCATTTTGAGCAAGCGAAGCAAGTACGGCCTTAATTTTCTGAGGTACATTACTAAATAAAACACTGCGTTGTGCGCTTGAAATACTTGCAGCTTCTGTGCCTGAGCTAATAAACGAATAATGCACTGATACCAGCACAATATTCTCATCAAGTTGTGGTTGTGCGACTTGCTGTACAACAAGTGCACCTTTTTCTAAAAATACTTGTCTCATGTAAGTGTCTCCTGTGCTTGACCGACCAATCCGGCAACAAAAAGGTCATTTTGCTTGTTGTCTGTCCAAAAAAACTGTTCTTGCTCTATGGATGGTGTGCGGACAACATGCAACAACCCACAAAAATCCAGAACTTTTTTATGCGCTACAACTGCTTTTTCTATAGGTTTAAATTCATTATGCGCAACCAAGCATACAATAACATCTGCAAAAGCGATGCCTTCTTTAAAATCGATGGTGCACGCAGTCGTCACTTCTTGTAGACGCACAGCAGTAGCATGCGGTTCACACACTTTAACGGTGTAATCACGTTTTTTAAGTAATTCATTAATAATAGTTACAGCAGGGGATTCGCGTAGATCGTCAACATTCGGTTTGTATGTTGCGCCAAGCACCAACACGTTACAGTTCTTTTTATTGAACGACTGCTTCCATGCGGCTATTTTTTGATCAATACGATCAACAACTTCAAATGGCTTTCTGTCGTTAACTAAACGCGCTTCTTTGAGCAGTCCACTTTGTGCAGGGAACGTTTCTACCAAGAACCATGGATCAACTGCTAAACAGTGTCCACCAACGCCGCACGTTGGGCGCAGAATGTTCACACGTGGATGCTTATTTGCAAGTTCAATAACTTCGTATGGATCGAGGTTCACCGCATAGGCCATAGATGCCACTTGATGAGCAAACGCAACGTTAACATCCCGATAACTATTTTCTATAAGTTTTGCCATTTCTGCAGCCTGTGCTGAGGTAAGATATAAATCGCCACTGACAAACTGTTTATAAAACAGCGCAGATTGACGAGTTGAAGAACGATCCACACCACCAATAACGCGATCGTTCACTTGTAATTCGTGAAAAATATTACCCGGCAATACGCGCTCAGGACAATGTGATACAAAAAGATCTGTGCCTACCGTAAGCCCTGTTTTTTTTGCTAAGAACTGACCCAGTATGACAGTTGTACCAACCGGAACGGTTGATTCTAAAATAACAGTGTCACCCTTTTTGAGTACACCAGCAAGCGCACTTGCCGCAGCAAATACGTACGAAAGATCCGCCTTCTTATCGTCCGTAAAAGGTGTTGGAACGGCAATCACAAAATAATCTGCTTGTTCATAAATTGTGGTCGCTCTAAACGTTTTTGCTTGCAGTACCTTAGTAAGACGCAGAACAAGTTCATGCTCTTCAATCACCGCTTTGCCCGCATTAACACCGGAAACACGATCTTCGTTAACATCGATACCGACCACTTCAAAACCTGATTGAGCAGCAAGAACTGCCGTTGGCAATCCTATATATCCCAACCCAACAACACATACCTTTTTCATACTTAGTTCCTTACCGTAACACGTATACTATTTTGTAGTTCTTTACTTAAAGCCCCCGAATTATATGCGCCGGATAGTAAACCCGCTTGCTGCTGTATAATCCGAACAATATTTTCTGCCGCATGCCCATCACCATAAATACTACTTTTGATTCCATGGCGCCCTGTTATCGGGCACATGATAAGCATGTTGTATAATGCCTGTTCATCAGTTCCTACCAATGTAGCAAGCCCTGCCCAAACACCTTCCATACGTTCACTTTTTTCCCGCAGCACAGCAACCGGTTTCCCAAGGCTGACCGCTTCTTCTTGAATGCCACCCGAATCAGTAGCAACCATATCCACGGATAAGAGTAAATAGACTAAATCTTTATAACTTACCGGCTCTGTTAACAGAATATTTTCTGTTGCATGAAAATCTGCCTCTTGCATCGCTTTTTTAACAGCAGGATTAGGATGATACGGATAGAAAAAAAACAGATCAGGCCGCTCTTGTGCCACTTTTTTAACCGTTTTTAAAATACGGGTTATGCCACCATCAAACGATTCGCGGCGATGCGCAGTAATGAGAATTTTCTTTTGCCCTTGCATACCACAATGGGCAACCGCTTTTTCTAAATCTGCACGCGGTTTTATAACACCAGTTATTATTTTTTGTTCAATATGCACTAATGCATCAACCACTGTATTGCCCGTACAAAAAACGGTAGCGCGCGATTTGCCTTCTGCAAGCAAATTGGCCGCTGCTGTTGCAGTAGGAGCAAAATGGTACGATGCAAGCAAACCTATAATTTCTCGATTTGCCTCTTCTGGATACGGTGCATATTTATCGCCCGTTCGCAATCCAGCTTCTATATGACCAACAGGAATTTTATTATAAAAGGCACCAAGAGCTGCTGCCATAACGGTTGTTGTATCCCCTTGCACAAGTACTAAAGTAGGATCAACTTCTGCAAAGACTGCTTTAATACGATCGAGCACCGTGCTGGTAATATAAAAAAGATCTTGCCCGGGCTTCATAACTTTAAGTTCGTAATCAGGCTTTACACCAAACAACTCAAACACTTCAGTTAAAAGTTGATCATGTTGATTAGTTAAACATACAACGGTAGGAATACCTTCTTTTTTTAGTGCAAGATAAACAGGTATCATTTTGATACCTTCTGGACGCGTTCCTACAACTAATAGTACCGGGCGCATGACAACACTCTCTTTTTTAAATTTAGGTGCTTGTACTGACGGCGCTAACACTATCAGATCTGCTTATGTTGGCAAGAAGCCAAAACCATTGGCATTGTAGATCAAACCGCTTTACACTCATACAAAAAGAGACACCATTCTAAGGGAAAAAAATGGATAAACTATATGCCCCATGGCGAGACGATTATACGCAAGATGTCACCCACAAAAAACCGTGCGATTTGCCCGCATCATGTGTTTTTTGCCAGCAATTTAAAGAACACAAAGATGACCATTATTTTATTCTGGCGCGCTACAAATACCATGCTATTTTGCTCAACAAATATCCTTATAATGGCGGCCATTTACTGATTATTCCGTTTGAACACAAAGCAGAACTCTCTTTATACGATACCGCCACACAACATGAGCTTATCGAACTTATGGCCGCAAGCGCTCACATCATAAAAGAGCATATGCAGGCCCAAGGGATTAATATGGGGGTTAATCAGGGTAAAGCTGCAGGGGCTGGTATTCCTGCCCATCTTCATATACATATACTCCCACGCTGGCTTGGAGACACCAACTTTCTCCCTACCCTGGCTGATACCAAACAGGTCTCTACTGACCTAGGACAAGTTTTTCTTAAACTTAAACCCCACTTTCAAGAATTAAGAAAAAAGCTCACGTAAGCTTATCTGTAGCCCCTCTCCTTTTTGCGGATGCCTCTTTTTTGATAGAACACTGGAATGAGCTTATAAACACTCAATACCAAATTGACACGATGCTCAAATAAGCTCAAATACTACTATCTGAAAATAATTACTGGCACCCTTTTGCATATAAAAATAACCTCATTATACTGATTAGTACGATGCTTTATGCATATATAAATAGAAACAAGCATATAATGGAGGTTATATCTATGATGAAAAAATTACTAATAATCGCAGGATTATTAACAGGTGCAGGTCTTTCTGCAGCCGAGCCTGCAATAGCAGCTGCTGCAAATGCAGCTAAAATTGCTACGGAAACTGTATTAAAGAATCCCATGACAATTCAAGCTGCAGTTCAAAAAGTTGTTACTGTTTGTAAGCAAACACTTACGATATGTGGTGCAACAGCTGTTGGCGCACTTGGTACATGGCTCAGCGTAGCTCCTAAAGACATAGCAGAGGGCGCGACTGATGCTGCTACAAACGCTATTCAAAAAGTTACAGATACTGTTATTAAAGAAGCTCCCAAAGTTGTCCCATCTGCAGTTGACCTACTTACTCACATGACACAGGAACAATTCGATAGTCTAACAAAGGATGAGCAACTCAACCTTCTTCTCCCCGCATTTAATACTACATACGTCACACTTATTGCAACTAAAAAAGCTGCTAAAGAAGCTGCTGAAAAGACTGCCGCCCTTATAGCTGCAACAGATAAAAAGAATCTTTATATTCTATGCGCAGCAGGAGTTATTGCTTACATTGGAGTTACAACAGCGCTAGAACAATATTTTACAAACAGAAGAATCAAAGACAAAATAACACGACTACCTGCAAATCAATTAAATCAAATAAGTATTCAGCAAATTCATGATGCTGATAATAGCTTCTACTTTAACATCCCGCTTAACCCACTCAGATGGTTTCAATTGATAAACCGCTAAATTATTAAGCATATAATTTCTCCATTTTAAAGAGGCACACGTTTTAAGCTGTGCCTCTTTTTTTGCGTAGGCTGGCTGGTTGACCCCGCCAAAGCCTTGTACTAGAGGAAAAGTATTGCTGTCCTGAGCAAACCTAAGGTAGATCTAACTCTTTATAACCATACTACCGTTACTTTAAAGGAGAACGTATGAAGGTAGATACCGATATCAAGCACCTAGCTATTGTAGTCGCTCTTGCAGTGCTCATTCCATTTACCGTGCGCTCTGGCATAAAGGCTTACCAAGCAATGCAGACCGAAGAAAGCGCAATGGCTAACGACCACACCACACTCTTAATTGCAGGTGGCATTGGTATAGCCTGTATGATTATTGGTAGCCAAATTACCATCCAAGCAGTTGCTGGCGGTATTTTTATTGGCGGCCTAGTTACCCTTATTAAAGCAATCAAATGCTCTTGGGGCGACTTTGATGCCTTACACCGCTTCTTGCTGTTGCTAGCAGGCATTATTATTGCACTCTTTTTTGGCCTGCGCGGCAACATGTCATTAAAGAACTTAATGAGCCATTTTAGCAAAAAAAAGCGTCCAGGAACTAAATAACTAGTTGCTTTTTAAGCCCTACAAATAAAGCCAACTCTCAACAGGTTGGCTTTATTTTTTAACCCCTTATACCTACACCGCGCAACCACCAATTAGTGCGTTATTTGGGGAGTTTTTGGGAAAAATATTTTTCTTCTATATACTCTACTAAAGCTGTTGTCCAAGTTTTGTAACACAAAAGGTAACTATCATTATGAAGTCACTTGATATACGTAAAAAATACTTCGATTTTTTCACTAAACATGGCCATCACCACGCGGAAAGCTCATCATTAATTCCAGCCCAAGATCCAACATTGTTATTTACTAACGCGGGTATGAATCAATTTAAGGATCTTTTCCTTGGTACAGAAACACGTAGTTACAAAACTGCCGTAAGCATCCAAAAATGCGTACGCGCTGGCGGCAAACACAATGACCTTGATAACGTAGGCTTTACCAAGCGCCATCTTACTTTTTTTGAAATGATGGGGAACTTCTCTTTTGGTGATTATTTCAAAAAAGAAGCAATCAATCTTGCATGGACTTTTTTAACTAAAGAACTTGGTCTAAAACCAAGCGATATGTTTGTATCTGTCTATAAAGAAGACGATGAAGCGTTTGATATCTGGCACAAAGATATGGGCGTACCAAAAGAACGCATTATGCGTTTTGATAAAAAAGATAACTTCTGGCAAATGGGCGATGTTGGCCCATGCGGACCATGTACCGAAATTTATGTCGATCTTCGATCAGCAGAAGAACGAAAAACTGCTCCTGTCTACCAAGATTTTGAAGATGGTAAATTGTTAGAAATCTGGAACCTCGTATTCATGCAATTTGATATGCAACCGGACGGTTCATTAAAAAAATTAAAGCACACCGGTGTTGATACTGGTATGGGCCTTGAACGTGTTACCTGCATTATGCAAGGTAAAGACACAGTCTACCACACCGATCTATTCACACCCCTTATTACAGCAACAGAAAAACTTTGTGGCCTGAAGTACGACGAACAAACGGATAAAGTTAAAGCAGCATTTCATGTTTTAGCTGATCATGTCCGCTCTTCTTCTTTGATTATTGCTGATGGCGGATCCCCTTCTAACGAAGGTCGCGGCTACGTGCTCAGAAAAATCATTCGTCGCGCAGCACTCTTTGCACAAAAGCTATCTTCTAAAAATATCTTCCCTGAACTGGCAAAAGTATTTATTAAAGAACTTTCGCCTATTTATCCAGAACTTAAAACCAATCAGACTATGATTGTGGATCTCTTACAGCACGAAATTGAACAGTTTGCACAAAACCTGATCCGTGGTCAGGCAATTCTTGAAACGTTCTTTAAAGAACAACACGCATCAAAAACTATCACCGGCGAACAAGCATTTAAACTTTACGACACCTATGGGTTCCCACTTGAGGTTACCACCCTTGCTTGCCAAGAACGTGGTTATAACGTTGATTTTGTTGGCTTTGAACAAGCGATGGAAAAACAGCGTGAACTCTCTGGTAAAAAGATGAAATCTACAAAAAAAGCGGTAGAGCTCCCTGAAAATTTAACAGCAAAATTTGTAGGCTACGAAAAAACAGAAGTTACTTCCCCTATTGTTGGGTTATTTACAGACGACACACTGCACACCAAAGTAACAGCTGGCAAACCATGCTGGGTCATTACTAAAGAATGTCCGTTTTTTGTAAGTACCGGCGGTCAAGTTGATGACGTAGCTACCGTTACTATCCATGGCAAAGCCATGCCTGTAACCGCGCTCCAAAAGATTGGTTCTGTCGTAGCGTTTGAAATTACACCAGATATTGCTCTTACTGTAGGCGATAACGTTCACCAAGAAGTGCACGTTAAAACAAGAAAAATGACCGCAAACAACCACACTGCAACGCATTTACTCCAAGCAGCACTTATTGAACTGCTCGGTAAACAAGTGAAACAGTCAGGTTCAGTGGTTGACCCTAACTACTTGCGCTTTGATTTTACCTACCACAAAAACCTAACGCCTGAAGAAATTACGCACGTAGAAAACCGCGTAAACGATATTATCAGAGAAAACATCCCTGTTTCTATTTTTGAAACATCGTACAAAAAAGCCCTTGAACATGGCGCAATTGCAATCTTTGGCGAAAAATATAACCCAGAATGCGTACGCGTTATTGATGTACCAGGATTCTCTACCGAACTGTGTGGCGGTACCCACGTACCTATGACAGGCGCTATTGGCCTCTTTAAGATTACCGAAGTATCAGCACTTTCTGCTGGTAATCGCCGTATTTTTGCAGTCACCGGACCAAAAGCTGTTGAACTTATGCAACGTAACTTTAATGCAGTAAAAACACTCAGCCAAGAATTTAAAGTAAAGCCAGAAGAAGTTGTAACAGCTGTTGAAAAACAAACGGCATGCCTACATAAAGCTCAACTTGATGTTAAAAACCTCAAAAAACAGATTCTTACCCATAGCATTGCTACCTGGCTAACACACACACAAACAGTACACTCAGTACCATTCTTGTACGTTGTTGTTGATGGTTACAGCACACCAGATTTACAAGACGCTGTAACACAACTACAACACAAACAGCCAGGCCTCTACGTACTAGTAAGTAACGACGGCGATAAGGCAAACTTCTTTGCATCACTTGCTCCACAACATGCTCAACACATCAACTTTGAAAAAGTAAAAGATATCTTAGATGCTCATGGCCTTAAAGGTGGCGGTAAGCACGGTACACTGCAAGGTGGCGGACCACATATTACCAAAGATCTTAAAGCTGCATTACTTAAAGCGCTTGCATGAGACCTATGCGCACGCTAACTGATAGAGCGGGTATTATTCTTGTTAAAAATAATGCGGTGCTGCTTATGCACCGCATTAAACAAGACCAAGATTTTTACTGTATCCCTGGTGGACATATAGAAGCAGGAGAAACGCCCGAAAGTACTGCCGTCAGGGAACTGTTTGAAGAAACAACACTGATAGTACACGGTACCCTTGAGCTTTTTCTTAAAGTCCATAATGCCGGCCGTGATGAATATTACTTTCTAGCACCTGATGGTTTTTCTGGCACACCAGAACTTAGCGGAGAAGAAAAAGGATTTGCATCTACTACCAACGTGTATGAACTGGAATGGGTACCGCTCAAAGATATCCCTGCGCTGCTCCTGCATCCGCAAGAACTACATGCCAAGTTGTGTTTACTAGCTTAGTATTCTGAACCCATTTGCTCGAATGCTGCAGGCAGTTGATCACCCTTTTGCCATATTTTTGTGACATCAACCTGTCGTGTATCAACCACGTCTTCTGCAAAAAGCTGTGAGCTCTTCTTTGTTTGATCAAGCACTTGTTCCGCAGCATCTCGTTGCTCACCATCAGTAGGATCGATATACGCACAGAAGATATTGGCACACTGGAATGGCCATCCTAATGTGTCGGTATAATACGTGATACAGTTTTGAATGGTGCTACAAGCACCTTCAAATCCATTCAAACGTGTTAATGGTAAATCTGTTGAATCTCTATAGGCCGTTTCGTAATTGGCAGTTTCATCACACGCTCTATAACACAAACAGTGTAGTTTATTGAGTGGTACTTTTTTTAAACCCCCATAGTCACAAAGCGATGTGACACTACTCATACAGGGAATTTTAGAACCTGCTTTTTTAGCATTTTCAGCACATCTTTTATAACAGCTTGTTTTATCTAAACATTTTTTTCTATTAACTTCGGTTGATTGCGTCACAATAATATACCCAGAACCGCCTGTCGCCACTACCGGTTCGCCTGGCGTTGTCACAGGTTGTGTTGAAAGCACTGCCTGCGCTTGCATAGTTCCCAATAAAATTATACTGGCAAGTATACGTATACCGTTTTTCATTGCGACTCCCTACAAGAAAACCACGGGTTAGCACAAATCGACATTGACGATAATAAAGGCTTACGAACAGACTTTTTTACATCTTGCACTGATGTGTGACTTCTTTGTTTTTCTTGTGCCCATGCTAAACATTGGTTCCAACAACGCTTGTCTCTAATCTGACAACCACGCGGCAACCAATACCCTTTATCGTTGCGTCTATTGCGATCAAACACACACTTAGAGAAGTGCGAATACACACCCTCTGCTTTTGCTTGATCCGTTACTTCGCCTATTCTTTTACATATGCGTCGGCACTCTTTTGACTTACATCCAGAAAGAGCCGCATCGCCCGAAGCACCGTTCATACAATCGTTATACGCTTGCTGTGCCGCTCTTGTTTTAAACCCTGGAGTATCAACAGAACTCTTATTCCAACCAAAAAAACTATAACTTGGGGTTGTATACAACATCGCTACAATCACCAGTACTAATTTCTTCATACTCTTTTCCCTTTTTTCATTGGCTTGTTATCCATGGCACAGCGGTCGGTTTAAGAGGCTTTTGTTGCAAAGCGCACGAGTTAAAACACCCAAACGCATGGGGGCCATTATTCCAACACCCTCTATCAACTGCACATGCAGTAAACTGTGGCATATACGTAGCAGCAATCGATTGCTGCGCTAACCACGCAAGATATTTTTGAGCAAGCGCTATACAACCAACTGCGCAATCTTTTACATCTGTCGTATTAGGCGCCTGACGCACTCCACACTGATTCACAAAACAGCTTATAAAGGCTTCTTTTTGCTGAGCGCCTTGATTGATAAAAGCAAAAACGCCAGCATCGTTTAAGATTGCTGGCAATGCTTGATAATTAATTTGCGTTAAATTTCCATAGGTACTTGAGTACGGATCGTAAAAATCACCCGTCATCCCGCCCGAGTTATTTTTAGCACCTTGGACAAAAATCTGGCACCACGTACAAGCATCGCTTATATCTTGTGTTGCAGAAGCTGTCGCTTGGAACTGACTTGCCCCCTGCTGCGCAATTGCCGGATTATTGGCAAGCATGGCAACACAAAGATTAAATGCAAACTGTGTTGACGTGTCCTGAGCCAACGACCCCTTGAGGGTGCAGCTTGCACCATTAAGCGTGTAGGCGCTCGCACTTAAAAATACTGATAAAACTAATAATTTTTTCATCCCCATTTCCCCTTTATTCCTATACTAAAGGTAACAAAGGTAAAGTGGAGCTTTCAATATTTTAGAAAAATTCTTTAACTATCAGGCTTATTGATTCATGGATTAATCTTGTAATATCTTCTTGTTTTTCGGTAAACGGTGCCAAAACATAGTCTGCAACTTCCGATTTATCCTCCGGACGACCTATGCCAAAACGCAAGCGCCAAAAATCGGCACCTACAAACTCAATAATTGATCGCAATCCATTGTGCCCTCTATGGCTTCCACCAAGACGTGTTGCAAGTGCACCAAAAGGCTTTTCCAATTCATCATGCACGACCAAAATTTCTTCTGGCTTAATACCCTTTTTTTGCAAAAACGGCATCACTTTACCTGAACTATTCATAAACGTTTGCGGTTTAAGTAAAAGCACTGGCTTGTCGTGCAGCGTAATAGTAGCAACCTCAACAAGGTCTTTTTTTGACCAAGAACCACCATACTGATCTGCCAGCTCGTCTACCACTTTAAATCCAATATTGTGTCGTGTACGGTCATATTTAGGGCCAATATTACCTAAACCGACAATAGCTTTGATTGTTTTTCCCATACTTATATTTCTCTAATAAAAAAGCCGATGTTGTTACACACCGGCTTTAATTTTTTTAGTTTTTACAGAGCTTACGCTTTTTTAGGAGTCGCAGGAGCTTTAGCTACCTTTGCGTCCATAGCAGCGATAACTTCGTTTGTTTTATCTACGCTTGCATCAGCATATAAAGCGTTTGGAACTACTACTGTCCAACCTTTTGCCTTACAGATTTCGCGTACTTTAGTAACCAACTTAGTTTCAACTTCACCAGCTACGCGTTGTACGTATGCTTGTAAGTTTTGCTTCTTAACTTGAAGTTCAGCTTGCATACGGCCTGCTTCTTCTTGAGCTTTTTCAAGAGCTGCGTTGGTCATATCTTTTGCTTTTGTTTGCAAGTTAGTTACTGCAGCTTGAAACTTCTTTTCTAATGCTTCTATTGCTTGTGCTTTTTCTTTGATTTCAGCTTCAAGCTTTGTACGTAATGTAGAAAACTCTTGGGTTTCCATGCTGATTTTACCAAGGTCTACAACCACAATTTGTTGTTCTGCCATAAGACCTGAACATGCACTTACTGCTGTCAGAAGGAAAAGAGCGAAGAAATTTTTGTTCATAAAAATATCCTTTTGTTACTGTATAAAAACTATTTTTATCGTATAGAGGGCTCTGTAAAAGTCAATCTCAATAAGATTCTGCATACCACGCATCAAGATCTTTCTTTGATTTGCCTGTTGCACCATAGTCAAGTAATACAGCTTTAATTATTCCATACTTAGCCGATGCTACCTTACCACTACGCCACCCTATATACGCACAATCTAAAGGCGTTAAACCATCTTCACTTTTTTCATGCAACTCTTTTGCATACTCACTTGTAAACTCTGAAAATGTACCCCCAGGCGACGCCCATGCTGTTTTAAAATTCAATATAGCTTGTAAAGCATTAACAGAGCCATGCAAAGCGGCCCACGCCAAAGGTCCTATTTTGCCTGGATAAAAGAGATAACGCATCGTTACATGAGCATCTAAAAAAGCATCAACCATAGCTTTATTATCTGTTTTTACAGCAACCAAAACATGCTGTGAAAATCTTCGCCACATCTCAAGCTGATTCTTGCATTTTTTATCAATATTAGCTTTGTGGCGTAATAATTCTTTAACAAGAGCAACATTATTATCTTTAGTTGCTAGTAGTACTACACCAAGATATCGCTCGCCCCATTTAGCAGCAGCTAATTCCCACGCATCTTTCTCTTTTTGCAGGCCTCCTTTTCCCTTTTTATAGCCTCTTTGTTGTGCACCCTCATATTTCCAAAGCGGCGCTGGCCCTACAAGATTATTAACGCTTCCTGGTCCAGACAACTTTGCGGCATTATACAATGCAACTATCTCTTCTTTTGTATCATCTGCAGCTGCAAAGGACACTCCTGATATACACAACACTGATAATAACAGCACTACTATTTTTTTCATGCTCTATCTCCTTTTTTTTCTATTTTTAAAATACTTTTCTCATGGCCATTACATGCGCACAAGCTGCTGCATAAACTGTTTGTTTATCTTTCAGACTTTCAAACAAACCATCTATCTTTTTCTTATTCTCTAAAAATATCTGCTTTTGACGCATTACCCATCTTGGACAATCAACCACCATCGCATCATCTTGCTTTTCTTGTTGCTCGCTCTGATACCAGAACCATGCAAGCATATATGCCATATCATCTGGATACCTAACTATTTGTTCAAGAACATACTGATCAATTACCGCTCCAGATCGTAATAAAAAATCAATTTTAGCGTATTGGTTTCTGCCCAAAGCTGCCCATAATGGAGTAACGTCTTTTCATAGTATGCTCTTTATTGCATTAACGTCACAACCCCAATCAAGCAATTGCTGCAACCCGTTAAAACAAAATTGTACTTTAAAGCAAACATTATGAAACAACTTGCCATCTATGCTTGCCCCTGCCTTTTTTAACAACTCCATAACAGGTATATACCCATAACATGCTGCTTCAAACATAGGAGAGGCAATTCCACCCAAATTTTCATCTGGGTTTCTACCAGCCTGCAGTAACGTAGCCACAACATCCTCTAGGCCTAAATGCGCAGCCATCATTAATGGCGTAGAGCTCTTAGTAAAATTAGGGAATGTAGAAGCTACTAATAACGCTTTTATTATAGCTATTTTTTTAGGATTTTGACGATTAAGAAAAATACGATTTTGCACTTCACAAGATAAAGCCCCCATATCATAGTTTAATGCTTCAAAAGCAATATCTAAAGGAATTTTAAAATCATACTGACTATATTTCTTTTTTTTAGTTTGATCAGCACCACACTCCAATAATGCTATAACTGCCTCATCTTTATCCCCCATAACTGCAACATGCAATGGAGTATTACCATCTGTATCACTACCATTTACGTCACTACATTTATAAAGTTCTTTATTAACTTCACCGCGCCGTATTGAATCATGTATCGGGTATATTACTCTATCACTTGCACTACAAAAGCCTGTTAGTAGCAATAAACAAAACCTTATTATTCTCAACATATTTATACTCCATAATAACGACGCGATACCGCTTTTCTACACTCTTCTAGTATAAAAAATCCCAAACAAAACACTAGAATCATGCCCCATTGATGCATGCTCAATGACACAGTCTGGAAGACATATTGCAACCATGGCACATATACAATTGCCAACAACAAACAGACTACCAGAGCAAGCGCGCGCATTAACCATCGATTATCTCGTGGTGAACGGGCAAAAGCAGATTGTTGCAACGAGCGCATATTAAGTGCATTAACACACTCAAGAGACGTTAACGTAACCACCGCCATAGTACGTGCTAATGCAAGATCAACAGTGTAATACCACCAGAACACACCAAACGTTATACCAGCGCACATAAACGCCATGTACAACACACGGGCTACAAAAAATCTATCGATTAGCACTTGCTGATCTGTAAACCATTTTTTGGTTAACAATGTGCTTTCTGGTTCTTCCATAGCTAACGATGCATCCAAAAATCCATCTGTTACTAAATTGAGCCACAAAATATGCGCCGCTAATAATGGCACGGGGAAGTTCCCCGCAAGACCCAAAAGCATCACTAAAATTTCAGAAAAATTAGAAGTGAAAAAGTACATAATAACGCGCTTAAAGCTGTAAAAAACATGGCGTCCATAGGTTACACCCATCAACAGTTTTTCTAGCGCATCATCAAGCAACATGATATCTGCCGCATCTTTTGCCACCTGGCTACCCATACCGCCCATCACCACGCCAATATGCGATAATGCCATAGAGGGAGCATCATTAACGCCATCACCTACCATAACAACCGTTTTACCCGTTTCTTGAAATGCACGGATAATGCGTACTTTATCGTCAGGCAGTACCCGCGCGTATAACTGCAATGTTGGTACTTGTGATTGTAACTGTGTGTCAGAAAGCCGTTGCATATGCGGACCATCAATAATTGCCTGCTGATTATTAACAACAGATGCTTGTTGCGCTATATACGTAGCCGTTTGCGGGCTATCTCCTGTTGCCATAACGACCTGCAACCCTGCATCTTTTAATTGTTCAACAACCTGCCGTGCTATTGGACGCAGCGCATCATGAATACCAAATGCTCCTAAAAAGGTGATTGCACTATCAAACACACCTGCAAAAAAGCGCGGGAACTGTTTAGAATCTTCTGGAATTTGATCAAAAGAAAACTGCTTATACCCTACAGCAAGCACCCGCATACCCGCTTGCATCATACCACTCACGCGCTCATCGTCGTGCTCAGTCCAATCTACCGATCTGAGTTTGATCACTTCTGGCGAACCGATACAGACCATCACCCCTTGGCCATTATGATTATAAAAACCGGCATGATACTGATACGCCGCACTAAACGGTATTTCGTACAGTTCATGAAAATCTTTAATAGCAGCATCTGATACGCCCATTTTTTGTGCACAAATGCGTAACGCAGCTTCACTGGGATTACCTTTTACCGTGTATGTTTTAGTTGTAGGTGTAAAAAGAATTTGGGATCTATCAAGCAATAACACCGCCTGCATCATACGTTGCACGGACTCATCTGCACTACACCAATCAACCTGCTTGTCCGCCGTCTTGTCCGTCGTAGTTTTAACGAAGTCGGAAGCTTCACGCGAAGGCTGAATATCACGCAAAAGCACTTGGCCTTCTGGCATATAACCAGAGCCTGTAACCGTATATGTTTTTTCTTTAGAAAAAAATTGGGCAACCATCAGCTCGTTACGCGTTAATGTGCCCGTTTTATCAAATACCACTACATGCGCACGCCCAAGCCCTTCAAGCGCTGGTAAACGCTTTATTAATATTTTATGTGCGCCAAGCCTGTGTGCATTAGTTACCAAAATAAGCGTCATAATCATGGGCACGCCTTGCGGCACCACACAAATAAAAAGCGCTACTAAAGCGGCTAATAATTGCGCAAACGGCTTACCATAGGCAATACCAATAACTAATAAAAATAAACACAATCCAACAATCGACCACAACACAAAAACCAATAGCCGCGCTAAATCTTGTTGTAACGGAAATTCCGTAGCGGCAGTTTCAATAGTTGTATCCAATAACCCTGCTTGTGTACGGCTCCCTGTAGCAGTAACCACTACTTTTGCATATCCGGTTAGTACCAACGAACCTGCAAAAACCATATTGCCCATACCAGTTACGGGCACTTCAGCATCAAGAATATCAGCAGTTTTTATAACGCCGTTAGATTCACCCGTTAAAATACTTTCATTAATCGTAAGATTATAACTTTCTATAACACGCCCATCTGCAGGAACTTTTTCGCCCTCTTGCAATAAGACAATATCGCCAGGCACTACCAACTCTTCGGTAATAACTTCTTTTTTACCTGCACGAATAACTAACGCATATCCTTTTTTTAGCGTACGTAAACGGTCAACCATGCGTGCAATATTAGTTTCTTGTACCGTTCCAACAGTTGCGTTTAACAACAAAATCCCAAGCACAATAAACGCATCTAATCGGCTACCAGATATAAAAATAACGGCCGCAGACACAATCAATAAATAGGTAAGTGGATCTTTAAACTGTTCTATAAACGTAGCAATGACCGTTGTTTTAATAGGCACATGCACATGGTTGAAACCATACTGCTCTGTTGCTTGTTGGACTTGTGCTGCAGAAAGACCTTGCTCAGAATCTGTTTTAAAATAAGCAAGTACCGCTTCTTTAGTTTGTTGATACCAATTCATAATGTTCCTCTTTTTATAGCAAAATAGATTGCTAGCATACCGTTATCAGGCACCATTTGCATAGATAAAACGCAAGAGGAAACATTATGCTATTTTAAAACGAAAAGCCTATACCTGCTCGCACATCACAACCGCCAAAATCAACCGTATGACCTGCTTGTGTTTGTGGTGGAAACAAATAACGGAACGCTCCTGTTACTTCAATAAAGCGCCATACTGGATAGGTAGCTCCAACTTCAACAGCGCCAATACCTTTTGTTGTATGAACGCTGCCAATATAACTTTTTTCTTTAGTCCATATAAATCCACCGCCAAGCGACCCGTAGATATCTAAACCAAAGTCAAAATGCTTGGTGCGGCGAGCATATACAACAAACGGAACCTGTTGTAAAAGCGTGTGTTGGCCCAAAAAATTCGTTGCCCCCTGACCGCGCCAATAAGCAGCGTTGACACCAACGCCCCACTTTTTACAGGTGGAATAATAACCATCTACGGTGATTAAATTTGCAATTCCATGCCCGTACACCTCATGAAAACGCTGTTTACTTTTAAAAACATAACCTGCCGTAATAGCAGTAGTATAAGGACCATAATCTTCATTATACGCATTCACAAAACCTACTGTTGCACTTAGCGTAGCAACCAGTATCAGTACTATTTTTTTCATAAACCACACTCTCTTAATTATTTTTTTATTATGCGTTAAGCCACATTTGATCAGTAATATTAAACACTGTTACTGTATTATCATTATAATTAGTTACATATGCACGGGTTCCATCAGGTGTAATGGCAATAGTAGAAGGCGAGCCACCTGTTAATAACACAGGCGATAAAACCTGTTGATTATACGTATTAATAACATTTACCGTGCCTTCAAATGCGGTTAATAACGTATAACCTGGTCCTAAATACAGCGTATTATAAATAGTTACATACACAAAATTCCCATCCGGTGTAATAGCTAACCCTGATGGTTGCAGGCCAAGCGAAATCGTACTGATAATAGTGTTAGAACGTGTATCAATAACACTCACCGTCGTACCACAAGGATCAAAATTATTGCTGCCAAAATTAGCAACATATGCTTTAGATCCATCCGGTGTTATAAGAATGCTAAATGGTCCTGAGAAGCCCATAATTGTTTTTACAACAGTGTTAGTACTTGTTTTAATAATACTTACCGTTCCTGTGCCAAGATTGCCATCAACGTAACATGCAACATACACATACGCACCATCAGGGGTAATAGCTAATGCAGCAGGGGCAAGACTTACATAAATGGGAGATCCAACAATAGTATTGGTGTTTAGATTTACAACACGAATGGTAGTAGCATTACCACTACCAGCACCACCCAAAGCACCATAATTATTGACATACGCGGTTGATCCATCGGGAGTTATAACCATACCAGAAGGACCATCAAAACCGGTAATAGTGCCTGTTATTGTGTTAGAGCCAGTATCTACAATGCTAATTGTCGTGCTATCGCTGTTTGTTATATACGCTTTAGTACCAAGCGCATTCATAGTAATAGTATAAGGCTGACTAAAACCAGCAATTGTTGTAACAACCGTGTTAGTTGCAACATCTATCACACTCACCGTAGTGCCACCGTTATTTGCAATATAGGCAAAACGACCATCAGGAGTAATGCCAACACCATTAGGATTGGTCCCAACACCAACAGTTGCAATCGTTCTATACGCAGATGCATGCACTGCTGCCGTTGTAGCTAATAGTAAAACCGACAAGCACAAATATCTCATCTCTCTCCTTTTTTTATTTTTAAGCATTAAGCCACATCTCATCCGAAATATTAATCACCGTAACCGTATCATCAGCATAATCAGCAACATATGCACGCGTTCCATCCGGACTTATTGCAATAGCCGCAGGCGCTCTTCCTGCAAGCAACACCCGACCAAGCACTTCTTGATTATACGTATTAATAATATTAATAGGGCCTTGACCATATACAGGCCCTGAACCAGAATTAACTGCATCAAAATGAGAAACATACACAAAGTTACCATTTGGTGTGGCTGCAATCCCACACGGAGAAATCCCTAAGGGAATCGTTGCTACGACAGTGTTTGATCTTATATTGATTACCATAACCGTTGTTCCAACAGAAGTAAGCCCATAGCTTCCAAAATTAGTAACATATGCCTGAGAGCCATCTGGTGTGATGGCAATAAAATACGGTCCTGAAAAACCCATCAATGTTTTAACAACCCTATTAGTACTAGTTTTAATTACACTCACGGTACCTGTACCCGCCTCGCCATCAACATAATTTGATACATAAACATAAGCCCCATCAGGCGTTATTGCTAGAGCAGCAGGCGCTAAACCAACATAAATAGTTCCCGTAACAGTATTGGTATTAAGATTTACAATGCTTACAGAAGTAGCAAGAGCATTATCAAAATTTGCAACATACCCAGTGTTTCCATCAGGCGTTATAACCATTCCACAGGGCCCATTAAGACCGGCAATTACATCAATAACTGTATTGGTTGCCACGCTAATAATAGTTACGGTAGTACCGTTAACATTAGTCACATAAACTTTTGTACCCGACGGATTCATAGTTACCGTATAAGGGGAATTGAAACTTATATCACTGATTGTTTTTATATTAGTATTCGTTGCAAGATCTAACACACTCACAGCGTTGCCCTGATTTGCAACATAGGCAAAACGACCATCAGGCGTTATCGCAATATCATTAGGAACATCTCCAACAGGAATTGTTGCAATCGTTCTATACGACGTTGCTGCATGCATTGCTGCCGTAGTAATTAATATAAGAACTGAACAAAGATGTTTCATCATCGGTCTCCTACACCATCACAAGTTTATTGGAATGCTAACAGTATAGAATTGAGAAGAGATTGAGAGTCAAGAATAAAACCCTCATTCGTTCTACGAACTACGGCGGGGCAAGAAAAAAAATTTTGGGAAATTTTTAAAGAGCGCCAAGACGTCTAGTCCGTCGTAGCTTTGGCGTAGATGGAAGCCTTGGCGAAGTCTGGTGGAGGCGATGGGAATCGAACCCATGTCCGCATCATCATTGAACACAAACGCTACACGCTTAGTTTCTGTTGAGTACATAATCAGACAACTCAGAAACAAGAACATCTGATAGGGCCGGTTAGTATACACTCACCTTACAAACCTGCTGACTCTTGGGTGAGAGTTCTATCTTATATTATACGAATCAGATCAACTGATAGACACGTCGACTTGATAAGTGTGCTCAGCTTTTACGCGAAAGCAGCATATTCAACAGGTTGACTGTTGAAATTCAATGCGTTTGCATTTATTGTTTTAACCAGTTTTTTACAAGTTCCCGATAAAAACTTGGCATGCTTCTGTGGACCCTGTTAACACGTCAAAACCAGTGCGCCCCCGAAAACTTCAAAGATCTATGTTTAAAGTGTACTTGCCATAGGCTTGTATTGTCAAACGGATAGCTAAAAATACAGATATCTCAGCATATTTAAGAAGTATGGTTCTTCATTTCACGAGATGTTTCGCGCTTAATATCCCGTTCTTTAAGAAGTTGTTTTTTACCAGCTGCTTTACGGTGCTTACATAAACCGAGTTCAACTTTTACTTTACTGCGTGGGTTAAAATAGAGCATAAGCGGCACAACCGTAATACCCTTGCACGAGATATCTCCCACAAGACGGGTTATCTCGCGGCGATTAAGTAAAAGCTTACGCGTTCTTTTAGATAGTTCTTCGTCTTTTTTATACGCTTTTTCATACTGACTGATATGACAATTAAGTAAGAAAATTTCGCCATCATGAATGGTTGCAAAAGAACCGGTCAAATTCACGTTACCCGCGCGAAGTGATTTCACTTCATCACCTGTTAGTACAATACCCGCGTGAATTTTGTCTAAAATTTCGTAATCAAAAAAAGCTTTTTTATTTTTAGTAATAATCTTCATGAATTCCTTTGTCTTGCAATTTTTAGTGCTAAAGCATGCGTTACAAAATAAGTCACCACACCAAGCACAACCCCTAAAACATTTGCCCCTACCATAAACGCCCAAAACGATATTTGATCTATACCCGTATAATAATGAATATACTCATTAACCGTTGCCATCCACCACGGGTTACCTGCAGCAAGAGGTATACCTGCCCACGTATGGAGCATAAGATAACCAACGCCGTAACCGGCTGCACAGAGCGGAAGCATTGACCATGGATTATTAACCACATAACCCACAGCCAATAAGAGTGGAATATTAAGATTAAAAAGCCAACCAGACACAATAAGCATAATGGTATGTAAACCAATAAAAGGAGAAATAGCTATATAGACTGCAAGACCACAAGCGATAGCCACTTTTTTAGGAGATTTTTCATAAAAAAGTAACTTTTCGAACTTGGCACGCAGTCGGCTAATCATAATAAACCCTTATCTATAGGGACGTTTTTGAAATTTTATCACGCTGAGAGTATGATGGACAGCATACCACATTTTACTCTGTAACCACTATACCTGTAGCTAAAGGGCAATGTTTATGAACCAGTACACCATTCTTGGCATAGAAACATCGTGTGACGAAGTTGGCGCAGCCATCTACTCTACTAAGCATGGGCTACAGGCAAACAAACTGTACTCTCAAACCAAGGAACATAAGCATTTTGGTGGTGTAGTTCCCGAAATTGCATCTCGCCTTCATATCCAAAAAATTAACGGTATTGTGCAAGAAGCATTGGATGCTGCAGATATGACGCTTAACGATATTGATGCTATTGCTGTAACTAGCAAACCGGGCCTACCAGGATCACTCTTAATTGGAACCTGTTTTGCCAAAGCTCTTGCAGGTGCACTCAATAAAAAAATTATCGCTATTGACCACCTTGAAGGACACGCTTTTTCTGCATGCATAGAACACACCGTGCCCTTTCCAGCAGTCTGCATTACCGCCTCTGGCGGACACAGCAGCATCTATCGACTGCAAGACTATGGTGACTGGTCTGTGCTTGGCACCACGCTTGATGACGCGGCAGGCGAAGCATTTGATAAGATCGCCAAACTGTTACAGCTCGGGTACCCAGGCGGCCCTATTATTGAACAATATGCAAAAGCTGCTGGATTTAAAGACTATTTTAACTACCCACGCAATAAACTGCATGATTTAATGTTTAGCTTTTCTGGTTTAAAAACGGCCGTGCTGTACGATCTTGTTAAACAAGGCGCCTATGATCTAGCTACCAAAAAACTGTTAACTGATAGCCAGGAACTTAAGCAACAGGTAGCAAGTTCTTTCTTAGTGTGTGTGGGTGATATATTTGCACAAAAAGTTACTAAGGCATTGAAGGATGATCCATCCTACAAGGCGCTTGCGTTTGTAGGCGGCGTTGCATGTAATAAATATTTACAAAGTCGTCTCACAGAAGTTGCACACAAACATGGCATACCGTTTTACGTACCATCAGCACAATTTTGCACAGACAACGCGGCTATGATAGCTTTTGTTGGGCATTATAAACTTCAACAAGGTTTAATCAGTCCACTTGATTTTGATATTTTATAAAATACTTTAAAAAAAAGAAGTTGTTATGGAGTTATCGTTAACAGAATCCCCCTATAGTATTATGCTACTTGCCGCAGCAACAACCGTTGTCCTAGGTGTTAGTATCGGCTGGTACCTAAACAGTAGCAACCCAAAAATTAAAATAATAACCGTTCGAGATCCTCTTGGTTTTGATATCAAGTTTTGGACGCAAAGTTTTGGTTCACGCAAAAAACCTGCAGTCTTGCTTATTCACGGCGCAGGATCACTTGCAGATTTTTGGCCAGAAAGCTTTTGTAAAGCTATTGCTGCACAAGGCTATTTTGTTATTCGATACGATCAACGGGATAGTGGACGCTCAAGCCATTTTACAAAAACAGCCTCTATTGCTGACGAAGGTCCCTATACGTTTGACGATCTTGCTCATGATGCACTGACTATTTTAGATGCGTACGGGATTAAGCAAGCATCCGTTATTGGCCACTCCCTTGGTGGCAATATTGCATATCGCTTAATCACTACTCACCCTGAACGATTCAATAACGCTATAACTATCAGTTCTGGACCAAGTTTGCGCCCAGAAACGCTTGCAATATTCCATCTGCCTCATGGAGATAAAGAAACTATTCGTATTATGTTTAGTAATAACCCTATTGGCGATTTTAGTAGGGACTACCCTGCATGGTTACGCACATGGACCGCACTGCATGGCGAACTACCCATAGAAGATGACCGTGCACGTGCTTATACACAAGCATTGTACCAAGATAGTAAAAAGCGCCCTGGTGCTGCACGCAATCATATGGCAACATTCTTAACTATGCCGCTTGATATGCCAGAACATCTTAAAACAATTACCATGCCGGTGCTTATTATACATGGCGAAAAAGATACCCTACTACCTATAGAGCACGGCCAACTTACACACACACTTATTCCAGGATCTGAGTTTAAAGAACTGAAGCGTGCAGGCCATATGTTTTTTAATAAACACCTCTGGGACACACTTACAGAAACTATTATAGAATTTTTAAACAGACATAAACCTATAAAAAAATAGATAAACAAAAAGGCTGTCGGTAAAAAGACAGCCTTTTTAATTTGAAAATCTAAGATCTTATTTAGCCTTGATGGCCATTGCCATTTCCGCCGCCATTACCGTTTCCAGCCATAGCACCTTTTTTAGCATTCATAGACTCAAAGAACTCTTCATTAGTTTTTGATTTTCTCATCTTATCGATTAAGAATTCCATACCTTCGATCAAGTTCATGTTTGATAAGAACTTTTGTAATACCCATGCGCGTTTTAGTTCTTCTTCGTTTAACAGAAGATCTTCGCAACGAGTACCAGAGAGTAACAGATCAAACGCTGGATACACACGACGATTTGCCAATTTACGGCTCATGTGCATTTCCATGTTGCCCGTACCTTTAAATTCTTCGAAAATAACTTCGTCCATACGAGAACCGGTTTCTACTAAAGCACTTGCAATAATAGTAAGCGAGCCGCCCTCTTCTGTATTACGCGCTGCACCAAAGAAGCGTTTAGGACGTTGTAATGCATTTGCATCTACACCACCAGTAAGTACTTTGCCTGATGCAGGAGCAGTTGTGTTATAGGCACGAGCAAGACGAGTGATAGAATCTAGAAATATCACCACATCTTTACCGCACTCAACAAGGCGCTTAGCCTTTTCAAGCACCAATTCCGCCACTTGTACGTGACGTTCAGTTGCTTCATCAAACGTAGAAGAAACTACTTCAGCATGACCGCCTTTTACACAGCGCTTCATGTCTGCAACTTCTTCTGGACGTTCATCAATAAGCAAAACAATCACAAATACTTCAGGATGATTTGCAATAATACTTTGGATCATTTCTTTAAGAAGAACTGTTTTACCTACACGTGGAGGCGCAACCAAAAGACCGCGTTGTCCCTTACCAACTGGAGTAAAAATATCCATAATACGAGTAGAGATAAAACGAGGATCGCTCTCTAAATTAAACTTTTTATTAGGATGCATTGGCGATAAGCGATCAAAGAACGGACGTTCATTAAGCTTTAATGGATCGCCAAAGTTCACTTTATCAACTTGCTGTAATGCAAAATATTTTTCATTTTCTTTTGGCTTACGAATGACACCGGCAACAGTATCGCCAGTACGTAGACCAAAACGACGAATTTGTGACGGGGAAACATAAATATCATCAGGGCTTGATACATAATCAAACTTTTGAGAACGCAAGAATCCAAAACCGTCTGGTAAACGCTCAAGAACGCCTTCTACTTGTACTTGCATATCAGGATTTTTTTGAAACTCTAAAATGCGTTCGATAATTTCACGGTGTGATAATAAACTTGCGCCTACAATACCCCAACGACGCGCAATTGAGTTTAACTCTTGCAATGATAAGTCTATCATCTGCTCGCGAGTAAGTTCTTTTGGTGCAACATAATCAAACTTCTTTTGGTTATTATTCTGATTATGCTGATTACCACCATCTTGACGCTCATGACGTTCAGCGCGTTCGCCACGGTCGTTATTACGATCACCGCGATCATTACGCTCGCCACGTTGAGACTGACCTTGGTGTCTATTGTTATTACGTTGTTGATTATTTTTATTATGTCCATGTGAACGTTGTTGCTGATTAGTGCGCGGACGTTCTGAATACTGATCACCAGATTGTTCTTGCTGATACAACGATGCAGAACTTTCGTGATGATAATTTTGTGAATCTTGAACCACCTGTTCATGTTGCTGAATAGATTGTTGTGGCTGTTGATGATCCTCATGCTGCTGCATATACGGATTAACAAGCTTTTTTGACGGCATATCGTGCAGTATAATCTCTTGTTGATCAACAGCAGCAGATTGTTCAGCCGTAGGTTTTACTACCGCTTTTTTTCTACGAACAACCGGCTTTTTTGGTTTCTTTTCTGAACCGTTATTTTCTTCCATAAATCCCTCCTAAAGATAGATCGTCGACGACGAACAATATCATATAAACTCCTGTAGAACGTAAAATAGAACACGTAAGCGCGAATGCTAGACACACACTCGCCTCCCCCATGCTCTACTTACTTATTGCTGGAACTTCCAGCATTTTCTCTAATTTTTTTAATTAAGCTTTACGCAATGCCAACATTATAGGGCTTGCAATAAAGATAGATGAGTAAGTACCTACAACGATACCAATCAACAAGGCAAGAGAAAGATTTGTTAACGCTTCTCCACCAAAAATAAACATCGCTAAAATAACCAAAGTCGTAGAAAGACTTGTTAACGTTGTTCTTCTTAATGTTTGGGTAATCGCGTCATTAACTATGTCAACCGGAGACTGACCTTTACTCTTTGCAAAGGTTTCTCTGATACGAGCAAAAATCACAATGGTATCGTTAATCGAATACCCGAGTGTTGCAAGTATCGCACAAATCAAATTCGGTGAAATTTCTCGTTGCAAGATCGCAAATACTGCCAAAATTGCTAACGCGTCATGGGCAAGTGCTACAATCGCACCAACACCATACGGAATCGACCAAAATCTAAATGCTATGTACGCAAGCATAATCATCAAGCCAAGGAAGAATGCGATTAACGCATTAGTACGCAATGTTTTACCAGTTGCTGGTCCAACAACGTTTGCTTCTTCAATAGCTGCTGTTACCCCTGACATTTCTTTTTGTAAAACCTGTTGTAACTTTCGTGAGAATTCTGCAACATCTGGTGCAAATTCTTGTACACGAACCATAACTTCTGCAGGTCCAAATTCTCGAACTACCGCATCGTCCCAGCCATTACGAGCCAAGGCACTCTTTAAATCTTCAGAACCAACCGGCGCACTGAACTTGAAACGAACTTGCGTTCCACCAGTAAAATCAACACTGTATTTAAATCCACCATTTACCACGTAACCAACAACACCTGCTGCGAGCAACATGCCAAAAAGTATACTTGTGTATTTTCCGTATTTTACAAAATTAAACGAGGCAGATCCAACCATGTTCACTCTCCAAGTTAGTTAGGCGGAGTATGCATTCAATAGATATCGAACGTACATTAGTATATTAATCAGACAAAAACAAGATCAGTTTTATGCAGGCACAACTGAAACGAATTTACGTCCACCAAAACCATGGTGAAACTTAATAACGCCTGAGCCTACTGCAAACAACGTGTCATCTTTACCGCGTCCAACCAATTTACCTGGATGAATCTTGGTACCACGTTGACGGACGATAATTTCGCCGCCGGTTACTACTTGGCCAGCAAAAAGCTTAATGCCTAAGCGTCTACCTATACTGTCACGACCATTGGAGGTTGAACCACCAGTTTTACTCGTTGCCATGGGAAATCCTAACCGATGTTTTATGAGTTATTTTACGTATTATTTTGAATTTTGCTGTATTGAAACATACATCTGTAAGTATGATCAAATGGGTTTAAAAGTCAAGAGCGGTAGCCTACCAGAGCTCAAAAGCGTCTGGTATAAGCTCACGGAACTAAGCTTAACAGTAGAGCTATAAAACAAAACCCACACAAATCAGGCCCTTCAGTTTCCCTTCCAGGCTTATTTTTGTTCGCCACCACAAGCTTTTGTTTTGCCGCATTTACTTGAGTCTGCGCATGCAAAGCTGCCAAGTTTATGACACTTGCTCCATTAGACCTGCTTCTTCTATGACAAGCCATGGGCCTATTAACATGCTTTCCAGATTCAAGATCTGTAAGATCAGTAAGCGATCCGCGATGCTGTTTTTTTCCATTTATTTCACCTTGCATGGCCTGAACAGAATTCATACCTGCAAGCAATAGTACTAGCGCTAATATATGTTTCATAAACCGTTATTCCTGAGTGTTTTTATCTTTACCCTAACTGTTCTGTCCACTCTTTAAGTTGGCTTTCCCACTCTTGTCCGGTCAAGTTTTTCTTACTCCACGCTTGCAGAGCAGCCGGGAAATGGGGAAGCGCTAACTGTAAAAGAGCCTTTGCATAATCACGAATTTCTTGTTGAGCACCATGACCCAAGCGAAGTGTCAAAAAATGCATAAGCGAGTGCAAATTACAGGTAAAAATAAACTCTGTATACGTTGCAACCGGCAATATCGCACGCGCCTGTTCTCGGCACACGCCCGCAGCTAGCATATCCAAGTAAGTCTGATAGGTAGCATCAAGCGTCTTTTGGTACAACGCATCCAGCTCTTTACTGTCAAAAGCACCGTGTGACGACTGCTTATTGTCTTGGTCCTGGAATCTAAATGTTTTTGGTTTATAAAACTCAGTACTTACTTGTACGTATCTATAACTAATTTCGTTATACGAATTCATACGATGACGCATCCATTGGCGTGTTACAAAAATAGGTGCCTTAATTCTAAAAGACAGCTGATTATGCTCAAACGGACTGGTATGATTATGCTCCATTAAAAAGTTAATCAAATTTCTATCTCGGTCACTTAACTCATGAGAAACGCGTCCGTACGAAACACGGGCGGCATTTGCAATATCAAGGTCAGAACCCGATACACGCACCAATTCTACTGAACTTAACCCATCACCAAGAGGGTCAATTTTTGTAGCCTGTTGTCCAAAAACCGTTTGTGATTTTACGTCATGTTGTGTGTTCATACGTGTACTCCTGTATTTTTATTATTCAGTTTCTCGCCAATTTTTACCGTACGCTGTGTCTACCACAAGAGGGACATTCCAACTGACAACCCCTTCTAGTGCTTTTTTAACAACGGCTTGTACGGCATCTTTATCTTTTTCTGCAACCTCTAACAACAATTCATCATGTATTTGCAATAAAACACGCGCATCATACTGATGTTGTTTAAGTGCTGTATCAACTGCAATCATACCCATCTTCATAATTTCTGCAGCAGTTCCTTGCCCAACAGTGTTAATAGCAATCCGACACGCTAGATCTTTTAAATTTTTATTATGCTCATGAATACCAGTCACTGGTCTTCTACGGCCAAAAAGCGTTTCTGTGTATCCGTGCTGTTCCGTTTTTTTAATAACTTCATCCATCCAAATACGCACCCGTGGATACTGTGCAAAATAGGTATCAATATACGTCTTTGCTTCTTTAAGCGGAATTTGTAAATCGCGCGACAAGCCGTATGCCGTAAGCCCATATAAGATACTAAAATTAATACGCTTACCAACAGAACGTTGTTCTTTAGAAACTTGATCTAACGGCACATGAAAAAGTGCTGAAGCTGTTTCAGCGTGAATATCATGCCCGTGCCTAAAAGCGTTTAACAAACGTTCATCTTGCGATACATACGCAAGCACTCGCAACTCTATTTGTGAATAATCTGCAGATAAAAATAGATAACCCGGTTGCTGCGGTTTAAAAGCTGCACGTACTTGTAATCCCAAACCTTCAACAGGAATATTTTGCATATTAGGGTCCGAGCTTGCAAGGCGTCCGGTAGCAACACGGTTCTGACTAAACGTTGTATGAATACGCCCCGTTTTTTTATTAATATACTCTGGAAGCCCATCTATATACGTATTTTTTAATTTAGAAAGCTCTCGATACTGTATAATAAAACTTGGAATCGGATGTTCTTTTGCCAACTCTTGTAACACATCATGATCCGTCGCAAACGCATCACTCTTAGCACTCCGTTTTTTTGGTGGCAACTGGAGATAATTAAACAGCAAGTCTGCAACCTGTTTTGACGAATTTAAGTTAATATCTGCAAAGCGAGGATCAATAAGGCCCGTTACTGTTTGATAAAGCTGTTGCAATTCACGATCAACACGCACACCAAGTTCTTTAAGCACTGCCGTATCGCAATAAATACCTGCAATTTCCATACGCGCTAAAATATCTACCAGCGGCATCTCTAAAGAAAAAAAGAGTGTTTCCATCTTTTTTTCTTGTAACAATTTTTTGAGTATCGGATACAACTTTAATGTTTGATGCGCATCAGCTGCTGCATACTCCGTTGCCTTATCAAGCGGTACGTGCCCAAAATGCTTATGCCCTTGATCTGTTACCATTTGAGCAAACGTCAACATAGGCTCTTGTAAATACCACCCTGATAGTTCTTTAAGTGACGCTTTTTGCCACTCATCTTTTACTAACGATGCCGCAAGCATAGTATCAAAATACAAACCGTTAACTGTAATACCAATATTGTGCATCATGAGCTGATCAAACTTTGCATGATGAGCAATTTTTTTATACTGCGCGTCTTCAAAAAACGGTTTAAGTGCATGTACTATACTCTCTTTAGATAACTGCTGCTGATCAGTGATATGCCCAAACGGAATATAATAAGACGTGCCTGGCTGACAACAGATCGAAATCCCTACAACATCCATAGTAAGCGCATTAAGACCAGAGCCTTCTGTATCGTACGCAAACAGCTTGTGTTGTTTAATGGTAGTAACCACTTCTTGTAACTGTTCTTGCGTGGTTACACAGACAAACCTATACCCTTTATCGACAGGTTTTTGTACTGCTTTTTGCGGTGCAACTTGTAAAAAAGAAAGTTGTGTTGCCGGGAGCTCTTTTAAAAAACTTTTAAATTGCAATTTACTAAAGAGTGGTTGCGCATTAAACCAGCCCGATGGATCAAATGCTACATCTTTTTCTGTCACAGACAGCGCATGTTTTCTTAAAGTAAACAACTCTAAACTAAGCAGTGCATCATCTTTATGATTTTCTAATGCCGTACGTGCCCGTTTTTTTTCAACCTTATCAAGATTGGCATACAGGTCTTGCAACGAATCAAACTGACTTACCAATTCAAGAGCGCCTTTATCACCAATACCACGCACACCAGGAATATTATCAGAAGAATCACCTACTAAAGCAAAATAGAAAGCTGTTTTAGTAACAGGAAATCCCATCTTCTCCTGAAATGCACCCGCATCTACTATTTTTTCTTTAAACGAATCGTAAAGCGTTATGTTAGGTGTAATTGCCTGACCCATATCTTTATCTGAGGTAACAATAATGACCGAACCCTCGTGACGCTCTTGCCACCACAACGCAAGCGAGTACATAAGGTCATCAGCTTCTATGCCCGATTGTGCTAATTGATGCAAACCAATTAAGTCTGCAAATTCTATAATTAATTCTTTTTGATCAAACAGATCACTTGGTGGGGCTTGGCGTGTTGCCTTATATGCAGGAAACACCTCATGTCGCTCTGTTTTACCTTTACTATCCCAAACAAGCACCATGTGCTCTGGATTAAACGTATCAACAAGCCGCTTGATCATTTTGCAAAAACCGTACACTGCTTGTACCGGTACGCCATCAGGAGTATGTAACTTTTGTAGTCCATAATAGGCACGATACAAAAACGAAGATCCATCAATAATAAGTAACGGTTTTGAAAACTTTGTGCTCATGCCAAGCTCCCTGAGATAGATACAACTAATATAGAAACAGTCTACCCAGAGAAGAGATATTGTAAAAACTAAAAGAGATATTTATTTGATCGTAAAAACTACCGTTGTAATATCATCCGCACTACCCTGTGCTCGTGCTTTTTCAACTATACGATCAGCAATTTCTTGATGCATACCACCTTGCGCAACCAAAGCAATAACTTGTTCATTAGACAGCACATCCCATACACCGTCAGAAGCTAACACAATAGTGTCACCTTTGGTTAATTGGACACTCGTTATATCCGGTTCTGCTATAAGTGCCGTGCCTTGTGAACTGATATCACCCATGCTTCTTGCAAGCGCAAAACCTATGCCCGTCTTAGGGTCCCACACACGTCCATCAGCAACATAGCCACCATTTTTTACAACACGAGCAGCTTCTGCAGGATCACTCGGTTTATGATCACGTGTAGAAAATAGCTCTTTACCATTACGCACTACCAACAAACGGGAATCGCCCACGTTAGCAACAGTCAAAAGATTAGTATCATCAAGCACACTGATTACTGCTGTTGCGCCCGCATGTTGCGCATCTTTATTTTTCTTGAGCATATTTTGCATATCTGCAAGCGCTTCTTTAAGCGATTGGCCCGGTTTTTTACTTAGCAATACACGGCGTACAACTTCATTTTTAAGAAATGCTGCTACCAAATTCCCTTTAGCACCATGACCATCAAAAATACCACAAAAGATATTGCCTTTAAGGAAACCAAAAGCTAAACAGTCTTGATTGCTGTATGCAGCCTTCCCATCAACACCACGGATGTTCTCTTGAGACGCACAAGCACCATCAATTCTATTTCTTAAACCATCCATATCCCCAAAAAGGTTTAACCAAGGCTGAGCAAGTAGACCAGCATATGCAGGCGGTTTACACGCAGCAATTGCTGCTCTTTTGGTAATATCTGAAAAACCTGCAATAAGTGGCAATGAGCTAAAAAATGTTATAACAAAAACTGACAGTAAGCGTATTTTCAACATGCTTAAACCTCTAAAAGAGCGTATAGATCATATGATATGAGTGTATCGGGATTAGGCAAAAGAGCAAAAGGCACAACCTCAAGCTTATTTATAACGTCTTTGATGCATCCATAAGCAACGCAATTATTGCGTCTTTGTGCGCTGGTTTCTTGATCGAGGGACCTAAATTTTGTGCAAGATTTAATGGTGTTCTATTATGCTGATCTTTTACAGTCACTTGAGCACCATTAACTAAAAGTGCCTTTACAGCATCTAGATTATCCTCGCAAATAGCATAATGCAATGGTGGCAACCATAAACCCTCTACTTGATTAAGATTAAACCCTTTTCTTGTAAGCCGTAAAAAGCCCCGTTGCAATTTTTCGTAACCAAAAGAACATTGTGCAAGGACGCATACAACATTACAAGAGCACTGAACTGTGGGGAAACCCTTACTTTCTAACCATGTATAGACAACATCAGTTTCAAGACATGCAGCATGTGCATAACACTCAAGCGACTCGAATTGCTTAAAAGCGCTCACTAACACAGGCGAAAATTCTTGTAATGCAGTCATATCATTTCTATCAATACACGCAATAAAGTCTTTTCTTGGCTTACAATATGCAAGCCCATTCGTATTTACATACTCACATGCTGCTTTTTCTATAACTGACATATCAGAAGCGCTGCATAAAGACGCTTGAGCACACAGACCCATAACCAATAATAATTTCCCCATGCATTGTACTTTCTGTATTTAATCAGGCTGCCTACTATTTTTGACCATGTTTTGTAAGCAAGAATATCAAGGCATTACCCCTTTCTTTACACTTAACATCTTCCTGAGAACACAACTGAGTGACATAATCAAGAACTGTATTTCCAGAACTATCTTTTACTGTTGTATCAGCCCTGCGCTCTAACAGATTCCACGCCACTCCCACATTGCCCATTTGAGCAGCATGGATTAAAGGTGTTTTACCATCAATATCTTTTATTTCCTTATCAGCACCGCGCTCTAGCAAAGCAAGTGCTGCCTCAAAATTATCCGCCTTTAATGCAAGCAACAAGGCAGTTTTACCATCTATTGGTCTTTGTGTATCTAAAGAAACACCCATTTTCCATAACTTGTGAATGTGATATTTTACATCCAAGCGATCAGTCTCACCTGTCAGCAACACCAAATCCATAATGCTATTAGTTTGCTGCTCTCCATACAAAGCATGCGGATCAAAACCCCATTTTTTTAGCTGATGCACTATAAGTGAATTATTACATTCCGCAAGCGCTTTCCAAACTACACATCTATCTAAAGTGCATACTTGTCTTTTATAAGAATCAGGAAAATCTCCCCACGCATCACGCACCTTTTGCAAGTCATTAGACGCTACTGCTGCTTGTAAAGCATCATCGTACTTAGCAGTTGGTTTATATAACGCTGCAAGTATATCTTTGTAAAGCTCTTTAGGCTCTCCATCAGATTTCAATACTTCTTGCTTAACCGATTCTTGTGTTGGCAAACCCCACCGTTGCAGCTGTTGTACAATAAGAGGATTTTCACACTGTAAACTTGCAAGCACAACCCTTGTTCTCCCTATACACCCACATTCACTAAGCAAGTGCGATTTTCCCCTAACAGCTTGTTTAGAATCTTCATTCCACACTCTTTGTACTGTAACCACATTATCTGTTTGTACTGCTAAAGCTAATTTGTGCGAAAACGCTGCTCCTTGCGCGTACCACCCCAATAAACGCTTACTCTGTTCTCTTGATTTTTGGTCACGATCGCTTGCCTTATTCCCTACCACCAATGCACAACACAGCACCAATAACTTTAGTAATTTCATACACACTCTTTGTATAGCTAATATTTTATTAATTACAGCCTATTATACCGTATTACAGCCCCTAATAACAAGACTGGTAATATTCTAGAGCTAATATCCAGGCATGCTATACTGTACCGCATGTATATACTTGTAAAACTCATTTCTGGTAATCCCGCCGCTCTTTCTTACAAAGTCCCTGCAACATGGGAAACTCCCTCTGTTGGTTCTTTAGTCAAAGTACCGTTACGCGCTAAATTTTTAACCGGTATTATTATGGAAGTTTCACCAGAAAAACCGGCTGGTAACTTTGTTGTTAAAGAAGCAATAGCGCTTGAACCATTCCCGCACGATCCCCATTACACCAGTTTTATACAACAACTAGGCGGTTACCATCAGGTTGAACCGGTACAATTTATTAAACGCATTAAAGGTTTTTTAAAAGAACAAAAACGGGAATCTTGTTACACACCAACAGTAACTGCGCAACAAACCAATGTAATACTTACCCAAGAACAACAACTTATTGTTGATTATCTAAGCCCCGCACTACATATCAGTACTTATAAACCTACCGTTATTCATGGGGTCACAGGTTCTGGTAAAACAGAAGTATATAAACAGTTAATTATACAGGCTCATACCAACAACAAAACAACGTTTTTATTACTGCCAGAAGTGTCACTAGCTACACAATTTGAGCAATTATTACGCCAACAGTTACCCGCAACCATTGCCATTTTTTCTTTCCATTCTTCTTCTAACGCACCAGAAAAAAAAGAACTCTGGAAATACTTATTAACACAAAAACCCTGTTTAATTATTGGTGTGCATTTACCGATATTATTACCTTGCAGCAATCTTGGTCTGATTATTATTGATGAAGAACATGAAAGCGGGTACCAAGAAAAAAAGCACCCTAAACTAAACACCAAAGAGGCCGCTGTGATGCGCGCATACCAACACAAGATTCCTATCGTGTTTGGTTCAGCAACGCCATCATTAACCACACTCCATAACGTGGAACACAAAAATTGGAAACTATTTACCATGCACCAACGGTTTGCAGGCAGTTTCCCAACCGTGCAAACAGCGCTACTTACCTCCAAACAACAACGCCGTTCTTTTTGGATAACCCCCACACTAGAAAAAGCAATTGGCGATAGATTACGCAAAAAAGAGCAAACCATTATTTTTATCAACCGACGCGGTGTTTGCTTTTTTGTACAATGCAAAGAATGTTCACTTGTGCCCTGCTGCACCAGCTGCTCAGTCAGCCTGACCCTACACGCGGACGAAACATTGCGCTGCCACTATTGCGGCTATCAACAACCAATGCTCATCCAGTGCACAGGATGCAAAACTAAAGAATTTCTTAAAAAGGGAATCGGTACCCAAACTGCAGTAACAGTATTACAAAAAATGTTTCCTCAAGCGCGCATAACCCGTGCTGATATGGATACAACCATTAATAAACGGTTATGGGCAAATACTATGGATGGCATGCGCAACCAAGAGATTGATATTTTAGTTGGCACGCAAACGATTACCAAAGGATATCACTTTCCTAAAGTAACGTTGGTTGGTGTGTTATGGGCAGACAGCAATATGAACTTTCCGTTTTACAATGCGCATGAAAAGACGATACAACAACTGATTCAAGTTGCTGGCCGTGCCGGCCGCGCATCACAAGAAAGCATGGTTATTATACAAACCATGCAAGAACATGAAGTTTTTAATCATCTTAACGAACGTGATTATCTTGAGTTTTGTAAAGAAGAGTTAACATATCGCCAGGAACTATCGTACCCGCCGTATATTCGATTTGCAGAATTAGAACTAAAACATACTGATCAACAGATCGTAGATAGAGAAGCGCAGATAGTTGCCGCGTATCTTATGGAGCAACCGGACATCACAGTGCTTGGACCGGCACAACCGCCTGTGGCACAAATTAAAAATATCTGGAGTAGAAAAATTTATCTGAAATGCGCTCAGTTTGGACCGCTCCAACAAGCGTTTGCTCGTACACGCACTGCCATCAAACTAAAATCCAAACTATTCTTTACGCCTAATCCGCTTTCTTAAAAAAGTAGTGGCGATAGTGGCGCAATTCAGCAATTGATTCTTGAATATCATCTAACGCACGATGACTATTTTTTTTAGAGACTGTTGCCTGTTGATCATGCGGATACCAGCGTTGCACCAATTCTTTAATGGTACTAACATCAATAATTCTATAATGCAGATACGCGTACAAAGCAGGCATATGCTCTTTAATAAACATTTTATCCATCCACACAGAATTACCACACAGCGGCGCTGTTTGCGGTTGGCAGTACTGCTGCACAAAGGCTAATACCTGCTGCTCTACTTGAGCGCATGTCAGTGTTGCTGCGTGTAATTCTTGCAACAACCCAGACTTTGCATGCAACTCTTTAACTACAGGAATCATGCCGTCTAATGCTTTTTGTGGCGTTTTAATAAGCAGCGTTGGCATGGTTGCAATAACATCTAAGTTATTATTGGTTACCACACAGGCAACCTCCAAGATTTGATCTTTTTGTGGATCTAGCCCTGTCATTTCAAGATCGATCCACACTAAATTTTTGTTCATATACTACTCACTATTTTTTTATTTATTATTCATCAAAATCCATAGAAAACATCATAGACTCATCTCGAATCGGACGCTGAGGAGATAATGTTGGAGTAGCAGGCGTTGCTACTCGTGCGGCACAAGATTCATTAGTGCGCCAATCAGTAGTGCCTAAATATGCACTTGCAGCAACTAATTCATCTATTGTTCTTGTTGATGCAGGACCAACCGGCTTTACTGTGTCTCCAAATTCGCTAACACGTTCTGTGAATTTTTCAGCTTTATCATGAAAGCTTGCTGTTTCCATTTTCACAGACCTTGGTGATCCTTTAGCTAATTCTTCAAAAGAGGATCTCGCTTGTACCATAGCTTGTGCCGCAGTTTCTCTTGCTCTTTTTTCTTCTAACACCTGATAGTGCTTATCAAATAAGCGATTAAGCGTAGTATCAGATGCATATACAGATACACTGCCAAAAAACACCATACTTAGAACTAAATTTTTCATAATAATATTCCCTGCCTAATAACCTAAAAATACAAGATATCTCTTTATACTAGCGCATTTTTTCAAAAAGTAATCTACCCAAAGCCTTCACAGCCAAACTACTTACCATCTGCTATTTAACAGACTGTAAGAGATTGGTACACTAGCTATCTATTATTTTAATGTCATCACGAGTGCAATAAAAAACTATGAATAAGTTACGCGTAGCAGTTCTTATGGGCGGCATGTCTATCGAGCGGGAAGTCTCTTTTAACTCAGGGCGCACCGTATGCGATCACCTTGACAGGTTTTTGTACGATGTTATCCCCGTATTTCATACCCCTGACAACAAACTCTACCTACTTCCCCAGCGCTTTTTGCATCGTGGTAAAATTAGCGACTTTGAAAAACGTTTAGAAACAGAAAGTACCAATATCTTATGGGACGACCTGCCTGCCTACGCAGATTTTGTGTATATCGCAGTGCATGGGCGATACGCAGAAGATGGGACACTCCAAGGCATGCTTGAACTTCTTAAACTTCCCTATTTAGGGGCAAAAGTACGCGGTAGCGCTTTAGGTATGGACAAAGTATTACAGAAAAAATTCTTGCGCACACACAACATTCCCATTGCTCGAGATATTGTTCTTACACCAACTATGATCAACATATACCAACAAAAACCTGAAGAACTCTACACGCTACTCACCCAACAACAACTTATCTATCCATTAATAGTAAAACCGGCACACGAAGGTTCAAGTTTAGGTGTCAGTGTTGTTAAACACCAAAACGAATTACTGCCTGCATGCCACGCTGCCATGAGCATTGATAGAGAACATCAACAACAAGTGCTTATTGAAGAAAAAATAACTGGCATGGAATTCTCATGTATTGTAATGCAAGACCCTGTAACGGGCGATCTTAAAGCACTAACAGCAACAGAAGTAGTATGTGAACGGGGCACTGAATTCCATGATTATGAACAAAAATATATGCCCGGCCGCGCCATGAAATTCACTCCAGCCCGTTGCTCTGAAACCGACATACAAACAATCAAAGACAACTGTTTACGCGTAGTACAAGCACTTGAATTTGGTATTTTTGGACGTATTGACGGTTTTTTACAATCTGATGGTACTGTGGTTATTGTTGATCCCAACTCACTTTCTGGCATGGGGCCATCAAGCTTTATTTTTAACCAAGCAGCGTATGCGGGTATGAACCACACACAACTTATCAACCATCTTATTAAAGCAGAACTGCAACATACGCCTTTATATAAAGATTTCTTTACCACTATGACTAACCATTACGCCCCAGAAAACAGACTCCGCGTTGCCGTTATTTTAGCCGGCCCTTCTAACGAAAAAGAAGTGGCGCTCGATTCTGGCCGCAACGTCTGCTACAAATTGTCCCCGCACAAATATCAGGTAACCCCAATCTTTATGGATAAAGAAAGTAACCTCTATCCACTCTCTTCAACACTTCTAGTCCATAATGCAACTGCAGAAATTGAGCACGAAATTGATCGTAGCACCAAAATTAAATGGCACGATCTCCCTAAACTGGCCGACTTTGTTTTTATTGCGCTCCATGGTAGCCCAGGGGAAGATGGCATTGTGCAGGGAGCATTAGAACTACTCAAACTACCGTATAACGGATCTGGTATTGCAGCGAGCGCACTTGGTATGGACAAATACAAGACCAATCAACTACTACGCCAACAAGGGTTTGATGTACCACACAGCACATTAGTTACACAGCATGCATGGCAACTAAACCAACACACCGTATTACAAGAACTTCAAGCAACACACACATTCCCCTGCATAATCAAACCGCACAACGATGGTTGTAGCGTGCTTGTCAGCAAAGCATATGCACCTCAAGAACTTACAACCGCCTTAACAACTATATTTAGCATGGGTAAACAAGTAGCCATGGTAGAAGAGTATATTGCAGGCATGGAACTAACAGTGGGCGTCATTGGTAACGATACGCCACGCGCACTCCCCCCAAGCCAAGCGGTTGTAAAACACGATCTTTTAAGTATGGAAGAAAAATTTTTACCAGGCGCTGGAGAAAACCAAACACCTGCACCATTACCTACTGACGTACTTGAACGTATCAAGCGTGTTATGGAAGGTGTGTTTAGTACCCTTGGATGTGCTGGATATGCTCGTATTGATTGCTTTTATCAATCAGCGCAGATCAGCCCCACAGGTCAAGAACGTATTATCCCGCTAGAAATCAACACACTACCTGCGCTTACTCCAGCAACGTGTATTTTTCACCAAGCAGCAGAACTTAGTATAACACCAACAGAGTTTATAGATTTGATTATAGAACTAGGCTTAGAGCGACACAAACAACAACCACTGACACATACTAAAGATCTTTTTACCCAGAAAAACACGTAAGGCGCACCAGAGCAAATCTCTTGCAGATTGTCAGAAAAACACAGTACCATTTTCTTTTATTACCAAAGGAGATTGTGTATGTGTTTTTCAGCTCAAGCAAGCTTTTTAGCAAGTGGCGCACTTATTGCTCTTGGCAGTTACGCCCTTAAAAAAATAAAAACTAAAGCAAGTAGACCCCTTGCCCTTATTCCATTTTTATTTGGCATCCAACAAGCAAGCGAAGGGGTAGTTTGGTTAACTTATAACAATCCAGAACAAGCGCTCATAACAACAATAGCAACAGGCGTCTTTATGTTGTTTGCTTTTTTATTTTGGCCCATTTGGATGCCTCTTACTGTTTTATGTCTTGAAAAAAAGCCAGCGCGCAAACAAATACTTTTAGTGCTGCTTGGTGTTGGCATTGCTGTTGCAGTAACACTTACCTATGCATTATTGCTAAGTGGCGTACAACCGGAAATCAGTTGTAGCCACATCTATTACAACGTTGCATTACCCGAAATGTTTAATTACTGGGGACCATTTTTGTACTGCATTGCAACCATTGTGCCATTGTTCGTTTCTACAAAAAAACATATGCCACTTTTAGGAGCTGGACTGTTTTTTTCAGTAGTAGCAACCTACTATTTTTACACAGCCTTTTTTACTTCCGTATGGTGCTTTTTTGCAGCAGTACTTAGTTTAAGTATTATCGCGCTTATATAGCTTAATCTTTAAGCATATGACCGTATTTAATACTTAAGAAAGTAAGACCTATAAGATGCGGAATAGCGACAAGTACTTGCACCACGTCCATCATTTTCCAGACCAACGTTACTTGCGCGATAGTTCCAACAAACACAATAGCTGACAAGAATGCATAGTAAGGAACCATGCCACGATAATTAGTAAACGATGCAAACGATTGACTTGCGTTAAAGCTGTTACCAATAATAGTAGTCACCACAAATAACGTAATACTTACAAGCAATACCCACTTACCAAAGCCTGGTGAATATGATTTAAACACTTCGTAAATCAGTACGTTACTAAATTGACCAGTTAGCCAAGCGCCAGACACAATAATCAACAAACCTGAAAGTACTGATAAAAACGTATCTGCAATAACTGAGAACATTGCTAATACAGCTTGATCCTCTGGTCGATCAGTATCTGACATTGCGTGCGCAATAGAAGAAGTACCAAGGCCAGATTCGGTAATATAAATACTGCGGTGCACTCCTAAACGCATTGCAGAAAAGACTGACGCGCCTACAAAACCACCAAGTGCTGCACAAGGACTAAACGCATGTGCAAAAATTAATCTAAACGCATCTAAAATTGCACCTGGATCGCGCAGTAAAATAGTACCGGTAAAAGCAACATAAAGCACAAACATCACAGGAACCATCTTACTTGCTACAGCACCAATACGTTGGATACCACCTTTAAGAACTACAAAAAGCATCACCGCAAGCACTACGCCAGTAACCCAATGAGGCACCGATTCACACGCAAAAACATGTGCAAGCGTATTTGCTTGTTGACCCGACCAGCCTGCAAAAAGTACTAATGTTGAAAGACCGTACCATTGCGCAAGAGACCAATGTGCATATTTAAGATACTGGGTTGGACCACCAAGAACATGTCCATCAGCAAGCTTTGTTCTCATTTTTACTGAAAACAGTACTTCGGTAAATTTAGTTACACTGCCCACTACCGGATAAATCGCAAGCCAGAAAAGTGCTCCAGGACCGCCTGTCATAATAGCAACTGAGGGCCCGACAATATTCCCCATACCAATAGTTGTAGCCATAGAAGTAAGAAGTGCCTGAATTGGATTAATCTCTTTTTCTCTTTTTGTATGCTGCCCTTTTACGCCATATTTTAATAAATGGATAAAACGAGGAAATGCACGGAACTGAATAAATTTTGTTTTAATGGTAAGAAAAATACCTACACCAAAACAAAGAATAAGCGCTGGCAATGCTAAAAAATCATCCATACGCGTACATACTGATAAAAGAGAAATCATCTTATATCCTTAGGGGTATATAAACTAAAAATAACAGGAAAATATTACAGCCTTTTTGCTAGAAATGATAGCGCGGTACGCATTAATGCATCAAAAGCAACTGTCTGCCCCTTATGTTCTTTTTGCATATGCGAGAGCGCAGCATCAATCTCCTGACGAGAATAATGGAGGGAATGTAAAACTTGAGAAATATTTTTCCATTGCTCTAGCGCAGGGTCTACAGCATGGCCTGTAGCAGTAATTTGATCTAACAGCTTAGGCACTTTATGTTTCAGTTGCACAATCAACTGCTCAGCTTTTTTTGCGCCCACACCAGACACTTTACTTAACGTCTTTTCATCACCCGACTGAATTGCTTGTAAAAAAACTGCAGGCGTTAATGATCCTAAAAGGGCCATAGCCAACTTGGGGCCCATACCAGAACAACTAATCACTAACCCAAAAATGCTCCGTTCTAACTCTTGCGTAAACCCATACAACGTTGGTCCATTTTCTGCAGACCAATGCCAATAGGTTAAAACCGTAGCTTGTGTATTCGATCGGAACAGTACTGATTGTGGAACCACAACCTCAAAACCAACACCATGAACATCTAGAGTAAGTGTACCTTCTGACGCATGAGTAATAGTTCCTGTAAGTGATGTAATCATAGACATACTCCTTTAATAAAATAATCTGATAACCGTACTGATCAACATCTATTAAAGCAAAATTTTTATAAGGCAAAGTTATTGACAAAAGCATGCCGTCTGGTACCTTTTAGGCACAGATCGCGGGAATAGCTCAGCTGGTAGAGCGTTGCCTTGCCAAGGCAAAGGTCGCGGGTTCGAATCCCGTTTCCCGCTCCAGCTTTCGCCAAGGCTACGTATGGTACGCAAATCTCTTAATTTAAAAATCACATTTCAAGCTTAAAGCCTCACAAAAACCCCAACTCTTACTATTTAAAACCCTTTCTGCTATAATAAGATTCGATATTATTAACAAAATGACCGTTTCATAAGGTTAATCCGTACATGAAGTCACTCGTAGAAGAAGCAACTTCGGTTGAAAAAGCAATAGAAAAAGCCTGGACCAGAGCAGGCAAACCACACACATTCTCGGTAAAAATTTTTGAAGAACCACAAACAAACTTTTTTGGTTTTGTAACAACAAAATCCGCAAAAGTTGGTATCTTTTTTGATGAAAGACACGTTCAACAGCCGGTAGCTGATAAAACAGCTAAAACAGCTTCAGTTAACACAAACTTGACACCGCGCCCTGCACGTAACGATGATCGCCCACAACGCAACAATAATCCTCGCAATCGCAATCAACACCAACGTCGTGACCGTGATCAAGATCAATCAGACAGATCAGAACGTTCAGATCGTAGAGATCGCCAAGAACGTCCTGAAAGATCATCTGAACGCGCTGAGCGTCCAGAACGCATGGAACGTCCAGAACGCATGGAACGTCCAGAACGCATGGAACGTCCAGAACGCATGGAACGTCCAGAACGCATGGAACGTCCAGAACGCATGGAACGTACCGAACGCCCTGAGCGCAACAACGATCGTCGCAATTTCCAACCTCGCACAAACACCCAAGACCATGCTCGTCCTGAACGTGTAGAACGTCATATTCAAGAACCTGTACACGAACAACGTGCGCCAGAAAGAACAGAACGTCCTGAGCGTGTAGAACGCCCGCAACGTCAAGAACATGTTGAGCGCCAAGATTACAACAGCCGTCCGGAACGTACAGAACGCGTAGAACACATTGAACACTCAGAGCCGCGCCAAGAAAGAGAACCAAGAGAACGTCAAGAACGTGATCGTGATAATGGTTCCGACTACACCAAGGCTTCGACAGACAGAGGTGAACGCGAACAACGCTTTGACAGAAACCGTCGTCAAGGTGGCAACCGCAGACCAGCTCGTACACCACGCGAAGATCGTCCATCTTATGGTGACGAAACTCCTCATGAACACACAGCTCCTGTACTTGATACAAACGCTCCTGTTTTTGAATTCACTGCACCATCTGCAAGCACTGGCTTAAAAAAGAGTTTAAAAGCAAGTTCACGTCGTTACTCTGCAAAGAAACCTGACGCGTCTACTGATGGTTCTTCTGACACCAATCAGTAATTCAAAACATCTATGACCTAATGGGGGGTTTATAATGTTGTCAGATACAATTATTGCTCAGTGCACTCCTACTGGTAGTGGTGCACTAGCACTTTTAAGAATATCCGGTCCACAAGCTGTTCCGATCAGTGCCGCATGCACACAATTATCAAGTAAACAATCGCTTACACAAGCAGCATCACATACCATTCATCATGGATGGATAATTGATAAGCAACACCAAAAAATAGATGAAGTTCTTTTTTTTGTTATGCATGCTCCGCGCACATTTACTGGCGAACATGTAGTTGAAATAAGTTGTCACAACAATCCCTTTTTAATTGAAGCAATTATTGCACGCATTATTGCCTGTGGCGCACGTCCTGCGCTTAATGGCGAATTTAGTAAACAAGCGGTAGAAAATAACAAAATCGATTTACTCCAAGCAGAAGCTATTAACGATTTAATTCATGCACAATCACAACAAGGCCTACGCCAAGCATTTTCACAACTGCAAGGCACGCTTTCAACCTGGATAGGCCAATTAGAAAAAGAACTTATTATTTTATTAGCAGTATGCGAAGCAACGTTTGAATTTGTAGAAGAAAATTTAGATCTATCAGATGCTATTCTTGCGCGCCTAACAGCAATACTCATTAAAATTACTGATCTTAAAAAATCGTATGGTCAACAAGACCATATCAGAAACGGCATTAGGATAGCTTTAATTGGTACTGTGAACGCTGGTAAATCATCACTCTTTAATGCACTCATTGGCAAAAACAGAGCGATTGTGACACACATTCCTGGCACCACGCGCGATGTTATTGAAGCTGGCTTTTATCATCAAGGTCTCTATTGGACACTGATTGATACGGCAGGCATTCGCCAAACAGAAGATTGTATTGAACAAGAAGGTATAGAAAAATCGTACCAAGAAGCGGCACACGCTGACATTGTGCTTTTAGCTTTTGACAACAGCCTTGCGCTTACGCACGATCAACGAAAAATCTACCAAGACTTATTAGAAAAATACACTGATAAAACGTTAGTTATTGCAACCAAAAAAGATCTGCCTGCCCAAGACTCACTGCCCTATAATTTTGCAGTAAGCGCTCAAGAACAAGACGGTATTACAGAACTAAAAACTGCATTAGAAGTAAAAGTACACGCACTACTTGCGTCTAATACCTGTCCATTTTTGCTTAACAAACGGCATATAGCATCACTTGATACACTAGAAAAACAATTACTTAGCATTCAAGCGCAAATCACCGATAATCCTGAATATGAACTTATTGCATACCATCTTAACGATGCACTTGCCACACTTACTGAACTTACTGGTAAAACAGTTAGCGAACAGGCACTTGATGCCGTCTTTAAAGAGTTTTGTATAGGGAAATAAACAAAAAAAGCGTACTTTTTACGGTACGCTTTTTTTAATTATGTTCTAAAAGTTAGAGTGCTACAATTTCTGCACGTCTGTTCTTTTCTTCTCTGCCTGCAACATCAACTGCTGGATGTTTATCGCCATAACCAACAGTGCTGATTAAAGATGAGTCAACGCCTGCTTGAGCAAGTTTTTTAGCAACAGTGTGTGCACGTTTTTGAGACACAGCAATATTATATACTTCGCTCAAATACTGTTTATCTGCATGGCCTTCAACTTTAAGCTTTTTCCCTTGGTTCACTTCTTCACGTGCTTTTTCCACGTTGTAAGCAACTACAGGAGCTTGGTCTTGGCGGATTTCGTACTTATCAAAATTGAAGTAGATTGGCTCGAATGTTTTGCTGTCATGAGCATCCCACGCTTGGTCTGCTGCAGTTAACTTAGCTGGAGCTTTTTTGCCGTCTTTAATTGAATACGCATAGGTATCACGAGCATCGTCTTCAAGAACCAACGCTTCTACCTTTGAGTCAAAATACTTTGAAGAACCTTTTTTACCTGCTGTTGGTATTTTACCGCCAGCCATTTGGCACATCTTTTTTGTGTCTTTAGTGTCTTTTTTCTTCATACAGCCTGGCAAAAGAACCAATGAACTAAGCAACACAACTGAGAAGTATTGAGTCATAGAGTAACTATTTTTCATACTTTTTCCTTTTCATAATAGCTTTAAAAATACGCCCCTAAAGTAGCACACATTTAAGCTCTTTGCTATTTCTTCTTTAGCTTAAAAATAATTTTCAAATCTATTACTAATAAACAATCAAACTTTGAAATTTAAGCTTAACCAAAATAGTTAGCTGATCTAGCACTATCAACAGACAAGCATCTTTTGTATACTGTACCGTAAAATTTGTCTTTAACACGCGACGTATTCGTGTGGGGTATACATGAAAAAAATTCTCATTAATGACGCTCCTTGGCAAACGCGTATTGCCATAACCAACGAGCACGGACTACAAAATATCTACTACTGGTCACACGCGAGTAACCAGTTAGAACGGGCTTTTTACAAAGGGGAAGTCTCCAAAGTATTACCCGGCATCCAAACAGCCTTTGTTGATATTGGCGAAGAAAAAGCAGGCTTTTTGCATATATCAGAAATTGATCGTGAACTTGCCATCAACCGCATGTCTCACAGTTTTGGTGGGCTCGATTCAACTGAAAAAGTTCCAACAGAAAAAAGACAACCTGCTGATATTGGTAAAATCTTAAAAGAAGGTAACTCGCTCTTAGTACAGGTTACAAAAGAACCGGTTGACCAAAAAGGCGCAAAGCTTACCACCTGTTTTACTTTACCAGGTAGATTCTTGGTACTTATGCCAAGTATTCCTCGTATTGGTATTTCAAAAAAGATTGAAGACCGCGAAGAGCGTAATCGTTTACGTGACGTTGTTATGAGCCAACTGCCTGAAGGTATGGGCGCAATTATCCGTACTTGCGCAGAACACCGATCACCGCAAGACATCTCGCACGATATTATTTTCTTGCTAGAAATCTGGAACTCAATCTTGGCGGCAGAAAAAGAAGCTGTTGCTCCTGCAAAAATTTACGAAGATCTCGATTTAGCATTCCAAGTAGTACGTGATCACCTTGATAACGATATTGAAGAAGTCTTGTGCGATAATCCTGAGACTATTAAAAAGTTAGTAAAATTTGTTAAAGGAATTGGCCCAGAGCATGTTCATAAAATAAAAGAATATGTTGGCCAAACACCTATTTTTGAAAAATATGATATTGAAAAACAGATTAAAGACTGTCTACGCAAAAAAGTAGATCTTAAATCTGGTGGTTCTATTGTTATCGAAGCAACTGAAGCAATGACCGTTGTTGACGTTAACACTGGCCGCTTTATTGGTAAATTTAACATGGAAGACACCATCTTAAAAACCAACCTTGAAGCAGCACAGGAAGTTACACGCCAACTTAAAGTGCGTAATATTGGCGGCCTTATTGTTATCGACTTTATTGATATGGCCAACTACACCAACCGTCAAAGGCTTTTTAACTTCTTTGAAAAAACACTTAAAGAACAAGATAAGTTCCAATCAGTACTTCTTAAAATTTCAGAATTCGGCCTTGTACAAATGACCAGAAAACGATCTGGCAAAACGCTTGATCGCCAACTTACTGACCCCTGCTCACATTGCGCTGGCTCAGGATTAGTACCTGCAGTACAAACTGAAAGTTATGCTCTATTGCGCCACCTACATCAAGAACTGATTAGCAAAAAAATCAAGGGTGATATTGTTATCAAACTTAACAACTCCGTCTTTGATTACATAGCACGCACCGAGTACAACACTATTTTGAATTTTGAAAAAGAATTAGGCGGCAAGATTACGCTTGAAAGCGAATTATCATTGCCTATTGGATCATTCACTATCCATAAAGCATGAAAGAAATAACATGTCTGAAAAGTTAACAGCGTTAGAACGTTACCCAGATTACCGTGTTGATATCGGGATTGAAGTACACGTACAACTTAACACTAAAAGCAAAATTTTCTGCAGTTGCTCAAATGCACAAACAGAAATGCAAAATTCTCACATCTGCCCTATTTGTTGCGGGTACCCAGGTGTCTTACCAGTACTAAGCAAAGAAGTTGTCACCAGCGCGATAAAAGCAGCACTTGCGACCAACTCAACTATTACTCCAGTAAGCACATTTGCAAGAAAACATTATTTTTACCCTGATCTGCCAAAAAATTATCAGATTACCCAAGATAAAGAACCGTTCTGCACTGACGGGCATGTTATGATCTCTATGCCTGATGGATCTCAAAAAAAGATTAATCTGATTCGTATCCATATTGAAGAAGATGCGGGTAAAAATCTCCACTGCTCTGGTGCTGGAGAAAGCTTTGTTGATTACAACCGCGCTGGAACACCTCTTTTAGAAATAGTTTCGCACCCTGATATTGAATCTGCAGAAGAAGCTAAAGAGTATTTAAAAACGCTACGTGCGATTGTACAATACTTAGGTATTACCACCGGTAACATGGAAGAAGGCTCATTTCGAGCAGACACCAATATTTCAGTACGTAAAAAAAATGATATCCACCTAGGCACCCGTTGCGAACTTAAAAACATTAACTCATTTAAATTTATTGGCGATGCTATTGAATATGAAATTGAACGCCAAATTGAACTACTAGAAGATGGACAAAAAGTTATTCAACAGACACGTTTGTGGGATACCAAAAATCATATTTCTAAGCCAATGCGTTCAAAAGAAGAAGCGGCTGACTATCGCTACTTTCAAGATCCAGACCTACCACTCGTAGAAGTAACTCAAGAATGGATTGAGCGTATTAAAGAAGTACTGCCAGAATTGCCCGCACAAAAGAAAGAACGCTTACAAACGGCATACGGATTGTCGGATTACGAAGCTGATATTCTTATTGAAGATCGTGCAGTATGCGATTACTACGAACAAGCAACAGGGTATCACAAGAGCAACCTCTTAATCAACTGGTTATTGCGCGATGTTATGGGTTATGCAAAAGAATATAAACAAGACCTTTCTGCCCTTCTTATAACACCAGAAAAACTTGCTGAATTAGTAAGCCTTGTAGATAAAGGCACTATCAACACCCGCGCTGGACAAGAAGTATTCTTAGAAGTTGCGCAAACGGGTAAAAATCCTGCAGCCGTTGTTAAAGAAAAAGGCCTTGAACAGATAGAAGATGCTGACGCTTTAGAAGCAGTTATTAAAGATATTATTGATAATAACGCAGACAACGTTGAAGCGTATCGCTCTGGCAAAACAAAGTTGTTTGGATTCTTTGTAGGTGAAGCTATGAAGAAGACTAAGGGCAAAGGTAACCCTAAAGTTATTAATGATTTGTTACAAAAGTATTTAGACTAATACTCTAGAAAACAAAAAAGGGCTGCGTAAAAACAGCCCTTTTTTTATTGCTTACTTTTATAAAACTTATAATTTTGCCGACTTAAAAGCTACCCATTGTGTTCGCATATGCGTTCTGAGGATCTCAAATGCTGTTGGTACTACAAGCGGTCCTGTAAGCGCAGGCGTCTCAACTGTAACCGGCTTTGGCGTTCTTTTTTTTACACACTGACGCATTTTTTGTTCTAAACCAGAAAGCTGTTTGCCAAACTGCTTTGCTGATGCATTAATTTGGTTTTGTAATACAGAAGCCTTAAGAGCAACATGCATTTCAAGCTCTGATACTTTTACTGCACTTGTTTGTAATTGCGCTTTAATTATGTGCATGGCTTTATGATCTTTAACTAAACACGCACCTACAACAGCACCTGCTAGCATGCCAAGCCCTCGTGCATCATCTCGTGATATTTTATAACCAACATAAGCACCCACTAAAGCGCCTGCTGCTATATCTGGATTATCTTGCATTTTTTTACCCACATACAAACCACTTTGTCGCACAGCAATAGCAGTAGCGCCCACAAGTTTCCGTACAGCAAAACTTGCCTGCATATGACAACTAAAAAAAGTTGCACAAAGTAATGTGATATAAAAATTTTTCATACAAAACACCCTAAAAAAATAAGCGCAGAGCATCTATTACTCCACGCTTATAATTCTATCAGTGTCGTACTTTTAGTAAAACAGTTTACTCGCCTTGTGTTAACTCTGTTATATGGTTTGTTGTTGATTCTTTAATGCTTTTTATCTTTGTAACAGCAGCTAAAGTATCTATTAATGTTTGTTGTGTAGTAGCACCTTCTATTGCTAACTCACTATCTCTAGACACAGTTTGTAAACTTACCTTTATTTGAAAGATTGCTGCTTGCAATAAAGCAGAACCTGTTTGCGCAACACCATCACCTAAATAAGCTAATCCTAATTTAATTTGACTTACCTCTTGCTGTGCTTTTTGTGCATGTTGTGTAGCTTGCAATCTTGCTTGTTCTAAAATAGCAGTTTGTTGTTTAGCTTGTTCAGCAGCTAATTGAGAACTTGTTTGTAAGGTAATCAAGGCTTGCTGCGTTTGATGAACGCTCAACTCTGCTTTTTCAGCTTCAGCCAATCTAGGCTTTAATCGATTAAGTTCTGTTGTAACAACATCTAAATTATTTTTATTTTTATAAGCCTGCCTTAAATCTTCAACTTGACCTCGGGTAATATACCCTAATCCAAGACCAGCTACTGCACCAGCAGTAGCAACCTGAGCAACTTCTGTTGTTCGCAAAAATATTTCTTCATTAGCATTATTCCAAACTAAATAGACCCCTAAAGCAGCACCTGCGCCCGCAAGAACACGTACCCCATAATGCCCAACTAGATTAAACCCATGCTTAACATGTTCCACAAAAGTCACTTTTTCAATAGTAGTTTCTGATGGAACTATCTCAGACGCTTGAATAGAAACCTGATTAAACAATAAAGCTATTAAGCTCAACCGGATTAATTTATTTTTAAATAAGCTCATAGAGCCTCCTTTTAGTTTCTTTTCTACTTATAACAGCAGCACCATTATAAAAATTTTAAATCTATAGTTTTAGTATAGTAATAAAATTTCTATTTGACAAAAGGAAGCCATATTTACTTACCGAGCTTATTTCTATAAAACAGTTAGGCTGACTGCAGCTTATCCCCAAAATCGACAATAAACCCCTCTTTTACCAGGCCTTCTATAATAGAAGGTAACTCCTGCTGCTTTTTGGGAAAAAGCTGACTAAGCTTATTTTTCTCAAGAATAGTATTTTGAGCTAGATACCTAATAATAGCCCCCCGTACCTGCCTATCAGAACCGACAAACGCTGATTGACGGGCATAATGGCAGCTAGCCTTACTTGGATTAGGGTACAGCTTTTTAAGTACAACCCCACAATCCATAAGCGCATAATACCACTCGCGTGGATTAACCAAATCCCGAGTTTGCTCTATAAAGGGCAATAATTCTTTATCGGCAATCCCAACCTGCCCATTAAAGAAAACATGGAGGTACACCGATCTAATATTAGTCTCTATAAAGGTAGTTGGCTTATTAAAAGCAAAAGCCACAATAGATGCTGACGTTGCTGGGCCTAAACCCTTAAACGTTTGTAATACTAATGGATCATCAGGCAAGACACCCGCATACTCATACACTACTTTTTGCGCAATTTCATGCAATGCCAACGCGCGCCGATTATACCCAAGCCCTACCCATTGTGCCAAAACCTCTTGGCGCGTACTTTGTGCAAGCGCCTGAAATGTTGGGAAATGCGCAAGAAAGTTAAGATACTTTTCTACTACGCGCAGTGTTTGTGTTTGTTGCAACATAATTTCAGAAACAACTATATGGTACGGATTAGTTGTCTCTCGCCACACAAAAGCACGCTTATGTTGATGATAATAATCCCATACAGCATCACAAAAAGCCTGGTATAAATCTGGAGTGTATACACGCCTTTGCAAACCAAAAGCGTGCTCACTCAAAAACCCAATAAACGGATCATCTACACGAATCATGTTTATACTCGTCCTACCTGCACAATAATCATTTTATCAGTATGTAATATTTTGCGAGCGGCAGCTTTTACTTCGTCTAACGTAATAGCGTTAATTACCCGCGCTCGTTTATCAAAATAATCATGACCCAATTTAAAACGATCAATACCTAAAAAGGCGTTTGCCATGCGACCATTAGAAGAAAAGTTCTCTGTTTGGCTATTAATAATAGACTGCTTAGCATCATACAATTCATCTTCTGTAAGAGTATCAATCACTGTATTAATCGTATTACTAATAGCGTCTTTTGCTTCTTGTAGTTTATCAAGAGAAACAATTGTTTTTACAAACACCATACCTGGCTCTTCATCAGCACCAGCAATAAGTGATCCACCAATAGTATAAAAAAGACCGGTCTGTTCACGTAACGCAAACAAACGCGTACTCATAGATCCTGAACAAAAAATCTGATCAAAAAGTAACAATTTATCATGATCAGGATGTAAACGATCAACCGATAGTCCTGCAAATGCTACTACTACTTGATCACGGTTAATAGCATGATTAATAACAGCAGACTTAATAGGCGCAAGCGGAGTCATAATAGATTTTTCAATCTTATCCCCTTTCCATGAACCTAACGCTTTTTCAAGTTCAGCACGTACATCATACCCACTACAATCTCCTACCAGTGCTATTCTTGTACCATCCGGAGAGAATGTTTTTTTATAAAAATCAACCAAATCAGCACGCTTAAGAGCAGCTAAAGACTCAAAAGAACCGCGACTATTTTTACTATACGGATGTCCTTTATAAATAGTTTGGCGAACAATATGTCCTATAAATTCGGATGGTTCATCCCAATAACTACGCAGATCAGAAAGTAAACGTGCACGTACTTTTTCTATATCAGCAGCATCTAACGTTGCATGTTCTAAAACATCTCTTAAAAATAAAAGGGCTTTTGGTAAATCCTCTTTAAGTAGACTCATAGAAATCAACCCGGACTGTGCGCCCATAGAGATACCATACTGCTCCAATTCTTGAGCAAATGTTTGACCAGGATAATTTTTTGTCCCTTCAAACAGCAAAGCGCTCACAAACGTATAAATACCCGCTTTATCTACCGGCTCGTCAAACGAACGGACTTTTAAAGATAATAAAATATCTATCTTAGGTAAGTTTTTATTATCAAACGCAAATACGGTTACACCATTAGAGAGTGTATATTCTTGAGGCTTGTGGAAACAAAACTCTTTAGGATCTTTTGCTGTTATGGTTTTTGCATATTCAATGTCTTCAACTTCCGATTCTCGTACACGGCCATCTAAAATACGGGCATCTTCTTGATCAGAAAGTAATTGTAATGCCTGCCATATTTGCCCGTCGCCATCAGCAAGAGAGACCACCTTACCATCATGCATCATAGAAGCATGGAAGTAAGTATGTAATAGATCAGAAATTTCTTGTTCTACTTGTTTTTCTGGATAATTAAGACAGGTAAACAAATAGTTTTCATCGCCTGTCATGAGATAGCTAGTCGCAATTTCTGTTGCTTGTTTATGTGTCTTTTCAAGCAATGTTAACAACCCAATTTTAGTTTGTTTAATTGCTTTAATAAGCTCTTTTTTAGGAATAGACTTTTTAAGCTTTTCTATTTCTTGTGTAATTATTTCATCAATAGCATCAGTGTCTTCTATATTTTTTGGTTGATAATAAAAGAAGAATACTGTCGCATCTTCAAGTTGATATGCAAAAGTCTGGAAACTATCAACCAACTGTTTTTCTTCTACTAAAATTTTAGAAAGTAACGAACTTTTACCACCTCCAAGAAGCCACGCAAGCACGTCAACTGCATACTTATTACCGGTCTTTAAACCTGGCAACACGAGACCTTTAAGCACTTCGGGTTGTTGCACATCACGGCGCACAGTAACTGAGCTAGCTACCAAATCTTGACCATGATAAAACTCTTCTTTTTTATACGTAGGGTCAGCCTTTAAAGGAGCAAAATAATGTTCCGCTTGCGCAAATACTTCTTCTGGAGTTACATCACCAACAACAACAAGTGTTGCATTGTTTGGCACATAATGGCGTTGGTAAAAATTAAAAAGTATTTGCCTGTCAACTGACCAAAGATCCTGTTTAAACCCTATAATTGGATACTTATACGGATGATCATAAAAAATACCGGCAAACATTTTATGAATAAGTGTGTCGATATAGTCATCTTTATACATTTTAAGTTCTTGAATAACTGCTTTTAATTCAGAATTAAGCATTTGCTCATCAAAGCGACAATTGCGCATACAATCAGACAACAAAAAGAAGCCTTCTTGCCAATTTTGTGTTGGAAAATCAAATACATAAGCGGTGTAATCATAACTAGTAAAAGCATTGGTATAGGCAGATAATTTATGACTGACTACGTTAATATCAGATTCAGAAAGCGTATCCGTACCTTTAAAAATCATATGTTCTATAAGATGCGCAAGTCCTTTTTCTCCAGATTTCTCATCTTTAGAACCGACATGGTACCAAAGCTGCATAGACACTTTAGGAATATCAGTTACCGGGCGAACTAAAACAGTCAGACCATTAAGGAGTATTTTTTTATAAACCAAAGGAATATGCATACGTATGATCCTAATTTTAGAGAGAATAAACACTGAAAAAGCAGGCAACAGTATACTCAACAGGATCTTTTTTTAAAAGATAACAATATTCATCCTATGGCAACGTTTATTTTCAAATGAAAAAAATTATATTAAAATAACTTACTCCGCTTTATTTATTTATTTTCAATACTATTACTTATTGTATATTGCATGTTTTACAATTTTCCAAAAACACCCCTTTACGCACCCCTTTTGGGATTAATAGCCGGCATCTTAATCGGCTATTTACCTTTAACAGTGCCTGTAGGCGGTGCAGCTGTATGCTTGCTCGCTTTAAGTCTTATTTTAGGCCAAAACCATCTCTCCTTTAAAAAAACTGCTCGTCTATTAATGCTGTTTTTTTGTGCCGGCGCAGCTATCACCATCTACAAAAACAGACCGCTAGAATTTCCGCCTAGCTTTAACTGGTACACGTATACCGTCATTAATATGGAAAAAGCACAAAGTGACGACTGGCCCTACAAAATAACACTCCAAACAGTACCTAAAAAATGGTGGGAACCATCATATGTTTTTCTTTTATATTGCAGATATAAACCGTTTTTTAAAGTGGGCGACGTAATAAAAATTCCCGAACTACAGATTAAACCCCCAGGTGATCCTTACTTTTCTTTATATTTTAAAAAAGAAGGTATTGATGCGACCGCCTTTCTTTTTTGTCTTAAAGCATACACACGCGAAACACCCCGATTTAGCTTTGTACGATGGGTACACAAGATGAAACAATACTGCATCACCTCTACAAAAAATGTTCTTTCTCCTGAAACATACGCACTGTTTTTATCCGTATTTTTAGGCAATAAAGACGAACAAAAACAGTCGCTTGAACATATCCGACCACTTTTTCTTAATTGGGGGCTTGCGCATCAACTTGCTCGTGCTGGATTACATTTACTCTTTCTTATTCCCCTGCTTGTGCTACTTGTAAGCATTTTACCCCTTCCATTTTTTATTAAAGAGCTGCTAATGATATCCACGGTTGGCATCTATGCGCTTCTTTCTTGGACAAGTATTCCCTTTTTACGTGCATGTTGTTGTTTTTTAATTTTACGAACAACTATGTTGTTTTCATTCTTTATGCCATCGGTGCATATACTACTTTTAACAGCACTTCTTGTACTTGCGCATAATCCGCTACAACTCTTTTGTTTAGATTTTCAACTGAGCTTCTTTTTATCTCTTTCGCTCCTATGGATAAACCATATCCATCATGCAAGAAGCATGAATGATAAAAAAACCTTGATCTACAAAAAATAAAATCCTTAGAGTGGACCCCGCTTTATTCAACGTAAAAAGGAGCTCTATGAAGAAGATATTATTACTGACGCTGACAATCGTAAACCTGATCAGTCCATCACGCCTCCTAGGCTATGAGATCCAGCCGCACGATGCACGTGCCAAAGAAATTTTTTACATCGATCCAGCAGCAAACTCTCAACCAAAAAAATCATGGACCTTTATTGTGTACATGGCATCTGATAACAATCTCTTCCATTTCACTAAACACAATCTTGATGGTATGAAAAAAGTTGGCTCAAACAACAACATCAACATTCTCGTACAAATGGATCCAATAGGTATAACGGGCAAAACGAAAAGATTATATATTGGGCAAAACAAAATTTATCAAGTCAATACAAACCACTCATCTGCTTTTGAAAAACAAGATGCAGGCAGCGCACAAACATTAATCGACTGCTGCACATGGGCCATTCAAAACTACCCTGCTGATAACTACGCATTAGTTTTATGGAATCACGGATCAGGAATTTTAGATAACGTTGGCGGTAAACTTGTAAACGCTAGCGAACTCTTTAGATACAATCCGGAAACAGGCCTACTTGAATTGGACCGCTCAATCAGTTTTTTAAGCTACGTACAGGCCCGTGAACACAAACGAGGCGTCTGTTTTAGCGACACTTACGGAACCTTCTTAACAAACCAAAAATTGGAATACGCACTTTCAGAAATCATCAAAATGTTACCGAAAAAGAAGTTCGATGTTATCGGCTTTGATGCATGCTTAATGGCTATGACAGAAATTGCAAACCTTCTTAAGCCGTATGCAAGCTTCATGGCTGGATCTGAAGAAGTTGAACTTGGCACTGGATGGGCATACGATTTAGTACTTGAACCATTCACACGCAAAACATTAACACCTCAAGAATTTGCTGTGCAAATCACTAACGCATTCCAATCATTCTACAAAGGCGTTACCCAAGACTACACCTACTCATGTATCGATCTTTCACAAATCAACATGCTCGAAAAGGCACTTAATACCGTATGTTCAGACCTTATTGAAGCACTCACCTACCAAGAATATGATAGCGTATACCGCACCTTGAGATCATGCCGCGCAAAACAAGTATGCACCCACTTTTCAGAACCTTCATATATTGACCTTGATCATTTTATGAAAAATATTTTTGAGAGCATCCCCCTTATGACACTCAGCAATGGTAAAGCATACATTAAAGAAAACCTTAAGCAGTCTATTAACGCATTGCGTGGCGCTCTAAGAATTGCTGTTGTAAAAAGTGTAACAGGCACTAACGTTACAAACGCAAAAGGTCTTGCAATTTATTTCCCTTCTTACAGTATTGACAAAACTTATTACAAAACCCCTTTTGCTACTGAAACTAAATGGATAAGCTTTTTACAAAAAGCTCTGTAATATATAACAAAAAAGCAACAGCATATTGGCTTCTTGCCGCATGCTGTTGCTTTTTTAATTATAGCGTTGCACAAGAACAAAAAAAGAGTTGGCTTCTCTTAGTATATATGGCTGCAGATAATGATTTAGAATCATTCGCAACAAAAAATTTAACACAAATGCAAAACATAGGCAGCACAGAAAATATTCATATCGTCGTACATCTTGCCAGCATAAAAAAAGACATAAAAACATCCACACTTTACCATGTGCAACACGGGTCACTTATCACCCTACAAGAACACACATCTGACCAATCAAATGTAGATACGGGCGATCCCCAAACACTTGTTAATTTTTGCACCTACGCACTTAAACACTTCCCTGCTGATCACAACGCACTTATATTCTGGAACCACGGTACAGGCATACTAGATCCTACTATTCACAATAGAACACCTTACTTACATTTATTCTCACTGAACAAAGCGCGTCACAAACAACGACTCGCAAAAAGCAACATACATGCACTACCTATTGCAACATATAATGTTGCACAAAAAGCAATCTGTTTTGATGAAACATCTGGAAATTTTTTAACCGAATCTGATCTTGTAGAAGCACTATCCATAATATGCAACACAGTATTACATAAACCATTTGATCTTATAGGTTTTGATGCATGTTTGATGAGCATGATAGAAATTGCAACAACAATTTCGCCTTACGCAACATATCTTGTTGCCTCTCAAGAAGTAGAATTAGGATGGGGATGGAACTACGAATTCATTTTAAAACCATTTAAACAAGCAAGCATTCAACCAAAAACGTTTGGTATTCATATCGTCAATTGTTACGCAAAAATGTACGACTTTTTAGATGATTACTCACTCTCTCTTATTGATACAAAACAAGCAATCGCTCTTAAAAATAACACTGATCGCGTTGCACACATAAGCAACATGCTTTTACAACAAAGCAACAAAGCAACGTTTAAAGATTTAATAAAATTAAGTCGCAACAAACACTTTTGTACTCATTTTGACGAACCTTCTTTTATTGATCTAACTCATTTTTATCAAAATATTATCACCCATCAAAAGAACTACACACCCGACAATCAAACATCTTTGGCTTTATGGCAAGAATTACTAGATACCGTCACTCAAGGTATTACACTTATTACACAAAAAGTAGTGCTCTATAACAAAACAGGCAAAAAAGCGCCTTATGCCCATGGGATATCAATTTACTTTCCAGAATATGCTATACACCATTCCTACTTTGATAGTCTGTTTGGGCAAAGCACAGCTTGGCTTTCTTTTTTAAACCTATATCTTCAGGGTGACTAACTAACCCCTATTTTCGCCATATGACATGAATAGAAAACTACTCAAACAAAGCCTTCTTGACGAATTATATGCTCCTTACGGAAACTGCATGTTGTGCCCTCTGGCTCAAGAAAGAACACACGTCGTTTTTGGCCGAGGGAACCCTGACGCTACCCTTCTTATAGTAGGAGAAGGCCCAGGAAAAGAAGAAGACCTACAAGGCCTGCCGTTTGTTGGCAGATCAGGAAAACTCCTTACCAAAGCGCTTAATCAGTTAGAAATTCCACAAGACACGATCTACATAAGCAACATCGTTAAGTGCCGCCCCCCTCAAAACAGAGCACCATCTCCAGCGGAAGCAACCACCTGCATGAACGCTCTCTTAAATCACCAAATCAAAATCATTCAACCTCGAGTGATTTGTACACTAGGCGCAACTGCCACTCAGTTTTTACTCAACACCAAGGCTCCCTTAGCAGACTTACGAGGGAAAATCATTGCTTCAACCTTGCAAATACCCATAGTGCCGACTTTTCACCCCGCTTATATCTTAAGAAAACCCTCAGAGCTAGAAAATCTTCTTAAAGATCTCACCTTAGTGAAAAATAGCTTTTTACTTTAATCCTTTTAATACATATTGAAAAAAAACAATTGTGGATAAGTGGTGGACAACTGGTGGATAAGTGGTGGACAACTCAAAAGTACCCCTTGGCTACCCCCTTAAAAGACCTTCCTATAGGGAATATTCCTTAGGACATCCTTCCAAAAAGCCTGCCAGATCGAAACTTGAAAAAAGTTATCCACCACTTATCCACCACTTATCCACCAGTTGTCCACAATTTCTTTAAACAAGAAAAGCCTTTTAAATACGATGTTTTTTGGCAAAAAAGAGCGAGTTATCCACAATTTTGCCCTCCACCTATTATTATTAGTATCTTAAAAGATATTTATTACAGGATAATAAGACCAAGTCTTTTTTTCTGGGCACCTAAAACGCAGAGGTACCTTCTCTTTTTTTAAATGCTGTGGTATCTTTGGCCTATTGTTAAGAATAGTTATAACAACGTATATGAAATTGTAGGACCTACCTTCGTGAAACTGACAGACGTAATAGAAGCTCTGGTAGAAGAGCGCGATATAAACCGAGACATTTTAGACCAAATAGTCTGTGAAGGTATGCTTGCTGCGTATGAGAAACGTTACCCTGATCTTTCAATTCGGGTTAATCTCAATAAAAAAACGGGCGAGCTTGTGGTCGAAGTAGAAAAACAAGTCATTCAAACCGTTGATGATGAAGAAATTCAAATCTCAACCAGAAAAGCTGCAACGATAGATAAAGACGCTACAGTAGGCGACTGGTTGTGGGTTCCGTTCAGCGGTCCAATTGGTCGTATTGAAATCTTACGAGCAAAACAAGTTATCGCTCAAAAGATCCGTCAGATAGAAGCTGGCGCAGTTTACAACGAATTTAAAAATAGACAGGGCGAGATTCTTCAAGGTGTTATTCACAAACAAGAACGTGCTGGTGTTGTGGTTAAGATCCAGGAATATACTGCATTCTTACCGCACTCTTTAAGTATCCCTGAAGAAAAAATGATCGTAGGTCACCCTATTCGAGCATTGCTAAAAGAAGTTTTAGAGGTGCCTCGCAATGAAAACCAACTTATTTTAGACAGAGCATCAGCAGAATTTGTTGAACGTCTTTTTGAGTTAGAAATTCCAGAAGTGTTTGAAAAACTTGTTGAAGTTAAAAAAGTTGTTCGTACAGCTGGTTATAAAGCAAAAGTAGCGGTTGTTTCTCGTGACACAAACATTGATCCAGTGGGAACATGTGTAGGTGTTGGCGGAGTGCGTATAAAGCCGATTTTAAAAGAATTAAATAATGAAAAAATAGATATTGTTTTGTGGTCAGATTCCCTTGAAGATTTTGTTGCAAGTGCTTTAAAGCCTGCAGAAATCAATAGGGTTGAAATTGCAGATGATAGTGGTGTAGCTCGTGTATGGCTTGATGAAGATCAGCGGTCGTTAGCTATTGGCAGAATGGGACAAAATATTCAACTAGCATCTCGTCTTGCGGGAGTGAATATTGAACTTGTTCAAAGCGATAAGGCTGAGCTTGAGCAGCAACTACGAGAGACGTTGTAAAGGTAGAGTGTAGTGAGTATTCGTATCTATGAGTTTGCTAAAGAGCATGGTTTATCAAGCAAAGATGTCTTGGACTTTTTAAAAGCACATAATATTGAAGCTAAGAGTCACATGTCTTTGCTTTCTGAAGATACACACCGTTTATTAAGCGAAAAGCTTATAAAAAAACCTGAACAGGTCACCAAACAAACAAAGGAAGCGCCCTTAATGCAACAACCTGTTATTGATAAAAATAAAAAGGTGTCGACCAGTTCGCCACAACAAAAAACCGCTTTTTCGGGCCGTAGTTCGGGTACACAAATTCGCACTCAAAAAAATTACCAATCAAAAAATCAATCATCATTTGGCAAACCGACAGTTCACAAAAAACCTGAACCTGTCGTTGTTTCAAAAAAAGAATCGCCATTAATTTTACGACCATTAGTCGTTGGTGATCTTGCAGAAAAAATAGAAAAATCAGTTGTAGACGTCATTGTGCATTTGCTTAAAAAAGGTGTTCCGTGCACAAAAAACCATATGCTTACTATTGAGCAGGTTGCTGATGTAGCACGTGAATTTGGTGTTGAAATAGTAAAACAGCAAGCTGCTGTTTCTGCTCAACCGCAAAAAATGGATGTTGGCAACGAAGATCACGGACAAAAACGTTTGCCAGTAGTGGTTGTTATGGGTCACGTTGATCATGGTAAGACATCATTGCTCGATTATATCCGTAAAACACGTGTTGCTGCCCGTGAAAAAGGTGGAATCACCCAACACATTGGCGCATACGAAGCACAAACCTCTCATGGTAATATTATCTTTTTAGATACTCCTGGGCACGAAGCTTTCTCTAAGGTTCGTAAACGTGGTGCTGCTGTTGCAGATATCGCTGTGTTGGTTGTTGCAGCAGATGATGGTGTTATGCCTCAAACAGTTGAATCTATCAAAGCAATAAAAAATTCTGGTATTACCCCTGTGGTAGCCGTTAACAAGATGGATAAAGTTGATGCAACTCGCATGGAAACTATTCGTCGTCAATTGTCTCAATATGATATTACTCCAGAAGAATGGGGCGGGACAGTAGTGTTTGTTCCTGTGTCTGCAAAAACAGGCGCTGGTGTTGATAACTTGTTAGAGGTTATTGCGCTTCAAGCAGAAGTTCTTGAATTAAAAACAGTACGCGATGTGCCTGCTCAAGGCTATATTTTAGAATCTAAAATGCAAAAAGGCCGTGGTATTGTTGCTACATTGCTTTGTCGTCAAGGCGTACTTCATGTTGGTGATTTTATTCATGCTGACGGTGCGTACGGTAAAGTAGTATCACTTGCTATGTCTGATGGCTCGTTACAATCAGAAGTTGAAGCGTCAATTCCTGCAGTTATGACAGGGTTTGAAAATATCCCATCAGTCGGCTCTTTCTTTAATGTAATTTCAGAAGTGGATTACAGAAAGAAACGTGCAGATAAAGAAGGGCGTACAACATTCTCTCAAGCCACACAACTTGCAAATGTTCACTCAAGCAGGGCTCGCGAAGAATTGGTAAATATCATCGTTAAAGCAGATACGCATTCTTCTTTAGAAGCGGTGCTTGATGGTATAGAGAAAATTTCAAAAGATTCTCCAATTGCTTACTTTGTTGTGCAAAGTGGTATAGGCGATGTTATGGAAAGTGATGTTATGCTTGCTGAAAACGCAGGTGCAGCAATTATCACGTTCAATTGTAAAACAAATCCAAGTGCAAGTGCTGAAATTCGTCGTTCGGGTATTGAAGTTAAAAACTTTGATATTATCTACAAACTTTTTGAAGCCCTTGAAGCTGAAGCTTTATTAAAGCGCAAAGTGGAAATGGTAAGTAAAAAGATTGGCGAAGCAAACGTTCTTAAAGTGTTTAACATTAAAAAACTTGGTGTTATTGCGGGTTGTTATGTGCGTGATGGTCGCTTCCTTGATAAAGCAAAAGTGTCTATCGTTCGCAATAAAAAACAGATCGCTACAGGCAAAATTAAAAGCTTGCAACGTGATAAACATAGTGTAAAAGAAGTTCATACAGGCTTTGAGTGCGCATTTATGGTTGAAGGTTTTGAAGACTGGCAAGTAGATGACATAGTAGAATGTTTTATCGAAGTAGCAGCGCCACCTAAAAGCAAATAACCAAAACTAACTGTAACTAAAAAAGGGAAGTACGGTGTGGCAATCAGCTTTTTTGGCAATCGGGATTTCGGGATTAGTTACTTTTTACGTTATTCCTCTTCTTTTAAAAGTTGCAGTTAAAATTGGTGCTATCGATACTCCTGATGGTAGAATAAAAGTACACACACAAGCAACGCCGTATCTTGGTGGTCTTGGTGTGTACATCGGGTTTATCACAGCTCTTGCCCTTACGTTTCCCTTTGTTAACAACTTCTTCTTGCTACTTGTTGGATGCACACTTCTTCTTTTTTTAGGTCTTATAGATGACCTTATTCCTCTTTCTCCCTTACAAAAAATACTTGGCCAATCGGTTGCTGTGGTTTGTTTTTTAAAAGCGGGGTTCTATTTAAAAGAGGGTCTTTTCCATCATATATGGGGTGTGCCAGTTTCTTTTTTTTGGATGCTTGCTGTTATTAACGCTTTCAATTTAATAGATGTTATGGATGGCTTAACAACAACCATTACATTTTTTGCAACAATAAGTTTTATGGTTTATGCCTACTTGTCTGGATCGCCTATAGTTTTTCTTTTATTGGCCTGTTTTTTAGGAACATTACCGGCATTTTTTTGGTACAATAAGCCGCGAGCTCGTTTATATCTGGGCGACTCAGGTGCTTTATTTATCGGTGGGTTTATGGCGACTATTCCGTTCTTATTGGAGTGGCGCTTGTATAGTCCTGTGGGTGTTCTTGCCCCATTTCTTATCTTAGCTATCCCATTACTAGAGGTTAGTTCTCTTATAGTCATACGGTCTTATTTACATATCCCATTCTATTTGGGTTCGCCTCATCATTTCTGTTTATACCTAAAAAACAAAAATTGGTCCGTTTATCAGGTCTTATTGTTTACAGCATGTGTGGCGATAAGTCTTAGTTGTATAGCGCTGTTTGTTGCTTTGTATGAGGTACCTGTTGCGTGCATAGTACTTTCGGGTGTTGTTTTCTGCTTTTTCTGGGCAATAAGTATATTTACTTCGCTACTATTTTAATTTTAAATGTTGCTTTTTTGTTTTTAGTGTTGCTTTTTGTGTGTAGCAGTTAATTGTGTTTATCCTTAAGCCTATTTGCGTTTGCGTTGCTTTTTTTTAACGTGGCGCTGTTTTGATAAAGTTTTATTTATCTACAGAATTGGTTGTGTTTTCTATGACTTCTTACGTAAAGCAAAAGTTATATTAAAACACTGCGTATTTTTATGAGAGGGAAAAACATGAGTTTCTGTGGTGTAACGGTTTCTTCTTAGCCGCTTTTTCCCTTCTCATATTTTCATTAAGAATGTCTTTCGGGTTAGGGGGGACATTGTTTCTAGCAACGCCTTTATGTTTCTTTCGTCATCAGTCAACGATTCTTTAGGCGTCTCAAGTATTTTTGGGACATCAAAAAAACGTTCATCGTTCATTAAAAGCTCAAACGCTTTCATCGGAATTTTTCCCGTTTTAATATCTTCGTGTCTATCTACTTTAGAACCGAGCTCTTTTTTTGAATTATTTAGATGGATAGCTTTTAGGTGTGATAATCCTAGTTGTTTATCAAAAAGTTCCCAGAGGGCGTGATAATGTGTAGGGGTACTTAAGTCGTAGCCTGCAGCAAAAAGATGGCAGGTGTCTGCGCAAAATCCAACAGCATGTTTATGTGTGACGCCATGTCTAATGTGTGCCAACTGTTCAAAGGTTGACCCTATAGATGTTCCTTGTCCTGCCATAGTTTCTAGTAAAATAGTGACAGTAGTCTCTTTTTTTAGAACCTGATTAAGCCCCTGTATAATTTGTTCTTCGGCTTTTTCTTGGCTGTTTGAAACGGCAGAACCTGGGTGAAGCACAAGATAAGGGATATCTAGCTGTGCACATCGGTCTACTTCTTCTTTAAGTGCAGCAACAGATTTGTGGTAGGTGTCTGTGCTTGCGGAAGCTAAGTTTATTAAGTAGCTAGCATGGCAAATAACAGGATCAATGCCCGTTTCTTTTTGGGTCTTTTTAAAAAGCGCTATTTCTTCTTTAGTGAACTGTTTTGCTCCCCACTGACGATTACTTTTAGTAAAGATTTGAATAGTTGTGCAGCCGATGGACGCACCCTCCAGGAGGGCTTTACTCAGGTCTCCGGCTATAGACATGTGTGCGCCAAGGAGAACTTTTTTTTGTTTCATAAGGGTCCTTGATAAGGGTTTTTCATGACTATAAGAAGTCTGGTGCAAAAGGTAAAGAAGTTGACAAAAAAACCTCAATAAGTACAATCAAAGCCATTTCTCAGAAGAAAAAACTTTTACAAACAATGTAAAAAGCTTCTAGCAAATAAAATCCGACTACTTTAAAAATATCATACGCAGAGAAGGTGTTATGAAAAGACGAATACCGTTTATTGTACTTATGGGATTATTCTTAATAATTACTCCTGTAAGAGCTAAAGATAAAATTCAGTGGACCTTTGGGGACACCGTGTTGAATTTTTCTGGTGCTCTTCAAACAGAATCTGGTTTTAACACTCGCACTTTTTTGTTAAATAAAAATATCCCTTACGATAAAGGTTTTGTGGTAAAAACTAAGTTCGATATGACTTTTGATGTTGTTGATCCTTTAACAGAAATGAAGGTGACACTGCGTAATAAAGCAACCTGGGGTAGCAATAAATCTGCAAGTACAAGCCTTGTGACACTTAATGATAATGGCGCTCTTGGGTTAAGCCATCGTCATGATATTGGCTCTCGTATTATGTGGGTCAGAGAAGGCTGGATTAAAGTTATTCTGACTGATTTATTTGCTATGAAGTTACCTAAGCAAGAATTTACCATGGGGTCATTCTCCTTTACATTAGGCCGTGGTATTGCACTTGGCGATGCGTATGCAGTAAGTCCTGCATCACTTGGTTTCTTCCAAGATTTCTCTGTTGATCAATTTGCTTATGGGGCACTTGTTTCTGGCGGTATAGTGCCAAATATGTTTAGTTATGATGCGTATGTTGCGTTACTTGAAAATAAGAGTAATTCAATTTCAGAAACAGGCGCTCAAACACAATATGCTGAATTTGGTAAAAAAAATGATCCATTCCGTGGGTTTGGTAAAATTAATTGGATATTGGCTGGTCGTTTAAATGCTGATCCAATAAAGAATGAAAAATATAAATTACACTTTGAAACCTACGCTTTATATAATAGCGCTCCGGAACAAACAATTGAGTTTACAGGGGATTCAAAAAGTAATCTTGGTACCATTGGTATGGCTATGGAGTTTGCTGCTCCTGCAGTAGAATTTGGTTTTGATTGTGCGGCAAACCGTGGACAACAAAGAGTCAAAGGTTGGGACCGAAACAGAATTCAAAATATTAACCGTCAAGGTGTTTCAACCTATGTGTACAGTGATGTGTATACGGTAGATCCATCAGTTACTACAGTATCAGATGCGTATAAAGCAGTATATGACACCTCAAATTCTGCAGAAGTATTGGCAGTTAATGAAGTGCCGCGCTCGTTAGAATTTAATGGTGCTGAGATTCCAGGAACTACTTTATATAACGGACTAAGTCGTTTTAGAGCACCTTACACAAATAGATTTCAGGGCTATATGGCAGTTATGGATGCCGGTTTATGGCTACTCCCTAAACAAGTCATGATTTCTTTTGGTGGAGGTATTTCAAGTGGTGATGTGAATCCTAATGTTAATTTAACTGACCCATCTGATACAAGATCCGATATTGTTTATGAAGGTTTTATCCCAATTCAGGAAGTTTATACTGGTGATCGTATTAGAAGTACTTTTGTGCTCGGGGGTGGTGGTCTTAATAGATTGTTAGATACGCCAGATTCTGGTAATGGTATTGCATCTATTGCAGATTCTTTCACTAACTTAATTTTTAACGGATGTAGTCTTCGGATTATTACTAAGTTCTGGGGTAAATCGGTTGTTATTCAGCCTAATATTCTTTCTTATTATTCTGATTTCACCGGTAATAAGTTTGATATGGCGACAGGTAGAATAACTACTGAGCAAGCAAGTAATCACTTAGGTGTTGAATTTAACATGTTTAGTACCGTTACTTTTACAGACTCTTTAAAGTCTACTTTTGTATGGATTGTCTTTTTGCCTGGGCAGCAATATAGAGATATTAAGGGTAAACCATTTACTGCTGATCAACGCCGAATTATTAACAAATATCTTGGCTCTGGAAATCCATTACCAGAAGATTTGCCGGTTTTAGGCTCAGATATAGTTTTTGGTGCCAGCTGGTTATTAGGTTATTCATTTTAAAAGAGGAGCTGAAAAGCCCTTCTTTTGTTGTTACTAGTTTTTGTTACACTAAGAAGTACACACTAGTACTTTATAGATAAAGGATTAAAAAACATGAATTCGTGGAAACGCACCTTAGAGTGTGGATTGGTAACAGATAAGATGCTCAACAAAGAGGTGACTCTTAATGGATGGGTGGCTCGTCGTCGAGATCATGGCGGTCTTATTTTTATTGATTTACGCGATCGTAGCGGTATTGCTCAGATTGTTTTTAATCCTGACTTCTCTAAAGAAGCACATGATTCAGCGCATGCATTACGTTCTGAATTTGTTTTATCGATTACAGGTAAAGTTGTTCGCCGTTCAAAAGAAACGGTCAATGATAAACTTCCAACAGGTGGCTTTGAGATTCAAGTAACAACTCTTAGAATTTTAAATAGTTCAAAAACATTACCATTCCCTCTAGAAGAGTCAGAAACTATCGATGAAGAGTTGCGTTTGCGCTACCGTTATCTAGATTTACGCCGTCCAGCAATGCAGCGTAATTTGGGTTTAAGAAGTATGGTTCTTTTTTGCATGAGAGAATTCTTTTTACATAAAGGTTTTATTGAAATAGAAACACCATTATTGACTAAAAATACTCCAGAAGGTGCGCGTGAATTCTTAGTGCCGAGCCGCGTAACGCAGGGTGCTTTTTATGCATTGCCACAATCTCCACAGCTTTATAAACAGTTGCTTATGGCGGCTGGTTTAGAGCGTTATTTCCAGATCGCTCGTTGTTTTAGAGACGAAGATTTGCGTGCAGATCGTCAACCAGAATTTACTCAACTTGATATTGAAATGTCGTTTATAGACGAAAGCGATATTAGAACGTTGATTGAGCAAATGGTTGCCCATATGTTTAAAAAACTTTTTGATATTGAAGTTAAACTGCCATTAGCGGCTATGACGTATGATGATGCGTTTGAATATTTTGGTAGCGATAAACCAGATTTACGCTTTGATTTAAAAATTCATAATGTGACCGGACTTTTTAAAGATACACAGTTATCTTTCTTGCAAGCGATTATTGCTAAGCAGGGTAAAGTGGGCGGTATCTGCATTAAAGATAAAAAATTCACTCGTTCTGAACTCGATACGCTTGTAGAAAAAACGCAAGAAATGGGCGGTAAAGGGTTGCTTTATGTTCGTTTTAACGAACAAGGTCAACTAGAATCTCCAGTAGCAAAATTTTTGCCAGAGAACTTCTTTGAACAAGCAAAAACAGTATTTCATGATCTAACAAAACAAGATACGTTGTTCTTTGTTGCAGGTCCGTATAAGCAAGCATGGGAAGTGCTTGGCAGATTACGCCTTCTACTTGCAAAAGATTTAGGTTTGATTGATCCAAACGTTTTAACATTCTCGTGGATTGTTGATTTCCCGTTATTTGAATATGACGAAGAATCAAAATCATGGGCATCAGTGCATCATCCGTTTACTTCTCCTAAAGGGAGTTGGGAAGGGGTTGATTTAGCAACTGTTAAAGCACGTGCATACGATTTAGTGTGTAACGGTATGGAGCTTGGCGGCGGATCAATTCGTATTCATGACCGTGCGCATCAAGCAAAAGTATTTGAATTACTTGGTATCTCAAAAGAAGAGGCTGAGCAAAAGTTTGGATTCTTACTTGAAGCTTTAGAGTATGGTTTCCCTCCATTAGGCGGGATCGCTCTTGGTATCGATCGTCTTATTATGATTTTAGCTAAGGCGCAGTCGATCCGTGAAGTTATTGCCTTTCCAAAAACACAGCGTGGCTATGATCCTATGATGCAAGCACCAACAACTGTTCCAGAAAAGAATCTAAAAGAGTATGGTATAGGTTTGCGTGTATCAAGCAAAAAAGGATCTCAGGAATAATATCCAACTTTAAAAAAGGGGTAGCTAGTGAAAATCTCACGTATAGTCGGCCGCGAAATTTTTGATTCTCGTGGGCTACCCACTGTTTCTTGTGAAGTTGTCTTAGATGATGGAACGTTGGTTGAAGCCTCCGTTCCTTCAGGCGCGTCAAAAGGTTTTTGCGAAGCATTCGAATTGCGTGACGGTGGAAAACGATTACACGGTTTGGGTGTTTCAAAAGCAATTCAAAATATAGATTCTCTCTTAGCTCCTCAATTAGTCGATAAAGAACCAGATCTTATCGAAATGGACGCATTAATGTGTTCCTTAGATGGCACACCAGAAAAAACTAATCTTGGTGCAAATGCCATTTTAGCAGTCAGTATGGCACTAGCTCGAGCACAAGCAGTGGTTGAAGAGATGGAACTTTTTGAATTGCTTGCATCTTTACATGGTGCCGATTCAGTTTCTTTACCGTTTCCTATGTTAAATGTAATTAATGGCGGTGCTCACGCAAACAATGGATTTCCGCTTCAAGAGCTTTTGTTGGTGCCTGTTGGCGCACAAAACTTTAGAACATCGCTTGAATGTGCCCTGACGGTTTTTCAAGAATTAAAGCATGAGTTACTTCGACAAAAAAAATTGGTTGGTATTGGTGATGAAGGCGGATACGTTTCAGATTTTTCTTCAGTTGAAGAAGCTTTTGATATTGTTGTTACCGTGTTACAAAAGACCGGCCTAGAAGATCTTTTTGTGCTTGCAATGGATGTTGCAGCTGATCAGTTATACAATCAGAATACACAAGATTATCGCTGGGTTGGTACGCAAAAAAAGAGCACGCAAGAGTTGGTTGCGTGGTACCAAAAAATGGTTAAGACATATCCTATTTTTTCTATAGAAGATGGTTTTGCACAACGGGATAAAGAAGGCTGGGAGGCTTTATCAAATTCTTTGTCTAGCACCGTGCAGATTGTTGGTGACGATATTTTTTGCACACGCATAGAAAATATTTATGAAGCTGTGCAGAACGAAACGGCTAACGCTGCAATTATTAAACTCAATCAAATAGGCACTGTTTCGGAAACATTGCAAACGATTGCTTATTGTCAAAAAAATGGGATCAATCCTATTATTTCTCACCGCTCTGGTGAAACAAACGATTCATTTATTGCTGACCTTGCGGTTGCAACAAGTTCTGGTCAAATCAAGGCTGGAGGGGGTTGTCGTGGTGAGCGTATGGCCAAGTATAATCGTCTTCTTTTTATCGAAGACATGCTTACACTTGGCATTCTTAATCAGGTAGTTGGTTAACACTTTTTAATTATACTGGCATAGGTAGTTGTGCAAGCATCTGCCTAAAGTCCTGTTCTTCTTGAGCTATGCTTTTTTGTGCGGGTGCTGCTGGTTCTACGCTAACAGTACGCGTTGGGATATCGAGCTCAGGAGTTTCAGGCGCTTTTGCTATAATCTGCTTTGGGCTAGTGACAGTAGGGGCTTTTGGTGCAGTAGCAACTGTGTGTGTTGGTGTAGTTGTAGGTGCTTCATCAGCTTTACCGATATATTCTCTTACTAATGAGTCATAGAATTTTTCTTCTTGATCAAGTGCTTCTTGAGTAATGCCTGGGTCTTGCTCAACAATTGCTTCTGATCCTGGGTATTGTTCTAAGAATTCTTCTTTATAATGCTTATCGCTATTAAACATTTTTTTGTCGCCAAAGTGTGTCATATGTGAAGAGGTGACGTTTTCATGTTTTGCGCCAAAGAACCAGCGATTAATTGGATCACGTAAAGATTCGAATGTTTCACCATGCGATTCAAGAACATTTGTTGCATGTTCAATTTTACTTGCAGTGAAAATATCATAAAAAGCGTTTGCTGAAGGAGTCATTTTTTTTGCACAGATAAAGACCATGAGATTGTCTTTAGTGGTAGTTTTTTGTTTTCTAGCAAAGAACCATTTTAGAACTGGAATTTTTCCTAAAATTGGAGTTTCAAGTTCTTCTGATGAAAGTTTATTCTTGGTTAAGCCACCCAAAATCAGAACTTCTCCGTCTTTGACGTTGGCGTTAGTGGTAATTTGTCGGTTGTCCTGGTTACCGTTGCTAGCGCTGTCACTCGTAAATTGGCTGATAGATATGTTTAAACCTAGGTTAATATTACCATTTTCGCTAATACGGGGCTGGATAGCTAAGTTGATTTTTGCGTTAATTTGTTGAAGTTGTACAACGTTTGCACCTTTTACCACAGTAGCATTACCAGAAAGAATTCGTGATTCTTGTGTGCCAAAAGAAGTGAGTTGGTTGTTAAGGGCAATAGCGAAAGGTTGAGCAAGTACTTTGGCATAATTTGCACTACGAAGAATTTGTGCAACCCACCACATACTATCAGTGCCCTTATCTCGCAAAGCCAAAATTAAACTGCCAGCATCTGCTTGACTTGCAAGCGTATCGCCTGCTGAGTTGTATGGCTCTAAAAGATCGGATTTAAGTGCGTCTGCCGCCGTAGGAGTAGGGTCACCCGTTACAACTAAACTACCTAAGTGTGAAGTTTGAGCGTTAAGGCTTGTCCAGTTAAGTCCATCTATATTACGTAATTGGCTACCCAATACTTTGATTCCGCTTAGTGTTAAATCAACTACTAGTACTTCAAGTGCAATTTGTGGCTGTTGAATATCCATTTCCTTAATAAGTTTTTTGATACGGACCCAATCTTCTTGTGTTGCCGCTACAATAAGTCTATTGCCTCCACGTTGTGATGGTGGTGGTGCGGTAAATGTTGCATCAAGACTGTCACCAGTTGTCCACCAGGTTGATTGTCCAGAACCGCTTCCTCCATTTGTATTGGTTTGGCTAATAGGTTCAGCCATAATAATTACGCCATTAAAAAAACGTTCGTTACCTTGAGTTGCACTTGTAGTTGTTGATTGACCAGTGCTTGAGCCATATGCTCCTCCGCCACTATTTGGGTCGTTACTGCTATTTTGGCTGCTGACAATTTTTTGCAAAATAGGCGCAAGTGTTTGTGCATCAAGATATTCTAGAGGATAAATATGAATAACCGATTCGCCTTTTTTTAAAGGCACATCGATATTTGTTTTTATAAAGTTTTTAATATGTTCAAGGGCCTCTTTTTTGCCCATAATCACTAAAGAGTTGTTGCGCGGTATGCTGACAATGCGTGTGCTTTGAGAGAAGTATTGGGATTCTGCAGTAGATGGGCCTGTTGGGCCATCAGTAGGAGCTCCTGAAAATGCATCACTTTGTGTTTGGATACCGCTTGCAGGAATCAGCTGTTGGAACAACTGCGCAACCATGGCTGCGTTAACATGTTTTAAAGGAATGATAATAACGCTTTCTGTTGGTCCATGAGTATCAAGGCGTTCAAGAAGCTTCATAGCAGAGCGTACGTTGCGGGAGTAGTCAGAGATAATTACCGCGTTCATACTTGTTTCAAACATAAAACTTGCGCTTGTTGAGAGCATATTTTGCAGTAACGTTGCAATAGGTGATCCGCCTCCGCCAGAACTGCTGGCTACGTTAATATTACTAAAGTAGTACATTAAGCGTATGCGTTGATCATCATTAGGAAGTTGTTCAGCGGGAGTTTGAATATACAGCGGTAATGATTCTTTATTTATATTCGGGCCATTTTTCTTAACGTAGTAAAAATTGTTTTGGTTAATGACCGAGTACCCAGCAACTTTTAATACGGTTAATACGTGTTCCCACGCGGTACTAATGGTAATTTTTTCTGGTAATTGGTAGGTAAGTTTTTGGCTTAATGCTTCGTCGCCGGCAGGCAGGACCATGTTAATTTTCATAATTTGGGCAAGATAATTTACCACTTCAGAAAGCGGTTCATCTTTAAACTGGAACCATATTTTTTTAGAAGGTGAGGCTGGTTTGGTATATAACTTTGTTGTGGTCGGTTGTGCGATATTTTCGCTCATAAGTGGGGAAGCACAGAAACTTGCTATCAAAAAAGCATACTGTTTGAGGGTTTTTTTTACCATTGGTTTTGCTACCTTTTAATCTTTTGAGGTGACCTGTTTGAGAGTCCCAATTGTTATGGCTACATCAATAGTCGGTCCGCGGCCTTTTGTTATGATAAGGTCTTTGGTGTAAAGCCGTTCTTTTTTTTCTAGTGTTTCTAAAAGCTGGCACAGTTGCTTCATGCTTATGCCTTGTAATTGTGCTGATAGTTTTATCTCGCTGTATTGATTTTTAAGAATTTCTTCTTCTGTTACTTCAGCATCTCTTTTTTGGTTTGGAGTCAGATTAAGGCTTCTGAGAAGTTCTTCAAAGTAGTTCTTTATTTTAAAGCTTTTTTCTGTGTTAAGCACTGCATCAACAGACTCTTTTTGTTGTTCTATGGTTTTCACTTTTTCTAAGAGCAGTTTGCATTCTTGTTGTGTTTTATAGAGTGATTGGAGGTTTGATTTAAGGTTGGATGTTGCGCTGTAGTAGTAGCCGATAATGCTTATACAGATGATAAAAAGCCCAAGAGCGTATCCGCCAATATACTTATAAAAATCTTCTTGTTCTTTTGATAATAGAAGGAGGGATACTTTTTCTAAGATGTTCATGCAGCATCTCCTTGCGGTTTAATAGTGAGCACAAGCGAGAAGTCCGTTTTTTGTAAGTCGGGTATTTGTACAAAAAGATTCGATTCTTTCAGCCTTTTTTCTAGCGCTTCTAATGCTTCAAAGCTTTGTACTTTACCTTCAAGAGTAATTGTTTTTTTGTTCATCGCCATCTTGGTGAGCGTAAGCCCTAGTGAATCTCGATCTATTGCAGAGCTTAATGTTGCCAAGTATTGAAGGTAGTTGCTGGTGCTGCCAGAGAACGCTGACCATAGCTCTTGTTGTGCGGTCACATCTTTTTGAGCAGTTTTAAGTGCTGTACTAATATTGGTGGTCTTAAGATTAGGGAATCGTTTTTTGAGTTCTTTAAGCGTATCAGCTTTTACTGTTTGGGCAGCGCGTGATAATTTTCTGATATTAAGTACGGTGTGCGCGGTGAGTCCACCAAGTAGAAGTATGCTTAAAAAACCTGCTGCGATAATCTGTTTTGAGAACGTTTTACCCAGTTGTTGTTGCTGAATCTCAAGAGGAATGATATTAAAATCGGTATTTTCTTGTGTTGGCATGGCTGCTGCAAGGCTGAATGTTTCGTGGTGTTCTGTGCCATGTTCAAATGTTATTTTTGTATTTTTATGATCCGTTTTTTCTGTTCTTAAACTTACTACAGACGCGCCAAGTTCTTTTTTAAGATGTTCTAGATGTTCTTGGTTTTTGGTACCTGTAACGATAATATGCTCAACTGGTCCATACGCATCTTGAAATCCATGGAGGGTAAACGCAATTGCTTTTAGCGTGTCGCGCTCGTGATGGTGTGCGCTTATAGTTCTAACAGCCTTTAAACTTTTTTCTGGGCAGTAGGCGAGTGATACGCTTCGTTCATCAAAGGCGACGATCGCCATATGTGTATGATGCACTGCAAAGTGATCTGCAAAACTAAAGAGCGCCAACATATCAACAGCCACTTGGTTAGGGTAAAAACCTGCTTGGAGGTATGGATCTAGGATTTCAGTAAGAACAGTTTTTGGAGCTGCGGTGACCATGATGGTTGATTTTTTTTCTGCTGTATTGACTGACGTTATCATAAAATCTATAACGGCATCGGTACTTGCAAAGGGCAAGTAAGGTTCAATTTCAAGTGGCAGTACAAGTGCTATTTTTTCTCGAGAGATAAACGGGAGTGTTAGTTCTTTGAACACTACGCTTGAGCCAGGGATAGTTATTGTCAGGTTGTCGTAGTTCCCTAGTTCTGTTTTTATTTTCTTTAACGTTGTGACAAATTTATTTTCTTGCCCATCTTCCAGTGTTTCTAGTGGATAGGTAGTGCTGCTTACCAGTGTCCGTGCGTAGCGGTGTGCTTCTATGATGCTGACGTAGATATGTGAGGCTGTTGCATGGATACCTACACATCTATTTTTTAACACATAGTATGATTGGAAGACGTCTGGGATAAAGAGATTTTGGAGTTTCATGCAACCTCCGCTGGATCCGCATTAGGATCATCATTGATGAAGTTTTTACGGCTCTTGCGACGATACGTTTTTTTATCTTGTTGGGCCATGTTTTTAATGGCTTCTATTTTTTCTTTTGCCTCTGCTTGGCGCATTTGAGCTTGTCTATTTAAAGAAGGATCTGTTTGGGCAAAGTTCATTAATTGTTTTGTAGTTGCGCCTGTTGCTTCAAAGAAGGTGCGGCTGATTGGATCCTTTTGGTTTGAAATAGCATCCATAGTGTTCATTTCATTTTGGGTGTATGCAAACTTTTGATCAGTATAAGCATCAAGCGTACGTAACATTTTAGGCGAAATAATTTGGGGTGCAATAAAGATGAGCAAGTTATTACGAGTAGCTACTTTGCGTTTATTCTTAAAAAACCAGCCAATAAGAGGAATATCGCCGAGTATTGGTACGCTGGTAACTGCCTCACTAACAGCGTTTCTTACAATCCCACCAAGCACTAAGATGTCACGGTTCTTAACCGATGCTGCAGTGGTAATTGTTTTTTGAGACGTGTTCCCATCAGCAGGGCTGAGAGCGTTGGTAAAATCTTGAATATTAACTGAAATCGCCATGTTGATTCTATTATCAGAAGTAATTTGCGGTGTAATATTAACGGTCAAATTTGCTTGAATGGTACCGTAGGTTGATACCGGGCTTCAGCTCCCTTGTACTGTACCTGTTTGAATACGTCTGCTAGAACCGACTGATACGGTGGCAGGGTATTTGTTGGTGGCAATTAAGAATGGGTTAGAAACAATATTCAATTGAGATGATGTTTGTAGTGTTTTAATGACGCCCCATACACCTGTTGCTGCATTACCAATAGTAAAGAGTGTTGTACCTGGAGCGTTTAAACTGCTTTGAGCAAGACTAATAAGTGAGGTGACGATGCTTCCTGTAGTTGGATCAGTTTGGATGCTTGATGCAGAGCCACCAGTCGCAGGAAGACCGGATGTTTGATAATCAAGGTTGTTAAGCGGTGCACCGGCTACTTTATTATGCCATTGGCTACCCAAGACTTTTTGATCTGTTAATTGAAGATCGACCACTAATACTTCAATAGCAACTTGTGGTTGAATGGTATCAAGCTCTTTAAGTATTGGGAGTAATTTTTCAAAATCTTTTTTACTTGCGCGGATTACCAGTCTGTTACCGCTTGGTTCTGGGGTAATAGTCATCGGTGCAAAAAACTGATTCCCATCTCGTACGCCCCCATATTGAGCAGCTGGTGTGCCTTGACCAAACGTAACAATAGTGCTGAGTACTTGTGCAAGATCGGCAGCATTTAAGTATTGCACGTTGTATACATGAAGTGGTGAGTAGGGTAGGTCAACATCCACATCAACATTCTTTTTGATGAAGGTGATAATTTTATCAAGCTCTTTGCGTGGTCCTAAGATGATCAATGAGTTGGTGCGTGGTTCTGGAATAATGCGTACGTTTGCAGGAAAATATAAAGATGTCGGCTGTTTTCTTTGAGCCATGTATTTTGCAGCGCCTTGAGGAGATTCTGTTTGTACAAGCGAGTTGTACAGGTTGGCAACATCTTCAGCATTTGCCTTATTAAGTTTGATGATATCCATTGCCTCTGGAAGATCTTTATCAAGTTCTGAAACTACTTGCATTAAGCTTTTAATATTTGAGCTTTTATCTGAAATAACAATTGCTTTAAGGTCTGGCATAACGGTGATGCGCGCGGTAGAGCTTGCAAGCCCTTGCATAACTGTTTGAATGGTTGCAACGGGGGAATTTTTTACGAAAAACACATAGCGCACTTTAGTGCTATTATCAGGAAGTTCGCTTATCTGTGTGTCAAAGTAAGTAGGAATATATTCTTGGTTTGCATTAGTTGGTGTGGTGATGCGGTAAAAGTCTGGTGATGTGCCCGGGACAATTGCAAGGCCTGCAATATCCATAAAGCTTAAAAAGAGTGACCACGCTTCTTTTTTACTTAAACTTTTGTTTGTTTTGAACGTAATCTTGTGGCCTTTTAAGATGGCACCTCCTGCAGGAGTAGGAGAGATATCATCGTCTACAAAGAATTTGATTTTAAAAAGATCTTCGATGTAGGCAACCAAGTTTTCTAGTGATGCGTTTTCAAAAAAGAAACGGATTGTTTGTTGCGCTTTTTCATTAGTATCCGCTTGTATTCCTGTTGGTGTTTTAAGATCAATAGGCTTTTCGGCAGGTAACTTTGGATTGCTTGTTGCTTTACTGGTCAGCGGTGTATTGGTTGCTTCTTTTATAAACGTTGGAACGTTTGCTGCTTGTGCTGGAGTGAGTGTGAGTGTTTCTGTTTCTTCTGGAGTTGAAGTTTCTGGAATCTGTATGTCATGCGCGGTCAGCACGGGTGGTTGCGGCATACCAGTGCCAGGTTTATGAGATGTTGGTGCAGTGTGTGCTGATGGATTAGGGGCAACTATTTTTTTTTGTTTTGGTTCTACCATTGAAGTTGTTGGTTTTTCAAACGATGCCATAATGCTGCGGGATGCGTGTATATGGTTGGTGATGCTGATTACTGCGCAACCAATAAGAGTCTTTTTTAATAGTTTTTTCATAGTGACAATTCAGTTGAGAGTGAAAAATCTTCTAACCGCTCTTTACTGCCTTCTTCTATCATTTTCTTTTGTTGTTCAATCAAGATGTCCTGAGTGGTTTTAGCAAATCTATATTTTTCTTTTAATACTTTAATTTTTTCTTGTTCAATTTCTTCTGGTGTTGGCCCTTGCAGAATGCCTGGGTATTCTCGCTCTATCTCCTGTTCCTGCGCGTCTTCATGCAGGAAACTGCCAAACTCGTAGGTTAATGTAACTGGCATACTGTTGCGTTCTAATTTAATAACGAACGGTTGGCCAAACGGATGTTGCACAAGTTTGTGATAGATGTCCAAACGATCTTGCGTGTTGGTTGCAGGAAGTCCTGCTACTGAGAGAATAATATCATGTTGCTCAAAGCCAAGTGCTTGGCCTAATGTTTCGTGTGCTGCTTGTCCTACACGGCATCCTACACTTTGACCTTTATGATACACGGTTGTTAGATCGAGCATGTCGATGCATTGTGCAACGGTTGGTACCACTTGTACAAACGAGTGTGGGTCTATCACGTAGTAGTTCGGTTTTGTATTTTTTATAATTGTGTCCCAATCGCGGTTGGTAGCTGCGTATTGAGGATCGCTTACCGTATCTTTTTCATTAAGATAGAGCGTTTCCATTTGGCCATTAGAACGGAGCAAAACAACTTTGTTGCCCAAGATTCTAATAATTTGTGCATCTTCTACGAGCGCGCCTACTTTATAGTTCTCTTCTTTTTGCGTTTGGTTGTCCGCAATAATTGCGCGGTTGTCGCTTTCGTCGCTCAAAATCATAATGCCTTTGAGTGTTACTTTAAGTGGAGGTAAGAACGGAATGGTTGGTTCAGCAGGAATGTTTGGTACTGATGCGGTTGGTGCTGCTGGTAATACTGCTTCTTGATAGTTTGGTTCTGTTGGTGTGCTTGTTTTGTCGTAATACGTACCAAACAGATCGTTTTCGTAAATGTCTTTAACGTTGCCTTGAAATACATGTGTAGTAAGTGGGGCGGCTGTTTTGAGAGCGGTTTTTTTTGTTTTGGGAGTGCGAATAGTTGAAGGCGTTTGTTGAGTGCACACGATAAAGAGTGTGGCCATCAGAAGAAGCGCGAGTAGTGCACTGTTTAAAATCCAAAACGGATATCTCATACAAACGTCCTTTTACTAATATTTGAACCCACACTACCTGGCTGTGATTTATCTTGTCAAGCTTGAGTCCGCCCCCATGCAACCTAAGGAGAAGGAACGGTTGCTAGTAGCTTACTTATGATAGTATCTGAGCATATTTCTTCTGCTTGCGCTTCATATGATAACGCAATACGGTGTCTTAAAATAGCCGGTGCTACGTATTTAACATCATCAGGTGTTACAAAGTGTCTGCCGCGTAAAAATGCATGCGCCTTGCTTGCATGTTGTAGTGCAAGTGTTGCACGGGGCGACACGCCTGTTTGTATGAGCGGGACAAGTTCTTTAAGATTGTATGCACGTGGATCACGCGTAGCAAATACAAGGTCTACAATGTAATCTTTAATTTTGTCATCAATGTAGATTGAGGCGATCAGTTCTTGTGCCTCTGCTATTGCCTGTTTATTGATCACCGTTTTTATATCATCAAGATTAATGCTGCGGTGGAGTAGTTCACGCTCTTGTGCTTTTGTTGGGTACTGCACAAGTAACTTAAACATAAAGCGATCCACTTGTGCTTCTGGCAGACGATAGGTGCCTTCTTGTTCAATAGGGTTTTGTGTTGCAAATACTAAGAACGGCTTATCAAGTTCAAAAGTTTCTGAACCGATAGTTACTTGACGTTCTTGCATAGCTTCAAGCAGTGCGGCTTGTACTTTTGCAGGGGCACGGTTAATTTCATCTGCAAGAATAAGGTTTGCAAAAATAGGACCTTTGCGGGTATTAAACTCTTGTGTTTTGGGGTTATATACTAATGTACCAATAAGATCTGCTGGAAGTAGATCTGGAGTAAATTGAATGCGAGAAAAGTGTAAACCAAGCGCTTTAGATACAGCTTTAATTAATGTTGTTTTTGCAACACCGGGGACGCCTTCAAGCAGAATATGACCATCGCATAAGATGGCGATTTCTATAAAAGAAATAATGCTGTTTTGTCCAACAACTACCTTTGCTACCTCTGCTGAAAGAGCCTGAAAGCGTTGGCTTGCTTCTTTAATTTCTGCTATCACGCGTTCATCAAAGACATTTTTTTGCATGACTACCTCTTGAAGGTTATACTTTTTTTCTTCACAGTTTAACAATGAATTATCTTCGTGCAACTAGACAAAAAATACGTATTTAAAAAGGTTTCTCTATGATCTTATCTGGCAAGCATATTAAAGAAGAATTAGGTAAGAATATTTTTATAGAGCCGTTTAGCGATGCGCAGTTAAACCCAAACAGTTATAACTTACGCTTACACAGTGATCTCTTGGTGTATGATGCGCCAGTTCTTGATATGAAATCACCTAATCCATCGTCGCCGTTAACTATTCCGCCAGAAGGGTTAGTTTTAGAAACAGGCAAGCTGTATCTTGGTAGAACTATGGAATATACGCGTACAGAAGGGTATGTCCCGATGCTTGAGGGTCGCTCTTCTATTGGCAGACTCGGGTTGTTTATTCATGTAACAGCAGGTTTTGGCGATGTTGGGTTTGCTGGCTATTGGACATTAGAAATGTTCTGTATTCACCCGATTCGTATTTATACGGGTATTGAAATTTGTCAGATTTTCTACCACACCATTTATGGTGACTATGACAATTATGTCAGTGGTAAATATCAGCATAATACGGGCATTCAGCCAAGCCTTTTATATAAAGATTTTGAAAGATAATATGCATTCTTTACTCCTGGTTATAAGCATAATTTTTTTTATTCCTACACATGCTCATACCGTTATTAAAAATAGTATAGTTGCTTTAGATAATCCTGCTGTTCAGCGTGCGGGCATAACGTATCATGTATCTATGCCAAGTGCATGGCTTAGCTTTGCGCCTTTTCCTTTTGCGCAACAGGATACGTGGTATGAGACTCATCCAATATTGCCACCCGTTTTTATAGTTTCTGTCCCCGGCGGATCTGTGTGGGGGCGTGGGTATGTGTGTCATCAGGGGTTGATGATTAAGGAGTTATTGTGGGATTGGAGCCCTTTGCGTAAGCAACAAACTTTTGAAGTTCCTGTTTGTGTAACATGTCCAGAAAGATATTCAGGTACTGTTGTCACTCTTGCCCAAGAGGGACAGGAAAATTATTACCATTGGATGACAGAAGTGCTTCCAAAATTGGCACTATTGGCAAAACAGGGTGTTCATTTTGATTGGTTGTATGTTCCGCAGAACTTGCGGTTTATGAAAGAGAGCTTGAGTTTGTGGGGTATTGCTCAAGAAAAAATTATACCCGCATCCGACTACACTCATATTCAAGCAGATACCATGGTGGCTGTTTCTGCAGTTTCTAAATCAATTTATACACCGCATTGGGTTGTAGATTGTTTAAGGACTACCTATCTTCCATTAGTTGCATTACATGCAATAAAGCCAGGCGCAAAGAAGGTTTTTATTTCTAGAAAGAAGGCTTCTTTCCGCAGAATTATTAACGAAGATGAAGTCTTTAGTCTTTTTAAAGCACAAGGATTTGTCCGTTACTTTTTAGAAGACCTGTCTTTGTTAGAGCAAGTTGCTTTGTTTCATGGTGCTGATGTTATTGTTGCGCCACACGGAGCAGGCTTGGTGAATATGCTTTTTTGTAAGCAGGGCGCATTAATTGTCGAGATTTTCCAAGAGCATCAAGATGAGACGTTCTGGTATCTGAGCCAAACAGTGGGGTTACATTATGTTGGTGTAAAGACTACTGAGTTTAAACCTGGCGGTGGTTACACAGATACAACTGTTCCTTTAGATTGTATACGCGGGGTCATTGATCGGTACGTATAATTTCTTATTCTTCACCATAACTGCCCATGCTGCTTGAGCTAGTGTTTGGGGTTATAGGGAGCCCGCTGTCTTGAGACGCTCTTTTTCTTATAAAAAACAGACAACAGCATCCATGCCAAAATGATGGTTTTTTTGGGTTGGCATGGGGGTCGGCAGAAGAAAGATCAATCATTTCGGCGTCGTGAGTAACTTTTTGAGACTGTTGAGCAACTAAGAGGTGCTGCAAAGTTGCTTGTTTGGTAGCTGGGCGTCCTGCATAAAGAAGAGGTGTTGGTGGACGATCTTCCTGCGAGTCTTTATCTTGATCGGGTGCTGAAAAAGTAGCTGCACTTTGTACTATGTGAGTTATCAGCATAAGAATAGTAGTAAGCGTCTTTTTCATACACAAACCCTTTTTATTTTTGTTGGTGCCCTATTAAGAGTCTACTCAATTTTGCTTACTTTACGCATCATTTTGATGTAACACACGCTTATTTTTTATAAAGTTAGCTTAAAAATCGTGGATGATACTTTCTGTTGGTTAAGCCATTTACAGGACAAGTCCTAAACAACTACGCTAGTTCTCTTGTTGTGGTGATAAAAAAAGGGAGAGCGTATGTTGCAAATGCCGTTTCAATCCTATGTGTATAGTTGGGCGTCGGCTTGTTTACCGATAGCCTTTTTTTCTAGTCTTATTGTTTGGTCATCCTGGTGTGCGCTTGGGCCTGTAATGGCGCTTATATGGATGCAATTTGTAGTCTATTTAGTACATCAATCGGAAGAGCATTTTTGGCCGGGCGGCTTTAAAGCGTTTATTAATAAAAAAATATTCCATTCATCAGTGCCGAACAGCCCTTTATCGGATCTTGATGTGTTTTTTATTAATATTCCGGTTATTTGGATACTGTTTCCGCTTGCAGCTATTGTCGCACAGCATGTTGATCTAGCGGTTGGTTCTTTTTTACCTGTGTTTGGCATGTGTAATGCTGCTACGCATGTGATGGTAGGGATAGTAAAGCGTTGTTATAACCCAGGCTTAGTGGTCAGCTTACTTTTAAATTTCCCAACAGGTTTTTATACCATTAAAACTATGCTTGATGCAGGTTGTGTTACCCATACTATTTTGATGGTTATGTTGTTTATATCGGTAGCAATACATGTAGCTATGGTAGCATTTGCACTTATGCGTTGTCGTTCACAAAAAGGAGAAGCGTTATGATATTTGGGTTGGAGTTTTTAGAAGTTTTGCATGGTATTTTTGTATCTATAGCTGTGATTATTGTAACGCTGGGGGTAGTGCGGTCTGTGTATTATTTGGCGAGTATAGCTCTATACCCTAAGCAGGTTGTTGTGCGGTACAAAAAGGCACGTTGGGTGTTGTGTCAGCATATTGTGTTTGGTTTAGAGTTTATGATTGCTGGAGATGTGGTACACACACTCTTAATGCCCGATTATCAAACAACCTTAATATTGGGCGCTATGGTGTTGATCAGAACCGTGTTGAGTTATTATGTTGATCTAGAAATGAAATTAATGGAAGAGACTCGATAAGGTTTGGTGTATAAAAGCAGCAGAAGCGGTAGCTTGGGTTTCATCTTGATCATGCGGCACCTTCATCTTCTTGGTTAGTATTAAGATTATCGATTTTGCCTACTTGTTTTGTAGGACGGTGCGCTAGTTGTTTTCTAAGCTGGTATCCTGTAAAGCCTCTTTTTATAGCGCCTACTAGGGCAAGTGGGTTCTTTTTTCTAAACCCATAATGCAAGAGCCATGCGTTGTCTGAGTTACTTAAGATTGCTGTTTTTTGATAATCAATTGCTGGGCGCAAATTTTCTAGCTCTTCTGGTGTTAATGTTTCTTTGATGGAAGTTTTGCCATGCAGTTCTTGGCAAGCAAGTGCAAAAGTAAGAAAATCTGTACCATTAAATGTTTCTGTGTTTTGTGTAGCATAAAATTTAACATATCTTATGCCATTATTTGTTATAGGTGCATTAGCAAGTAAGAGTTTTTTAGCAGGACTTATGTTTGCATTTGCTAGGGCTGTATCTAATATGGAAAAAGCACCGTTTGGGCCATCTGTCTGTAGATGTATTGGTGCGCCTAGGTGTAAAAGTGTTACCACAGCGTTTGTTTCGTTACGTTGCTCACCATATGCGCCATTAGAGCTATGTCCTATTACTTTAAGCAGTAAATTTTCTCTACCAGGGAGATTTATAAGAGACCGATTTATTTTTATAAGTAGTTCAAGAAGTACATAATTCCCTTCCCATGCAGCTTCTTGTGGGGGAGTGCGCTTTGTGTCAGAGATAGCATCTAGAGGTGTGCCTTTCGCAATAAGAAGTTTACCTATTGCAGCAATAGCTAATTCTCTTTGAGCCACTTTTTTTGGTTCTGTAAGCGAATTTTGGTCTTCTATTTCCTCTGGCTTATCAAAGGGGGTTCTGTTAGCTAATAGATGTAAGGCATTACAATTAGACGTTGTAACAGCTTTACAATCGGCACCGCGCTTTAGGAGAGCCTCTACAGAACCTAGCTGTAGATAATATACTGCCGTATGTAAAGGGCTAAATGACCAAATAGTTAAGTACTCGTAGTCACGTTCTTCTAGAAGCGCTGGGTTGCTATCGAGTAGTGTTTGTAGTTGGGCAACGTTGCCTGTTCGTGCAGCTTTGTGAATTTCTTGCATTGCTTGCCATGGATTATCAATAGCGGCACTATACAGTTGAGTGCTTGTAATAAGAAGTAGGGCGGCGATCAAGTGTTTCATGGTTTTGCTCGCTAGAGTAAGATTTTTATTAAAGAGAATAGTGTAGTCTAGCGGGCGTATGAGGGCAAGAATATGCGTTGTAAAAGCGTTATATGTTTAGCTTTTTTTAACAAACCCGAGCACGTTTTGCTGCAGACTCGCGGTGCAATTTTTTAGGATTGTAATGTTTTATGAAGTTCGCAACTTCATAATTGTCTTGTTGGCGAGCAACGTCTTCAGGTGTGTTACCGTCGTTATTAGTCAAAGTTTTATCTGCGTCTGCTTCTAATAAAATTTTAACAAGGTGTAGATTGCCTAACCATGCTGCAAGATGTAATGGTGTGTTTCTGGTAGGTGTCGCTTTGTTTACATCGGCTCCATAAGCGGCAAGTAGACGAACCATATCGGTGTTTTGTTGTTCAACTGCTTTATAGAGTAATGGTCGTACATTCTTAATAGCTCCCTTGGTGATCAAGAGCGCGGCTATTTCAAGAGCGTTCTTTTGAATTGCTATAAGTAAAAGAGCTTCGGTAACTTGTGCTTCTTGTTCTTGAATTAATGTGCGTGCTGTAGTTATGTCATTGGATTGAACGGCGTGTGTCAGTGTTGTTTGCGGATCTTCGTACAGCGGCATATTAAAATTGATTTTTGAGCTGTTATCGCAATCCATAGAGCTTGAACCATACAGGCTGCCAGAAATTAATGTCGTTACGATTATCAGCTTCTTCATACTTATCTCCATTACTTACTCTATTTGAATATATAATAACAGGGTTAAGTATGGAGGCGCAAGGGTTTAGAGTTTTTAACAGGAGTGAGCTTAATGTGTGGGGGTAAGGGGTAGAGTTATTGGAAGCCTTTGCCCTGTATGAGTCTGCGTAATAAAATGTAGAAAGTTAGCTACCAAGATCTGTTTGAATTGGTCCTTTAGTAAGACCGCGAATAAATTGATAAATGTACGGATCTTCAGATTCCCAAATAGTTTTTGCAGGACCAACCCATTTAATGGTTCGTTCGTTAAGTAATGCAACTTCGTCAGCGAACTTAAAGATTTCAACATCGTGAGAAATGACAATAGAGGTAAGGCCTAACTTTTTCTGAGTTTGTTCCATGAGTGCATGAATAATATGGGACGTAATCGGATCAAGGCCTGTGGTAGGCTCGTCGTACAGTAAAATTTTTGGATTGGTCATGAGTGTGCGCGCAAGGCCGACACGTTTTTTCATACCACCAGAAAGTTCAGATGGGTATTTGAGCATAGTGTCGTCGGGGTTTAAATCGACAAGCATCAGTTTTTCTTTGACCAATGGGAGAATTTCTTCTTTAGACATGCCCTTATCAAGTAACGGTAGGCCGATGTTTTCAAATACATTGAGCGAGTCTAAGAGCGCCGCAAACTGAAATACGTAGCCAACTTTTTTAAACACTTCTTCAAGTTGTTTTTCGGGTAGCGTACTAATGTTGATACCATCAATATCAATCTCGCCAGATGTTGGTTTAATGAGTCCAATAATCTGTTTTAAGAGTACTGATTTGCCTTCACCCGATTTGCCTACGATGCACATCATCGTACCATCTTTAATAGTGAGGTTAACGTCATCCGTTATCCACGGTCCGTCTTCTGTAAAGCGTTTTTTTAAATGTTTTATTTCTATCATGGTGCCTCTATTTAAACAGCATTGCGGCTAAGAAGTAATTAGCAATCAGAATCATAATAGAACTAAGAACCACGCTTTGGGTAGTTGCAAGTCCTACTCCCTTTGCACCACCGCGCGTATTGTACCCTTTATAGCAACCAACAACGGACATAATAAGTCCAAAGACGCTTGCTTTAATAAGGCCGCCGGTAATATCAGAAAATTCTACAAATGTGCGGATACCAGAAATATACTGTTCGCCATTAAGCATGAGTACACTGACAGAAATAACGTATCCGCCAATGATCCCAAAGATCATAGAAAAGAGTGTTAGAAAGGGGAGAATAATGGTTGCGCCCAAAATACGGGGAACCATGAGGTACTGTTGTACGTTGATACATAATGTTTTAAGTGCATCAACTTGTTCGGTGATTTGCATGGTGCCAATTTCTGCAGCCATAGCAGAACCAGCACGACCCGTTACCATGAGTCCAGTGAGCACGGGTCCAAGTTCTCGAATTAAACTGAGTGCAACAACCGGACCGATAAATTCTTCTGCGCCAAAGCGTTTAAAGCCAATATAACTTTGTAACGCAAGTACCGCACCAGAAAAGGCACCAGTCAGCAGAATAATGGAAAGAGAGTCAACGCCGATTGCGGTCATTTGTTCAAAAAGTTTATGGATGCGCGGTCGTGACGTAAAGAGAGCCGTCATGCTTTCTAAAAAGAACATGCTGAATCTACCAACGTCATCAAACAACGTAATTGTTTGTCGGCCCAGGGCCTGGAACATCCATAAAACCATTAGTTATATGCTTCTTCTACCGGCATGGTTGGCGCGTAGCTTGCAGGAGGGGTAGTGCGTGCGCGAGATTTTGCCATAGCGATCAAGAGTGATCCGCCCATAAATAGAGCAACCATTACCCACGTAACTTTTTGGAAAATATCTTGGCCGCCTGAACCACCAAATAACATTTGGTTAGTGCCGCCCATAGAGCCGAGGCCTAAGCTACTTTTACCTTTTTGTAAGAAGATAACGAGTGTTAGGAGAAGTGAGAGAAACACAAACAGTGTTGTGAGTATGCCGATAATCATAGATGTCCCTTTATATAATTGAGATCTTATGGTTTTAAGATACCAAGGATACTATTTTTTTAAACTGTTGGAAATCTGTGCTTGAGCCACCTACCAAAAAGCCATGAAGCATTGGTAACGTTGCCAACTCTTTGATGGTGTCAGGGGTAACGCTGCCGCCATATAAAAGACCTGCGTTAGGGTTGGTATGTTTAAGCCAGGCTAAGATTTCTTCTAGTTCTTTATATGATGGTGTTTTACCAGAGCCGATTGCCCAAACCGGTTCGTATGCAATATAAAATGGGGCTTTTTCTACTGCTTTGTGAATTTCTTCTAACTGGTGCGCAAGTACTTCTCGGGTAGCGCCTTGGCTTTTTTGTGAAGCAGTTTCGCCAATACAGACAATAGGAATCATCCCTGCTTCCATGACCCGTAATGTTTTTTGTGCAATAGTAGCGTTGCTTACGCCAGCTGCTCGTTCTTCACTATGACCAACGAGTACGTAAGAACAACCTGCTTGTAATAATGAGATTGCTGACACTTGTCCGGTGTACGGACCTTGGTCGTGTGCTGAACAACTTTGTGCGGCTAAGGCAATATCCGTTTTATGGGTTATGTGTCCAATAGCAGTGAGTGCAGGAAACGATGGGCACACAATAATTTTATGCTTCCAGGTTAACATTTCTGTGTGATGTTCTTTGATGTATGCGATTTGTTCAAAGAGCGTAAGTTGCATTTTCCAATTTGCTACAAAGATTTTCATATATGTCCTAGGTTATGCTGATAGCGTCTTTTTCCACGTCTACCGTAATAGTTTTATGATCTGGATGTTTAAGTAAGAACTGAGAAAGCGGTACGGTGATATATTCTTGTATCGCTCGCTTTAAGGGACGTGCACCAAATTCTTTGACGTATCCTTTTTTAGCAATAAACGCATCAACTTTTGGTTTAATAACAAGCGTAATATGTTGGTCTTGTAGGCGCTTAACCAGTTTGTTGATGTGTATTTTTGCAATAGAAATAATCTGTTTTTCTTCAAGGCTATTAAAGAATACGATCGCATCAATACGGTTTAAAAATTCCGGTTTAAATGAGCGGTGTAGTTCTTTATCAATTTCTGCGCGCACTTTTTCGTCAACCGTTTTTGCTTCAAGAATCAGGTGTGAACCGATGTTTGATGTCATAATAATAATACAGTTTTTGAAAGATACTTGGCGGCCTTGTCCGTCAGTTAAATGACCTTCGTCTAAAATCTGTAAGAAGATGTTAAACACATCAGGGTGCCCTTTTTCTATTTCATCAAACAGAATAACGCTGTACGGATTACGGCGCACTTGCTCTGTTAATTGGCCGCCTTCTTCGTAGCCCACGTACCCTGGAGGAGCACCAATAAGACGTGCAACTGCATGTTTTTCCATATACTCTGACATATCAATTCTGATGATACGTTTTGGATCGTGAAAGAGAAAGTCTGCAAGTGTGCGTGCTACTTCTGTTTTACCCACACCTGTTGGCCCAAGAAACAGGAACGACCCAATTGGCCTGTTAGGATCGGTTAATCCTGTACGGTGCATTTGAATAGCATGAGCAATTTTTGCAACCGCTTCATCTTGTCCAACCACGTTTGCTTGCATGTATTCTTCCATGCGCAGGATGCGGTCGGTTTCGCTTTGTTGTAATTTTTCGGCAGGAATTTTTGTCCATCGAGAAAGCACTATGGCGATATCTTGTTCGTCAACTTCTTGTTTAACCAAGTTGCTGGTGATGTCTTTGAATTTGTCTTGTTGTTTTTTAAGTTCTTCTTCAAGTGCTGCAAGCTTGCCATATTTAATCTCAGAAGCTTTACCATAATCGCCGCTCCGTTCTGCTGCTTGGTATTGGTAATTTGCTTCGTCAATTTTTGCTTTGATTTCGTTCATTTTTTCTAGCGGGGCAGTTTCTGCTTTCCACTGGTTATAAAGCGTTTGATGTTGTTCTTTAAGTTCGGCTAACTCTTTTTCTAATGTTTTAAGCCGTTCTTGCGAGGTAGCATCTTTTTCTTTTTTTAAAGCGGCACGTTCAACTTCGAGCTGGTTTTTTTTGCGTTCTAGTTTATCAAGCTCTTCTGGTTGGGAGTCGATTGACATACGGACCATAGAAGCAGCTTCATCAACTAAATCAATTGCTTTATCTGGTAAGAATCTATCAGCAATATTTTTGTGTGCTAGTTGTACTGCAGCTACTAACGCTTGGTCTTTGATTCGAATACCATGATGCAGTTCGTATCGTTCTTTCAGACCGCGTAGAATTGAAAGTGCGTCTTCTGGAGTTGGTTCTTCTACATGCACGGGCTGGAAACGGCGTTCAAGTGCCGAATCTTTTTCGATATATTTTTTATATTCTTTAATGGTTGTTGCGCCAATGCAATGGAGTTGTCCACGAGCAAGCGCCGGCTTTAACAGGTTTGATGCGTCCATGCCACCGCTGCCACTTGCGCCGGCACCAACAAGCATATGCAGTTCGTCTACAAACAGAATGACGCTGTCTTGCGCTTCTTCAACAGCCTTTAAAATATTTTTAATTCGTTCTTCAAACTCACCTTGGAACTTTGTCCCGGCAATTAAAAGACCTAAATCTAAAGAGAAGATTTCTTTATTAGCTAAACCTTCTGGCACGTCGCCGCTTGCAATACGTTGGGCGATGCCTTCTACAATGGCAGTTTTACCAACGCCCGGTTCGCCAATGAGCACGGGGTTATTTTTTGTTCTACGGGAAAGAATTTGGATGGTACGACGAATTTCTTCGTGTCGCCCAATGACAGGGTCAAGCTTGCCCGCCTTTGCTTGTTTGGTGAGATTTTGCGTGAATTTTTCTAAAACTTCGTATTGGCTTTCTGCGTTTTTAGATTGAGCGCCTTTGCCTTTGCGCATTTTTTTCATCTGTTCTTTAATACGCGTGTCGGTAAATTGTGTACGCGCAAAAAAGGTTCTGACCGATTCGGGTAAACTGCGTGTTGTTGACCAGGCAACTAAAAAGTGTTCAAGCGTAATGTACTGATCGCCCATGGCATCAGCTTCTTTTTGGCAGAGTTGTAAAAACTGTTCCATGGTTGTATCAACCGATATTTGTGTCACGTTGTATGCTTGAGGTAAAAGCGTGAGTTCCCGTTTTACCAGTGCAACAAGTTCGTGCGTTGGTACATCAGTTACGTTCAAAAAAGAAACACAAAATTCGTTCTCTAAACCTGCTGCTAGGGTGTGTAATGGATGTAAAATAGCGTTGTGTAATTGGAGTGCAATCTTGGCGGCGTTATTGATCAGTTCCTGGCTTGCCGTGGTGAAGTTTTCCGTTCTCATTGTTCCCTTTCGATCGTAATAGTCGATGGTACGTTATAGCAAAATGATGTGCATAGTCTCGTAACGAAATCAATAATTTACCAAGTGGCGTATGGATATCAAGTACGTATCCTTCAGGATGCGTATCGCTAAACAACCGTTCTTCCCGTTTTGCTAAACTAACACAGGGTGTCTGTTGTAACAGGGGGAGTACCATGTTTCTTTGACCTTTGCCGCCATCAATCACTACTAAATCTGGTAGTTCATCAGGGTTTTTATAGCGACGGGCTACAATTTCTCTTAAGCTTTCGTAATCGTTTTGCTCTATCAGTGTTTTTATTTTAAAGCGCCGAAAATTATTTTTGTCCGGCATGCCATCATAAAAACGGACGCACGACCCAACAATGTACTGACTCTGAAAGTGGGAGATATCAAAGCAATCGATCGAGCGGGGGATTGTAGGCAGCTGGAGTACAGATTGCAGTTCTTGTCCTGCAGCTTTATACAGTTCGTCAATCTGGTGAGGCAGTGTTGCGATTAAAATATCTTTGTTATACCGAGCTGGAGAGAATTTGAGTTTGATGGTGTTAAAAATAAGATCGATAGAATCGGCATAGTTTTTTAGATTTTTTGCTTTTTCAAACGCCATCTGTGCGCTGTACTCTTTTATCTTTTTTTGAATTTCATCTAAAAATGCTTTTGGTTTGCCATCAAGTGCCTGGCGCATCAGATCAATTCTAAACAGGTAATCGGCGGTATTAAAGTTTTTTAGGCAGGTGCCAGCGCAACGCCCCAGGTGGTAATCTAAACAGCCGTTTTCTATTTTTTTATTGCACTGGACTAATTGGAATGTATCAATCAAGTAGCGGTGTACTGCACGCGCTTGTTGTTTGTGGATAAAGGGACCGTAGTAGGTGCCCTTTGCTTTTTTGGTACGGACAATTTCTAATTTTGGTAATGGATCGTTAGTAATCAGTAAATAAAGAAAAGGCTGCCCAGATTTTAACAGTACGTTGAATTTTGGTTGGTACCGCTTTACAAGATCCGCTTCTAGTAGTAGGGCTTCAGTGTCTGTTTTGGTGAGAATATGTTCTAGGCCGGTTGCTTCTTGCAGGAGCATATCAATCTTCCAGTCTGTAGACTGCTTGCTAAAATAAGAGCTGACCCGTTTTTTGAGATCTTTTGCTTTGCCAATATACAGCACGGTCCCATCTTCTTTTTTAAAGAGGTAGATACCGGGTAAATGGGGCAAAGTATCAGTTACTGTTTTGTTCATACGCTCCTTAATAATTACTACTCTATTCTCGGTTCATAATCAGATCGTAATTGTTTTCTGATGTTTTTTATTGTAGAGAGGATAGGGTTACCACCTAAGTCGAGAGTATATCTTGATTCTTTATAAGGTCTCCAAATATGTGTATCAGGTGGACAATCGACGGTGTTTGTTTGGGTTTTATCTTCTCGTGTTATGATGGTGATGTTGTTATAACTCAGATCAACATCTTTAAGCTTTACAAGAGGGGCAAAGGCACACAGACGTGCAATTGTTAATTTATTGTTGTTAAGACGAAGCTCGTTTAGTTCTTTAAGTCCCACAAATGCTTCATCATCGATATCTGTTATAGAATTACATTCTAGACGTAGTCGCGTCAGATTTGGAGTATTTGTAAATGCATGTTTGGGTATATGTGTTAAGCAATTATTGTGTAAATAAAGTTCAGACAAATTAGGGAGACATGGTAGTCCTCTTAAAGATGTTAGGCAGGCATCGCATAAATAAAGAATATGTGGGCCTACTATTTCTATAACTAAAGGCATTTTGTTAGCATCTATTAAATCTTGTATAGAAATCTCTAGTTGACGTATATCAGGTTTTCCACTTTTATAATTAGGTGTAGGGATTTCTAATATCCAACTCGTTTCCTCTAGAGTATTTATCGTATATTTATTTATAGTCCAGTAATAAGAAGAGCTATGTATGTTGTTTGTGTCGAGATTAACACGGCGGAAGATACTATCGCTATCTTGTAGGGCTCTTTTCTTTAATTCTTGATTAAAAAGTTCTGCAAGGCGATTATTAAATAGTTCAAAATATTGTCTTATGTTATTTGTGCCGAAGTCATGTTTCTCTATTATGTTTCGCATGAATTTTTTTAACAACATAATGCGTATAGGATTGTTTTCTTCTAATAGTGTGTCAGCGGCTGTTAGTGTATCTAAAAAAATCTGTTCATACACGGGAACATTTTCAGGTTTATGCATAAGGGCAACAAGAGCGTTGAATTTTTCTTTAGTAAGATCTGGTGTGTGAGATAGGTCTACTACTTTAGGTTTTCTAGATCCTAATGTGGTTGCTTCTTGTATCATAACAAGCTGGTTAGTAATTTCTTCTGGGTAGAGGTGTGGTTGAGGATCGTTAGCGAAATACACAGTTCGATTGGAGGGATTATCTAAGTCTATAATGCAGGGTCTGTTTTTATATTCTGCCGCATAGATTGTATCAGTCGCTAAAGAGAGTAGTAGTAAGAAGATGCGGGGCAGGGGAGTAGTTATTGTTTTATTCATGCATTCCTTAAACATTACTTTTATTTAAAAATAATCTTACAAGTTTCCGGTATTTCTGGAATATAAAAATCTTCTTTAAATCTATTATTTTTTAAATTAAGTAGTTCTAAGTGTGCAAATCCTGCAAAAACAAAAGGATCTATAGTGGCTAACTGATTATTCTGTAAATTTAACCGTCTTATGCTTGGAGTATGAGAAAAAGCATATTGTGGAAGATCTCTTAAGTTATTATAACTAAGAAGTAGTACTTGTAATTTTTTTAGACCTTTAAAAATAGTAGGATTAAGTTGTGTTAATCGATTATGAGAAAGATTGAGTATTCGTAAGTTCATAAGGCCATTTAGCGCTGCAGGATCAATTTCTTCTATGCGGCATGAATGTAATATAAGTGTGTCAAGGTTAGGCGTAGGTGCAAAGGTACGTGCGGGGAGAGTTCTTAAAAAATTTGAATGTCCGTCAAGAAGGTATAGGTCTGGAAGTAGTGGTAACCCTTTTAGTGAGGTTAAATGTTCCTCAACAATACTAAACTTTCCTTGTTTTATGTGCTTGTTATTTTGTTCATCTTTTACGTCTTTTAGTAACGGCAATTTATTAGCTTTAATCAGATCTTTAAGAGAAAGAGGAAAATCCGCAAGAGAGTCTGTTGTAGGAAATGTGTTTTTATTATCTCCTTTGTAGTGACTATATAATCCATAATCGTGGACTTGGTTATAATAAGATTTTGTTTGGTTGTTATCTTTGCAAACTTTTGCTTTTAGAGTTTCTATAAATACATGGCGCATGTGCCGACTAAATAGTTTAAAAAATTTAAAACGTTCTGTGTTTACAGGGCTTTCTCCGTCTGGTGTATTTTTTGTTGATATTGTTCTGGCAAGTAATGTTTCTAGGAGAGCGGTTCGTAGAGGGTCGTTTTCTTCTAATAATCTATACGTTGTTGCAACTAGGGTTAAAAATTCTTTGTCGTCAACAGGTATGGCGGTAGGATTTTGAATTAATGTTGCAAGAGCATTAAATTTTTCCTTGGTAAGATAAGGGACGGGAGAAAGGTCTACCGTTTGGGATGTGTCATTTGGAAAAAATTTTTTATGTATTTTGACTAAGCGAAGACGATCGGCAATTTCTTTTGAGTAAACACTTGCTTGTTTCTGAGGGAAATGAATAACCCAGTTAGTAGGATCAAAGTGTTGCATAGTCCACTCTGGTCGATCAGAAAGATCTATGATACGTGATGTTCTACCATTTTTTGTTTGAGCAGCATGAAGTCTGTTGATAGTTGCAGCAGGGTAGACTTTTGGTAGTCCGGTGGCAAAGCAAACACTGTAATGAGTAGGTTCTGTAAAAGGTTCTTCTATGGTGGTTTGTGCAGCATAGACAGTTGTTATTGTTAGAGAAAAAAATAACAAGAGCATGTTTGGTAGGTGTGGCAGGTGAGCAGGTACTGTTTTGTTCATACACTCTTTCCAATAATTACTATTTTACTATTGGGTTATATCTTTTTAATCCCCTACAATAAACGGGCTTCCAAGCATAAGGCCAGCTATTATTACTGTACAGCCGGGTAATTCGGGTTCAAGACTATTAAAAGTACCATTTTGTAGTGATCCATCTGCGCGCTTTATTTGAAATATACCGGTGTTTATAATGGCAAGCTCTTTTAGTGGAAGACCTTTAAAGACTTTTAAATCTAAGGTTGAGGTTTGTAGAAGAGGGTTGCCAGTAAGGCTTATTGCTTCTAAAAGTCGATTATGTTTAAATGGATCTTCGGGTAATTCTTGTATCTCGTTATCGGTAAGAATAAGTTTCCTGATGTTTGGGAAAAGTTCTAAACCTTTCAGTGAGGATATACCTCCATCACGGTAGACAATTTCAGTGGCATCTGGATGTAATACGCCTATATCTAAAAGATTTTTTAAAGAGAGTGGGAATTGTCTGCGATCAGGTTTGCCTTTTTTGTAATTAGGTATTGGCCAGTTTTCCATATTGTAATTGGTAACAATGTAATAGTAAGGGTCGTCATACTTTTTATGATCATAGGTAAGGTCATCTATTTTTTTACCTAATCGGACATTTCTAGCGTCAAATTGTGTTAATTTGACTGTGTGCTGTGTAATAACATCAGCCTGTTTATTGTTAACAAGCCTTAATAAAGCTTCTGATCCGGTATTGTCATATGTTTTGCGAGGGTTCAAGGAGCGTAATCTCCGTAAAAAATTACTGACAAGGTTTGTAATAGCTTCGTCATCTTCTGCTAATAATGAATTTGCTCTTTCAATCCATTCTAAAAGCTCTAGGTCTAGCATTGGTTTTAAGTCATGGCAGCCGGCCATAATCTGAGCAAGGGTATCAAATTTTTTTTGAGTAAGATCTGGTGTGTGAGAAAAATCGATTACGCGTTGAGTTTCAAAAAGATCGGAGCCTTCTGTAGTTTTTATCGTGGCTGTAGCCTTTATCATGGCAAGACGATCTGTAATTGTTTGTGGATACAAGTGCCATTGTGAGTCGCCAGCAAAATAAACTGTTCGATCGGTAGGTCTATCTAAGTCTATAATGCAGGGTCTGTCTTTGTCGCAGGAGGTGTGAGTTGTTGTGGTTGCTAGGGTGCAGAGTATAAAGAGCAGGTGTTTCATAAGTGTCTTTCTATAAAATAAGCGGGTTTAGTTCCCGTATAGAAATAATACCTGAATAGCGCATTAGAGGCTAGATTAAGTACATGTATTGGGTGCTAAATAAGCCTAAAAAATTTCTATAGCATTTTTATAAATTACCGCCCGCATCTACCAAGCCGCCAAAGTCTCCGCCTGATGAGAAGTTGGAGTATGGATAACTGTACGATGATGGTGCTGGTTGTGGAGCTACTGGCGCAGGTGGGGTAGTAGCTTTTTGGTACATTGCTGTTTGTGCTGCAATAGCTGTTTGTACGGCTGCCGGTATGTTTTGGAGCGTGCTATACAGTTTGGTGTAACTGATAGTACTGTTTGTTACTGTAATAAACTTTGCCTGGTTTGCTTGGAATGTACTGATTGCAGCGCCGTCCTTTTCTAACATAAACAACTTACCCGTTACTAAACTTATGAGCGCATTAACGGGGACTGCTTTTTGCGGCGTTAGAGCAATATTGCTTGCAGTGTACGTGCCTTCTGCTTGGTCGTAATAGGCGGTGATAAAGTAATCTGTACCATTAAGTTGTGGAATGAGTGATAGGCCGGTGTAGATAAAGTTGCCTGAACCAAAAGCAGGGATATTACCAGTGATGGTCAAGTTGTTAAATACAAACGGTCCAGCTTCGTTCTGGTACACAGCACCAATTGCTTTAGTGATAGTAGTAAGAATAGCAGGTTCAAGCGTGTTATTTTGCTGGAACAGTCCAAACGCTTGGGGATAGGTTTGTGTTTGTAGTTGCCACTGAGTATTAAACACATTGCCGGTTATAAGACTGACAATATAGGTTGGTGCTGGTGTGCTGGTAATAGAAGCGCCAAGCATGGTTGGGGTAAGTGCGGATGGTAATCCGTTAGGTGCTGTTAAGAATACCACATAGTCAGCTGTAGTACTTGATAAACCTGTTTTGTTGGTGGTGTAGACATAGACACCTGCTTGAATTTCTGTTTGTGATGCTGGGCTTAATGTTTGGCCGCCAAATACAGGGTAGAAGTTTTGTTCGTATCCTTTTTGCCAGGTAAGTTCCCGTGTTTTTTCTACCGGTGTTATGCCATTACTTTGTAGTTGCGACATAACTTGTGTGTCTGATGCAGTACGTGCTGCGCTCGCACTAATGTTTGGCGTTGGAGCAAGAATTTGGTATTCAACTGCCGCACCTGAAGTAATAACACCAAATGAACCAGCGTATTTTGAAGGTTGAGTGGTTGCTGCAGGAGCTGGAATGTTCCAGCCTGATGCTGGAATAGCAGGTGTTGCAGTTAGTGGTTGCGCGCGTACTACCGGCGCACTGTAGGTCCATTTTAAGGTTGCTTGATCATACGTGCTACCCATAACATCTTCTTTCCAACACCATACGTTATAAGTTGATGTAGTTTCTGAGGTTGGTTGGAGTTGTGCGGTCATACGATACCAAGCACCACGTTCGTATGGGATTGCATTTTGGTTGGTTGATAACCACCCTTTGCTAGAATTTTCGTATACGCCAACAATAGGCGCTGTTTGGTCCATGCCTTTGTACATAACAAAACATTTTGCATCCGTATCAAATTCCAATAACCCACGGTTAAAGCTGCTGAGTGCTTGCCAGGTTGGTGTAAATTGGCTTTGGATATTGTTGGCTTGTTGTGCTTGGAAGTTTGCATGGAGTGTATGGAGTTGATCGGTGTCGATATATTTTTCTGTTGCATAGATACCAACATAGAATGGTGCATCAATGTCGTAGATAATGCGCCATCTAATATCCATGTTAGTAAGATCTGCTTGTGTTGCAGGGGCGATATCTTTTTGATTAATCCAGCCTTGTGTGGTTGATTGTTGGCCTGGAGACATCATGAGTGCTGCAGCTGGAGATGTTGGAGGTGTGGTTGGTGCAGGTGCTGCGGCAAGTTCTTGGGTAAATGTTTTAGTTGATGCTTGGTAGATACGTAACCCGCGAGAAGGGTTAAGGTCTAATCTATGTGTTGTCATGCCATACCAGTAGCCAGGGTCTGCTGGTGCAATACCAGGGTTTGCTCCGGTGCTACCATCTGGTGTTGTAATCGTGTTATAGAACGAGCTGATGCCATATGCCTTTAGGGCGTAAAAATTGTTGTAATACTGATTTAAGTAGTCTTGGTAATATACAAGACCACGTTCTTTATTATGTGCTTGCGCTTCAAATTTTAAGAGTGATTCGGCGTATACTTTGTTTTGTGTTGCTGCGGTAACACGGGCGTTGTTGGTTACGTAGGGTTCGTATTTTTTTAAGAAGTTAATTTGGTCATCATTTTTCTCTATGGTTTGGTTGTCCTGTTGTACGGCGCTCATAATTTGTAGCACGGACATACCAACAGTCATAACGGCGCCAGCAACGGCAAGTGCAATCATCCCAGCGCCCATTTCTGCACCTGCACCAAAGGTTGCAACCGTAATAGCAACGGCAAGACCCGTCATAATAAGAGCGTTAATCAGTTGGCGGTGTTCGCCAATTTTAGCACGCACAAGATTATTTTCTGCCCAATTACCGGTAAAGAGTGCTGCCATGTACCCAGAGAGATCGGTGATGACATCAGTAATAGAAGCAACTAAGAATGCTATAGCTGCCATGACCGATTTGAGTGCGCTGCCTATAGAGCTAATAACAAAGCTTGCCATATTTAAAATAGAACTTACTACGCTGCTGAGCATTTGTTCTAATGCTTTGCCTGCTAATGCTGCATTGTTTGTTAAGACGTCAACAATAACGCGTGTAATAGTTTCAACCGCTTCGTAACTTAGTACTACAAAGTCGCCTACTGCTTTTACAAAGAAGTTAATAGTATTTGCTGCAATGTTAATTACGGTATCAGCTACTTTATTAATAAGACTGGTAAGATCGTTTGCTAATTGAGGGTCCATCATCACTGCTCCAGCAACTTGACCAACTACTGTTGCGGCAAGGTTAACCACATTGGATGCAACGGTTGCTACATCGCTTACAACTGATGTTATATCATCAACACAGTCAGAAAGTTGGCTTGCACTATCAGCAAGATACTTATTGAAATTCGCTGCAGAATAGTGATTGAATCCATCGCCTTTAATACCACTTACAAGGCAGTTAAGTCCTGTCATATAGTATAGCGCTTTGCCAACATCCGTGACTGCGGTAGCAATATGTACTACAAAGTCGCCTACTTTTTTAGCAATACTCGCTACAGATGATGCAACTTGTTCAGCAAGCGTTTTAAATGCATGAGTGATAGCATCAAATGCGTGTTTAAAAGCATGGCAGAAGCTGTGCCAGAAACTTTGGGGGTTTATTTGATTGTCAGGATTCAAATTATTATTTGTGGTAATACAGTTTGCAAGATCTTCTAATAAAAGTTGGTCTTCTGGCTGATAGTTTAAAAAGTTAGGGAATGGTGAGCCTTGAGATGCAGTATCAATAAGGCCTCTTTGATTAGCTGAGAGTGTTGCTAATTTTTGCATAGTTCCAGCAACGTTTTCTTGATTAAAAAGATAGCTTGTTGCGCCCACTAAAAGCTTTGTTCCTTCTATAATAAGCAGCTGCATATACAACGGTGTTGGTATGTAGCCGCCGCCGTCTTCTTCAAACAGTAGATCGAAAAATGGTGTAGTAGTCAGGGTGGCATAGGTATTGCCAGCTTTGTTGGTAATTGTACTTTCTTTAAAAAGAACAGTTCCTGCGCCTGTCAGAAAAAGTTGGCCATTGGTTATGGTAAACAGGGATTGTAATGCAGGAACAACGGTAGGTTGATTATTTTCTAGATGGAGAAATTTAGTAAACCCAGGAGCGATGGTAGACCCTTGCATAATTGGGCCTGTAATAGGAATGGGTTCGGCAGTTAATGATTGATGGAATGCAGTTGCTGCGGTATAAAAATCGGTCTTTTTAAAGGCCTGGATAGTATCGTACAGTGTGTCGTTAGGGAGTGCTGCCCAGTCGGTAATAAGAGGAAGCATGCGTTGGCGTATTTGATCGGTGATGATCAAGAAAATACGCATAGTTTCGGAACCGTTTCTCAGACGCACATACGCATCGCTGTAATAAGCAGTTTCAAATTGGGGAATATACATAAAGGTTTGTTCTTCATTGGTGTGTAGTTGAGAAAGAAGGCTGACTTCGTAATCAAACGAATTAGCGACAAACAGCTTCATATAGTTTTGCCAGCAGGAACTTTTTAGGCAGATGCTTGTTAGGCGCGAGATGTTAGTACTAACGGCATTGTTTATCTGATTTTGTAGGGCTGTAATAGCGGTTTGTTGTGTTTGTGCTTCTTGTGCATCGTACTGTGCTTGTGCTTTTTGTAACGCTAGTTGTGCGCTAGCAAGAGAATTGAAAAGTGTTGGGCTGTTGGTGTTAATAAATTCACGCATAGCTTGTTGTGCTAACAGGCTGTACAGCTGATTAATGGGACCAGTCATAGTGGCTGGTAGTTGCAACGTTGTGTTGAATATTTGATTCACGTTGGTGGCAAAAGGGGACGCGACAAGGTTTGCTTGTGGCATATTGTTAAAGAAAGCTAACATGCTTTCAGTTGCTGCATCTGCCATAGATACTGGGGCAGCGCTTGGTATAGTTTGTGTACACGAGAGTAACCATAGACAGGTAAGTGTGTGTAAAAAGAACATTATGATACCTCGCTTAAAAAGGCGCTTAAGGAAGCTGTGTCATAGGTGAGGCTTTGTGGATGTTTAAGAGTATATGATGCTGCACATCCAGCTGCTATAAACCCAATGTTGTGGTACATAAAGGTTTTTGAATTCAAATTTGGTATGACCACATTATCAAGTAATGGTTCTTCAGATCCTTGTAGTTGCACAGAAATAATAACTTGGGTTGGTTGTGTAGCGATAGTAAAGATGAGAGTAACGCCTGGCGTAATAAGAGGTTTAGCGCTGCTGTTTATTGGATCGTTATACAGTGGCTTTGTTGCAATAAACGCATTTGGATTTTGTTGTTGCCATACTGCAGCGTCTCCAGTTGAAGCTCTAAAGAATTGCCACAATGGCCAGATAGCATTGACCTGTTGTTTAAGTGCGTTTTGCGGTTGTAGGTAGAATGTTTCTCCAAACCAGATTGCGGATTGTCCAGGTGCTGATCCTAATACGCCGACTGTTCTTCTTTGGTAGCGTAGTTGATCAATGCCTGATATCCATCTGCCGCCATTAAAATACAGTCCCATGAAGAACGGATATGACACTTTTTTAAGGGTGCATTCTATTTGAATGATATGTGTTTCTGTGCCTTTGTAATAAAAAGCTGGCGGTATGTATTGGGTAAAGATGCTGTTATACAGTGCTTGTAAAAAGATAGGAGTGGTTGCGGTAGGTGTTGCGTCAAGAGGAACCACTGTTTGTTGCACAAAGGCGCCTTGGTAATCGCCAGCGTCTGTTTTGTTAACTATGTATTCCCAATTACCACGTCTAAAAATGTTATGCCATGGTGCATAAACAGGAGTTTGATTTGGTAATGCTGAGATTACTTGTTCAATAGTTGTTTGGGGGGGAGTGATTGTAGGCACCGTAGCTGCTTGACCGGTTGCGCCAAGTGCTAGATTTTTTTTCTCAACTACAATAGGACCCGCCCATGAACCGGCCGCTTGGTTACTAAAGCTGAGTGTTTGAGGTATAGTTTGTGTAGGGGCGGTGCTGCTTGGTGCTTGTGGTGTAAGCATACCAGAAAGGGCAAATAGTTGATCGTTGTACATCGGGGTAGACATGTAGAACTGTTGCATGGTTGTTTGTGTGAGTGCGTTGTTTAAGTATGCAAGCTCTTGTGCATTTTGTGATTGTATTGCCGTTTGGTTAGTGCTCATTTGTGCTATGGTTGTTTGAAATTGTGTGACCAGTTGTGCATCTTTAACACTAAAAGCCGCTTGAATATTGGTGAGCATGGTTTGCATAGCAGTTGCAAGTTGTGTCTTGAATGTTGATAACTTAGTCCAGGCTGCAAATGTTTGTTGATTAATCCACGAGTTGTACATGCTTGATCCGCTCATAACTAATGAGAGTTTTAACATGTCGTACAGGACTTTGCCTGTTGGTGAACTTTCCATCCATTTAATAAGACCAAGTGGGCTGTATTTATAGATAGCGCCAAAAAGTGATCTACTTGATTTAAATCCATCCGTGGCTAATTGTAATGCGCCTGAATCGGGGTATTTGGTTGATAATTTTACCAATCCGTTTTGTACCCAGTCTGCTGAGTTTGATAATACTTTTTCTGTTGTGCCGACAAGCCCATCGGCGTAACGAGCCTTAATCCACGCGGTAGCACCTTTAGCAGCATTCAGTTTTGCACTGGTCTTTGCAAGTGCTTCTTGTATGGCATTATTGGTTGTATCGGTAACCGTTTGTAATTCTGTACTTAACTCGGTCAGTGATTGTTCTATTTCTGGTGTTAAAGAACTTTTTGCGCTAAGCCCTAGTTCTGCAAGAGGATCAGCTTCATTAACAGCTTTTGTTGCGGTAGCTACGCCAGTTTCAGTTGTTTGTTCTACTGCTTGAGATTCGTTTACTAAAGGGGCAGTATCTTTTTCTAGTTGAGCAACTTCTGATGCATCAGCTGTTACACTTGCGGCATCTTCACCAGCAACACCCACTTCTTCGCCTGTAGCGCCAACTTGTTCTACTGTTTCTGCTGCTACTTCACCAGCATCTGTTCCAATATCTACTAGTGCTGCTGCACAGGGCATGAGGTTGGTGGTTATGTGTTTAGATGCTTTGATAATTTTATGTTGTTCAGGTCTAAACCACCAAAAGCGCATAATTTGTGGGAGTGCATTATTGTCTTGTGCATGGAAAAAGCTCGTAATGGCAGCAGGAGTGGTAAGAAGGTTTTCCCGTTCAAGCTTGGTGTAGGCAATCAGTTCTGCAATGGTGCTGTTAAGATGGTTACTCTTGGTGCCAAATGTACTATTAACCCATAGCTTGCTTGCATTAAAGGCTTTTTTGTATCCGGGGATTTTATTAAGTGTGAGTGCTGCAAACCGTTCAAGATGTTTTTCTTGTATGGTTGCAAGCATAAGTTGAAAAGCAAGATAGTTTTGTTCTGAGGTAGTTTTAGCTTTTAATTGTTGTTGTTTAAGTGAGTGCGTTACTTTATGGAGCGCGGCTTGAGTTTCAGTCGCTATCTGCGCTTGTTCAAAAAGGTCAAAGCCTTCTAAATGAACGATCAAATCTTGGATAGATGCTTTTTGTACAGGTGTAAGATCTGTGTGGTGATAACAATTGTTCACTAACAGTTCTGCTTTGCGCGCATCGTTTTGCGTAGTTGCTTGCAGTGGTGTTATGAGTAACAGCGTGAGCATAGCGTGCTTATTCATGATGCTGCTCCTTGCGTGTTAGGTTGCTGGTTGAGTGTGTTTGGGGAACTGTTTTGTATTGATGTTTGTCGTTGTTGGTCTGCTAATTTTTCTGAAATATAGTTACTACATGCATCTGTTAACGCTTGGTCTGCTTGAGCATTGGTGCTTGTTGCAAGCGCTTTGGTAAAGATAATAGTGAGACATGGGTCAAACACGCCGGGAATAGAGAGGAGTGATTGGAAATCTCCTAAACAGCCGCGTAACATAGTGACGATACTTGGGTTATTGTTTGTTGTGGTTGTACTTGTTGGCCAACCTGAATTACTGAGCCAGAGAGGTTGAGCAATAATAGGCTGTTCGTACAGTCTGATTAATGAACTTTTACTATTGTTAGGGTCCGGTTCAAAGGTAGGAATATTCATATAAAAACCGGTAATCCCCGTAAGTTCTGTATTAGGTGTGTAGACATATTGATATGAGTTTTTATTTGATGTGGGTACCGGTGTTTTAGTAATCCATGCTGGTAGTTGCCCCGTAAGTTCTGGTGCAGGAATAATGCCCTGTTCTATTTGAGTTTTAAGTGTTGGGTTGCTTTGGCTTGGGTCTAAAAAGAAAAATTTATTATAGGTAACAGGACCGGTTGTTTGTTGATTTTGATAGGTCGTTCCCGATGTTGGGTCAACCGCACTGCCTTGTACGGCAAGTTCAATACTAAACGTTGGGTAGGGCGCTCGCTGTGTGCCATCAACTAATTGTGCAAGTTTAGGTAATAACCGAATGGATCTAAAGGTTGCATCGTTGAAGAAAAAGAGTGGCGGGTTAATCGATTGGATTGGTGTGTCTTCTAACTGTTGAGAAATTGTTTTTGCTAATGATTCAAATGTGCTTAGGGCGGTATAGGTTGGTGTTGCAGGGGTTTGGAGGGTTTGTGTGTAAAGCGTAAAGAACTGCAGATAGAGTTGGAGTGTTGCTAAAAAGGTTGTGCGCCCTTGAGTAAACACATGGGTATAAAAGAGTGTGTTAGCAACAACGTTAACCGCTTCTTGGTTAGCATTTTCAAACGCTATAGCAGTAGTTGGTGCTTGTGCCGTAGGGACAGTTTTTTGTTGTAAATAGTCAGTAAAGACTGTGAGGAGGGATTTTTTTGTTGGTTCATCAAGCGATGCTAGTGAGAAGTTTGGATTATTAAATTGAGCTATAGCATTTTGATATAACATTACTGCTGAAGCAGGAATGGTTTTAATAACGGCTTGTAGTGCTGGATCGCTAAAATATTGTTGATCGAGTTGAATTAAAATTGAGTAGTAGCTTGGCGTTGCATTGGTTGTTTTTTCTTGAAACAAAGGAATCAGTGCATCTGCTACAGAAAGGGTAAGTGTGACGCCGTCGGGTGTTGTGACCTGTTGCGCAGCAAGTGTTGCGGGAGAGAATGGGGTATTTTGTTGAAGCATTTTATCAAAGAAGCTGAGTGCTTGGTATTGATCGCTACTAATGCTAGTAAAGAGCGCGTTTTGTAATTGCGTGTTACCAGCAAAGAGCGATGCAACAAGAGAACTTTGTTGTCTATGGACAGTGAGTCTTGTTTCCATAACGCGGCTGATTTCTTGAAAGAGTGTGAGAGATGCTAGTTGTTCATCTGTGGTGAGCGAATCAAACGAGGTGAAGCTTTGAGCATTCATTTTTGCTGCTGCTGATGTTGCAGCTGTTTGTTGCGCTTGCGTGAGACTGCTACCTACGTTTTGTGCTTGTAACGGATTAAACACATAGTTTGCTAGTTGTGTCAGTGCGTTATTAAGCGCGGTTGTTTGCGCGCTGGTGAGTTCTGCGTTTTCAAGTGGTGCGTTGTTTAGGGATTGTGATAATTGGAGCAATGTTTGTTGTGTTGTGTTGTTTGTTGCTTGGTTACTCAGAACACCCAATGCGTATGCAAGCGAGAATCTTTGTGCGTCAGTAAGGCTTGCAAGTGGCATTATTTTTGTACCGTTAAGACCGAGTAATGCTGCTGCAAGTGGCTTGAGGGTAAGCGCATCAAGTACTGAGATAACTTGTGCTTGTGGGTTTAGTTTGCCGAGCGCTTGTACGATTTGTTTAATACCATCAAGGGCCTGTTCTTCGTAATTCTGGAGTAAGTATCCCACAATTCCTTGTAATGCTGTTACTTGGTTTGCAGTAAAGGGAGTGCTGCTGTTTGTTTGTAACGCCTGACCAATCTGCTGACTGATAGCAATTTCGCCTGCAAGTTGTTGGCCAACAGCGCACTGACTCACGAGTGTTTGGAAATTATCCATTTGCTGAGAGGTGAGTGTTGCCCCAGGTGTACTTAAAGCGGCAATAATGCTTTTTAGGTTGGTAGCAGTTTGTGTGTTTGAATAGAAGGCAAGTAGGATGCTAAAGGCCCCTACAAGCGCATAGGTTTGATTATCAGTAAGGCTACTTATAAAAGTTGTGCCCTGTGTATTCATAACGCCAATTGCTGCTTGCAGATCGGCTACGGTAGCGCCTTGGGTGTAGTTTGCATTGGCGAGTGCTTGTGTCAGTGTTGCGTCAGTAAAAGTTGGTGTAGCAGAACCGTTTGGTAGATGTGCAGTCAGTTCGTTAATGGTAGCGGTAATTTGTTGTAGCGATAATGTTGAGATACCCATAACGGCCATAACTGATTGTTCAAGGTTAACAACAAGCGTATCAAGGTTACTTCCTGAGTCTTGTTCTAAGGCGCCCATGCCAGATTTAATGGTATACGTTTCTGGTAACCCAGGAAAGAGTGCTTGTAGTGCACTATTAAGTTGTGCCTGAATAAGATTAACTAAGTGTGTAACAATTAATGTCTTTTTATTAAGAGCGTATGTTTTTTCTGTGGCCATATAGGTTTTTACATCGTCTATATGAGTCATAGTGAGTGCAGTATAAATGCCAACTAAGTACAAATAAATTTCGTGCAGCGCGACAATATGCAATTTTCTAAAAAGGGGAATAAACCCAGGGTTTGCTTGGAGTGAGCCGACAAACGCTTGGTATGCTTGTTGTGTTGCGCCATCGGCAAACGTTACAGAAGCAGGAGTTGCTGTTCTTTTTGATTGCGTAAAACTTGCAAGTGGTCCTTGGCTCAGTGCACGACCTGTTGCAGTCGGTCTGTTTTTAGTGCTTGGTTTTATTTTCATACTAGAACCATCAGCTGCAGTATTGTGTTGACTGATGAGAGCAACTTTTTGATCGGCGGCTGTGTGTGGATTACTTAAAAGGTTTTTTACTTGTTTTAAAGAAAGACCGGATGGTGCTGATGATGGACCATCAGTATCGGTGGTTGCAATACGTTCTGCATATGATGCTGGTGTTGGTATGGGAGTTGCAATATACGCGCTTGGAATCGGTGTTGTGGACGACGCATTAGTAATAGGTGTACAGGAAATTTGTTGAGGAGTTGTTGGTGCCGCAGCATGACTTGTGTGCATCATCAAACTGATAATGCTTGCAGCGACAGAGAGTCTGGCATGTGTAGTGACCACTCGTATTCCTTTTTTGATTCTTCTACCTATTAAATAGATGCTTTTTTTTGTATGCTTCAGAAACACTCTTTAAGTCAAGATAATGCTATAAAAAGAAAGGTTTCCATGAAGGCCACGAGAATTTTAGGATGGGTAGTTTTTATTGGGGCCCTTGGATGGGTTGGGTGGAGTGGTTATCATTACTTTTTTGATAAACAAGTTCCAACAATTGCTGTTGTTGGTATTACTGATCAAGGCTATTACGCTGGTGATGTTTCTTGTTTTGTTAATGGATATCATACGTATAAAGTGGGCAAAATATCATTGTATTTGGATGGTACGCCTTTAATTTACAATTACTCAATTGGTAAGAAGCAGTTTGAACATCCGTTCACCCTTAACACACGTACATTGACCAATGGTAAACATACGCTCCAAGTAAAAGCTGTTGATGGTACCTATTACAAAAACAGTGCACAACAAGAGTACGCTTTTACCGTTGATAATAGTCCGTTACAAGCAGCATTTGTACAACAAGAAGGCGAAAAGAAAGTGTTCCAAGGGCGCACGCTCCATGTACAATTCCAGGTAAATAAGCCGCTTAAAGATGCAAAGATTAATGTGTTCTCTAAGCAGTATGACTGTTTTAAAGAAGGTAAAAACTCACTGATTTACGAAGCATTTGTACCTGTTGAATGTGAAGAAAATCCAACTGAATATCCGTATAGTGTTAACTGTATTGATGTGGTTGATAACGTGGTCACACTAGAAGGTAAAGTTCAAGTAGTGCAGTTCCCTTTTAAGCGCCAAAAGATTACGGTCAGTGAAGATAAGATGAAGCTCGAAAAAGCTTTAAGCAGTGAAGAAGATTTAAACCAAAAACTGACAGAGCTTGCTGAACAGTCTCCAAAAGAAAAATTGTGGAACGGCGCATTCTTTGCCCCAACAGAAATTGGTACGATATTTACCGAGTTTGGTGTGATTCGTACAACTCCTGACCGTGGTTTATATGTGCACAAGGCAGTTGATATTGGCAGTATGCCAAAGAGTATTGTGTGGGCGCCACAAGCAGGCAAAGTGATTATTAAAGATCGGTTTACGTTTAGTGGTAACACCGTTGTTATTGATCACGGTTATGGCGTTTTCTCTTTACTGTTCCATCTTGATACCATGCAAGATGATATTCAAGTAGGTAAAATGGTTCAAAAAGGTAATAAGATTGGCACGCTTGGTAAAACTGGGTATGCAAACGGTTACCATTTACATTGGGAAATGCGCATTAACAACACGCCTGTTGATCCATTACAATGGATAAAACCGAATCTTGCATAAGTTCTAACGAATATTTTGTTAATAAAAAAGCTGCACGTAAAACTGCAGCTTTTTTGTTGCACATGCATAACTATATATTACTGTGTTTTTATAATTTGTGTGTGATGTTTTGAAAATTGGGCAAAAAAAAGCCCTTCAACTTAAGAAATAAGCTGAAGGGTTAGGGGGGTGAACAATACCAGAGTATTGTTCGTTTAGGGACTTATTAATTTCAAATAATCTGGCTGGATTCTAACACCCCATTTTTTCTCTGTCAAGCTCAACGCGTTAAGCCTATTTTGCTTGTCCAAATGATGCTAGTACGCCAGCTACTATAGCACTAGGATCATTAGCTTTTAAGTAACCTAGTAAAGTTTTGCATAGGGCAGATGTTTTATCGCATGTGACAATAATTACTTCAAGAGTAAAGATTACTTGGGCAGTAGATGGGATAATGCTTCTGTTAACAGGAATTTGCCCTCTATTTTTAATAGTGTTTCGTGTTGCTTCAGCTACAGAATTAGTAATTGCATGCATTACTAATTCTGTGAAGTATCCCTGACTAAGGCTTGTTGGATGAATATATTGCCATTCAGTGTCCTGTTGACGAGCAACTGAAGAGATAATGAGGTTTACACTTGCAATGGCATTGCCTTGAGGGTTATCAAGGCCACCATGTGCAAATTCTTCTGTTAGTATATCCACTAAGAAATTTTTAAATTTTTCCATAAAAACTACCATACCAAGAGTATCTGGCATTCCGGCAGTTGTTGTAGCTATGTCTATAATTCTATTTCTGATGGTGGCGTTTATTGCTTGATTTTCTGTTGCTCCTACTAAATGATGAAAATATTTACCGACTGTTTCTTGTGTTAGTGCATAAGCAGGTGCTGACATTAAGAGTGATGTGGCGAGTACGAGGAACTTTTTCATGGTAACTCCTTTATGAAAAAGCGGGATTAATAAACTGCGCGTACTCTATTGCCCACCATTATTAAAAGTAAAGAATCTGAAATATTTATGGCTTGAGTGGTCTAGGAACAATTTGTCTATCGCGCCAATAGCCAATACCGTAATGGGTGAGAAGTTGTTGGCCTTTATCGATATCTTTTTGTGCAATATAAGCAACATGCCACAAACCTTGAGATGGTAATATTTGTGTAGTGACGTTTTGGTAGATGCGCTGTGTGTGGTTGATGAAACGTGCGTAGTTACCGCTCGCTCCAGCATCTATGCAAAACTTATGTTTTTTGCGGCGCTTTTTACCAGGAACATCTTCCATAATAACCGTGGGATAGTCCCACAAATACGCATTATCAATTTCTGGAGTTTCTCGGCACAAGATGCCCGTGTATTCACAAATTAAGTCGCCTTTTTTGATGTTCTTTTCTGCAAACACTCCGTATTCCACCATCTTGTTTACCCACTTGATATAGACAGGTGCGGTGTGACTAGCATCTAATAAGGGACCGTATTTTTTTTCTAAATTATCGTTTAATTTTGGATTTACTTTGTACTCTTTGTCTTGCTTAAGATCCCAATCTACTAGTTCTTCTGCTCTAATAATATTTTGTTCTAAGTAGGGAATGTTAAATACTTCTTGAAAGTCTTGGGCGTATAACTTTTTTTTCATAACAAACCTAAAGGAGTAATGGGGTTAAGAACTCTTTTAGTAGTAAAATAGGTTCTTTTGAATGTAAAGAAAAATGGATGTTTTAGAATAGTTCTTTAATTAACTGATCAACTTGTACAGTACTGATTGATTGCATAGCACGGTAAAAATCTTCTCCATACTCGCGTGTTTGGATAACAACCGGCATCGGCACAGCGTGGCCCATTAAGAGCGCCTGTTTTTTAGAATCGAGCGTTGCAAGAACGGATCTGAGTGTTTGTGCATTATTAACGCCTGTTAACACTGCTTGGATATCTTTTTCATCACTGAGCTGTGCAACAATTTTAGTACCGACTTGTGAAAGTACATCAGGGTCAATGCCCGATGGTCGCTGATCAACCACTAAGAGCGACACATAATATTTGCGCATTTCCCGTGCAATAATGCCAAAGATGGTTTGCCTTGCTGCAGCGGGGTTTAAGAATTTGTGCGCTTCTTCGATACAGATGACCAGTTTTGTTGGTTCGGCTTCTTTTTTTTGTGAACCTAAAAAGCGTTCGGTGCGTTCTATATATTCGCTGTGGATGCGGCGCGTAATAATATTAGAAATCAGTAAGTAGCAAAAACTGGACGTGTAGTTACCAAATTCAACACAAACTGATGTGCCACGTGATAAATACTCCATCATCTGATCAATAACTGAATGGCCCCGTTGTGCAGCGCCTTCTGGTGTTGGTTTAAAAAAGGGAAACCGTTCAATCCGTTTTAATTTTCTATAGAGTGCTGCGATTGATTCTGGATGCGCGCCAAGCGAGTTGGCAAATTCTTTAATATCCGTTTGCTGCAGGAGTACTTGGAGCCATTGGTGCTTGTGTTTTGCGCTTATAAGATATGCAGCTTCAAGCGCGGTAGCGTGCAAATTAAGTTCTTGTTGTAGGGACATAATATCTTCTACATGCACGTCATGGTAATACAACGTGAGTTCAACATCGGCAGCACCGCCCCTTTTGCGTGTTGAAGTTGGGTCTAACGAGAAAATAGTGACGCGGTCGGGGAATAATGTTTTAAGGCCTTTAACAAAATTATTATTGCTCTCTTGGCGTGCTTGTAGTCCATATTCGCTGTGCATATCAAAAATGAGCGTGACTGCTTTGCGTGTATGTAAAAGGCCTGCTAGCACTAAGCGCGTTAAGAATGTTTTGCCGGTTCCTGTTTTGCCAAAGATGCCTGTAGAGCGTTCGGTTAGTTTATCAAGATTGATGCAGACAGGTGTGTCCATATCAAGGGGAGAACCGATAGTGAAATATTTTTTGCTTGTATCTTTTTCGTCACCAAAAATAAAAGCGACATCTTGAGACGTCGCTTCAAATACTTGGGCAAAGTAGGGAGGAACCGTTTTGACAGGTAATACGTGTTTTTGTTTATCAAGCATGACCATCGGTTTTAATTGAGCGCAGGCATACAGGTGATTACGCGTAAGAAATTCTTGTAGCAGAAGATTGGTTGTTGGGGGATAGGCGGCTATTTCTTGGTTGCTTACGTGCAGTGATAAATCGGTGATTAAACAAAAGAACGAATGTTGCACTCCTTGGATACACACAAATTTACCCGTTTTTAGTTTTTCTAGCGGCGTAGTGTTTGCCACCCGCATGGTTAAACCTTCAGTAAGTGATCCACCAATTATAGTGCCTATAAGCGTCTTCACGGTATGCTTGCGCTACAATTGATTATTTACTGATTGTCAGAAGTTGTTTCTTCTTGTGCGTCTGCAGCGTCTGGATTTTCGTATGATGCAATAAGCTCTTCTGTTGCAACTTTTAATCCACTGGTAGCAGCAATAACTACTTGAATAAATTGTTTTTCTTTAGGTGTTAGTTGGTTAAAGCGGCCGGTTAGATCAGCAATAACGGTTGCATCTTCAGTTGTTTCTTGTGAAGTTAGTTCTGCACAGAAATTTAAGAGGCCAACTATCTTTTGGCCAAGTTCAGAAGCTACATCGATCTTAAAGTGAAGCTGTGCAATATTGCCAGTTACTTGTGGATTTGGATTATCTGAAGTTGTTGGGTTTGCTATTTCCATGTCTGTTACTAAATCACGTGCTGATTGATTATCGATATCTTGTGCGTAAGAGGTTGTTACTACTGCATGAGATAAAAGAAGGCTTAAAAGCAGCTTTTGCATATGGTTCCTTTTGGGTTAAAAAAATGGCACTTATTGGCAAGTGATCCTACCATGTTTTAAGTATATGAGTAACAAAAATATATGAGCTTATTGTATAATACTGCTAACAAAAATATTGCTCAATTAGTGCAGCAATAGCGGGCTGTAATGCAATTGGGTAAAGGGCGAGGCGTATGGTACGCATTAGCGTAAAAAATAACTGAGGAGTTTAGTATGCACACTATTTTTGAGATTATTACTGGCGTTCCTTGGTGGGCGTGGCTTATTTTGGTTGAACTTCTTGTAGTGGGTATACGCGCTACACGACCTGTCACTATGCATATTGGTCATTTTTTTATTATTCCTGCCATTTTAATTTTTCTGCATCGTGCTTTTTTAGTGGGTGGTTATACCGAATTTTATGTGTATATAGGCATGGGGCTGATAAGTTCTTTGAGTGTGTATTACATAACGCTGACAAAAACAACCTTGGTAGTACACAAAAAGAGTTCTACTTTAACCGTGCCTGGGAGCTATGCAACGCTTATAGGGCTTTTGATTTTCTTTGCGTTGCAATGTTATTTTGGCTTTTTGCATAGTGAGCACCCTGCCATTGCGCTTCAGTATTGTGTGTATGAAGCGGGAATTAACGCTGTCCTTTTGGGCTTCTTTTTAGGTCGTGCATCTGCGTATGTAGTAAAAGTTTATACAATTAAATAAGCGTTTCTGATCGTAATTTTGGGATTGATGTGGCTTGTCAGTTATAGTTCGGTCTGATATTCTAGTATGAATATAAAATTTTTTACAAAGGGGCTATTATGCACAATATAGCTATGTTTTTTTGCAATTTGCCAGCATGGGTTTTTGCTTTTGCAGCTCATGGATGTATGAGTGTTGAAGCAATAAGAAAGCGTTTAGTCTATGCACCGTTAGTTTTTCTTGTTCCTGCGGCAGTCTTGTTGCTTATGAGTAAGAGCTTTTTTGCAGGAGCAACGTTGGCAACACTTGGCGTCTATGGAGTAGTTTTTTTATTAAGCTTTGTCGTGAATTACAGTCTTGCTCGACGCTTTGGTATTCCTACAGTTGACCGTGGTTGTGAGTGGAAGTTAGACATGCCTGTTGTTATGATAGTTGTTATTGGGCTTGGTGTTTTTTCGTATATTTATACGATGCTGCCACAGGATATGTATGCTATGAAGTCAGAAATTGGCATGAATGCGTCAATGCTCGGTTATTTCTTGTCTCAAGCATGTGCATATATTGTGCGTGGAAACAAAACTAAATAAGTATCTGTTTTATTGCAACCAGCCGTTCCATGTTGATGGGGTAGGTGCTACAGGTCTTTCTGGAAGCTGAATATTGCAGGTTGTTGGCAATCCTTCAAATGCTGCATCGTCTGTAGAAATTGTGTAGATAGGGGAATTATTTTTTGTTTGGGCTGTTAAATCAAGCCTTTGTAGTTTTGTTAGTACTGCACATGCTCGTGGGCCGATAGATGCTATAGAGTTACGACTTAGATCAAGCTTTTCTAAGTTAGGTGTATCGGTAAGTGCGTCTGTGGGTACAGCAGTAAGACCGTTGCGATGTAATATAAGTGTTCTTAAGTTTGTAAGACCTTGAAACACTCCTGCTGGTAACGCTAGTGGGGTATTTGAATATTTGTAAGCATATGTAAGGTCTAAAGTGTGCAAGTTTGGTAGGGGATGAAAAACACCCACTGGGAGAGCCTGTAAGTAGTTATATTCTAAGCCAAGGTTTCTTAAGCTTGTAAGACCTGCAAATGCTGCAGGGTCTAGCGATGTAATGTCATTTATTCTGAGACAAAGTTCTTGTAGTTGTGTAAGCCCTTGAAAAGCATGTGCAGGTACAGACGGTATGTGGTTTGTGCCTAAGTAGAGTTGTTGTAGGTTAGGTGCAGCAGCAAGAGCATCTGTAGGTATAGTAGTAAGTTTGTTTGATTCTAGAGAAAGAGATTGTACGTTTGGTACACCATGAAAAGTATGAGCAGGTATGGTTGCTAGCTTATTATATTTTAAGTCTAAAATCTTTAACTTTGGAACATGAGATAATCCTTCTAAAGAAGTTAAGCCTTTACCTGCAAGATGGAGCGTATCGCTTTCTAGATTTGGTAGAGCATTGTGGTTTTTAAGATCTGTAATTGATACTGGAAAGGGGCCTATGTCAGGTGTGTCTGTTGTGTAGTTTGGTACAGGAAACGCGTCTAGCGTTTGTCCATTTCTCATGCCATAGACAAGATAGCATGCATATAGAGGGAGAGTTGGCCAAAATTGTGTCTGGCACAGCCTGCTTTTTTTAACTTTTTCAATAAACATCTGTGCGTGTGTATTGGTAAACTTTTTAAAGAGCGCTGTGTGATTTTTAGTGTTAGTGTAAGCTTCTGCTGGTGTGTGAATGTCATCAGGAAGTCTGTAGGCAGTAACTGCATTGAGTAATAAAGCAGGGAATCTAGCGGTAACCTCCGGAAGCGGGCCATTTATGGTGTGCGCAGCAGAAATGGCATCAAGAAGTTGGTCTTCTGTTGGTACAATACCACTGAGGGGTGTAAGAAACGGTACAAGAGCATCAAAGTCTTTTTTTGAACAATCGCGTAGATAAATGCATTGATCAGTATCGTCAACAGGGCCATCTTTATCTTTCCACAGGTCTTTTATAGCTTGTACCATAGGCAAGCGCTCCATAACGTGTGCTGGATAGCGGCCTGTTGTATCGTCTTTAAAGTTAACGGTATAGTATTTTTCAGCATCCTGAGAGCTCGTATGATCGGGAGAGAATCTTTTTGCAGAATGATTTGCTGCTGGTAGCTGTTGGGTGATTATTGTTGTAAGTACAACCAATAATCTTAATAATTTTTTCATCTTAAATAAGTGCCGTTGCGCTTGTTCTAGTGATGTGAAGAATGCCATTTTTTTCCGGAGTAAATGTTTCTTGTTTGCCTGTTGGAAAACAGAAGAGCAATGGTTTTTGTGCTTCTAGAATAAGTGTTGTAGGTGCGTGTTGTGGCTGAATAAGATAATTGCCGTTAGGTGTATTAACTTCTATCCAGACCACTTGGTATACAACACTTTTGGTGGGCGAAATTAAATGTAGTTCTATGGTATCAGTGACGTTCATTTTCTTCTCGTATCTTATCTGCTTTTTCTTGTGCTTGTTCTAGTGTGCCAACCATATAAAAAGCTTGATCTGGCCACGTGTCGCATTCGCCATTAATAATGCGTTCAAAATCGCTAATGGTTTTTTCTTTGCTGACAAATTGTCCAGGAATATTGGTAAAGTTTTCTGCAACAAACATAGGTTGCGTTAAGAATTTTTGTACTTTTTGTGCACGCTTTACGGTTGTTTTATCTTCGTCAGAAAGCTCTTCTACACCTAAGATTGCAATAATGTCTTGCAGTTCTTTATAGCGTTGTAAAATACCTTGTACGCGGCGTGCTACCGTGTAGTGACGTTGTCCAACAGTGTAAGGACTGAGTGCTTTAGAGTTAGATTCAAGTGGATCAACTGCAGGGTAAATACCAAGCTCTGCAAGTTTTCTAGAAAGAACAGTGTTAGCGTCAAGATGCATAAACGTTGTTGCGGGGGCCGGATCGGTAATATCATCAGCTGGAACATAGACTGCTTGAATAGAAGTGATTGATCCGTGAATAGTGTTGGTAATACGTTCTTGGAATGCACCCATTTCTGTTGCAAGTGTCGGTTGGTAACCCACTGCTGAAGGCATACGGCCTAAGAGTGCAGACACTTCTGAACCTGCTTGTACAAATCTAAAAATGTTATCAACAAACAGAAGTACGTCTTTGTGTTCTTTATCTCTAAAATATTCGGCCATAGTTAAACCGGTCAGTGCAACGCGGAGTCGCGCGCCAGGCATTTCTCCCATTTGGCCAAACACCAGCGTCGTTTTATTAATAACACCCGATTGTTGCATTTCGAGCAGCAGATCATTGCCTTCTCGTGTTCGTTCGCCAACGCCAGTAAACACAGAAAATCCACCATGTTCCATAGCGATGTTACGAATGAGTTCCATAACGAGTAATGTTTTACCCACACCAGCACCACCAAAAAGACCAATCTTAGAACCCTTCATGTACGGGCATAACAGGTCGATAACTTTGATGCCTGTCTCTTGAATTTGCACATCGATGCTTTGTTCAATGAGTGTAGGAGCGCTGCGGTGAATGGGCCATACACCATGCTGAGTATGTACAGGGCCTTTGCCATCAATAGGTTGACCAAGAACGTCAAAAACTCTGCCTAACGTTTCTTGTCCTACGGGAACTTTAACAGGAGCTCCAGAATCGTACACAGGTAAACCGCGGCTAATGTTGGCGATATCTTCTAAAGCAATACAACGGACGATGCCATCACCTAACTGTTGTGCTACCTCAAGGGCAACGCGACGAGAAGGTTTGGAGCTATCCTCTTGAGGGATAACTACTTCAATTTTGTTAAAAATGCTGGGAGTGGATCCTTGTGGAAACTGAGCATCAATAACGGTTCCGCTGATTCTTAAAACATGGCCTACTGCTGTTTGGTTCATACCTGCCTTTCATTCTCGAGTCTAGATAGGTAAGAGGCTAAAACTTTGTTGCTCTATTGTAAAGATGTAGATTGAGAGAACCCGCATCTTTACGGTGATTTACGCAAAATAACGGGTAATTTCTGACGAGAGCGGTAACACTTTTGATCCAAAGTGTTCAAGAAGGGCGCCGTCTGGTCCAATCAAGTATTTATTAAAGTTCCATGATGGTTTTTCTTTGTTCCAGCCATTAAGTGCAGGGTTGGTTAGCCACTGGTAGATGGGCGACATTGATTTTCCTTTTACCGATATTTTTTCAAACATAGGGAAGGTTACTTGATATTTGAGACTACAGAAGGATTTTATTTCTTCATTACTGCCAGACTCTTGCCACAAGAAATTGTTTGCAGGAAACCCAAGTACGACGATTTTATCGCTATATGTTTTATACAGTTCTTCTAGCTCTTTGTATTGTGGGGTGAATCCACAATGGGACGCTACGTTAACTACCAGAATATATTTGCCTTTGTAAGCAGCCATTGATTGTTCTTGCCCATCAATAGTTGTGGCGCTTAGATCGTAAAAAGAGGCGGGTGGTGTTGCGAGGGCTTGTTGTTGGGTTTGTGTTATGTCAGTGTTCTTTTTGGTACAACCGGTTAGAAAACAGAGTGTTCCTACAGTGATAATGAGGGGAATTAAAAAGAGGAATGTGCTACTCCCCCGGAGGGGCCCCCCTAGCCCTTGCAGTAAGTCTTTCATAAGATCTTTCTTAGTAATAAAAAGTATGCTTGTCATAATCAGACCTAAGATATTAATCAGTCAATACTTTTTAGGATAAACATCTGTAAGCGGTGAGTATGCGCATCTCTTGAGGATGTGTAGAAAAGAAAAAGGGGGCCAAGAGCCCCCTTAAGAGTTTTTATGTTCTTAAAAAATAGTACGCTTATGCAACTACTTCTTCAGTAACAACTGGAGCAACCGGAGTAACCACTTCTTCTGTTACTACTACTGGAGCAACTTCTTCTGTAGTCACAACAACCGTTGCTTCTTCTGCGTTTACTACTGAAACTGCTGTGAATAATGCTACTAATAATGCTTTTTTCATACGAACTCCTAATAAAATGAGGTTAACAAATGTCAGCGCAGATTGTACTGTTTTAAGGCAGAAATACAAGCATTTTGGCGTATATTTTTTTAGAATGTAAACGAATAGGTTTCAACCGACCAGTTTTTGTAGGTTGCCATTTTGTCGAGGAGTGTTTTTTGATCAAGTAATCCGTCAGTTGCATTGGTATGCATAATGACCGATTGTGCATTAATAAGACCAGCTTTTAGCGCTTCTTGTAGTGGATATCCGTTTGTAAGAAAACAAGAAAATGTTGAACCAAATGCATCACCTGCACCAAGTGTATTAACTACTTGTGTTGGTAACGATGTATGAAAATACAGGGTGCCAGGTACTGCGCAATAGACGCCTTCTTTGCCATTAGTAATAACAGCCCGTTTAATGCCGTAAGCAAAGAGTTCTTCTAAATAATCAATCAACGTAAATGCAAGTGTGCCGGTTGTATGAATGTCTCGTATAAGTGACGGGCCAGTTGCTTTGAGTGCTGAGCGTTTTGTTCTAAATGATGGTGGTTTGAGCGTGTTCATAAATAGTTCCATTTCTTCACGATTAAGTATGAGTGTATCAATATCGTGAAGCGCGCTTTTGAGATATTCCGGTTTTGTTGCCAGTTGATGCGTACCAGGGTTAACACTAATTTTTATTTTTCTAGCAGATGCATTTTTTACTGCTTTAGTGAGCGATGGCAATATTGTTGCTGACACGCCACTGAGCGCGGTGATATAGAGTAAGTCTTGTTCATAGCACACATCAAGTGGAATCTCTTGATAGGAGATGGTGGTGTTTGCGCCACGGTACGTAAAGACAATACGGTCGTGATTGGGTGTTGGTACAATAAACGAAACACCTGTTGGTGTTGTGCTGGTAAGTGTGTGCAGTGTAAGCGTTGTTTTTTTTAGATGATCAAGTAAAAAAGTGCCAGTGTGATCATTGCCAATTTTAAACAAAGAAGATGTTTGGCAATTAAGACGAGAAAAGGAGGTTGCGCTGTTTAAAGCACCCCCTCCTGTGTGATATCCGATAGTGTCGATATCAATTTTTGCACCTTCCGGTGCGACGATCATAGTATGATCAGCTGTTGATGTGTGTGGCCAGATAGGAGCGCTGGTAGGGTAGTGAAGAATCACATCCTGTGTTGCGCTCCCTAGTGTAAGAACTCGTGTCATGGACTTGTCCACGTTATGCAGGTTTTGGCATTAAGATTCGTGCCATAACTTCGTCAGCGTGTTCAACCCATAAAATTTCAATGTCTTTCATGATGTCGTCTGTTTCTTCGCTGCTGATTAAATCGCCTTTGTTTTGCATAGGCAAGATAACCGTTTTGATTTTGTTCCGTTTTGCAGCCAAGATTTTTTCTTTAACGCCACCAATAGGCATTACTTTACCGCGCAGGTTGATTTCGCCTGTCATAGCAAAGTGTGCGTTGATAGGACGCTCGGTCATAACAGACAGAATTGCTGAGAGAAGTGTGATACCGCCAGAAGGACCGTCTTTAGGAACAGCGCCTGCTGGAAGATGAATATGTAGATCGAATTCGGTAAAACGTTTTTCATCAATACCAAATTCTGATGCATGTGCACGGGCATAACTGAGTGCTGCTTGTGCAGATTCTTTCATAACGTCACCAAGTTGTCCGGTTAAGATAACTTTACCTTTACCCGGCATCAATACCGCTTCAACCTTGATCATTTCTCCACCAAATGGTGTCCATGCTAGGCCGTTACAAATACCGATCTCGTTGGTAGTGCTTTGATCGTAATCAATAATGCGTTTAGCGCCTAAGTGTTGCTCAAGATTTTCTGGCATAAAGACGAGTGATCTGCGTTCTTCAACGAGTGATCGTGCTGCTTTTGAACAGAGTTTTTTGATAACGCGTTCTAAGTTTCTTACGCCAGCTTCTCGTGTGTAATTAAGTGCAAGTTCTTGGAGTACTTCATCAGAAAATTCGATGCCTTTGCCTTCTAAGCCAGTTTCAGAAAGTGAACGTCTGACTAAGTGGCGTTTTGCAATTTCTGTTTTTTCTTCAAGCGTGTAGCCAGAAAGGTTGATGACTTCCATACGGTCGCGCAACGGTTCTGAGATAAGATCCATATTGTTTGCAGTTGCGATAAAGATGACTTTAGAAATATCAAACGGTACGCCAAGATAGTTATCGTAGAATGCTTTGTTTTGTTGCGGATCTAACACCTCAAGCATTGCTGCTGAAGGGTCGCCTCTGAAATCTGCACCGATCTTATCAAGTTCATCGATGATGATGACAGGATTTTTTGAACCGGCTTTTTTGATTGCTTGGATAAATCTACCAGGCATTGAACCTACGTAAGTACGTCGGTGACCTCTAATTTCAGCTTCGTCTTTAACGCCACCAAGAGAGATACGTACGTATGCTCTTCCTAGAGCGCGGGCAATCGATTTACCGAGCGATGTTTTACCAACACCAGGTGGCCCACTGAAACATAAGATAGGTGCATAACCGTCGTCTTTAAGATTCTTGATTGAGATGTAATCTAAAATACGCTCTTTAATTTGCTTAAGACCGTAATGATCTTCGTCAAGAATTTTACGTGCGTTTTCTAGATTTAAATTGTCTTTAGTTTCGATGTTCCAGGGTAAGCCTAAAACCGTTTCTAGATAGTTACGTGTTACGGTTGCTTCAACTGAATCTGGAGATGTTTTTTCTAGCCTGTTAAGTTGGCGCGTTACTTCGGTTAACACTTCTTCTGGTAGATTAAGATCGAGGAGCTTAAGACGCATAGATTCGAGTTCTTCTGCGTCGTCATCACCAAGCTCTTGTTTGATTGCTTTAAGTTGTTCGCGTAAATAGAACTCTTTTTGTGCTTTGTTCATAGATTCGCGAGCTTTGCTACGAATTCTTTCTTGCGTTTCTGCAACTTCAACTTCTTTGTTGAGGTGCATAAAAATGCCTTCTAAGAACTCTGCTTGCGTTGGAGTCTCAAGTAATGCTTGAGCATCTTGCACGTTTAAGTTTAAGTGGGACAAGATAAAGTCGGCAATTTTATTGGGGTCATGCATTTTTGAAAGTATTACATGAAAGTCTGGGCTAAAAGCATGGTTTGAAGCATGGATTCTTTCCGCTTGCTCTTTGATGATGCGTACGTGTTGTGCAAGGTCTTCAGGCTTTTCCGTTGCCGCTGGAATGTGGTCAACTTCAACCATTAAAATATCATTTTCGGTCGTGATATCTTTAACATGTGCTTTAACAATCCCTTGAACCAGGATTTTAACGCCGCCTTCAGGAATTTTTATTAAGCGCATGATTGAACAGATCGTACCAATTTCGTACAGATCCTTCGTGCCAATCGCGCTTTGGTAGTCGTCGATTTTTTTCTTTGCAGCCAACAGCATGATTCGTTTTGAGCCATCAAGGGCTTGGTTTATGCCGCTGATGATGCGTTCGTCAAGTACAAGTAACGGTACTATCATGTGTGGAAAAACGACCACGTCCATGGTCGGGATAATCGGTAGTGTTTCTACCACCGTTATCGCTTGTGTGTCTTTGTTTATGGTCTTCATGGTCCGTCCCCCTCAGATTTACAGAAGCTTTTCATTTGACATACATTCTAGGGGAGTCACCATTGCTAATACAAGATTTGCTCATAAGTAACAAGCAAAACCGCTTTCTAAAAAGAGAATAATGGGTTATTTTTGATCGCATTATTTCAAGAGCACTAAACTAAAGATATCTACACTATGTTAAGAGCTTATAACGTGAGCAAAACCTTTACCCATAAAGGTATACAGACAACCATTTTGCAATCATGTTCACTGTTGCTTGAACGGGGAACAACCTGTAGCATCATGGGCAAGTCTGGTTCTGGAAAATCTACCTTTATGCATTTGCTTGCAGGGTTTGATAAACCAACGTCAGGGACCGTTTTTTTTAATGGCCACTTAGTATACAAGTTTGAACCGCAAGAACGGGCTCGGTATAGTACATTTGTTCCTCAGCGGCCCTTTTTTATTAAAGAACTGACCGTGTTTGAGAATATAGCGCTTGCCGGTTCTATCGTGAATATGCCGCAAAAAAAGATAGAAGAAAACACGTTAGAATTTTTAAAAGAGTTTGACCTGCTTGCCTATAAAGATGCGTATATAGGCGAACTATCTGGTGGGCAACAGCAGCGTGTTGCCTTAGCGCGCGCACTTGTTGTTGAGCCTGAATGTTTGCTTGCCGATGAGCCAACAGGAAGTCTAGATGAGCAAACGGGCATGCACTTACTGGAAGTGCTGTTGCGCTGTGTTAAAAAGTGGCATATGAGTTTAGTGATAAGTACGCATAATGAAGCCATAGCAAACAAGATGGAACTGGTTTTTCTACTCAAAGATGGTATCCTCGAGCCGGTTACAAATGCCGTTCAATTTCAGGGGACATCCTATGAGTACAGCGCGTGGTAAAAAATTTATTCTTTCAAAAACTTTGCAAGTTGGTGGTAACACCTTAGTCAGTAGGTTTTTAGGGCTTGCACGAGAAATTCTACTTATTCCTTTGTTGGGTGTAGAGGGTCTTGCTGATGCTTTTTCTACAGCTTTTTTAATTCCCAATTCGTTACGTAAGTTTTTTGCAGAAGGCGCTCTGACATCAGCGTTTGTTCCTACTTTTGTACGCGTGCTTCGCAAAGAAGGTAAAGAGCAAGCTAATAAATTAACGGCTTTAGCGTTTTTAGTCTTTGAGGGAATAGTTTTAATTTTATGCGCTTTGGTCATGCTATTTCCCGTTCAAGTCATATTTATCATGGCGTCAGGTTATGCTCCTGAACAAGTTGCAATAGTAGTACCCTGGTTGCGTATTTTAATGCCTTTTATTTTCTTTATTTCAACAAGCGCACTTCTTGCAGGCGCTATGAACTCCGTAAACCACTTTTTTGTACCCGCATTTTCACCCATATTGCTTAACCTATTTTTTATAGGAGGCACGCTGCTGTGTCTGACCTATAATTTGCCGGTTGAGTATCTTTGTTACGCTATTATGTTTGGTGGTTTTGCTCAGTTTGTACTTCATATATGGGCCTATTTTTATGAAGGTTTTTCTTTCGTTATGCCGACGCGTGATACGGTTGTGCATTTTAAAGAAATTTGGGTCAAATTTGTACCAGCATTTATTAGTATGGGTGCGATGGAATTTAATCTTATTGTAGATCAAAATTTTGCATCACATTTACACCCTGGCTCAGTAACGCTTATTAAATATTCGTCTCGTTTTATGGGCATTCCGCTTGGTGTTTTTGCCGTAGCATTTTCAACCATTTTGTTGCCCCATTTTTCTCGTGTGCGGATATATGCGCCGTCCCGTTTAAGCTTTTATTTATTAGAGTCGACAAAGTTTGTTGTGTGGGTAACGCTTCCGGCTACGTTAATTATGAGCTATTTATCAGAAGATATTTTCCAAACATTATTTGCTTCAGTATCAAGTAAATTTCCAGCAGCTATGGTTCCTGAAGCGGGAACAATGCTGTTAGGTTTCTTGCTTGGTCTTTTCTTTTTATCAATCAATAAGATTTTGTTTAGTCTCTTTTATTCATTGCACGATACCCGTTATCCAACCATTATTGCTGGCATAGCGGTTGCCGCTAATATTGGGTTAAACATTATTAACCCGCTTGGTGGCTTTGGTATCGCTCTTGCTACAACAGCATCAGCTATGATACAGACCGGTTTATCGTTGCTCTTTTTATCGCGTGTACATAATTTTACGTTATATCCAAGCCGTTTTGGTGCATTCTTGGCACGCTATACATTGCAAGTTGGTCTTGTACTTATACCGTTTTATGGTGCATATCATGCAATTTTATTTGGTTTGAACAGACTTCTTTTTGGTGAAAAAATGCGCTTTTTTATGCTCAAAAGTTTTGGCTATTGGGTTTGGGCAGGGCCATTGATGGTAGCTTGTTTTTATTGTTTATACGCAACAAGAAGACTGTTTAAAGTGAAGCTTTATTTCTTGGATTGATATTTTAGTGGATTGCTATGAGTAAAAAAATAATTTTTTTGGTCGCAGTAACATTTTTTAATGTGTGTTTAGCTGATTGTGAGGAACCTATGGTGAAAGTTATACTTATTCATGGTAATGGTAACAGCACAATCTCTGATAATTGGCTTCCTTACGTAAAAGAGCAATTAACAAAACTTGGCGTGAAAGTAATTGCTCGAGATTTTCCTGATGCTTACTTAGCAAAAATGTCTACATGGATATCGTTTTTGAAAGATGAACTTAAGGCGGATGCTCATACTATTATTATTGGGCATTCTTCTGGTGCTGTATGTGCAATGCGCTATGCAGAAAAGTATCCGTTGCTAGGAACTGTTTTAGTCGGTGTTTGTTATACGGATCTTGGTTTTGAAACAGAACGATTAAGTGGCTATTACGATGCGCCTTGGAATTGGCAAGCAATTAAAAATAACCAACAGTGGATAGTGCAATTTGCTTCAACTGATGATCCGTGGATTCCCATTGCTGAACCACGTCATGTGCGTAAAAACCTCAATACGGAATATTACGAGTACTCTAACAAAGGGCATTTTGGTGGAGACCGTGTGTTTACAGAATTTCCTGAATGTATTGAGGTCATTAAGCAAAAATTAGGTTTATAGAAACTCTATTTCTTGGATTGATCTACTACAAAACTATGAGCAAGTAGATTCTTATCAAATGGTCCGGTAATGCCTTGTGTTGCATACAGGTACACCATGGTTTGGAAAATAACGCTTATAGTGCTTGCTATCAGGAACAAGAAGAACACAAATGCCATAGTAGTAAAAATAAGTAACAGGCTTGTTAATGCTGATCCAATAATAAAGGGCAGCACAAACGCGCTTGCACATGCAGCTGCTATATAACCAAGTATGCTTACTAAGATTACGCCACCGATACTAAAACTACCGCTGACCAATTCGCCCCATGTCTTTTTAAAAGTTTTACCAGACAGTTTAAGACTTTCTAGAGTACTTGTTTGTTCTAGAGCAAGTATGGGTATCATAAAGAAAATAAGCACTGACCAACCGATTGCTATGCTACCGTGTAGTAACGAGCCAATAATCGATGTTGCCAAGCTTGAACTGTTTTTGTTTTTATTGCGTAATGCGCGTAGTAATAATCCCAGTGCCGTTGTTATTCCTGCAAACATGATAATTACTTTGAGTCTTGCGAGCATAGCAATGCATGAACGTGTTACAGAGGCAGGTTGATGTTGCACTTTATGTGCAACATAGTGGCTCATAGCAGATTTAAAAAACAGAGAAATAGACGTGAGTGTCCATATGCAGAGCGCGCCACACACTGCTGCTAGAGAACAAAAGAGTAGTTTTGCATCATGAGGTGAGCTTTGGCTGTGGTTGATGCCGTCGATCAGGAGAAAAACAATGATTGAAAAAAATAAATAAAATAACGCTGCTGTTATGAAAAGTGGAATGGGCAGTAGGACAAAGAGCAAGGTTTTTTTATTGTTAAGTGCAAACAGTAGGCTTGTTTTTGTTATAAGCCATCCGTTATAAAGTCTTGTTGAAAATGACATGCGATCTCCTTAGAACTATCTTTTTGAATAATAAGAGATTTGAGAATATCAGATTTGGAAGATGGTCTACAAGAAGTGGGATTGGGAGTGAGTTTTTTAATTTGGTTGCGGGGGCTGGATTCGAACCAGCGACCTTTGGGTTATGAGCCCAACGAGCTACCAGGCTGCTCTACCCCGCGATCTATACTGAGAAATGTAGCTACAGCATAACAGTCAGAATGCTTATGTCAACGAATTAAACCTGTTTATTATGCTCAACAGGAACGGCTGGAATAAGCATCTGATTAGTAACTCTGGACAAAAATTTTTGAGTATGATTATGGCTCACCGATTATTATGACTATCTTCGCTCGAAATACTTATCCAGTGATCGATACATGAGAGCCTCTTTAAGCTCTGGCGTACCAATAATCTCTTTGTTTTCAAGGTCGGCAATAGTACGAGCAACCTTTAACAGTTTATGGTATCCACGCATGCTTAAATTAAGCTTATCAAACACCAATTTAATTAATTGTTCAGCCTCTGGGGTGAGCTTACAATGTTGTTCAACTTGCTCAGCGGTCATCAGAGCATTGTAGGTACAGGTAGTAGCAAAACGTGCAGTTTGTTGAGTGCGTGCCTGGATAACTTTTTCTTGCATTTGATCTGAAGAAAGGGTTGGTGCAGTGTCTTTAAGCGTGTCATATTCAACTGATGGTACGCCTATTTGGATATCAATTCGGTCCAGTAATGGGCCTGAAAGTTTGCCTAAGTAGCGGTCTATATGCTGTGCGCTGCATGAGCATGACTTTTTCTTGTCCCCATAATATCCGCATGGGCACGGGTTAAGCGCCGCTACTAGCAAGAATGATGCGGGAAACGTGACCGAGTTTTGTACACGAGAAATACAGACTTCTTTATTTTCTAGCGGTTGGCGGAGCACTTCTAAAGTATCTCGTTTGAATTCTGTTAGTTCATCTAAAAATAAGATGCCATGGTGCGCAAGGCTGATCTCGCCTGGTTGTGGGTAAGAACCGCCGCCTACTAATCCTGCTTGGGAGATAGTATGGTGTGGCGATCTAAATGGTCGTTTAGTGACTAGTGGTTGGCCATTGAGTTTACCCGTTACTGAATAAATTTTACTAACCGCCAGTGTTTCTTGAAAGCTAAAGGGAGGCATGATGGAGATAAGCCTTTTTGCAAGCATCGTTTTGCCAGAACCAGGAGGCCCAATAAATAGAATGTTATGACCGCCAGCTGCTGCAATCATCAATGCTCGTTTTGCCTGTTCTTGTCCTTTAACTTGTGCAAAGTCTTCTGCGGTTGGTGTTGGCTTAGCATTGATCTTTGCCGGAGGTGTTGGTTGTAGTGGGCGCTCGTTACGTAGGTAAGCAATAAGTTCTGTAAGATGGGAGACACCAAGTACTTCTATATCTTGGATAAAGGCTGCTTCTTGTGCGTTTGCAAATGGTACAATAATTCGTTTTTTACCAAGTTTGTGCATATCGTACGCAATAGCGAGTGCGCCCTTGATAGGTTTAATAGAACCATCAAGTGAGAGTTCCCCAAGAAAGAGTGTTTCATCAAGAAATTGTTTTGGAATACTCAGAAGTTGAGCTGCTTGCAAAATACCGATAGCAATAGGCAAATCAAATAGTGTGCCTTCTTTTTTTAAGTCTGCAGGTGCAAGATTGACGGTAATTTTACGATCTGGAATACGAATGCCGCAATTTTTAAGCGCAGTGTCAACACGTTGACGACTTTCTTTAATAGCTGCATCGGGTAATCCAACAATGAAAAAGTTCATAAGCCCGAGTGACAAATCAACTTCAACTTCTACGCAATATGCGTCAACGCCAATAGTAGTGGCAGAAAATATTTTTGTATGCATGATCCCCCTTAAAACCCTTATAGATCATAGTATGTGTATCATAGAAAGATCTATTTGTGAAATCTAAAGAGTGGCTGTGAGTGGTAGTTTCTAAAATTTAGCTTATACTCTGTTACTTTAAAAAAAAGCATCTATTTTTGAGTAGCAAAAGGTTTTTTATGAAGCTTTATCCACTCTCCTTTTTTAGTCTTGTAGCATTACTTTCGTTACATTCTGTACAAGCTACAAAAACATTCGGCAGCAGGGCTGGGACATCTGGATTTACGTTCAATTTTAATGCAAACAAAGTTGTCACTTCTGGTCTTGGGCCGGCACCAACATCATTTTACGCTGCGCGTACTGATGCAACTACTACTGATGAAACTGCTGCACCGTTTGCTGTTGCAGGTGTATTAGAAAGTGGTGGTGGTTTTGTTCCTATGTGTTTACAGCCTATGCGGTTGAATGGCATTGATGGTCAAACTAATCCCTTGTATGGTCAGCAAATTTCTTTACTAGGTGCTTACAGCGGCACGCCATTGGTAGTGCGAGCTGACGATCCTACTTATTTGTATTGGATTTTTACTGGTGTTGATGCGCCGTTTTCGGGCGCTTCATCATCACCACAACTAAAAGACGCACAAGGTGCCTCTGGTTCTGATGGCTCTGTTACTGCGGGTATAGTGCAGCTTGTTGGCGGTGGGTATGCGTATTGCGCTGTTAAGAAAAATGGCGGTACTACGTTTGGAGAAGTTGGTAGTGGTGTTGCTGTGTGCCAAGTGCTGGTAGGGGGTATTACACAACTTCCAGCAGTAGCAGGGGACACTGGTATTAAAGCTACTCCGTTAGATATTAGTTCAAGCAGTATAAAAATTACGACAAATGCAGCGTCATTAAGTAACACTATTCTTGATATGTATTGGGATAGTTCTTTGCAACGTTTATATGTCTGTTTTAAGGCAACAGGTGCAGCGGGTGCTTCTGATGGGGTGCGCGGCGTTGTTGTAGGGTATATATCTAATGGAACACTTACGTTTTATTCGTTTGCTCCAGCTTCAGCATTTACGGGCACTAATTATATTGTTGGTGGTGTTGGTTCTTCTACTGTTACAACGATCTATAAATTTAGACCAATGTTTACGTCTACCAGTCTTAATTACGGTATCGTTTTAGGTAATGCGGATGATGAAGCAACAGCGCAAACTACGGTGTACGCTGTGCCGTTAGTTAATAAAAATGTGTACGGTGCGGGTCTTAGTGTTGACGATACCACACAAGGTGTACTTGCAAGTAAAGATACTAATGTTGGTACTAATTTAAAAACATTTTATACCACCTCTAATGGCGTTAGTTATTTTACTGGGCGGGGCTTTCAAACGCCTGCAACAGTCACTGCAGATTTAACTGCAAAGACTGATAGGGCTGCTGTTGTTGGTGGCGGTGTTGCGCCTGGTACCGTGACGGATATGGTTGCGTACAAAGATGCAGTGTTTGTTTCTACAAGTGATGCGGTTACACAATCTATTGGTATCTTTTACTCACAAGCATTGTTTGATGGCGATGGTGCAATCAAGTCATGGACACCATGGCAGCGTTGTTACACCTCTAACGATCCTAGTTATAAAATTTATGGTATGGGATACCAGGGTAGTTATGGACAGTTTTTTACTGCAGAAGGCGCATCGTCTGGTGCGGTAAAGACCTTTAAAACAACCGTTTTCAGTAATGGTGAAGCGGATGGTATTTTAGGCGGTACTACTTCTAGCGCGAGTGTTGGTTTACTTAGTTTAGTAAAAACTTTATTTGCAGATATTCCAGCAGGTGTGCAGATGACGGATGTGTTCCCAAGCAACTGCTCTGCGTTTAGCCAAACAGCAAATCAAAAATTATCGGTAATGACTTTTTCTGGTTATAAGCAATTAGTTATTGCACAAACAGGATTACAAGCGGATGGTATTTTTACACCAACTATTGGCGATTTTGATACGGGTAAAAGAACCTATACCGGTGGTGCAATTAATACCGCCATGGCAGCAGATACACAGTTTATTTCCGTAACTGGCGGTGCGCTTGATACGATTGGCAGCATTAACAGCACAACCATGTTAAACGATGGTAACTATGGCTACTTAGTAGTTGGTGGCGTTGGCGGTGTTGCTGTTCTTAAAAATGGCAGCGGTGCAGGCTGGGCTACTGCTGGATTACAAAAGTTTTTTAGTAATATTGGCACGGATAAAAGTTTTGTGATGGTAGGGAATTATCAAAACGTACGTAAAGTATGGGCTGATGGAACTAACCTGTATGTGTTAACCAACACACAGCTTGATCGTATTCCGGCAGGGCAACTTGCTGTAGCAAGCCCTACGGCGTATACCGTTGCAACACTCAGTTCGTTAGGGCTATCTGTGGATGCGAGTTTTTCTGATGTTTTCACTTCAGGTAAACTTGCTTTCTTAGCAACCAGTTATGGGTTGTACCGTTCTGTTAATGGCACCGATTTTTCTACTGCTACCGTTGCATTATCAAGTTTATGGACAAGTGTAACGCTGACAGATGCGCCATTTTCTGTGACGCGTTTATATGCAGTGTCGGCAACAGGTTTGCCATACGATGCTGCTAAACAAGCAGGCGGTGGAAACTTGTATGTGCTTGCAGCTTCAGTAGCAACGGGCCTTTCTGCAACCTATCGCATTGCTCTCAGTGATGCTTCTTCTGGTGCGGTGACCAATAGTACCGTACAATTATTTCCAGATTATATTATCCAAAATAGTAATACTGGGTTTATCCAGTGGGGTGAATACAGAAATTACCAAACGACTGATGGTTCGCGTGTGTATGCGCAACGGGCTGCTTACTTAGGGGCGCTGCCTTTAGTAGAAGATGCACCCCTTGCAACATCAGGAAAAAGTTATGGTCAGCGTGGGCGTCATACGCTGCCGTTTACTTTTACAGGATATACTGCATTAACTCCTATGGTGCGTACAGAAACAGGATCAATGTTGGTTGCAGGTGATAACGGACTCCAAGTACTTGAATAACAGAGTGTAAAAAAGTATGAAAAATAAGATTATTTTAGTTGTTGCTTTTATAAGTTCTAACGCATGGGCTTTGGCGCCAACCAATTTACTGCGTGATTATGACACTAATTTTTGGCCCTTTTCGCCAACATCAAAGTTCGTACAATGGACTACGGTTGCAGCATCAGGCCTTTCAGAAGTGGGTCGTAACAGTGCGGGTGATCTGGTTAACGTTGCGCAAGTGTGGAATGCTCAGCAAGATGCGCTTGCTATGTTAAAAGGGTTTGCTCCTGGCACGCCACAGTATCAGTTAGGGCAGTTGCTTAACGTTAATGATGATAATGGTGTACGCGGCCATTTTTCTGTTACGGGTAAGTATAATATGATGTTTAGCTCGCTTAACGTGATACGCTTTAATTTGCCGCAAGGTTTTTTTATTGATGCAAGTATTCCGTTTTATGCATTACGCTTTCATCATGTTAATTGGGTTGATCTAACTCAAGATGTGACGCTTGAAGATAGACTGACCAAGGATTTACTCACTAATAATATCTATCAAACAGCTAACGAGCTTGGTGATGGATTAAATATTTCTGGTTGGGAAAAGTCTGGCTTTGGGGATACCATCATTTTTGCCGGATGGTTTGGCAGATTTTTACAAGAAAAAGATTGGATTAAAGAAGTATTAGTATCAGTACGTATTGGTGCTATGTTCCCAACGGGTATAAAAGCTAACCAAGATCTTATTATGCCATTTGCTTTTGGTAACGATGGCGCGTTTGCATTACCGTTTGGCGCAGGACTTGATGTGCGTTTTAGAAAAGTATGTTGGGCTGGTGGCCATTTAACGTTTATGCATATTTTTGATCATACGCGCAATTACCGTATTGCAACTAATCCAAATCAAACATCGTTCTTATATTTACAAAAAGCACGTGCACGTAAACAGCATGGGTTTATACAAATGGCCAATTTGTACATTGAACCGCAAATCTATCGTGGTATTTCTTTGCGTGTTGCATATGAGCATATCAAACAATCTAATGATCGCTTCCAGGTAATTGATAACACCTACTCTTCTATTATTGCTAATTTCACCACCAGCTTGGTTGAATGGACAACGCATCAACTCTTGTTCCAATTAAAGTATGATGGTGCCTTATGGCAGGGTTCTAATGAAGGCATGTGTCCACAAGCTTCAATTTTTGCAGTGGTACCGTTTAACGGTCGTTCTTCTGTGCAAGTAGCAATGCTTGGACTTTCTTTAGATCTGTCATTTTAATATACAAAATTTTAGAGTAATGAGTTTTAGAAAAGAGCATCTGTTGCAGGTGCTCTTTTTTTTTGAGACATATGTGATAACTGTTGTCATGTATAAAAGCTGTTTGTTACGGTGCTACCTTATTAAACATGAGGTAGGTAATGAAAATAAAAATTTTAAGCGTAGTGCTGAGTTTAGTCACTTTTAATGCAGGTGCAGTTGCTGATGGGGTGTTGAATACTGCGGGTTTCAATGCTGGTGCGTCTGGTATAACGTTTGGAGGATCGGTGCCTGGTATGTGGTATATTGCTACTTCTGCATCGTACCCAAATAATCAGGGGGGTTATTCTATTGCCCTACAAGGAGCTAAATTCATACTAGCAGGAAATTATCGAACTGGTGGTGCTAATTATGCGGTGATGATCAGACTCAATAGTAATGGTACAACGGATGGTACTTTTGGTTCTGGTGGTACGGTAGAATTAGCAAATGAAGCAGGTACTAATATTTTTCAATCAATAGTTGTTCAATCAGATAATAAACCAGTAGTTGGTGGTGGTATGACTATTAGTGGCGTAAGGCGATTTACAGTTATTAGACGTAATGCTACTACTGGTGCTTCAGATTCTGCAAATTTTAATGCATCTGCTAGTGGAAATTATAGCGGATCAATAGCTGGTTGGTGGTCGGTGGTTGGAGGGCTTTTTACTACCGATAGTAGCTGTCAGTCAGTTGCATTACAACCGTCTGACGGAAAAATACTTGCAGCAGGATTTCTTGGGGATGGGTCAAGTGTTGCTAAATTAGGAATAGTTCGTCTTAATACTAATGGTACTTTAGATACAAGTTTTACTCCAGCTAGTGGTGTTCCTGGCATCTGGTATGCAGGTGGTACAGCTGATGATCAGACCTATTTGCAGGCAGATACGGCTGCTTTAGGCAATAGAGCAATTTGTGTTCAATCCAATAATCGAATTGTAGTTGCGGCTCGTTTTAAAACATCGGATGGTTTATATCGTGCAGGAGTTATGAGGCTCATGTCTGATGGGACGCTTGATACGGATTTTAATCCTGCTCCGGGAAACGCTACTTTTGGAGGAACGGTACCAGGTTTTTATTGTTTATCAGCAGCAAGTGGGGATTTTAGTACTGGTGCTGCGTATAGTGTGGCGCAAAGTCCAGCCGGGGATCTTATAGTTAGTGGATCTGTACAGTATGACGGAGTGGCATGCCCTTTTGTTATGCGTTTAACATCTGCAGGTGTCCTTGATACAACATTTAATACAGGTGGAGAAAGTGGTGGATATGGCGGTACAACTTCAGGGTTTTGGATTTTGACAGCAGGCGGATCTAGTATTTTTACTTCTGGTGGAAGTGCTACACAAGCTGGTATAGATCCGTGTAATAGAGTTGTTTTTACTGCTACGGCAAGCAATGGAAGTAATAAAATTCTTGCTGTGCGTCTTACTTCAGCGGGAAAGCTTGATACAACTTTTAACCCATCTCCCGGTACAGGGGATCCTTATGGAGGAGTTATTCCGGGTATTTGGTATTTTTCTACTAATAATACAGGTGCATTTACGGGATCAAACCATCTTTCTTCAGGATTGTTAATTCCTAGAAATAATCAAGTTCTTTTAGCATGTTATCCTATGATTACTACCAATAGAATGGCAGCTGTTTCTTTAATAAGTAAAAATGGTCTTTTGCAAGACACAGCATCCCCTTTTAGTGGTGGATTAGCAGGATTAATTTTAACAACAACTATTGACCAGAATGGGAAAATAGTTGTTGGAGGTAATTATAGTACTGATTCACAACTTACTCGGTATACTACAGCAGGTGCACGAGACACATTTGGAAATTTTGGGGGAGTTTCTTTAGGTACTTTAACTGCTACAGCAGCTATTAATAAAGTTATTAATACTGATTTGGGATATTTAGTTGCAGGGGTAAGTAGTACGAATAAATTTACTACAGCAGCTTATACAACTGGTGGATTTCTTAATAGTGCTTATGGAGCTGGTACTGGCATTGTTCAAGAGACAGCTGTGGGAGCAAGTGCAGCGTATGATATGTTAGTTAATGGTACGGCGCTTTCAGTTTCTGGTTTTACTAATACTAACGTCCCCACTGTTATTAACTATGAGAGTTCATTAGGTACACGTAATAGTGCTATTGGTAATAATGGATTACAGAAATTTTCTAATCTTGGGACTGGGATTATTTATGGTATTCAAACGACAACAAGCGCTCTTAGGTATGGTGCAGGACAAGGAACAAGTAGTAATACTGCATTTGTAAGATTACTTGCTGATCAAACAGGTATGTTGCAAGATACAGCCGCACCATATAATACGAGCGCAGTAGGTTTACTTACTACAACTACCATAGATCAAGCAGGTAAGTTAGTGGTAGGCGGTTTGTACGGTTCTAATGCCACAGCAGCGCGATATCTTATTGCTACCAATCCTGCAAGAGATACTTCTTTTGGAGGCGCTGCTACAGGAGCAATCTTATTGACAAGTTTAGCGACAACATCAAGTCTTAATAAAATTATCAATGCTGCAAGCAATACGTACTTAGCAACAGGACAAGCAAACAATCAATTTACTACCCTAAAATTAACAAGTGTTGGTGTGCTTGATACTGCTGCGTTTAATAGTCCAAATGGCTTTGTAACAGAGAGCGGTGTGGGGGCAAGTCAGGGGTATGATATGTTGCTCAACGGAGCAGCGCTTGCAGTTGCCGGAGTAACCAATACAAATAGTCCAAGTATTATTAATTACAACAGTGCAACAGGTGCACGTGATACAACGGTAGGTGTTAATGGTTTGCAGCAATTTCCACTTTTTGGAACAGGCATCATCTATGGTCTTAATATTACAACGGGTACGAATAAATATGCTGCAGGTCAGGCAGATAGTACTGCGTTTGTACGAGCACTGCTTAATGGGACAGGTTTGTTTCAAGATAATACGCTAGCACCGTTTGATACAGCAGCCAATGGATTAATTCTAACAACAACAATCGATCAAACAGGTAAGTTAGTAGTAGCTGGTTATTATGGTACTAATGCCATGGCAGCACGGTATAATGTCGCAAGTAGTCCAATTAGAGATAGTACGTTTGATAGTGATGGCGCATTGTTATTAACCAGTTTAGCAACCACTTCTAGTCTTAATAAAATAGTAAATGCAGACACGGGTTACTTGGCAGCAGGGCAAAGCAACAATCAGCTGGCGAGCGTAAAGATAACAAGCGCTGGCGCGCTTGATACTACGTATAACAGCGTTGGGTATGTGGTAGAAACTGGGTTAGGCAATAGTACCGGTGTCAGTGTGGTGGTAAATTTAGATGGCACGTTGGTGGTCAGTGGACAAAGCACCGTAAGTAGTGTGTTGTTGCCAACATTAGTTGCGTATACAGCTACAGGCGGCAGGTTAACAACATTTGGTTCTGGTGGTGTGCAAACGTATGGTGCAACATTTGGCGCAGGAATTTTGAATGATATTATTGCGCCAAGAACAGGTAAACTTACTACAGCTGGGCAAATGGGGAGTGTTGCAACACTTATGCAGGTGGGGCAATCGAGTAGCTTGTTTGATGAACTGAATAATGGTTTTTAAAAACGAATAATGTAGATACATGACCCAGTAATTAAAAAAGAGCATCTGTCACAAGATGCTCTTTTTGGTTTCTAGATTAGGTAATAATTCTGGAATGTTGTGCGTTTAGATAATAAGTACTGCAGGTAGTACGAGTGCTAATGGTCCTGCGCCAACAAGCAACGGCACGGTAGCGCCTAAGGCAAGTTTATTACGGTAGGTTAAGTGTAAACGGTTTGGAATTAACAGGCGTTTTTCTAGCTTTGCTTTAAGCTTTGCTGTTTTGCGTGTGTTAACGCGAACTTTTTTAAGTTGTACAATGTTACCTTCATCAACAACAACTGCTAAGCGTATGCGTATTGAATAGTTGCTTGTGCTGTACTGTTGTGCAAAGTCCATAATCTTCTCAATCATAACTTCTGGACTAGTAGATTCTAAAACAACGGTTGTTTTTTGGCGGTAATGACGACCTGGATACACCCATACGTAGGCAATATACCGTAAAATTTTGTCTTGGTTTCTGATAAAAGAAGATACGTTATTATGGCGTGTTACGTAGGTGCCTATGCAGTAGGTTAAACTGGTAACTACTAATGCAGTTGCCCAGCCAGCAAAGCTTTCTGTTTTTTGTGGCATGCCTAATAAGCCGATAATTAATAAACTTTTTAAAACTGATTTTTTAGATAAGAACATGAATCCCCCTAAGGATTTTAATTAAGAAATAAGCCATGTTAAAGGTAGTAAAGCAAAAAATATAATACTCACTATTGTACCTTTATAATGATCATCGTATGTGGTGATGCGTTGAGTAACTTTTTTTTCTATTTTTTCTAGAGAATCAGATTTCTTTTTATAAAGAGTTCCTAGTTTTACAGTAGTACCATTTTGAAAGGTAATACTAGGGCTAATATAGCAAGAACAGTCCTTATAAGTATCTGTTATTAAGAGAGCGCTAAATGTACTGATTATTTGTTCGGGTGTTTTAGCGTGGAATGTTGTATCGGCTGTTGCGTTCACATATTTTGATTTTTTTACATGAGATATTGTAAGAGTGTACTGTGTAATGGTTTTTTTATTTTTAAGAGTATTTTCAGAAAAAAAATTGTCAGTTATATAGTTGTTTAAATAGAACAGAGGGATAATAGTTGCTTCATAGAGTACCAAAAGTGTTATGGTCGCAGGTCCAACAATGCTTTTTGTTTTTTGCGGCGTACCCAACAGGCTTATAACTAATAAACTTTTTAAGATTGATTTTTTATTCATTGTGTATGTTCCTATTATGGTAGAGATGCGCTGAGCATCATAAGGCCTACGCTTACAGGCCATGCTAATAATTCAGCTGCCATTTTTGGTTTATAGGTCAGATGGAAACCGGTAGGTACAATAAAACGTTTAATCAAATCTTCTCGTAGAACGTCTGTTTTTTTTGAACGAATGCGAATGTCTTTAAGTTTAATTACTTTGTCATCTTGAAGCGTAATAAAATTTTGTAGATAGAATGCATCACGTTTGTATTCATAGCGACATGCATATTCCATGATTTGACTGATCAATTGATCTGGATTATTGGATTCAAAATTTTGGATTATATCTTTATCAGAACGTAACGTAAGATGAGCTGCATAATGGATAATATCTTCTTGATTTTGAACAATGTTTGATGCTGTAGAGTGGCTGTTAACGAAAGTGTGAATACAAGAAGCTAAACACACTACTCCCATAATGGGCGTTGCAAAAACGAACATAAAAAGAGCAGGCGACGCTTCCGCCTTTTGTGGCACACCCAATAAGCCGATAACTAATAAACTTTTAAGAACTGATTTTTTAGACAAAAACATGAATCCCCCCAAAGGATTTTAACCAATACCATTCATGCTTAAAGATAGCTAAAATAGGGTTTTTTGTCAAAGCGAAATGAGCTTTATAAGCTCTCCTGGAAGGGGTATTGGCAGGGTGGTGGGGAGTGGGTCCTATAGGGATTTGACTTTAAGCCTGGTTAGCTATTGGTTTGGCCCCGAACTCTTTTTGGTTAAGCCTAATCCGGGCTTCGGCTTCCAGGAGTGCAGTGATCAACCGTTCCGATTTCGTTTGCGTATGGGCTTCCTGCTCTTTGTGTAAAAGCCAAGGGGCGCCATGTGTGGCCAAATCTTCCTTAATAAGGTTACAGGTGTTTAAGCTTAATTGAGATCCGCTGAGCTCTAAAAAGAAGCAGTACCGTTCTACCAGGCTCCAATACATGTCATTAACATCAAGCTCATCAGGGACGATTTTTTTGGTATGTAAGTTTTGGATAAGCCCGCCTATTTTTTTAAAACAGTGCCAGGTTTCTTCTTGGTCTTGGGCGCACCAGATACTTTTGTCTAAGCTGGCAGTACAGAACCGTACTAAGGTTGCTCGGGCGCGATCAGGAGAAGTGACGGCTGTTTCTACTTGTCGTTCAAGTTGTTTTGAAAGTTCTTCAAAAAACCCATCCGGGTGTCGTTGTAAGAATGTAAAATTCTTTTTAAATGTGGTCCAGAGGGTTGATTTAAATTCGTGCCACAGGTTGCATGGTTTTTGTGCAAACTTATATTCAAGCAGCGGTGTTGCTTGCATTAAGAAGCGTTCAATTGCTGGTGCGCTTACATATGAAGAGCTTTTGAGTTTTTGGTTAAACAAACGCATAACACCTTCGGAAAATTCAAGCGGTTGGTTGGTGTTGTAGGCGTAGCGTAAAAATTGGACCATGTGGGTAAAATTGTGAGGGAGAAAATCGGTGCCGTATTCTTTTTTGTTAAAACTATGATTGAAGAACGTTGAGATACCATCGGAGGTGAATTGAATAGTGGGCATGAACATGGATACAGACTGGATGTTATTATCAGAAGAAAATTTGATTTCTGGTGCATGCACCATGCTTTCAACAGATTGGGCTTTGATGAATTCAAAAGTTGGGAGATTGGCTTCTTGCTTTTTTACAGCGTGTTGATTTTTTTTTGCATGAGATGATTGCGCGGTATAGGCAAATGGGGCTAGAGAAGTTATGTATAGTAAAAATAAAACCTTTTTTATTTTCATTATTAACCTTTCTGCGTAATACTTATTATACGATAGTAGTGTAAAAACTATAATGTATCTGCGGATAAATAACTATAAAAAGGTGACCAGTATGGCACTTTATGTGTACAAGGCCTTCTCAAGCACTGGAGTAAAAGTCACAGGGACGGTTGATGCGTCTTCTGTGGGGCAAGCCCGTGAGTTATTACAACAAAAAGGGATGTACCCACTCTCTTTAGAGTTGGCGTCATCTGCCCAAGCTGCCGATCCATGGTGGAAGAAACTGTTTGCATCCAAAGTGACACTCAAAGAAAAGGTACTGTTTACTAAACAGTTTGCCATCTTGCTTAAGTCTGGTGTGCCCCTCATGCAGTCGCTTGATATGTTAGCAGATCAGTTTGAAGGTTCGCTTCATCGTATTATTATCACGCTAAAGGACGCTGTTAAAGAAGGTGAATCACTTGCGTATGGGATGAAGCAGTACCCAGAAGTGTTTGAAAATATTTATGTGCAACTTGTTCGTGCAGGGGAGGCAAGTGGTAAATTAGAACTTATTTTAGAACGATTAACGTCGTATTTAGAGCGTAGAGAAGAGCTAGAGAAGAAAGTTAAAGATGCGTTTTTCTATCCAACATTTCAGTTAACCATCGTGGGCTTGGTTGTTGTAGCATTACTGACGTTTGTGGTGCCAACGTTTCAAACCATGTTTGAAAGTCAGGGAGGTGCTTTACCCGCACCTACGCAATTTTTGGTTAGCATAAGTAACTTCTTTTCTACGTATTATGTGTTAATCGGTTTGTTTATAACTGTTGCTGTAATAGCGTTTAAGTATTGGAAAAAAACGCCAGCAGGTTCGTTACGTATTGATAAAATCAAATTGCGTTTACCAATTGTAAGTAAGTTTGCGCGCCTTTCTGCTATTGTGCAGTTTTGTACAACGCTGGGGATGCTTATAGAAAGTGGTGTTAACCTTTCTGAAGCGCTTTCTATAGTAGGACATATTGTTGATAATAAAGTGTTGCGCCAAGCGTTAGAAGAAGCGCGAGAAAAGATTATTAAGCAGGGGCGTATTTCGCAGTATCTAAAACAAACTGGTCTTTTCCCGCCTTTGGCAACCTATTTAATTACGACAGGTGAAGAAAGTGGTAAATTGTCTGAGATGCTCACCATGGTGGGTAATATTTATGAAAAAGATTTAATGGAATATGCAGATACGCTTACAGCATTGTTAAGCCCTGCTATATTACTTGTTACGGCAGTTATTGTAGGATTTATAGTCATTTCAATTGCGTTGCCAATGTTTAATTTGGCTTCAACAATTGGATAAACAACAGAAAGGTATCTATGTCTTTTACCAAACAACTTAAACCGGGGTTTAGTTTAATAGAAATAGCAGTAGCTGTTTTGATTATGGGTGTACTTGCAACTATGGGTATTCCAGCAGTTATGGGCTATTTAAAAAAAGCTAAAGTCAGAACAACACAAACTAATATTTCATCAATTCAACAAGCAATTGATATGTATTACAGTGAAGTTGGCAAGTATCCAGAATCTTTAGAAGATCTTGTTAATGCACCTTCAGACCCAGCTTTAGCACGTAAATGGGATGGACCGTACGTTGAAGTAGGTAAGAAAAATATTGTCCCACAAGATGGTTGGGCGCGTGATTTTTATTTTGAACGTACTCCTGGTGGTGCTCATCCTTACATTCTCTATTCATATGGGCCTAACGGTGAAGATGCTCCAGAAGAAGAGTGGATTAGTGCTTGGTAATAAGCCCGGATTTTCGCTTATAGAAATTTCGGTTGCGGTATTAATTATAGCTATTCTTGGTGCTGTTGCGTTACCAAATCTTTTTAGAAAAGAGCCTAAACAACAGCGCCAGCTCTTTGTGCAAAAAATTGACGGGCTTCTAGAGCAGGCGGCGGCACAAGCTTTGCTGACAGGCGTGATTCAAAAAGTAGCGTTTAACACAGTAAAAAAAGAGCTGACCGTGACATCAGAAAAACGTAAAGACAGTAAAAAAGACGAGCAGGTAAAACCAACTGCTCGTCTTGAATGGCCAGAGAATTTGGATGTAGAGCAATTTTTCATCCAAGGTGTTGATGAGTTTGCAGCAAAAAATTCTGGTAAAAACACTGATGAAGTGTGGTTCTATATAATGCCCGATGCGATGGCGCAAGAAGTGATTATCAACGGGCGGGACACAGCTGATATACGTAAGTCAGGCGATCAAGCACAGTGGAGTTTGGTTCTTAACCCTTTTACGTTGCGATGTACGCTGTATGAAGAATTTCAGTCACCATCATGGTAGTAACGGGTTTAGTTTCTTAGAAATTGTTGGTTCGCTTTTAATGATGGGCGTTCTTTTAACCGCACTTTTTTCTATGGAAGGTTCTGTGCTTGGCAGATTCAGAAAAGCAACGCAGCGTGAAGACCGCATGTTTCTTCTTAAAGGTTTTCTCTTTTCTTTAACCCAAGCGGGCACCGATATACAAAAGAAGTATGAAATTAAACAAGACACCACAACGCTTTCTATCATTACAGAGCCTGTAAAAAAAGATTCAGTACTTGCCCGTTTTGAAGGGCTGCAGCAACAAAAAATAAGTGGCCTCTGGCGCGATGAAAAAAAAGAACGCTCGCTTGATCTTATAGGTTATGTGTTTATACCTATCAAGAAAGATCCAGCAGTGCCTGCCGTAGCTTTACCCAAGGCGGGGGGAGAATGAGCATGTTTATGAAACGCGGTTTTTCTTTGCTTGAAGTAGTGATTGGGGTTTTGATTAGTTCAATTTTGAGTATTACGCTGTTTCAAAGTCTGTTTCAGGTATCAAAAGCATTGCGGTATGTTGATGGCGCATCTCATGTGCATACCGATATCACAATACTCGATCGTCAGCTTGATAGAGACTTTTCTGGAATGTTTCTGCCACTCAAAAAAGCACCATCTGTCCGCGAAGACGGGGATAAAAAAGATGCATCAGTTCCTGCCGAGCAACCAAAAAAACAGGATCCACAGAAACCAGAAAAAGAAGAAGATAAGTACCAACCAGACGCGTTTGTTATAACGGCTGATCAAACAACCAATATGGTTACTATGTTCTCGTGCATTACAAGTAACCCGGCGTTGATGTATGGCAATTTATTGCCCCGTATTGTGCGTGTGGTATATAGATTGGTTCCCGATAGGCATCAAGAAGGTTTGTATACATTAACACGCCAACAGTCTGATGATCTTGATCTTACTGTATTTACGGATAAGAGTTCTAAGATACGAGCATATACACTTATTTCTGGTATTAAACAGATTAAGATTGATGCATGGATAGAAAAGATTAAGAAACCAGAAAAAAACCAGCAAGAACAAAAAAAGCCTGGTGAGCCAGAAAAAAAACAGACTCAAGATGGTCCAGCAAAGCGTGTTTTTGTAGAATGGCAAGCTTGGAAAAAAACAAATGAAGATGAAAAAAAACAGTTTGAATTAGCGCTTATTCCCGCACTTATGAAAATAACGGTGATCTTTATGCAAGGCAAAAGAGAAGTTGAACAAGTGTATTGGTATGCACCGCTGTATGACATAAGGCCGGTTATGATAGAAGGTCCATCAGCATTGCTCACTGACAAAGAACGAGATGGCAAAAAGCAAGCAGAGCAGCAGTATGGTAAAATTAATGAACAGCTCCAAGACTTTAACGAACGTGTTTTATCTAAAAAAGTGATACCTCCGCGATGAAAAAAAATCCTGGTTTTATTTTAGTATTAACGCTTTTGATTCTTTCCCTTGCAACTATTATTGTTACGAAACTTTTTGTGCAAGTGCGAACATATACTGCATTTTCTATGATCACCACAAAGCGTGAACAAGCGCGCCATTTGGCACAATCGGGCGTTGCTCTTGCGTTGGCGCAGTTAACATTGCATGACACCAAGTTAAAACCTAAAGACGAAAAGCAAGATAAAGAAAAAACGAACGAAAAACAGGCTGTTGAAAAACAAGCGCGTCAATTATTAAAGACGTTGTTGTTAGTGCAAAATAGATGGCAGACATTTGTTTTAACGCATGATCAAGATGGTATAGATGCAATTATTCATATATGTATCACATGTGAAGATGGGAAAATTAATTTAAATAAAATATGGAATTTTAAGACGCACGCCTTTTCTAACACACTGTTAAAAACACAAGATCCAAAAAAATTATTTGGCATGTTAGGAGAGACAGCTGCGCCTTTTACAAACAATAAAAATATGTTTGAGGGTGTGGTTGATGTGCTCAAAAAGCAGCCGCAACCACTGTTTGATATTACGCAACTATTAACAAGTACTAAGTTGTGGGATTTTAAAGACCATGTCTTTTTTGAACCACCTTTTGAACAGCCAAAAGAAGCTTCTAAAAGCAGTTCTGAGTTTATGCCAACGGTACAAGACAAAGCAAAAGATGCGATAGCGTTGACCGATTTATTTACGGTGTGGACTGATGAGTCGACCATGTATCCGTTATTACTTTCTACATCGATGCGATTGATTTTTAAATTGTCTGCACATGCACCAAGTACAAAAGAGTTTGCACAAGAAGTTGATACGCTTGTAGAAAAGATTCCTCTTGATGGTGTTAACTGGATGCAAGATTGGAATACGTATGCAAAACCGGTGTTGCAAAAAGAGTTTGCTGTATTACCAAAAGAGATACTGCCGTTCCTAGGCTCAAAATTTGAGCCTCGTATCTTTTCTGTGCTATGTTATGCTGAAGTTGGTACCGTTAAGCAAAAACTACTTGCTATCCTTGAAAGATCTCGTGTAGAAAAAGGAGAAGAATTCAAGGTTAAAAAACTCTATTGGATCTAAAAAGGAAACAATGCGGATTAATTCAGAAACCAGTGTCGGTCTATTTGTAGCCGCAGCGCTGGCAATTTTTTTCTATATGACTTTCCAGATTGGCGTTTTTAGACTTGATACATCAAATTATCGAGGTCACGTTGTGTATTTCAACGATGTATCTGGTCTTGCAAAGAAAGCTGATGTAAAGATAGCAGGCGTCAAAGTAGGTTGGGTAGATGGTATTAGTTTGGTACAAGGCGATGCTGCGTATCAAGCAAGTGCGATGCTCAAGATTAATAAAGATTATATTATTCGCAGTGATGCGTATGCGGTAGTTCGTCAAGACGGACTTCTTGGTGTTAAGTATCTTGAATTGGTTCCTGGTGATCCATTATCACAACCGCTTCAAGCAGGCCAACCATTAGGTAATCCAGGCAAAGCACCAGTATCAATCGATGACTTATTGCATCAGTTTAAAGGTATTGCAAACAACGTAGAAGATGTCACAGCGGTTATCAAAAACTCAATCGGTACGGTTGATGGTAAAGCACAGCTACAAGAGACCTTTAAGAACATTGCTATTGCAGCAGAACGTATCGCATCCTTCTCCGATGCGGTTGATAGAATTGCCAACAATAACGAAGGTGATGTAAGTCAAATTGTTGCAGATATTCGTGATTTTGCGCATGAACTTAAAACAGGGTTTCCGCCACTGCAAGAAGATTTACGTCGTATAGCAGCAAAAATAGATGGTGAGTTGTTACCATCTGTACAACGTAGCATCGAAAAAATTGCCGGCACGTTTGACCGTGACTTTGATAAAGTTGCAAGCAAACTGCAAACAACAGCAGACGCTATTGAAGGCGCTGCACTACAAACACGCGATGGCTTTAAGAGTATCGGTTCAGTTGCTGACAAGATCAACGAAGGTAAAGGCTTGTTAGGTAAGTTGGTTAATGATGACGAAACCTATCGAGATCTTAAGGTTGCCGTACAAGGGTTAAAGAACTACTTCTCTAAGGTTGATACACTTGGGATTGTGTTTGATGGACACGTAGAAAACATGTACAACGATGCGGAAGCATTAAACATTCGCGATTCTAAAGGTTACTTTGGTGTGCGTATGTTCCCTGCAGAAGATAGATTCTATGTGATGCAAATGTGCGGATCATTAAAGGGTACTGTTAAGCGTCGCTTAATTGAGTACGAACGTTTCGATCAAGAAGGTAACCAGTATTACTTAGCAAACATGAACGTTGATGATAATTACAGATGGGCATATCCAACGCAATTGTACGAAAAAGTAGTTGAACGAGATACACTCAAATACTCCGTACAGTTTGGTAAGATCTTTAACGAACTTGCCTTCCGATTCGGGTTGTTCGAAAGCACCTTTGGTTGCGCAGTTGATTACGACATTCCGTTTGGCACTGAAAAACTTCGTTGGGTTACCTCGTTTGAAGCGTACGACTTTAGAGGTCGTGATCGTTACATTCATAACCAAGTTCCGCATCTTAAGTGGAATAACAAGGTGTTTATTCTTAACAATATCTACTTTGCCTTTGGTGCAGATGACTTTATCAGTAGATATAACAAGAGCGGATTCTTTGGGTTTGGTCTACGTTTTGTTGATGACGATATTAAGTATCTTGGCTCTTACGCAGGCTTTGGCGGCGCTAAGAACTAATCAACGACACTTGCTTGGCGCATGCGATGGTTATGCGCCCAGCTAAAAAAGAGTTGATTTAGATACGCAAGACGGTCTAAACGTTTTTGTACTAAGTGGCTTGCATCTTTATAATTCACCACACGTCCAACATGAGCACGGGCCATCCACTTCATAGTCGTCAGATAGTTTTGCAGTAACGACCGTTCTGATTTTACAACATCTAAAAACGTCATACTCGGATACATGTAGTCAGTAGGATTAGTAGGATTACTGTGTTGTAACTGAATGGCGGCTAACAGTTCTTTGGTTACTAAGTCTGCTGGCTGTTGTAACAATTGTTCTAGTTGTTGTTCGTGCTTCCAATTACACCAGGCTTGTTTATCTACTAGCAAATTATTTGTTTTATAGGTGATTACTTTATACGTAGCAAAAAGTGCTGTGCCTGCTACTGCTGTAGTGATCACAATTGTTTTTAAGGACGGTAATCCAAACCAGGGGAGCCAACTGCCGCTTGCGTTACTATCGCTGATGGTTATGTGTTCTTGGTTTTGCTTTGCGCTATTGCTATTTCTTTGGCCCTTCTGGAGAGTTGCTTGATCGTTATCTTGCAGATTTTTTTGTGCACTGTCTTGTTTAGTGTCTTGTTTAGTGTCTTGTTTAGTGTCTTGTTTAGTGTCTTGTTTAGTGTTGGTGCTAATTTCAGACTGTATTTTTGATTCGTTATTAGCATGCACTATAACGCCTGGTCCGTTTGCTGCTGATGCATGTAAATGTACATGAATGACAATTGGTTTTTCAGGATCCGCACTGCAAAAAAGTGCTGTAGAAAACAGTGCTATACTCATCATCAATTTCTTCATAATGCTCTTCCTATCATTAGTTTGGTATGTGACGCGCTGTTAGTTATATATGATTTTTTGAACAAAGAAATAGGGTAAAATTTATTTTCTGGTATCTTTAAAAGTATGAATATTCAAAAAAAGTTAGCGTACCTTCATTTCTTAAAGAAATTTGTTACCCCGGCACGGCAAGAAAAAATTTTACATTTGTTACCGCAACGTACGCGGCATGTAGCAGCTGTGCTTGAGGACGTCTCGCAGTCTCATAACGCGGCAGCTGTTTTGCGCTCGTGTGAGGCGCTTGGTGTGCAAAATGTGTACGCTATTGAACAGCACCACCCACTAGAATTAAAACAAAAAATTTCTCAAGGTGCAGCAAAGTGGTTAACGCTGACTCGTTTTTCTCATCAAGAGTATGCAGATCCGCTTACAGCCTGCATCAGCACCCTTAAAGAACAACAGTATACTGTTATTGGTACATCGCCTCATGCAACAAAAACATTACAGCAGGTTGCTGTCACAGGTAAGGTTGCTTTGATGTTTGGCACAGAAGAGACTGGTTTATCCCCCGCAGCAATCAAAGCGTGCGATGATCTTATTGCATTACCCCAGTATGGTTTTGTAGAAAGTTTAAACGTTTCTGTGTGTGCAGCACTTTGTCTGTACGATCTAACAACTCGTTTGCGCAGTTCTACAATTGACTGGCATTTGTCACCACAGGAACAAGACGAGCTTGAATTGCACTGGCTAGAGTTATCGTTGGAACATCCACAAGCGCTTAAAAATAGATTTCTGCAAGAATACCAAGATTAGTTACTGATCAGTTGGTAGTTTCAATTTTTTGGCAATTGATCGTTCTATGGCACTCATTTTTGCATCGTTATCATCATCATAATGCGTGTACCCAAGTAAATGGCAGATGCCATGGATGAGTAACACACCCATGCGTTGTTGTAGTGTTGAGTTATAGAGCGGTAACAGATAGTTCACAAAATCTACCGAAATAATAATATCACCAACGTTCTTATCTTCTTCGCATGTGACTTTTATTTTTTGTCCTGCCGTGAGACCTTCGTGATATGGAAACGATAAGATGTCGGTTGCTTTATCTTTTTTACGGTACGTCTTATTGTATGCTCTAATGGTTGCATTGGTGGTAAACCAGATACCAAGATCAAAATCTGCATACCCTAATTCTTTTAAAATAAAGGCCGCTTGTTCTTCTATCAGACGTAGATCAAGGCCATGTTTTTTAAGTTTAGTTTTAATAACGATCATAGCTGTTTATGCCTTTGGTTCTTCTTGTAGTTGGGTAAGATCGATCGTTGCATGCCACGTGTTCCCTTGTTGTTCTAACTTGTTTGCACCATGCGCTTTAGCTTCAAGTACAAGCGTCGTACTGAACGTAATACCTTTGATGCACTGTTCTAGTGATGTAAAAAGAGTATGTGCAGATGCATGTACTCCAGTAATTGTGAGTATATGCAGTGGTGTCTTAAGCGATAGTTCTTGTGCCGTTTTTAATTTGCGCACAGCACTGATAACTTCTAAAAGTGTGGCAACTGATGCAACCGTTTCTGGCGCATGTATAGGTAATTGTACATCTTTAAAGTGAGTTATATGCAGCGACGATATGCCCATACTGTCTTTAAAGAACATGCCATACAGTGTGTCGGTGCTATGCGGAATATAGGGCGCAAGGAGTTGCAAGATGCGTAATCCAACATGGTTTAATGTCCATTTGGTAGCGGCAACTGCTTCTGGCGTATACAGCTCTGGGTGGAACAGTTGGTCTTTGATAAGTTCTAAGTAGTTATCACAGAAATCGTTCCAGAAGAAATGTTCAACAGCCGCAAGTGCTGGGCCAAACTCGTTTGCTTCTAGTTGTTTGCTGTATTCAGTAAAAGTTACATGCGCTTGGTGTACAATCCAGGTGTTGAGTAATCCAAGATCGTGTGGTTTTTTGCTTGGGGCGTCATTGATATGTTCTTTAATAAATCTAAAAGCGTTCCATAATTTGGTGATCAGCTTTTGACCAATTTTCAGTTGTGTTTCTGAGAATGCAACATCGTGTCCCAAGTGACCAGATGCGGTCCAGTATCTAATAGCGTCAGCCGGATACTGCTTAATTAATTGTTCTGGATCCGTTGGGTTATTACCTTGAGATTTTGAAATTTTATCTTTGTCTTTGCTGAGTACGTGGCCAGAGATTACAATCTGTTTCCATGGAATAGTGTCATGGTGCAAGAGTGTTTTAATAATGGTGTAAAATGCCCAGGTACGAATAATATCGTGTGCTTGGGGACGCATGCTCATCGGTAAAAAGCTTGGTTTTTCTTTGCCAAATGTGTTGTGTTCACTGTTACTAAAGAGTGATAAATCAATATACGGAGTTAATGATGAGGTATTCCAGGTATCCATCACATCAGTATCGCCTACAATATCCGTGCTCTTACATTCTGGGCAGCTACCACCTGGGAACTGTTTTTCTTGTGGATCAATAGGCAGTGCAGTTTCTGGAGCTAGTAATACAGCTGAACAATTCTGGCAGTGCCATGCAGGGAACGGAATACCGTAAAAACGTTGGCGGCTTAAGCACCAGTCCCATTGTAAATTTTTGATCCAATCGATACAGCGAGACTTCATAAAGCTTGGATACCAATCAACCTTGTCAAGCGCCTGTAAGAACTGTTCTTTGTGGTCAAGAATACGTAAGAACCATTGTTTTACAACAACAAATTCGATTTCTTTTTTGCAACGTTCGTGCACGCTTACTGCGTGAACGAGTGACTTTTGTTCTTTAACTAAGTTCTGTTCTTTAAGAACTTCAATAATTTTTTCGCGGGCAATGTGTGCTTTAAGGCCTGCAAGAATGCCGGTTGTTTCTAACCATTTGCCTTCTAGGGTCATACACGGGCGGTACGGCAAGTGGTGTTTTTTATACCACATAATGTCCGTTTTATCGCCAAAGGTGCAGCACATAACAAGGCCGGTTCCTTTGTCTTGTTGTACCAAATCGTCTGCTAAAATAGGTACATGCATGCCAAATACGGGCACTATTGCTTGCGTGCCAGCAAGGTGTTGGTAGCGTGCATCATCAGGGTGATATAAAAGTGCAACGCATGATGGTAATAGTTCAGGACGGGTGGTTGCAATCAGCAACGGTGTGCCGTCAGTGGCGGTAAATTCAATGGTGTTAAATTGGGATGGGAGGTCTACCGAGTCAAGTTCTGCTTGTGCTACGGCAGTGCGGCAAGTAGTGCAAAAAAGAGCAGGATCTTCTTTTTGGTACACGTACCCTTTGTTGTATAAATCTATAAATGATGCTTGGGAAATTTTTTGTGCGCGTGGAGAAATGGTTGAGTAGGTATGGCGCCAGTCTGCAGAAATACCCATACGCTTCCATAAAGAAGCGAACTCTTGGGCCATGCCTGCCGATTCAGTTAAGCAGAGTTTCACAAACTCACTGCGTCCCATATAAAGACCGCTTACTTTGTGCTTTTTTTCTACAAAACGTTCGGTAGCAAGACCGTTGTCGTCAAACCCAAAAGGGTAGAAAACGTTGTAGCCGCCAAGCCGTTTATAGCGGGCAATAATATCGGTTTGTGTGTATGAAAAAATATGACCTATATGCAACGACCCAGAGACTGTTGGTGGGGGTGTATCGATAGAAAAGAGGGGTTTTTGTGAATGCTGTTCTGTTGCATAGACAGACGCATGTTCCCATTCTTTTTGGATCTGAGAGTCTAGTAACTGATGGTCATAATGAGTATTCATACAAAACACCGCTTGTTAAAGGAGATTTACCTACTATAACCAAGCGTAATCACAAAAAGCCTGTTGGTCAAAAACGTTGACCGATTAGGCCCTTGCTGTGTGGTGTTTAAGCACTCTATGGCATTCTGCAATACGCGTCTGCACTTCTGGGAACTGGTACTGTAATGGTAAGGCTTTTTCGTACGCCTCTAAAGCCTCGGGGATTAAGTTCATATTGGCATAGCACTCGCCAAGGTTAAACCAAGACCGTTCTTCGTCCGGCAGATTAGTAGCAAGGTGTTTAAAAATACTTGCCGCTTTTTCGTACTGCTTAGTAAAGAAATAGGCGGTTGCCAGATTAAACGTCACATGATGATTGTTTGGGGTGAGCTCTTGCAGGGCTGTAAGACCTTCTATGGCGTACTCGTACTTTGCAAGCTGAATGGCAAGCTCGGTGTATTGCGTAATGCCTTCTATGGTGTCGTAATCAAATTGCATGCACGCTTTTCTGATATATTCGATGCCTTCTTCTGGTTTATTGAGTCCGCAGAGTGAGCGGCCCCAGTTAAAGAAGGCTTTGCCATAATAAGGGCGCAGTGCAATGGCTTGTTGAGCATATGCTATGCTGTTTTCAAAATCGCTTTTGGTTAAAGCATAAGAGGCTAAATTATTATAAAATTCGGCGTACGAAGGGTTTATTTTTATGGCTTCCTTCATAGCGTCCATAGCAAGATCCGTTTTACCTAAATGTTGGTAACAGACTGAAATGTTGTTCCATGCATCAGGGTAGTGGCCATCAATTTTAATTGCTTTTTTAAGGTAGGGAATTGCTTCTTGGTATTTTGCTTTTTCTGCCATGGCTACTGCGTAGTTATTGAACGCGCGTGCTTTTTTAGGGGACGCTTGCACAATGCTAAACCAGAATTCTTCTCCTGATCGCCACACGGTATTGCGTTTATGGGTCATCAAACACAGGCATAGGGTTGCAAGAGCAATGGCTCCAGAAGAGTAGACCGTACGGGTGCGCGTTGAATGTACGCAGAAGGTGATTAATTTTTCAAACGCATAACTGAGGATAAGTGCGAGTACAAACAGATACCCGATAGATGCCATGTAGGTTTTGTAATCGGCAACCAATTCAGTTGAAGGGATAAAGCTTGAGCGGGGTGCTAAGCAGATAAAAAACCATAGCATGCCAAATGCTATAGGTGAGGTGCGATTACGATACAGTAGGTAGATAATGCTTGCTGCAAGGATGCATAATAATAAAAAGGGTCCAAGACAATCGGCGCTAAAAAAGTCACTACACATTTTCCAGTCGTAATCAACACTGATGTTAAACGGCCATAAGAACATGGCCATATAATGAATAATAACTTTAAACTGCGATATGAAAAAATTACCTACAGTAATAACCTGGTTAGCTTGTTGGGTTATTACGTTGCCCACGTTATTTTGTAAGGTAGCTGTTCCTTTAAAAGCATGCGTAACGGTCATATTATTGCTTAAGAATGAGTAAAGGCTACCTATTGTTACTACACTGTAGAGCGCATGAATTATCCAGCGACTTTTAAGTTCTTTAAAAGATCCGTGGGCCACAAAAAACCAATCGATTAACAACATTAAGATCGGCCCAAGAATAGCAATTTCTTTAGTGCCGGTTGCGACATATGCTGCTGCAAGAAGTAGAGCGTACAGAGCTGTTCTTGCTACCGTGTTGCGTAAACGGGTGCTTACTAAAAACAAGCATAAAATAAACATAACAAAGAGCGTAGCAAGCCCTTCAAGTTGTCCTTGGATCACGTACGATATCGTTTGTGTTTGTACAGGGTGCAGCATAAAAAAGAGCGTGGTAATGGTGGCAAGTATTAATCGGCGGCGATAGAAATAGCTGGTAGGCGCGCTTAAAGAGAGGCTCATGCTTAAAGATGCATAGACCAGAAGGCCGCTAAGGATATGAATAATAACGTTACAAAGGCGGTAAAAAAATGGATCATGTTTGGCAATTTTATACCAGACAGTGTTGAGCCAGTAGGATATCCAGCGTGGAGTGGTAAACGCTAAAGAAGAAAAACTGCTCGTGCGCGCATAGAAATATTTTTTGATGCTGACAATATCGTCAAACTGAAAGTCGTACGAGAGTGATGGATAGTAGGTTGCAAATGTTACAGCGGCTAAAATAAGGGGCACTATGACCAGTAATAGATTCTGTTTTTTTGACGATCTAGTCGTGCTATTCATGCTAGTTCTACCTTTTTTATGGGACCTACGTATACGAACGATGATAGTCTAACTTGGCTTGCTGTTTTGTCCACGAGTTTGACCGTTAGGTCTTTTCCTTTTACACTTTTTTGTGTACTGGCGTGCTCTACCGTTTTTGTCAAAGGATATTAGTGTGGGAATGACTATTCAAACAGCACAATCGTTAATCGAAAAAGTGGTATTAGTGCTTACCTATTTTGTAAGCGTTCCAATTTTAGGATATTGCAGAGCATGGGTTGCTAAAAAAATGGGTGATGATACTCCCCAAGAACTTGGCTTTTTAAGTCTCAACCCTGTTGAACATGTAAGTATGTTATGGCTTGGTGTACTACTTATCTTGCGTACAAACTTTGCTTTTGGTCGTTACATTCCTATTAACCCCTTTAATATTCAAGGCGCATGGCGTTGGCTCAAATTAACGTGTGCCTATTTGTCAGATGCATTAGCGGGTGTGCTGATTAGCACCGTGTCGCTTTTTATTTTTGTAGCGGTGTTGCGTATTCATCCAGCAGCGTTAGCACGCAAAATGTTTACCGATGGTACAACCGGATTATTAAGTAGTATTTCTAGTTATTTTCCGTTTGTAAAAGCGTCTAATTTTGAAGTTATCTTGGCGTTACTATTACTAAGCATTGTAGTGTTTAATATTTTGTTAGCCGCCTTTAATATTATTATTAACATTTTTTACATTATCTTTTTTGCCTGTTTTTCACCTAAAGTACACACGGTTGATCATATTAATTGGATTATGTTTATTGTGCCGCTGATTGCGCTTAGTTTTTTAATTACGCCGGTAGAATATCTTATGTATAAGTTTATTTTTTCTATGGCAACGTTGTTTGGTCTTTTAATTGGTGCATTTTAATCTAAGGGGATCGGTATGGCGGCTACATTTAAAGATTTTAAGATTGGCACCGTTGCAATTTTACCAGAAGAAGATTTTAAGAAAAAACTGGCAAGTGGTAAAAAGCTCATAATAAAGTTGGGTATGGATCCTACAGCTCCCGATTTACATTTAGGCCATGCGGTTGTGTTAAGAAAATTAAAACAGTTCCAGGATGCTGGGCATGAGATTTTATTTTTAATTGGTGATTTTACTGCTCGTATTGGCGATCCAACAGGTAAATCTAAAACGCGTCCAGTACTGGGTGATCAAGAAATTGAACAAAATACTAAAACATACTTTGAACAAGTAACCCGCATTCTAGATCCTAAAAAAGTAAAAATTGTTTATAACTCAGAGTGGCTTGGTAAGTTATCTTTTACTGATTTAGTAAAGCTATGCGGTAAAGTTACCCTGGCCCGTATTATAGAGCGGGAAGATTTTAAAAACCGTCTTGATCAACAAGTATCTATTGGGTTTCATGAACTTTTGTATCCCCTGATGCAAGGGTACGATTCTGTTGCCCTGCATGCAGATATTGAACTTGGTGGTACTGATCAGACCTTTAATTTATTGATGGGCCGTGTACTGCAAGAACAGTATGGTCAAGAGCCACAAGCAATTTTGACCGTACCATTGCTGGAAGGTCTTGATGGCGTAGAAAAGATGTCTAAATCTTTAGGAAATTACGTTGGCTTATCAGAAAGTGCAGAACAGGCTTTTGGTAAACTTATGTCAATTTCTGACACGCTCATGTTCCGTTATTTTGAAGTATTGTTATTAGCTACACCAGAAACGCTTGTAGATTATAAGCACCAGATTGCTGCCGGTACGTTACATCCGATGGATCTTAAAAAGAAGATGGCGCACGATATTGTCGCTCTCTTTTGGGGTGCGCATGACGCCGTTACCGCGCAAAAACATTTTGAAAGTATTTTTCAAAATAAAGATTTATCTAAAGCACAAGAATTTGTATTAACTGGTGTTATTCAACCGTTGTGGATTGTAGACTTGCTTAAAATCGTTGGTGCCATAAGTTCTTCTTCTGAGGCACGTAGGCTTATAGAAAGTGGGGCTGTACAGCTTAATGAACAGCCTGTTAAAGACTTTAAGGCACTCGTTACCGTTACTTCTGGCATGACGCTTAAAGTAGGTAAGCATCGTGTGTATAAGTTGGTGCTTGGTTAATCTTAATTGATATCTTCATCGTCAGAACAAAGTCTTAGCGCATCTAATTTAGCATGAATTGTATCACTGCATATACCACGGTAATTCATGTTGATAACATTGGTAAGGGCATCCATACCAGCTGCAGTAATAAGGCTTTCTGCACTTATACCATCTTCATTAAGCACTAAGAGGTCAACATTTCTGCGGAGAAATTCAATAATAGTAGGTACATATCCTCTGTGAATTGCTCCAATAATAGGCGCCATGTCTTGTGGGCATGGAGCATTAACGTTTGCACCATGTTCTAGTAAAAACGCTACAAGTTGGTGTTGGATTATGAAATCGTCTTGTAATAATGCTTGCATAAGAGAATTATAGCCATTTTGGTATAAAAAGTCTTTTAGTGAACATGAATCAGATTCATTAATGGTTGCTAATAGTGCTGCTAAAAAACCTCTATCTGATGCTTGAAAATCTAATTGCGTTAAAAGATCAAAGAAATTAGAAAAATTATGAGTTGATTGGGTTAGGTCGCTATAAGGTAAAAAAATCTCAAAAAGTTCAAGATCTTTGCTTTGGAGTGCAAACATAAGGCATGTGTATTCAGCTCCGCTATAGTTATTTGTAAAGGTGAGTACTTGGGCGATAGTGGGAAATGCTTCAAGTAGTTTTTCTATTTTAAGAAGAGATTCTTCTCGTTTAGCAAGAGCAACTTTTTTTCCGGTACAATCTTTTTCTTGGTCAGCGCGTTGTTGGTAGGTAAGAGCTGCTATGACATAATCATGTAACAGTAACGCTGCTTCGCGCTTTTCTGTACACATGTTAATGGGTTTGAATATGTTTTTTTCGGAGCTTGGCAGCAGGCTGCTGGTTGCAAAAATACCGATTGCTAATAATAGGCCTCTACGTTTCATACTACTCTCCATTTTTTACTCACTATCACTATCTGTTGAATATTCATCATCAGCATCTGAGGCGCCACAGTAAGGATCTTCATCGCTATCGGGTGCATCTAAAATTGCAATATAATCATTAACCTGGTCTCTTAGTTCGTCAAAAAGTAAACTATCAGCAGTTTCGTTCTGAGTATCTCTTGTTTGAAGATTAACCCCATTGCGTATGAGCTCGCTAATAATAGCGACGTTCTCTTCTTCAATTGCTGCAAAAATAGGTGCTATGCCGTTTCTATTAGGAGTGTTAATATCTGCACCAAGCGCTAACAAGAACATAAAAAATTCTGCTGCAAGTTTAGGGTTTTGGTGTCTTATTGCTTGGATCAGTGGGGTGTTGCCGTGCTGATTATCTTGGTTAAGAAGTAGCGCTATAATATCAGGGGGTATATGTCCTAGTAGTTCGCCTAGAGCTACTAAAAATATTGTATCTTCTTCAGTTTCTTGAAAATTTTCTTGTACTAAAAAGTCTAAGAAATTAGAAAAATCTTGCGTTGGTTGAGCAAGGTTACTAAAAGGCAGAAGTAGGGTTACAAGATCTATATCGCGTCGTCTGGCTGCATCCATAAGGTAGGTATAGGTTAATTCATCTGGGCCAACTATGGTTTGGCCTTCAATAAGATGAGGCATCATGTTTAATGAGTCGGTAATTCTGTTGAGGTATCCAGCTCTGGTACCATATATATCTCGGTTGTCTGGTAAGTTCCGAATATTCATTTCTAATGAAATAAGAAGATCTTGTTGTAGTTCTGCCTCTTGCTCGGCTCGTTCAATTTGTTCCCTTGTTATTCGTTCTAGATAATCTTCTAGGCTTTCTCGAGGTGCTTGTTGTTTAGGCATTTTTGTTTGTGTTATCTGGCAAGCAGATACGATGTTTATTAGTAATAATATGCGTATGCGGTTCATGCAGCTCTCCATTTTATCTTATATAGGCTTATATGCATTATGCTTGTGCACTATAATAACCTTCTAGCTATAATAATAAAAAAGAGGAGTGGGAAAAGTAAAGAGTTTAAAGGCTTTTTGCTACGGTAAGCTCAATAAATTGTTTAACTTTTTGAGCGTACTGAGTCATAAGTTCTGGCTTATGTTCAAACTCTTCAGAAACATCTAAAACAAGAACCGGCACATCCTCAAGGCTGGAGGCAACCTGCTCCTTTCTAATCAAAAAAGACTCATGCTGTTCGTGAATTTCTTGCAGATAGCTAAGAGGAATGGTTTCTTCGCCAGAACGGTTACGCTTATGCGTGCGTGCATGGCAGATAGTAGGATCAGATTTAAGGTAAATAAACCCGCGTGGCGGAGTAATGCGGGGTACTAAAAACTCAAACCACTGGGTGTACATAAGCCATTCAATAGGCTGCATATGTCCTTGTTGATATCCATTTTTTGCAAAACAGTAATACCCAGAATAGATAGACCGTTCGGCAATGGTTTTTTGTTCGTAAGCAGAGGCATCTTTATGATAATCTCGGATACGGGTAAAAAGGGTAAAAGTTTCCATGGTATACGACCAACGGGGAGTGTCGGTATAGAAATTATTGAGCAACGATTGGGTGCTTGCTGAGCCTGACCAGGCGTTAACAGGTTCAAAAAGAGCCTGCACCTCGGGGAGCTGCGCTGCAAGAAGGCGTAAAAAGGTTGATTTACCAACGCCAACGTTACCTTCAATAATGTACATGAAATTCCTTTTTGATTCGTAAAACAAGGGGTTTTGCAGTATACCCAAAAGAGTGTAAATGCCAATTTTCTGGTATGCTCTTTCACTCAATAATATTTTTAGGTAAAGGTTGTACGTGTCCCTATGGCAATAAAAAAAGAAGCTCCGGTATTGGATTTGGTGTATGGAGTTCATCCAGTTGTTGAACTTTTAAAGCAAAAAAATAGAAAAGTAGTTGAGCTGTATACGCTTAAACCTGAACCAAAAATTTGGCGCCAGATTAAAGAATTGCTTCCTAAGTATCCTGTGACCGTGCATGCATTTACGCGCCAAGCACTGTCTGACAAATTGGGTACTACGGATCATCAAGGTATTGCAGCCTTAGCTCAGCCATATGCGTATAGAAAACAGTTTTTTTCTCCTGCAAAAGAACCACTTTTGTTGATGCTTGATGGTATTGAAGATGTACGCAATTTAGGTGCTATTATTCGTACTGCTTATTGTAGTGGTGTAAACGGTATTATTGTGACTAAAAAGCAGGGAGCACCTCTTAATGCAGCTGCTCTAAAAGCATCAGCAGGATTAGCAGAACGTATTGCTATCTATCAAGCACCATCACCAGCAGTTGCCTTACAACTCTTAAAGACTGCCGGGTATACCATCTATGTTGCAGCATTATCTAAAAAACCAAACGCGTACACACTCAGTTATGCAAGTCCTATGTGTCTTGTTGTCGGTAGTGAAGAGGATGGCGTATCTCCAGAAACTTTAAAAGCTGGAATCACTGTTATGTTACCGCAAGCGAGTCCTGACGTTTCCTACAACGTATCGGTAGCTACTGGTATGTTGTTAGCCACTATTGCTCAACGAACCGCTGAGTAAAGTAGCTTAACTATTGACTATTCACTCTCCAAAACGGTATATATGCTCCAGATACTTCTTTCAATAAAAAGGGTTAGGGGATGAAGGTTGTCGGGGGCGTTTTTATCATCATGCTCGTAATGGTTGGTGCCGGTGTTGGAGTCGGCAAGGCTTGGTACGGTAAGCCAGCACGGATGTGCGCAGTGACTATGGTTTCTGCAAATGCATCGTCAATGGCTTGCTCATGGGCCCAGGCTCTAGTTGCACAGCACCAACATGTCTCCTTGTATCCATCTCAAGCATGCTCTCTTTTACAGCAAGAAATGCCTGCTCTTAAAAAAGTTACAGTGCATCGCCATAGTGCCGGTTTTCATCTTTCTCTCATACAGCAAAAACCGATCTGTTTAATTAATCAAGAACAGGTGTTAACAGCTGATGGTGTGCTTGTTTCGAAAGATCAGTTTGTGCCTACTGTTGTACAACAACTGTTTGCTTACCATGTGGCGTCGCAAGATAGTTTACACAATCAGCAACACGTACAAGAACAGGTGCGCTTTGCCTGTACGTTTGATACGGATATGTTGCAGGATTATACCGTGTCTTGGATCGATTGGTCGCGCATTGAACTGGTCGATAAACAAGATACAACTGTTCGTATGATTGTCAGTGCGGATATGACCTTGTCGCCCGATCTTGTAAGGGCGTATCAAGAAGTAAAAAAAGAAATAAAAAGTATACCTGTCGGCAGAAAGGGACGTGTTTGGCAGGTCGATATGCGATTTAAGAATCAAATACTTGTTTGTTAGGGGGTAGGGATGAAGAAAGTATTTAGCAATAAAATTATCACTGCTGTTGATGTGGGTACCACTAAAATTGGGGTGATAATTGCGCAAGATCTTGGTGATGGCAATATAGAAGTTTTAGGGATTGGTAAAGTTCCTTCTGAAGGTCTTGCTAAAGGTATTGTCGTTGATATGGCAAAAACGGTTCGTTCGATTCGTGCAGCATTAGAACAAGCGCAGATGATGGCAAAAGTAACCGTTGATGAAGCGTACATTGGTATTTCTGGTGCGCATATTCATTCACGCGGGGCTTTTGGTGTAACCCCTATAGAAAAGGGCGAAGTTACTCAGCGAGATTGTGCACGTGCTATTGCATCAGCACGTGCCGTACAATTGCCAGAAGGTCAGCAAGTACTCCATGTGCTTCCACAATACTTTAGTATTGATGGTCAAGAAGCGATCAAAGATCCACTAGGCATGCATGGTATTCGTCTTGAAGTACAAATTCATATGATCACCGGTTCTGTTGCATGTGTGCAAAATTTAGTCACGTCATGCGAGCGTGCAGGCATTCGTGTCAAAGACGTGGTGCTTGAACAGTTGGCATCAGCTGCTGCCGTTTTAAATAAAGATGAGATGGAACTGGGTGTGGGTGTACTTGATATTGGTGGCGGTACTTCCGATTTGGCCATTTATCAACGGGGCAGTATTAGACATACAAAGGTTTTCCCTATAGCGGGAAATCATTTCACCAACGATGTTGCCATGGGATTACGCACTACGCTTAAGGATGCAGAGCGAATAAAACGAGAGTATGGACTTGCTACTGCCAGTCTGATAGACCATGACCTAGACGTTGAAATAGAACTGGTCCAAGGGGGAGCAAAAAAAATGGTCACGCTCAGTGAAATAACCAGCATACTCGAGCCTCGCAGCCACGAATTATTGTCGTTGGTGCATGAGGAAGTGGTTGCCCGTCATATGAGTCATGTGCTCGTATCCGGGTTGGTTATTACCGGTGGTGGATCGTTGCTTACGGGAATTGATTATGTCGCCCAAGATATCTTCAATGTGCCGGTACGTATCGGTAAACCACATCTTGAGCATGCTGATCCTGAGATTCTCAACAATCCTATCTACGCAACAGGGTATGGTCTTTTGCGCTACGCTTGTACTAATAGCGATCTACAAAATGATGCTCAGTATCATGCGGTTGGTCGTCTTTTTCAACGAATGAAATCGTGGGTGTCAGAGTTCTTTTAGTATTCTATAAAAAAGGAGATACACAATGATTACCTTTGATCAAGACGAACGAGATCAAGATCTTGCTCTTGCTTCTATAAAAGTGGTCGGTGTTGGCGGTGCTGGCGGTAATACAATCAACTGCATGGTTGATTCTCAGTATAACGGTGTTGAATTCATAGCAATTAACACTGACGCGCAAGCCCTTAAACATTCAAAAGCACATCACACTATTCAGATTGGTCAGAAATCTACCAAAGGACTTGGCGCAGGTGCTAATCCAGAAGTGGGTAAACGATCAGCAGAAGAAGATATCGATAAGGTTCTTGAACTGTTGCATGGTGCAGATATCGTTTTTGTTGCAGGTGGTATGGGTGGGGGTACCGGTTCAGGTGCATTGCCTGTGATTGTTAAAGCGCTTAAAGAAAAAGGCATTTTGACAATTGTTATTTTAACCAAGCCATTTGCCTTTGAAGGTAAAAAACGTGCCCGTGTTGCTGATGAAGCAATTGAAGTAGTTAAAAAATATGCAGATACACTCTTAGTTATTCCAAACCAAAAGTTGTTAGATTTGGTTGATGACCAAGTTTCTATGATTGACGGTTTTGGCATGATTAACGAAGTGCTTAATAAGTCTGTTCGTGGTATTGCAGATATCATTACACGCTCAGGTCATATAAACGTTGACTTTGCAGACGTTAAAGAAATCATGAAGGACAAAGGTCTAGCAGTTATGGGTACTGCCCGTGCTAGTGGCGAAGGCCGTGCTAAAAAGGCAACCTTACAAGCAATATCATCTCCATTGTTAGAAAGCATGAATATTGCAGGCGCTCGCGGTGTGTTACTGAACATTACTGGTGGTCCTAACTTGGGTCTGCACGAAATTAGCCAAGCTGCATCTATTATTTACGAACAAGCGGATGCTGACGCAAACATCATTCTTGGATCGGTTATCGATCTTGATATGAAAGACGAAGTTTCTGTTACGGTAATTGCAACAGGTTTTACTTCAGTACCAAAACAGGTATTACCTGAAGCTGTAGAGCAGGTGAAAATAGCAGAATTTGTAGCAGCAGCGCCAGTTGCTCCTGTCTATGCACAGCCTGTGCAGCAGGTAGCACAACCGGTAGTTGTACAGCATGTTGCGCCTGAACCAGTTATGGTACATGTAGCTCCAGTGCATGTTGCACCTACACCTGTTCAGGTGGTACCGGTACAAGCAGCACCTGTGTACGTAGCTCCACAGCCAGCAGTAGTGGTACAACCAGTTGCGCAATCGCAAGCAGTACAAGCTGCTCCTGCAATGCCAGTTATGCCAACAGCAACCATAGAACCAGCTGCTCGTGTTATAGAAGAACCGGAATTGCCAACAAGTTGTGAAGTGCCACCGTTAGCACAACAACCACAACAGCAACAAGAAAGAAGTTCTTGCAAATTAGAACAAGCAACAACGTCAGAAGTTATTTATATGGCTCCAGCTGTTTCAGAACCAGTAGCACAAGAAGCTGTGTGTAAAGCACCAGAACCGGTACGTGTAGAATGCCAAGAAGCGGCATCTGTTCTTGCACAAAAAGAACAGCATGTACCCGTAAATGCTGCTGGCAATATTGCTACACCATCAGGCGTAGTGAATCTGCAGGATTTGGATATTCCAACGTTTATGAGAAAGCAGTATCAGCAGAAAAATAAAAACGAGCAGTAACCGATACTCGTCTACAAACTATAAAGCGCTCTGAGCAGTTACTGTTCAGGGCGCTTTTCTTTTGCATCTTTTAGTTCTTGGTACGATTCTTCTACAGCTTTTTGAAATGTTTGGGCAGCTGAATGGAGCGCCAGAAAGCACAGCGTAGAAAAGGCTGTTGAAGCTACAAGGCTTGTGGCAGGCATAATTTTTCTGCATGCCCATTTGGGAAGTTTTGTATATTTACGGGCGAAGAATTTTGCTGTTTTATCAAGTGCATGATACATGCGTGTTGACTGAAAAAGACTGTTAGTTGCTGTCGTAGTAAGCGTGGCTGTGGTAAATGTGGCAAAGATACAGGCAGGAGAAATGGGTAGTTCTTCCGCATGAGGTTCTTTTCCGGAATTTTCTTGAGGCGTTTTGGTAATGGTGGTGAACATGACGCTGGCAGCGTTTTTTACTGCTTCTGGAATGCTAGGCAGCGCATGGCATGTTGCTTGGTGTGCAAGGCATAACAAACAACTGATACTATAGATTCTAGCGCGTATCATAGACATCCCCTTTTTAAGTTATGAGAAACCAGAACCTAAACTAGAACGATGGAAGAGTAAAAGTAATAAAAAAGGGGACCTTGAGAGTCCCCTTAAACATAGATAACTGCGTGCTGCTGATTTAGCAAGTTGCTTCTGATACGGCATGTTCTACCGAGTCTTTAGCGTTTGCAACAATCGTTTCAACGGCTTCTTCTGTAGTTTCAGAAGTTGATCCGTGTATTGCATGCTTTACTTTTTTTACAGCATGTTTAGCTGTTTTCACAACAGCATCTATCCAACTACCGGTCGTTTCTCCAACAGTTTCAGTTGGGGCAACATTGTATGCTGATACGGTATATGATGCTGCGGCTATAAGCATAATGCTTAAGAATGTTAATTTTTTCATAAGTTTTTCCTTTGTTAATTAAAGAGATGAATCTTCAAGCTTTTCAAGAATAAGTTTACGTTCTCTACCTACCAGATGAGCAAGAATACTTGCTGTTTCAGGCATGTTTTTGTTAAGAAAGGCAGCTATTTTTGGACGAGTTAGAAGACCATACAAACTAGCAAACAAGATACCGCCAGTTAGAAGACTTGCGCCAACTTCACGAGCTACTATTGCCTTTGAGTGGTTAATTGCAAAGTATTTTGTCGATAGTTCGCTATTAGGAAGATATGGCTTAATACCATTCTTATAGGTGTAGTATCCTGCAGCGGTGAATGCGGCTGGATAAAGAAGCTTGTCGATATATTGTAGTGTAGCACTTCCTGCTTGAACAACTTGTGAGACTGCTGACACGGAAGTTACGGTAGCAAAATTATCCACAGATGTTGCTATATTGTGTATTTCTGCGGCTACGGTATGTGCGGTTTGCTCTGTATGTTGTTCTACATAGTTTCCTGCAGCAACGGCTTTGTCTTTTGCAAGACGAGCAGCTTCGGCTGTAAGATGTATAGTATTTCCAGCAAGGTCACTTGCCGTACTACCAAGATTACTGGCAGCTGTACTAACATCATATGCTGATGCTTTAACTTCTTTGGCTGCATGTTCGTAACGGGCTGATACTGGTAATGAAGTAAGAAGTGATAAACTTAGTAATGTTAGATTTTTCATGGGATTTCCTTATGCGATGTGTGAACGTTTTCTTTCAGCATTAACTCGAGCATCATGGGCAGCGTCTGCCGCATCATGAGCAGCATGTGCTGCATCGTTAGCTGCATGTTTTGCATCGTTAGCTACGCGGTTAGCCGTTTTGTTTGTGCTGTTAGCACCGTCCTCTACAGCTGATGTTAACGTATGACCAGCTCGTGCCATTCTCGCTTTAGCTTCATGGCCAACTTCAACAACTTTATCTTTTGCTTTGTTTCCAGCCGCAACGACGGTGTTTTTTGCATCAACAGCAGTTTGTGCTGCTTTTTCGCTTAAGGCTTGCGCTTTATCTTCTGCTTTGTGTGCAATCGCTACTGTCTTGTTGGCGATGTTATGAGCAGTATCTTTTGCTTTTGCTGCTACATTATGTGCAGTTTGTTTTACGTTTTCTTTTACAGTAGTAGCTTCTTCATGCACTCTTTGTGCGGTACTATCTGCCAAATCAACTACCGCATCGCCAAGACCATGTGCATGACACTTGGCTTTTTCTGAAGCAATCTTTTGTTTGCATTTTGTTACGATTTTGTTTGCTGACATAGGTGCTGATGCAAGAAGCGTCAGACCTAATAATGCTAGTCTTTTCATAGGTTTCCCCTTATGAATGATAAAATTGAGAAAAATTGAGATGGTATTCGTGTTACTGAGTAACATCGTGAGCAGCTTCTTGTGCTCCTGATGCTAAGTCATGTGCAGCTAACTTTACTCTTCTTGTAGCTTCTTTACTTACGGCAACAACTTTATCTTTGGTGTCGTGAGCAGTTTGTGCTACTTGGTTCTTGGTATCAACAGCAGTCTTTGCGACTTTGTTTTTTGCATCAATAGCAGCTTGTGCAGTCACGTGAGCTGCATGATCAATCCATGCACCTGCTTTTTCAGCAACGCCTGCAATGTGGTCATGTGCTTCGTGTACAGCTTGTGTCGCTTTATCAGCAATATCATGAGCCGTATCTTCTGCTTTAACTGCAACATTGTGTGCTGTTTGTTTTGCAGATTCTTGAGCAGCCTGTGCTGCTATAAGAGTTTTATCTTTTACATCAGACATAGTATCTCCTACTGCATGAGTAGTATTGGTTGCACATTCGCCTACAGCTTGCCCAAAATATTGAGCGTGAGTTTTGGCTCTGTGTGCGGCTTGCTTAGCAGCCTCTTTGTTGTGATTAAGGGAAGTTTGGTTTGCACCTATCGAGCTTTGCACTGAGGCAAGAAGTGATAGGCTTAAGAGTGTCAGAGTTTTCATGGATTTCCTTTCTGGATGATGAAAATGAACTCGTATACATGATCGTACGCCTATCTGGCAGAAAGGCAACCTTTTAAAATGTGCTAAGCTAAAAGCTGTTATTAAGGCGATGTATTATGGTTAGCTCGGCCTTCGCGTAAAGCTATGGCGGACTAAAGAAAGGTTTGAGTATGGGTTTTTATGTATACCCACAAAAAAATATTGCTGTATTTTTTGGGTCACAGCAAGAAGCGTTTGTGCCAGCACTGTACAAACACATGCTTAGTTCTGAACTTATGAATAAAGAGCCGTTTGTGGATGTTGCTCGTACTTTGGGCTTACAGCAGATCGTTTTTCTGCATCAAACACATGGCATACTTGGTGACTTGGTTGATGATCAAAACCAGCCTGTTTTCACTCAAGAGGGGGATTTTATACTAACAACAACTAAGCATATTGGTATTGCAGTTGCTACTGCAGACTGTGTACCTTTAGTTATGTATAGCACCAAGCATCCGGTAGTAGGTGTTGTGCATGCTGGCTGGCGAGGAACAGTTGCAGGTATTATAACTGTTGCACTTGATGCTTTTATGGAACAAATAGATGGTGATACAGAAAGTATACGAGTATTGATTGGCCCTGCAGCGCGCGTGTGTTGTTACCAAGTAAGTGCTGATTTTGTAGATAATCTTGCGCCTGATATGCAGCATTTTGTTTCTATCAAGAACAACGGGCAATATGTTTTTGATAGCGTGGGTTATAATAAACAGCTGATACGTGCGTATGGTTTGCCAGATACTGCAGTGTATGATACCGTGTGCTGCACTATGCATGAGCAAGGATATTGCTCGCATAGAGCTTCTGGAGGCCATCCTGAAAGACAATATACGTTGGTGGCATTGAAATAGTGTTGATGCTCAGGTAGACTGCACGTAAATCTCACTTTGCTATAAAGGACTAAAAAATATGTTCGTAAACACTATTCTTGCGGCACTTATGGGCACGCGTAATGACCGAGTTGTCAAAAAACTTCGGCCTTTAGTAGAACAAATTAATGCATTTGAACCGACTATCAGTGCACTGACTGATGAACAACTTGGTAATAAAACCGTAGAATTTAGGCAACAGCTAGCAGAAGGTGTACATCTTGATACATTGCTCCCAGAAGCATTTGCTGTAGTGCGTGAAGCTGCTAAAAGAAAATTAGGTCAACGTCATTATGATGTCCAGTTAATGGGTGGCATTGTTTTGCATGAAGGTAAGATTGCAGAAATGAAAACTGGGGAAGGTAAAACTTTAACAGCAACCTTGCCTTTGTATCTTAATGCGCTTACTGGCAAATCTGCTTTTTTAGTAACTGTGAACGATTATTTAGCTCGCCGTGACGCACAATGGATGCGCCCGGTTTTTGAATTGCTGGGTATGACAGTTGGCGTAGTACAACATTCTTTATCTGATGAAGCGCGTAAAGCTGCGTATGAATGTGATGTTATTTACGCAACTAATAACGAACTTGGGTTTGATTATTTGCGCGATAACATGAAGTTTAGATTATCTGACTATGCACAACGTGATTTTAATTACGCTATTGTGGATGAAGTTGACTCTATTTTAATTGACGAAGCGCGTACGCCCTTAATTATTTCTGGTCCTTCAAGTGAAAGCAGTGACTTGTATCAACATGCGGATCGTGCAGTTGCAAGTTTACAAAAGGGCATTGATTACGAAGTTGAAGAAAAGCATCGTAATGTGCAATTGACAGAAGCTGGTGTTGATAAAATAGAAGCCGGTTTTAAGATTGAAAATTTATACGCCATAGAACATTTGAGTCTGCTCCACCACATTACTCAGGCACTACGCGCGCATGCATTGTTCCGCCGCGATGTTGAGTACGTGGTACAAGATGGCAAGATTATGATTGTTGATGAGTTTACGGGTCGTATTTTAGCAGGACGTCGTTACAGTGACGGTCTACATCAAGCAATTGAAGCAAAAGAGGGTGTTAAGGTTGAACGGGAAAGTCAAACACTTGCTTCTATTACACTTCAAAATTTATTCAGATTATTTACTAAACTTGCCGGTATGACCGGTACTGCTATGACAGAAGCAGAAGAGTTTTTTAATATTTACAAATTAGATGTGGTTGCTATTCCAACCAATCGTAATTTGGCTCGTATTGATAAACCTGATTTAATCTTTTTAACAGAGCGTGCAAAGTTTAAGCACATTGTTGAAGACGTTAAAGAACGGTACAAAAAAGGCCAACCAGTTTTGATTGGTACCATTGCAGTTGAAACATCGGAACGTTTAAGCCAAGTGCTTGATGCTCAAAATATTCCACACGAAGTGTTAAACGCTAAACAACACGAACGGGAAGCTGATATTGTTGCTAAAGCTGGTCAACCTGGTCATATCACGATTGCTACCAACATGGCAGGACGTGGTACCGATATTAAATTGACATCAGAAGCTGTTGCTGCGGGCGGTCTTTATATTTTAGGTACCGAACGACACGAAAGTCGTCGTATTGATAACCAGCTACGTGGTCGCTCTGGACGTCAAGGCGATGTGGGCGAATCCCGTTTTTATATTTCTCTAGAAGATGAATTGATTCGTCGTTTTGGTGGCGATACGTTTGAACTGCGTGATCGTATGCAACGTTTTGCAGGTATGACAGAAGATGAAACAATCGAATCTAAATTAGTGTCTCGTACTATCGAGCATTCACAAGAAAAAGTAGAAAAGCAGCATTTTGAAAGTCGTAAAAATCTCCTTGAATACGATGATGTTATGAACCAACATCGTAAGGTGATTTACTCATGGCGCCGTTCAGTTTTAGAAGGTGAAGAGCAAATTTATGAACTTGTGCGTGATATGATTATCGATGGCGTACATGATGCATTTACCCGTTTTGCTCCAGAACACACTATTTCAGAAGAAGAACGTGAGTTGGTTCTTGGGTTTATAGCACGCGTTATTGGTGTGGAAACAACCTTCTTTAATCAGCCAGCTTTTAAAACTGTTGATACGGAACTGTTAAAAACTGATGTGATTAACTTAGTTCTTGAACAATATTCGTTGTACCGCAAAAATAAACAACAAGAGATGGTAGCAGACGCAGAAAAATGGATGATGCTAGAAACGATTGATCAGGCATGGAAGCAACATATGCTTAACTTGGACCATCTTCAAGAAGGTATCAATTTAAGAAGTTGGGGCCAAAAGTCACCAATTATTGAATACAAGCGCGAAGCATTTGCGATGTTCCAAAACATGATGCAAGAGATTCGTTGGGAAGTGGTACACCGTATTTTCCATCTGAACCTTGAGCATTTTGACAGTGAACATTTAGAAGAAAAGCGTGAACGCGAATTAGAAAACATTCAAACCATTAGCGCCGACTCACAAGAGGACGAGCAACCAATCCGTCGTGAAGAGCCGCGCATTGGTCGTAATGAACCGTGTCCTTGCGGATCTGGCAAAAAAATGAAAAAATGTTGCAACTAATACGTACACTAAAAAAATAGAGATAAGAGAACCTGGATCGGCTTTTTAAAGCCAGTCCAGGTTTTTTCGTTACAGGAGAGTAGATATGGAACCAAGCATTTTAGTTACCGGGGGCGCAGGGTATATAGGTTCGTACACTGCATGGTTATTACGCAAGCGGGGATATAACGTTGTTGTGCTTGATGCACTTTTACAAGGCCAAACGTTTCCTTACACGTGGGCGGAATTTGTACACGGCGATTATGGCGATGCTGCACTGCTTGAGCGTTTATTTACTCAGTATCGAATAGACGCAGTTATTCATTGCGGTGCTTTTATGTGCGTGGCCGATTCGGTTGTACAACCGTTAGTCTATTATCAAAATAATGTGGCTAAGACTATGACACTTCTTGAACTCATGGTGCGTCATAATTGCAAGCAGTTAGTTTTTTCTTCTAGTTGTGCTGTGTATGGGGCACCACAAGTGTTACCGCTTACTGAAGAGCATCCTTGTTTACCTATGAGTCCTTATGGCACCACTAAGATGATGGTAGAGCAATTGTTACACGATGCGGACCGTGCGTACGGTTTACGTTCAGTTTCGCTCAGGTATTTTAATGCTGCAGGTGCGCTTGCTTGTGAAAATTTGGGAGAGCGCCATGTACCTGAAACGCATAGTATCCCTTTGTTGTTACATGCAGCGCGTACGGGTAAACCATTTTCTATTTTTGGTACCGATTATCCAACGCCCGATGGTACTTGTATTCGTGATTATATTCATATTCATGACTTGGCCGATGCGCATCATAAAGCATTGGAGCATCTGCAAAAAGGTTTACCATCAGACATCTTTAATTTAGGTACCGGAACAGGATGTTCAGTTAAAGAACTTATTGCTGTGGTACAAAAAGTAACTGGTTCTCAGATTGTTACTATTCCTGCAAAACGGCGTCAGGGAGACCCGGCATTATTAGTTGCCGATGCACGTAAGGCGATGGCTATTTTACAATGGCAGCCAGTGTATACGGATATGCTGAGTATTGTGCATAGCGCTTGGCAATTTGAACAGCTTTATAATCCATTGCAAGTATTAACAGATACAAAAGAAAAATCCCCGGGTTTTTAGTCCGAGGATTTTTCTTTAAGAGTTAGTAGTGTAGTGTTATGGCATTTGAGGTAAAAGAGTTTGTATCATGTTGCGTGCTGCAATAGCTTTTTGTGAGGCTTGGAATGCATCATCATTATTTATTGCAGGATTATTAAAAAGAGAGAGAGCTTTGTTTGCAATAGATCCTTGATCTATCATTTGCAAAACAACTGTTGCCGCTTGTTTTACCTGAGGGCTATTTATCTTATCTGCATCAGCTTGTATTTGAGTTGTTATTCTTTTTACATCTTTAATTGCAGGTATTCTTGGGGTTATTAATGTATCTGATAAAGCAGATAAGGCCTTTCCATTTTTATCAGCAACTGATCCTGGAGTAGCTACCATTGCGAAAAGTTCGGCATCATCTTTTGTTAGTTTTGCTAATCTCGAAATTACTCTCTTTATCATATTGTTTATATCAGTTACTGATTTTTGTGCTGCTGCTTGTAGTTGAGCTACTGTTTGTGCAGGTACTGGCGCAGGTGCCGGAGCAGGCATTGGAGCTGGTGCTCCAGGCATACTTGGTACTTCCATGACATAAACAGGAGGTGTTGCATGTCCCATTAAGCCAGTCCATGTACTATTAAACGCTTTAGTAGTGTCAGCTGCTTGTTTGGTAATAAATGCTGCTGGGTCAGTTGCCACATCGATACTTGTATTAGGTGTGCCAGGTACATTGCTTGTTACGATTAATACATCAGCAGATGTTTTTGTTGTAACTAATGCATTCATGACATGTAAAGCATGAGCGTTAATTGTAGTAACTAACTCATCGCTGCCTTGTTTTGTAGGAATTGGGTTAGATGAAGCAGGATCAAATAAATCAGTTACTATTCTATTGTGTGCATCTACAACATCTTGCAAGTTGGCTGCAGGTATTGCACCGTCTGTTTTTACTGGGATTTCTAGTAAAAATACAGGGTGGTTTGTAGTCCAAAGTGTGCCTACGCCAGTTGGTAGTAATGCATTGGTATCATTTATTTGCTCATTGATTAATGTTACTGCATCAGGTTGAGCTGCTATAGCTGTTGCATTAAGATTGTTGGTGCTGATGATTGAAATAGTAGTCGTATTAGGAAGACCATGTGCAAGAGCTTGTTGCATGAGCGCAAGACCCATGTCATTAAGTGCCTTAATAACATTCGCCTTAACAGATCCGCCCTTTACCGTTGTTGTGTAAACCTTTTTTGTCAGGTTGTTATGATCGGTAATGAGCGTAGCTACAACTTGTTGAGCAGGTACAAGAGCTACTGGAGCGGGTGCAGGAGTTGGTGCTGGTGCTGGGGCAGGAGCCGGGGCTGGCGCAGGTGCCGGAGCGGGTGCAACTGCTGCTGGTGCTAATGTTGGGGTTCCTGTTGCAGGAAGATAGATGAAGTACACGGTAGGTGTAGCATTACCTGCAAAAGAAGCTCTTATTGCGCTGTTTTGCGCTTGAATGAATCCTAGTCTAGAGCTTGCAAGTACATCAAGATCTGTTTGAGGTATATTCTTAGTGGTTGCAACAGGGACAGATCTTGTAAAGCCTGAAGGTATTATACCATTCTTCATAAGGTCGTTTGCCATGTTGTTGCATGTTATGAGTGCAGTATCCATATTTGCTTTGCTTGCAACAGGACTTACTAATTCAGGAGTTGTTTTTCCAGCTTGTACTGTTCCAAATGCGTTGGTCATTATATCGTTAAATTGATCAACGAGACTCTTAACAAGCGCATCTGATGCTTGCATTGCAGGCATTACAGCGTAAGGAGCAGGATTATCAAGTGGTACTAACACGGTATAGAGTTTTGGTACTGGGTGACCAGTTCTAAACCAGGCAGTTCCAAGAGTAAAGGTGAAAGCAGCTTGTAGTTGATCTATATTTTTTTGTAACTTTTCTGCGGCAGTTGTACCAGCAAGATCTTTAGTTGTTGCAATAACAGTAATATAATCACTGCTAATACGGCATCTAGAAACTTGATCATTAAGTACTTGCGCATATTGTGCAAGTATTAATAAAGCATCTTTATCACCTGGTATTGATTGTCCTACATTCGGGTCTGTGGTTACTCTGTCAGCAAGGAATTTGGCAGCGCGTACAGAATATTGCATTACTAAGCTATTAAGAATGACATCAGCGGTTGCACCAACTGGCACTGGTTTTGGGGCTGGGTTTCTACCAGGATGAGTAACAGCATTAAAGGTTATAACGGCAGTATAGATAGTAGGGTAGCTAGGCGCTGTGGCAGTACCTAATGCTGTGAGTGTTATAGCAGTGTCGTTTATAATAAATACTGAACCAAAATCTGCAGGGGTGAACATTGATGGGTTTGTTGTAGTGACAATGAACAGAGGTGTTATCTTCGTAGCATCTACACCACGAATAATTAATCTTTGGGCTTCTGTTGCAAGATCGTTAGCTTCATTTAAAACATATAAAACATTATTTCTTTTTGCTTTATTTGCAGCGGTATTAAGATTAATCGTTGTTGTTGGGGCGCCAAATTGACTACTTACACGAAGATTATGCGCATTTATTTTTGTATTAAGAGCGGTAAGAGTAGATGTTACAGGTGCAGGTGTAGGCCCGGGTGTAGGAGCAGGAGCTGGTAGAGCTCTGCCTCTGTAAGGAGCACATGCTGTTTGTGGTGAGTTGCCAAATTGGTTATTAAATTTATTGTTTACCACTGTATCGTAAGCATATTCTCCAGTTAGCTGAAAGTAATAGGAGCATGCTCTAGGAAGGTCACCAGCATCGATAGCTTGGTACATTGGTTTTTTAATAGCGGCTAATTGTGAGGTACTCAGGGAATGAGTTACCTGTGGCGTGAGAAAAGCCGTGAGCAGTAAAAGCCCGTATAATCTTTTCATAAATAATCCTTAGAAATTAAGTTGGATGTTTGCAAACAAGGTCCAACGGTTCATAACAGCATTGGTATGAGCGAATTCGTATGCACCACCAAAATTGTAGGTGTACAAGTGAGTTGCTTGATATTGCTTACCAAGGTCAATATACAGTGTGTGTGCTACATAACCAGGATGTGCTGCACCAACAAAATCAAGTTCCGTTTCTTGGATGTATGATGTTCCGCTGAAATCAGGTCCGTAGACGTTTCCAATACCACGAGATGGCTGTACGTAACCTGCGCCGTTACCACTGATATCTGCAACTTGTGGTCCAAGTTGCCAGTTGTTTGCAAGACTTACTTGTTCTGTGCTTGCCATGTTAGTGTTTACACCCATAATGACATGGTAGCAGTTGCCTACATAGCTGAAGTTTAAGTCTGCATCAGCACTAAAACCAGGCTTTACGCGTAGTTCTTGTCTCATCAAATTTGCACCAAAAGTCACTTGGCCTGCAACGCGAGCTGCGTCGTTTTGATACATAGATAAGTAACGGCTCCATGGTCTGTTTTTTAAATCAAGGAGACGGTGTTGGCTGTTAGCAAATAAGTAACGTGCATTGATGCTACCACCAATCCATGCTTTACCTTCTTTACCTTCTGCAAATGCTGCATAGCTTGTCACGCCACCAAGAAGACCGTAGTGATGGTTGTTACCTACGATAGGTTCAAACACATAAATACCTTTTGGTTTGTTACCTGTTGGGAACACAACGCCACCATAAGGGCTGAGGTATAAGTCGGTGTGGTTAATGATATCGCAACCAACTTTGATCGTCACATCAGCAATACCTGTTTTACCTTGTGTGGCATCAATTTTACCGTATTGCATACCAAGTTGTCTGAATGCGTCAGTCATGGTTGCAACGGGTAAAAATGTTTGACCATTAGGTCCATAAAAACCAGTAACTGCTTGGTTAGCAGGGAACGGTCCGTAGGTATAGGTTTCTATAAGGTCAACACTGTTTTTTACGTTCATTACAGGAAGTTCAACGCTGTACCACCAGGTTTCTCTAAATGCACCACGGAAAGACAGTGCTGCACCCACAAAAGATTCATGTGGTTTGATGGTAAAGGTTGACGCTTGCCCACCGTTGGTAGTGTCTACGTTAAAGTTTGAGCTTAAAATGTTTTGCGCATTGTTGCTTATAGCTGTTGCTGAAGCAGGAATTGCTTCAGCTGCGCTTAGTGAAGGTAAACCGTCAAACAAGAAGAAGTCGCGTAGTGCGGTCCAGTTGCGAGATTTACCACCAAAAACGCTTGCTTCTAGTGTGAAGTCATTGAGAACGCGACCATTTTTGTGGCTGTGACTGACCACTAAAAAGTCGGTGAGTGATGTCCACGGTTGGTTTTGTGGACGGGTTGAAAAGAACGTGTGGCTTGTCACGTTATTGGCACTCAGCCCTGTGCTACAACCAAGTAGCGCCAGTGCGAGTTTGATGCGATGCTTCATGGAGTCTCCTTTTGGTAAGGGTACTGGGGTTTTACGGTCTCTTTTTTTACTAAAAAACATGGTTTAACTTTCTTATAGATTATAATCAGTTGGTTTTAGTGCCATTTGATAAATGTATTGCAGTTTAAGTGTGAGGTTGTTTTGAGTTCCAGGGGTTGCTAAATCAATAGCGTCTACAGTTGCGGGATTTACATCTAATATTTCTTGTCTAGAGAAAGAGGCTACTTTGTAAAGCTTGGTAGCTTTTGCAGGTGTTTGTGTACCAAAGTTCTGAAAGCGTAAAGCAATGGCATATGTTGTTGTACGTCTTGCTTTTGTTTCTAACGTACGTTTATCAATACAAATGTCTTTGGTGTAATCAGCAACATCTGGACCCCAAATATAAAGATCATAACCGCCATCAGCATTAACTAAGGGAGTAGTACCTTGTGGTGTTTTGTCATAATTGGTTTTTAAGATACCAATTCGTACTCCTGATAGCGCATTATCAGCAACATTGTTTTGTTCTTTTACTGCTATAGGTGATAAAGCTGTGCGAGCAAAAGGATTTGGTCCAGTATAGTTAATTGGAGCTTCTAGTGGGAATTGTGAACCTGCTTGCCCAACTGGTGTAGTGATAGTTGTTTGAGCAGTTGGTCCTGCTGGCCCGACTGGAGTGATTGGGGTCGGTCCTGGAAGAATTGGTCCTCCTGTGGGCGCGGTTGGATTGTTTTGCATGTACGTCGCTAATTCTGTTGATAAATCAGCAGTTGCTTTTGTTATAGCGCCAATTGGGCTGTATTGTGGAGCGCGAGCTTCAACGGTCTTAATTATTCCATTAATAGTGGTTTGAGATGATTCAAAAACTTTTGAAGTTTCTAATGTTAGTGCGCTAGCCGCTTTTTTTGCCGCGTCATAGAGTGGTTGGACGCGAGCAACTGCATCAGGATCAGTCAGCGTACCTGCGTTTATTTCTCTTTGTGCGTCTGTTAATGCTGTAGTAAGTGCGGCAAGTGTGTTAGTTGCATTTGCTTGTAAAACCGCTAAAGGTGTCAGGTTTATTGGATTGTTTTTTGCAAACTTCATAGCTTTTGCAAGTTCAAGTGTTTGTTTTAAAGTAGCGCGGAATGCATTTTGAAAGTCTCCACCTGGGATAAGATCTATAAGATCAAAATAGTCACTTTGTTTTTTTATAGTGTATGCCGTAGGGTCTTGAGTTATGAGGTCAATCATGTCAGCTTTGAATGTTTGAATGTTTGGATTGGTTTCAAAATCACCGCCAGTAGCTAGTGATGCCTGATAGATTGCTTGCATCATTTTGGGAATAGAACCGGTAGCAAGATTGAAGTAGGTCATAGGGCTTGCAGTGATGAGTTCTTGAATAATTGGTTGATGAGCAGCTTTTCTGCTTTCAATAAACGTACCTGCAGGTAACCCGTTGATTTGGGCGATTAACGCAGCTGGTAGTATAGGTAAAGCATTCAGTTTTTGTAATAACAGTTCTTTTTTAACATTAAATTTTGAAAATACTTCTGGATTGAGATCACTTAAATTTGCCCAAAACTTTTCTAGAGTAGCTGGTTGAGGCTTTATTTTTTTGCTGTCGTCACTTAGTTTTTGGAATGTGAGCACCGGTGCTGCGGCAGGACCAGTTGCAGGGTTGTAAAAACTTTGACTGACTGGATCATAAGCAACATCTGAAGGTGGAGTTGGAATAATTCCTGCAGGTATTGTTGGAGTTAATGTTCCGCCTGTTGGTGTGCTAGATCCACCTATACCAGGGACTCCAACCCAATCAGTTCCATTCCAAGTAGCAATGGTTGAACCGCCGATTGTTTTCATAACGTAGGTAGTGCCATTATGCGAAATGTTTGCTGCGGGAGTTCCAGCTGGTGTTGCTGTTCGTATTGCGGCAGGTGTGGTTGATGCCCATTCTGTACCATTCCAAGTAGCGATAGTTGCACCAGTACCAGATACAATAATGTAGTTGGTGCCATCCCATACTGGAGTAGGTATAACGCCTCTGCCAGCAATAGTTACAGCGGGAGGTATCACTGGTGCTGGTGTAGACGCTGGTGCTACAGGTGTTCGTGTGCTCATTATGCGGTTATATGAAGGAAAGTTGCCAGAAGTTCTAAAAAAAGAACGCCAGGTGTTTGCAGCGTTTTGTAAAAAAGGGTTTACATATGGATTATCACTGTCGTCTGGATCGCCATATGTTGTATAGAAACCACGTAATGTGTTGCTAAATGCGGTTGCATTTTGAGCAGTACTCAGTTGGCGTTGCATTTGTTGGAGTTGTCGTTGACTAAGATTGTCCCAACCGGATGCGATACTTTGTTGCATTGAAAACAGACAGGTAGCAGCGAGTGCTGCGTAGAATATTTTTTTCATACCGTTTCCTTAGATTTTTTTAGAGCGCGCATTGCTTTAGCCAATGCTAAGCGAAGGTATTTCAGTTGTTCTTCTGATATTTTTTCCGCAACGCTTGAGTCTTGTGCTGCCGCTTGGATCAAGTTTGCTGTTTGTTCTACTTGTGCAACAAGGTCGGCAACCATTGCTTCTGGTGTTACAGGTTGAGCTGGTACTTCTGCTGGTGCGGGAGTTTGAATAGATTCTGCAGGTAC